>Ga0075425_100007506_pt1 | contig 11537 bp, 15 predicted proteins | sample SoiMethybrSBSTD4_FD_75300 | JGI IMG/M metagenome (GOLD analysis project Ga0075425, IMG submission 75300) | Bulk soil microbial communities from a Populus tree surrounding site in Tennessee, USA - Soil MetaG P. TD hybrid SBSTD4 | ecosystem: Environmental > Terrestrial > Soil > Tree plantation...
ATTAGTACAGTTTCGTACGAAGGCGAGTTGGGAGGATCTGGAACTCGGCAGACCACCGGACGTTCTGCGTTTGAACACATACAATCCGAGTCTGGATTGTTCGCCGAGGCACCGGAACCATGGGCAGCATCATTTACCTAGTCGGCCTCATTGTGGTCGTGATGTTTATTCTGAGCCTTCTCGGGCTGCACTAGAGTTCGCAGGAGGCAACAGCCATGACACAGGTCGGAGTACCCGTAACATCCCGAGGCGATGCTGTCGGTTTGAGCTATGTGGAGTGGGGCGCCGTGTTCGCAGGTGCGGTCTTGGCCGCGGCGTTGTCGTTCGTACTGCTAACTTTTGGGACGGCAATCGGCCTCTCCGCCATTTCGCCATGGCCCGGCTCGGGGTTATCGGCAAAGGTGATTGCGTCGATTGCCGTATTCTGGGTAATCGCCCAGCAAATTGGATCGGTCATGGCAGGCGCTTACGTTGCTGGGCGGATGCGCTCGCGCTGGTACGAGACGGGTCACGAAGCAGAGTTTCGCGATGGCTTTCATGGTGCACTGGTTTGGGCGGTTGGTGTTCTGATCAGCGCCCTCCTGGTTCTTGCCACGGCCGGCGCTGCAGCGAGGACAGCCGCAGACCTAGTCGGCAGAGCGGCCGGTTCCGCCGCCAGCAGTAACAACGCCATGGACGCAGTGCTCGACGCCATGCTCAGGCCGACGGGTCAGCCTACTGCGCAAAGCGCGCCTCCCCCTCCTGCAGCTGGCACTCCGGCGCGTACTGAAGGCGCGGGCGAGGCTCGGGCAGAGATGTCCCGCATACTTGCTAGCTCGGTAACAAGTGGTTCGATCACTCCCGAGAGCCGCACTCGTCTGGCCCAGCTCGTGAGCCAGCGCACAGGAATCTCGAAGCAGGAGGCCGAACGGCGCGTCGACGAGGCTGTAAACGCTGCGAAGGCAGCCGCCGACAAGGCCCGCCGAGCCGCCATCCTTACCGGCTTCGTTACGGCCGCTGGACTGATCATCTCGTTGGGTGCCGGATGGTGGGCGGCCATGTGCGGCGGACACCACCGCGACACGTCGGTCCCGGCACGCTTCGCCTTTGGCGACCGCCAGCGCACGCCGGTCAGGTAATGGAGGTTCTCGATGTTACGCGATGTCGTTCTCTGGCTGGCAGGCGTGCCGATCTTCGTGATCATTCTGCTGCACCTTTTCGGAGTCTTTCATTAGCCCGTTGAGCGGGGCGGCCTTGGCCGCCTCTACTCTCATGCCGCAAGGTCCCACGGCGTCCGCTTCGCCGCTGCAGTCGTTGTTGCATCTCTTGCACCGAGCCGGACAACGCGCGGACGCAGTGTTCGCCCGCCATGCCGGGTCCGCCCTCACTCCCCTCCAATACATCATTCTGCAGGCGGTCGCCGGGTCGGACGGCCTTAGCCAAACCGATATTATGGCGGCTACCGGCATTGATCGCTCGAGCATCGCCGATTTGGTGAAGCGATTGGTGACCCATGGCTAGACACGTGCCCCTAGATAGGTGGTGAGGTCAACCCGCTCGAGGAGTGCCTCACCGCGTCGCTCGCCACTTCCCACATTGGGTCCGGCAGTGATTTTTGCAAATTCCCGGCGCAACACTACTTCTTTCGCCAAACCTTTGGACTAGGTGGCGAACAGGAGACCATAGAAGATGCCGCCAACCAGCTCCCTACCTGCTGAGCCCACCAGATGAGGACCGGCGCCCCTGCTTGGTAGATTTCCCGCCCTCTGGGTATCGCACGCGGGCCAACCACGCTGTGACGTCCTGCCACGAATGGAGCTCCCCGCAAGCCGGACAGCGAATGTCCGAATTCTTCGTGCGCAGCACCCTGAATGCGTCTCGGGCCATCAAGAGGCCACTCGCGACCGTCTCATCAGTCACGGGGCAACGGATCATCACCATGCTCGACATGATCGCCCCTCCATACCCCAATCTCAGAACGCATTGTTTAAGCCGCAGTTCCACTACTCCAGTCATGTAACAAAAACTGCTGTACGAAGCGCCGCCCTCAATGGGCCATCAGCTCACGTTGCAGCGACTCGTGTGACTCGCAAACAAAGTGACGAGTGGTCCAAGACGTGCGAGCGGACGCGGCTACCCCCGAAATAGACGCTCGCCACGCAAGGGAGGAGGTGCAACGCCGACAACCAACGACGTTTAAGGGTGGAGATTCGTGCGTGGCGAATGGATAGATCGTCGAGATTACATACTTCGAAGGCGGCACTGAGTTCAGCGCAATTCGACGTGGCGCTGTCTGATCCGGATACAGTCGCCGCCGCCGCACGCCCGATGGGCCGATCAGCGACGTGACGGCCCGCGATCGAGGCGCTCTTAGACGCGACGTTTTATGGCTCTCATCCGGCGACACCCTTCCCCGGCTTCGGTACCGGCGCTGAAAAAGGCTCGCTTACCGCGCGACGCCGCCAGCTGTTTTAGTGCAAGCATCAACAACCATGTCCGGGTCGAGTCCATACCGGCGAAACTTGCGGAATACGGGCTCGGAGCCATCAAAGCTCGCGGGTAATGTGAAAATGAATTCCCAGGACTCGGCCCCTAGATCAATGGCTTCGAATTGATCCGTGGGTCCATCATTCGTGGGATCGCACTCAAGGTGGCAGATTTCGCGCTCGCCCTGCGAGTTAGTGAGCACTTCCATTTGAAACACGAGATTGGTGGTGATCCCCTCTTGTTGAGTTGGATCAGAGTTAGGGCTGGTGAGGGTCATCGTCGTCCTCGATCGATGCGATTATCTCGACTAAACGCGACACGCGCCAGCTCATGAGCGGCTTGCCGCTGACTGACTGACCATGACTGTACCTCCTGTTGTTGGGGTGCGCCGGCGCTCAATTGAAGCTGGCGCTGGCATTGAGGTTGCGAAGAGCCTGAGATTTGAGCTCGAGCGGATCGGATATGCCGCCCCTTGCCAAGCTGGCGATGGTGCGCGCCAGGCGGTTGCGGAGAGCGTAGGGGTCGGACGAGATGGCCGCGTTACAGAGTTCGTGCCACCCCGCTTGGAACGCAGACCTGATCGTTTCGAGCGTCTCGAGCTCGAACGGTTCGAGCATTGAATTCTATCACGCATGGCAACGGTCCATTCGGTTCGTGAATGGCTTGGGTAAGGGCCAGTTAGGCTGCACAAGAGGCGGCCACCCCTTTTCGCCGGCGGACTTGGCATGCATGTTCACGAATGTGCCTGCGTTGATCGGAATGCTGCGCGGCTTCAGGGCTTCGGGCAGCTCGCGCTTGAGATCGATCACCAGCAGCCCCTCACCCATGGTGGCGCCCGTGACCTCGATGAAGTCGGCAAGATCGAACTGGCGTTCGAACGGCCGGCTGGCGATGCCACGATGCAGATAGGTCGAAGCGTTCCTGTCCTTTATCTTCCCGCGCACGAACAAACGGTTGTGTTCAAGGACGATCTCGACGTCCTCGCGGGTGAAGCCCGCCAGCGCGAGGATGATGCGGTAGCGATCCTCGCCGCACTTCTCGATGTTGTAGGGAGGGTATCCGCTCCCCGTGCGCGCAATAGCGTCCGAGAGCATGCCGGGCAGACGGTCGAAACCGACAGATGACCGGAAGATGGGTGTGAAGTCGAGTGTCGCCATAGCCATCCTCCTTTCGAAGCGACAACCACGGAAATCACGAAGTGTGGGGCGGCCGGATCGGCCGCCCGGTCAACGAATTAGTTAGGCTCAGCCAAGGTTCAAGAGCCTCCCCAAAAAATTTTAGCACTCTCTCCTTGACAGTGCCAAGAGCGTTCCTAAATCGCCGGCCGAGAGCGGAAGCTTGAGGTGAGCTCCGGTTTTTGAACATCGATCATGATCAAGACCGAGGAGGTTGAACATGAAATTTCGGCCCCTGCACGACCGTGTTGTGGTCCGCCGCATCGATGCCGAGGAGAAGACGGCCGCCGGCATCATCATTCCCGACACGGCCAAGGAGAAGCCGCAGCAAGGCGAGGTCCTCGCGGTCGGCCCGGGCAAACGAGATGAGACGGGTAAGCTGATTGCCCTCGGCGTAGGGGAAGGGGATCAGATCCTGTTCGGCAAGTGGTCGGGCACGGAGGTGAAGATCGACGGTGAGGACCTGCTGATCATGAAGGAGGACGACATCCTGGGTGTCGTCGAAGGCGCTGCCGAGAGCAAGAGTTCTGGCTCAGCTTCGCGCAAGGCCGGTGCGGTGGCCGCGGTTCTCGCGCTTGCGGCGCTGGTCACTCTCCCTTTCGCCTTCTGAGAACTATCAAAGCTAGCAGAACATCGGGGATCTGACATGTCTGCAAAGGAAGTGAAATTCAACGCCGAGGCCCGCGAGAAGATGCTCAGCGGCGTCGATATCCTGGCCAACGCCGTCAAAGTGACGCTGGGACCTAAGGGGCGCCACGTCGTACTCGAGAAGTCCTTTGGCGCGCCGCGCGTCACCAAAGACGGCGTCACAGTCGCCAAGGAGATCGAGCTTGAGGACAAATTCGAGAACATGGGCGCGCAGATGCTGCGCGAGGTAGCCTCCAAGACGTCCGACATCGCCGGCGATGGAACCACCACCGCGACGGTTCTGGCCCAGGCGATTGTCAAAGAAGGCGCCAAGTCCGTTGCTGCCGGCGCGAACCCGATGGACCTCAAGCGCGGTGTCGATCTTGCCGTGCACGCTGTGATTGCCGAGCTAAAGGCCAAATCCAAGAAGCTTGCGACTAACGACGAGGTGGCCCAGGTCGGCACTGTGTCTGCCAACGGCGACCTTGAGATCGGCCGCATGATTGCGGAGGCCATGAAGAAGGTGGGCAACGAGGGCGTGATCACGGTTGAGGAGGCCAAGAGCCTGGCGACGGAACTCGAAGTCGTCGAAGGCATGCAGTTCGATCGTGGCTATGTCTCCCCGTACTTCATTACCAATGCGGAGAAGATGCTCGTTGAACTGGAAGACCCCTACATTCTCATCCACGAGAAGAAGCTCGCGGGCCTGCAGCCCATGCTCCCGCTTCTGGAATCCGTAGTCCAGAGTGGGAAGCCGCTGCTCATCATCGCTGAAGAGGTCGAAGGCGAGGCGCTTGCCACGCTCGTCGTCAACAAGCTGCGCGGCGGCCTCAGGGTTGCGGCCGTGAAAGCGCCCGGCTTCGGTGATCGGGGCAAGGCCATGCTGGAGGACATTGCGGTTCTCAGCAATGGCCAGGTAATCAGCGAGGATCTCGGCATCAAACTCGAGAACGTCAGGCTCAACATGCTTGGCCGCGCCAAGAAGGTGTCGATTGACAAGGATAACACGACCATTGTGGATGGTGCCGGCAAGAAGGCTGACATCGAGGCCCGCATCAAGCAGATCAAGCAGCAGATCGAGGAGACCACCTCCGACTACGACAAGGAGAAGCTGCGGGAACGGCTCGCCAAGCTTGCTGGCGGCGTGGCCGTCATCAAGGTCGGCGGCGCCACGGAAGCCGAGGTCAAGGAGCGCAAGGACCGCGTCGAGGATGCCATGCATGCCACGCGGGCAGCTGTCGAGGAGGGCATCCTGCCGGGCGGCGGCGTTCCGCTGCTGCGCGCCGCCAAGGCTCTCGAGCGCCTCCATCCGGAAAACGAGAACCAGCGGACAGGCATCCGCATCGTGCGCAAGGCGCTCGAGGCTCCCGCTCGGCAAATCGCGAACAACGCGGGCGAGGACGGGTCGATCATTGTCGGCAAGATCCTCGATAACTTCAGCTATACCTGGGGTTACGACGCACAGACCGGCGCTTATGGTGATCTTGTCGCCAACGGCATCATCGATCCCACTAAGGTCGTGCGCACGGCGCTGCAGGATGCGGCCTCGATTGCGGGGCTGCTAATCACTACAGAGGCGATGGTGGCGGAGAAGCCTAAGAAGGCAGTGCCGCCGGCGCCACCCCCCATGGACTACTGAGGGAAGCAGTGGAGGCGCGCTCAATGGGCGCGTCTCCTCACAACCAGGAGATAAGCCATGTACCATCCCCTCGATGCGCTATTTGATTTCCAGCGAGCGCTGGAATCGCGGTTCGACAGCGACTGGCTGCGCGGCACCACGGCGGGCACCGGTGCATTTCCGCCGATTAATGTGTTCCAGCAAGGCGACAACCTAGTCGCCATCTTGGAAGTCCCAGGCGTCAACAAGGATGATCTCGAAATTCAGGCGAAGGACAATGCGGTCCGGATCTCGGGAAAGAAGAACATCTCCTATCCGGAAGGTGTCAGCCTACATCGGCGTGAGCGATTGACCGGCTCTTTCGATCGGACGCTGACGGTCCCCATCCAAATCGATGCTCAGGGAATTAAGGCCGAGTATCGCGATGGCTTGCTTGCACTGTTTCTGCCGCGGGCTGAAAGCGACAAGCCGCGCACGATCCGCATCAATTGAACAATACCGATCTCATATGAATGGAGCAATCCATGTCGCCACAAGAGCTGCAAGTTCAACAGAAGCGTGAAGTCGATAAGAAGCAGGAGGGAACTGTTCCGGCGCGGACGTTCGTACCGACCGCTGACATCTTTGAGGGTGAGGGCGCATTGACGGTCGTCCTCGAAATGCCTGGCGTCGATAAAAACCGCGTCGATATCAGTGTGGAGGATGGCATCCTTTCAGTCGAGGGTCAGCTGGACTTCTCCAAGTACGAGGGCATGCAGCCCGTCTACACCGAATATAACATCGGCAACTACAGGCGAAGCTTCTCACTGTCCAACAAAATCGATCAGGGGAAGATCGGCGCGGAAATGAAGGATGGAATCCTGACGATTACGCTGCCCATGGCGGAGGAGGCCAAACCGCGCAGGATTTCCATCACCTAAGGAGGTCTCAAAGATCACTCGAGGATGGAGTGCTCTCGTGAGGTTCGATTCAAGAGTGACGATCGAGCCGGATACGGGGCGCGCCATCCTCTGGGCCGACACCACCATGGGCACACGGTTCCGCGTTGTCATTGATCCGCAGTACGCAATCGATCTATGGGGGCTGCGGCCGCCGATCGAATTATCGCACTTCCTGGCCGCGATCATGAAATCACGAAGGCCGCTCTCTCCGCCTTCGCGGACGGTGAGCTGGTCCTTCAACTGGATTGAGATTCGGTTCGACAAGCATTCACCTCCCAGCATACCTAACGCTCTAGACGGAACCGCAGGTATCCGGCGCAGTTTGCCATTAATGTAGGAAGGTGGCGCAAGGGAGCTTGAAGAATTCGATCTGCCGGGATGGAAGGTTGAGCGAGGTAGCACCATTGGCGTTGCGCGGAGTGAAAGGATGGCGTCTGAGAAAACTGATCTTCATTCTCGGGTCTCAACAGGCATGTCGGGCCTCGACAACATTCTGGGCGGAGGTCTTGACCCTGACCGACTGTATCTCGTTGAGGGGACACCCGGATCGGGCAAGACCACACTCGCGCTCCAGTTTCTTTTGGACGGAGTGAGAGGGAATGAAAAGGTTCTATACATCACGCTATCCGAGAGCGAACCTGAGCTTCGTCTTGTGGCTGAGCGCCACGGTTGGTCCCTAGACGGTGTGTCGATATTCCAACTGGTGCCTCCTGAGGCCAGCCACGGGCCTGATCATGAAGTCACCCTATTCCACCCATCTGAAGTGGAGCTTGGCGAAACCACCAAGATGATCTTCGAACAGGTCCGTCGCAATGAGCCGGTGCGCGTGGTGTTCGACAGTCTTTCGGAAATGCGGCTCCTGGCGCAGAACTCGCTACGCTACCGCCGCCAAATCCTCGCGCTCAAGCACTTTTTTGCCGGGCGCAAGTGCACCGTCCTTCTCCTCGATGATTTGTCTTCGCGAGCCGAGGATCTTCAACTCCATTCGATAGCACATGGTGTAATCTCGCTCGAACAGGTGGCCCTGGATTATGGTGCCGACCGACGGCGCCTGCGAGTGATGAAGATGCGCGGCATTCCCTTCCGGGGCGGCTACCATGATTTTAAGATCGAGCATGGCGGCCTCTCCATCTTTCCACGCCTCATTGCTGCCGAGCATCATAAAGAATTTCACGAGGAGCCCATTTCCAGTGGCTGCGAAGGCCTTGACGCGCTCTTGGGCGGCGGCTTGCATCGCGGAACTAGTGCTCTGCTCATCGGCGGAGCAGGGGTTGGGAAATCCACCGTAGCTTTGGCATACGCAGTGGCCGCAGCGGAGCGCGGCGAGCACGCGATCTTCTTTGCGTTCGACGAGGGATTAGGAACCATTTTCGCCCGTGCCGACAGCTTAGGAGTCGCTCTTCGCGGCCACGTGACAACTGGTCGTCTGGCTGTCCAGCAGATTGATCCAGCTGAAATGTCGCCCGGTGAGTTCGTGGCACTTGTTCGGGAGACTGTCGAGAAACGAAATGTACGCGTGGTTGTCATCGACAGCCTCAATGGGTATCTAAACGCGATGCCGAACGAGAAATTCCTCATCCTTCAGATGCATGAGCTCCTGAGCTATCTCGACCAGCTCGGTGTCGTCACGATACTTGTGCTAGCCCAGCACGGCTTGATGGGGCCCATGCAGTCGCCCTTGGATATCAGTTACTTGAGCGATACGGTGATCATGCTGCGCTATTTCGAAGCTGATGGGCTAGTGAGACGCGCGTTGTCTGTGGTGAAGAAGCGTAGTGGAGCACACGAACACTGGATCCGTGAATTTCGGCTGGCCCAAGGTGGCCTACAGGTGGGACCACCGCTCAATCAGTTCCGCGGCATATTTACCGGGACACCTACCTACGTTGGGGAAACAAAGCCACTGATGAGCAACGGTGAGGATGCTGCAAACACCTGAGTTTCGCACGCGCGTCCTTGTCCTGGCACCGACAGGTCGAGACGCAACCGCTGCGGTCGATCAGCTGCGCGTCGCCGGCCTGACTGGGGTTGTATGCACGAACGTTCTGGACCTTATTGGCAAGCTCAATGATGGTGCTGCTGTTGCAATAATTGCCGAGGAGGCCTTTCGTTCTGACCTAGCCAATCTGAGAAGATGGGTCGCAAAACAGCCACCCTGGTCGGACTTTCCCTTCGTCGTGATCACAACCCGTGGCTTGTATCCGAAGGAAGATGCTCTCCGGCTTGGTCTCATCGAAACCTTAGGAAACGTCTCCCTTCTTGAGCGACCCCTCTCCGCTGTCTCGCTCATGAGCGCTGTCCAGTCGGGGTTACGGACTCGGCAGCGCCAATACGAGACAGAGCGCATGGTGGAAGAGTTGCGGGCCAGCGAAGAGCGGCTGCGCCTCTTCATAGAACACGCGCCCGCTGCATTGGTCATGCTCGACCGAGATATGCGCTATCTGGCTGTCAGCGAGCGGTGGATGAAAGACTTTGGACTAACAAAGAGCATCGTCGGCCGGAGCCATTATGAGGTTTTTCCCGAGATGCCCGAAACGTGGAGAGAGGATCACCGGCGATGTCTTGCCGGAGCGACCGAACAGCATCCGGCAGATAAGCTCATCAGGGCGGATGGCACCTTCTATTGGTTGAAGCGTGAAATCAGGCCGTGGCGTGACAACCAGGGGCGCATCGGTGGCATCGTGCTTTCTTGGGAGGATGTTACGGCAAGCAGGCAGGCACAAGAACGTCAACAAATGCTCATGCGAGAAGTCCTGCACCGCACCAAGAACCTCCTCGCTGTCATCCAATCGATTGCAGCCGGGACGTTCCAGCGGAAGGAGGACCCGGCGCAACAGGCCTTCCTTTCCCGTCTGCATGCCTTGTCGAAGGCGCACGGTTTGCTCACAGACGCCTCAGGTCTAGGCGTGATGCTCGAGGAGATCGCGCGGGATCAGCTGGCTGGGTTTGCGGGGACCATAGACATTAAGGGTCCGCCAGTTTTGCTCAAACCTAGTGCCGCACAGTCGTTCGCATTGGTGGTCCATGAACTTGCCACCAACGCTGCCAAGCATGGAGCGCTCACGCACCCGGCCGGTAGCGTCCTCGTCCGTTGGGATATTCATGCCGACGGCACAACGCGAAAGCTTCGGTTCCTTTGGCAGGAGCGTGGTGGCCCGAAGGTCCGGCGACCTGCGCGCAAAGGTTTTGGCACTCTCTTGCTTGAACACGCTATCGCCGGGATGGACAGCGCGCCATCTATTGAGTTCGCTACCGCCGGCCTGACCTATCAGACCGAAACGCCCCTTGATATGCTCACCCCGCAAAAAGAATAAACGCTCATCGGCCAAATCGTGGAAAACTTTGACGAATGGGTCGAAGTCATTCGCGCCGGCTCGCCGAAAAAATGATTGCCTGGAGCGCCATGTGCCCCGGATTCGCGCCAAATTCTTTTCGAAGCTCTTGCCCCACGGCATCGACGATCCGGTCGGGATCAACACCACCTCGTGAACGGATCTGGTCAATGATCGGGCTCCCGTAGATCATACCTCGTGCAAACAGAGTCACATCCTGGATTTCCTTGCCCAGTGTGAGCACGGCAATGTCGATGCAATCTCAAGACCGCCAAAGCGCTCGGGTTGACCGTGCCGCAATCGCTCCTGGCTCGTGCCGACGAGGTGATCGAATGAATCGGCGGGAGCTTATCGGTGTTCTTGCTGGTGCGGCGGCCACGAGGCCACTCGCGGCGCGGGCGCAGCAGCCGGCGGTACCCGTTATCGGCTTTATCAGCACCAGGGCGCCCGATGAGTCAGCATCAGTTGTTGCTGCATTCCGGCAGGGGCTGAACGAAAACGGCTACGTCGAGGGCAAGAACGTGGTCGTCCAATATCGTTGGGCAGAGGGACAGTTCGACCGCGTGCCGGCGTTAGCGGTCGATCTCGCGCGCCGCCAAGTTGCAGTCATCGCCGCATTGGGACCAGCCGCGATCTCGGCGCCAAGGCAACAAGCTCCACGATTCCCATCGTCTTCGTCACCGGTTTCGATCCTGTTAAGGCTGGCCTTGTCTCCAGCCTCAGCAGGCCGCAGGGCAACATTACTGGGATTTACATTTTCCTGATTGGCCTCGAAGCGAAGCGTCTCGAACTTTTGCGCGAGCTGGTGCGTGAACAGGTAATAATCGCCGTGCTGCTGAACCCGAATAGTCCGGACGCCGAGACCCAGTCTAATGAGTTCCAAGCTGCAGCTCGCGCCGTTGGGCAACAGATTCTGGTTCTGCACGCCCGGTAGTGAATGCGAATTCGACACGGCGTTCGCCGTGCTCGTTGAACAGCGAGTCCGCGCCCTCCTCATCGGTGCCGATCCGTTCTTCACCGCCAGTCGCGAACGCCTAGTCGCGCTGGCAGCACGCCACGCTATTCCGGCTATCTACGAGCTTCGCGACTACACCGTGGCCGACGGCTTGATGAGCTACGGTAGACAATGGCGCTCCAATCACGCTGGTGTCGGCCACCTCGGGTCACGCCGACCTGAAAACCACTAGCGTCTATGCGCATGCCCGCCGGGGGAGAGCAGCGGCCGGTATTTGAATTGTGAGGGTAGACCGGGCGCAAAGTTGCCAGACGCAGTTTTCGTCAGTGGTTGACCCAAAGCGGGGTGCGCCGGTGTAGCTGGCAAAGGATGGGAGACCCCCGAACATTAACGTCGACCACTTTATGAAGAGTGACGCGGTCC
>Ga0075425_100007507_pt1 | contig 11536 bp, 10 predicted proteins | sample SoiMethybrSBSTD4_FD_75300 | JGI IMG/M metagenome (GOLD analysis project Ga0075425, IMG submission 75300) | Bulk soil microbial communities from a Populus tree surrounding site in Tennessee, USA - Soil MetaG P. TD hybrid SBSTD4 | ecosystem: Environmental > Terrestrial > Soil > Tree plantation...
TGGGCGGCGACAATCAAGATGAGAACCGCTTTCATCCTGATTGACGCGCCATATGACCTGATTGTTTTTGGGTCGGGACGGGGAGAACCGGTCGACGTGTGATGTCACGCAGATATCATCCACTCATCGCCGGGACTGCCCACCGCTCAGCCAAGAAGCTGTGGGCCCACCCCTCGTCTCCTTCTCGCTGGCTCTTCTGCGCAGCAGCCCCCCTGCTCTGTTCCATGCCCGCACCCCAAAAGGTAAAAACATCCATCACAATGGCACTATGATCAGGGACTTCGAGGGCATGATTGCCCAACTTGAGGTTGCTGCCGAGGAGGACTGCACTAGGATCAAGGATCCAAGCCATCCCGCGTACTCGATGTTTGCCAAAGCGGCGGCCAAGCGGCGTCAAAACTTGCTCGTCTCAGGGGAGCACACCCGATCACTGCTCGACGTCGCCAAACGGGAGCTCGGCGAAGTCGCCGCACAGTTGCTCGATCTGGAGCCGATCAACAGCAACCAACCGTCGCTCACGCCGCAATCCATCCCCGCGGCGTAGCGACGTCCAGCGACCATCAGCGATCTGACTGCGGCGCATAGTACCGATACCAGCTTAGGTATCCTTCGGCGGACAAATTGTAGCCTCTGCAGGCTTCGTCGACGGTTATCAGTCCGTGTCGGACAGCGGCCACCACCATTGCCTTATGACCTGGCCGCCAGCCCTTGAGGTCACGTGGTGGCAACTGGGCAAGTTTAATTTGCCGGCCGTCCGGTCCGACAAAGAAGAGTTCGGTGTCACACATCGGGACATCCTCGGGGCAGCAGCTCCAGGATGCCTAGGGTGGCAAAAGAAGGATGCCCACGCATCAACGTAAGCAAAGCAGGGTTATCGCCGTTGTCCGGCGCCAGGCCCTTGGCTGAAAACGTTGGATGCAGAACGCCGCATCGGCCTTGAAAGACTGTAGCCGGCTCAACTGCGCGAAAGAGGGCCAAAGACGCTGCGGTTGACACTGGGATTGACACTTGGGGGGTGGCGCACCCGCTCCTGCAACTAACATGACTTCCGGGCTGCTCGCCTCCCGGCCGTTCGTTCCGCGTGTTCGGCCAGACGTTCATACGCTAAGGCGATGGCCTGCATTTCTCGTCGCGCTTCTACGTCGGTCATCTTTCCGGCCGTAGCACGTGCATTGTCCGCCAGCCGGCGCCAATGGTCGGCATCGTATGTGGGCTGCACAACATCCCCTCATCTCCCACCCCCGTCGCGGGAACGCCAAATCTTCCGTTCGGTTCCCAACCGGAGCTTCAACAATGGTTACGGCATTTTTCATGCTGGCCGGCGGGCACGGACATGGAACTGGAGGCTCTTCACGAATTGGCGCGCAAGAACAAGCGCCGCCAAGTTCATCGCCATCACAAGGGAGCGCGTCCACAGGACGCACGAGCTACGCGGGAGATGCGATCGGGTTCGACACTACCCCACCGTGAGCGCGAACGCGATCCCGACACTGACCGCCGACAGGCCGCCCACGATCAATGCGAGCCAGGCAATCTCGCGAACCTCGGACGCGATCGATCTCCACATCGCTGCACTCCCGCCAGTCCTGTGCCGATGAACTGGGATTGGGGCGTTGGGTTCCCTGAGGGGTCTGGGTTTATCCACAGCGAACCAGCGGCTTTTGCACCCCGCGGGTGCAGGCGGAAAGGGATATTCAGGGGTTTCCGATGCGCCGCGACTGAGCGATCGCACCAATCCTCTCATACGTCTTTGCGATCTCCAGGAGCGCCGCTTTGGTGACCGCGTCCTGCATTTGGCTCGCCAGGCTCCGCGCATCTGCGGCGCACCGGTGCCAATAGGACGGATCATTCACCTCTGCCGCCTTGGACATCGCTTGTAGAAACCGGCGGCACCCGGGGTGAGTTCCCGCGTTCGGCTTTTGTTTTGTGGTCTTTCCCGCGCCCGCTTAGCAGGCCGCGTACCTTTGAGCGATTTTCAGCATAAGTACACCTGCAGTTGGATCAGTCAGAGCCTGAACCTGCAACGCTTCTGGGTGCCAGCGCGGCTCGACGGCATCGGTGTCGTTGCTGTCGGATGTCAGGGCTCGCCCTTGCGTGGCGATCCGCGACATTGGCTCCCAGGTTCGTAAGAACCGCAATCAAATCGCGCAGCGTCGCTTTTGTTTCCGGGTTCGCGGAGCGGTCGGCGAGCCCGCGCGTTCCTTTGCCATCCGCCGATTGGTTTCGCAGGGCTCCTTGGGCTGATCGCTTGCCGGTGCCGCCATGATCGGGGATGGGGATCCAAGCATCTTGTACAAGAGGTCCTGATGGGCCGGCGGTAACTCGGGCCTCTCTCTATTGAGTAACCGTTGATGACTTCCAGGGCTAAGGCAGCAGGAAGCCCTCAGGCAATAAGAGCCAGATCGCCACGGCCGCCAAGGCGACGAGAAGAATAGTGCCCACTGGGCCAGGGTCTGTAGCGACGACGCTCCAGGCGTGATGAATCATGGCTTGCCCGGCCTCGACTTTTTGGCCCGCACCAAAGCAACCATATGCCGTATATCGCGGTCGGTTCGTGAGTTTCCTGTTTCTGGGGTTAATTATGCGCCAACGGATGTATGGATTGTGCACGTGCCTGGGCGGATGGCGGGCCGCGGTTATTGTTAACGGCCCGCGGATCGCCATCAGCTGGGGATGAAGATATTGCGAGCGTCTTTGTGGGTAACGCGCCCTGTCGCGCCAATCAGGTCGTTGTCGACCATCTCCTGCAGCATCCCGGCATCGCTTGATGTGTTGGCAATAAATCTGCTGCCATCCCGCAACCGCCCGAAGAGAATAGCGCAGGCGGGTCCCTTGCGCTCGTGCATCACGGTGTAGGTCTCAACCGTGGCCTCCCCAACTGCCATCTCGGCGACCGCCGGACCTTTGTCGTCATCGATCGCTGCTTGATAGATCGAAGGGTTCCTTGGTTTGAATGGCTTCGCTGGGGGCGCCGTTGAGTAGATGCCTGCCGACTGTTTGGTGACGTAATTGCCGTTCGCGGTCACCATGCCTTTTATGCCGGGTTTACGGCGAACCTCGTCCATCATTTGCGCGATCGCGTGCGTGACGTAGTTGTTGCCTGGGCCTCCAAAATAAGGAAGGCCTCCGGTCACCGTCAGTCCTCGGGGGTCGTCTTGGGCAATGCCCATCTCTCGGCCAGCGATCTGGACTGCGGAGGGGAAGCAGCTATAGATGTCGAATTTGTCAATCTGCCCGATTTCAAGTTGCGCCATCTCCAGCGTCTCGCGACCAACGACACGCATCGCGGGCGAGGTGTGGTAGTTGTGACGATCCGAGATGTACCAATGATCGTGCGCGTCAGCGCAGCCATGTAGGTAGACCCAGCGGTCACGCGGGATGCCGAATTCACGTGCCTTGGCAACCGAGGTGAGGATGATCGCAGCTGATTGATCGATATAGGCGTTGGAGTTCATCAGTTTGGTGTAGGGGAAGCCGATGTAGGGGTTCTGCGTGCTTACGGCCGCAATTGCCTCGGCGGTGAAGCCTTGGCGGCGGTCTGCGAGGGGATTGTCTTTGGCAACCGCGGCAAAGTGAGCAAACAGTCGCCCGACCGCCAATAGATGCTCGGGTAGAGAGCGGCCGAGATCCCGTCGGATCCCCTGCTCGAACAGAGGATAGGCGAAGATGGCACCTGCCATGCGGTGCCGATCCTCCATGTCGCTCCATCCCCGCTTGGCGATACCCCACTCCTCAAACGTCCCCCCGGCGTCCTCATTCCAGTCGAGCACGAGCTTGGCGCGCTCGGCTGCCTTTTGTGTCGCGAGTGCCTCGCCACCGCAGATCATGGCAGCGCCGACTTCGCCACGCGTGATCATCTCAAACAGCCGGTTCACGCACCACTGCGGCATGTTTCCGCCTGGATGCGTGTAGACGAGCCGCCTAGCCGAGGCGTTGCCGACGCGATTCGCGATCGACTTGGGAGGGTTGCTCGGACCACCAAAGGGGCTTTTGAAGCGCCAGCTCGTATCCGAGAAGGAGCGCAGCACGACGATGGTATCGAGAGCCTCAAGGAGTGCCTTGCCGCCATGCGCATCCCCGGCCGCCTTACGGGCCGCCGCGGCCGTCAGATCCAATGCATTCAGAGCCTTGACGGGATCCGGCTCGCGCTGCGTGACCTGCCCGCATCCCACGAGGATCGGGATATACTGGTCATCCATTGAGGCACCTCCTGCCAAACGGGGAGCTCAGCGTCGACCGAAAACCATACGATGAACGGCACTGCGGTGGAACTCGTTTGGCTCGCGCATCGCATTCCGCGGTCAGCGAATAATCACGCCTGTGATCTAACGGCTATTTGCCGCTAAACTGGCTCAGACTTGCAGGCTGATTGACGCGCGGCAACAAGATGAACAAACACATCATCGATTTGAAGGGAAGGGTGGTTCTCATCACTGGCGGCAGCCGAGGCCTCGGCCGAGCCATGGCGCTTGGTTTTGCCGATGCGGGGGCTGATCTGGTCATCGCGAGCAGACAGATTACGAGCTGCGAAGAGATCTGTCGCGCAGTACGTGATCGGGGCCGCAGGGCGATGGCTTATGCCTGCCATGTAGGACGGTGGAGGGAATGCGAGGAGCTAGCGGATGCTGCGTACGATCGATTTGGCAGAGTGGACGTGCTGATCAACAACGCCGGCAAGTCGCCGCTCTACGATCGCCCCGTCGACATCAGCGAAAGGCTCTACGACAGCGTCCTAGATGTGAATCTCAAGGGACCTTTCCGCCTGACCGCACTGATCGGCCAGCGCATGATGGATGCTGGTGGTGGTGCTATTATCAATATCTCCAGCATTGGCTCGATCCGGCCGCGCAAGAACATCATCACATACGCCGCAGCCAAGGCCGGTCTCAATGCCATGACAGAGGCGTTCGCAGACGCCTACGGGCCTGCGGTGCGAGTTAATGCAATTCTCCCGGGACCCTTCCTGACAGACATATCGAAGGCTTGGGACATGGACGGTTTCCGACGCCGCGCCGAGACTTCGATCGCGTTGAAGCGCGCAGGTCAAGCCGAGGAGATCGTTGCAGCGGCCCTTTACCTGGCATCCGACCATGCCAGCTACACCACGGGTGCACTCCTGCGGATTGATGGCGGGTCGCACTGAATTGCCGTGACCGGCAGCCGTTTGGCGACTGCACCAGATGGCTGCTCAGGCCACGCCCGAGCACCCTTCAAGGCCTTACGGGCATTTGTGGCGAGAAACGACGAGCGATGTGGGCCGCCATCATCGCCCCTGAGCGTTGCCTTCGGATCGAAGAACCGAGAGGAGGACGCGCGCGCGGAGGCGCCAGACCCGTTGATATGCATTGCGCAGCGCGGGGCAGGGGCTGCCTATCAACGGCGTCAAAAGTAGGTCCGTTGTAGTCCCGGATGGCTTGCCGATGTTACGGAACGGGCGCATTCTTGTGCTGGCGCACCGGCCTTTTTGCAGATTGATAGCGACAGCGCGGGAGGGAAAGACATGGCAGAAGTCCCCACCCTGGAAGCCGACATCTTCGCTAAATTCACCCGCCGGCAAGTTGTTGCGCTCCTCGCGCTCGGATCGACCGCTACGGCGTCCGGTTTCGCGGCGGCCGCCCCGCAATCTCAGCTGACATGGGGAGTGCACGTGTCGCTGGCCCCCACATGGTTCGACCCAGCAGAGGTGTCCGGGATCATCACGGCCTTCATGGTTCTCTATGCGCTTCACGATGCGATGGTGAAGCCCATGCCGGGGCAATCCGCGGCGCCGGGCCTCGCCGAAACCTGGACGGTTTCCGCTGACGGCCTCACCTATGAATTCGTGCTGCGACAGGGTGCAAGCTTTCACAACGGCGATCCCGTTACGGCCGACGATGTGAAGTATTCATTCGAACGTTACCGCGGCGCTTCGCACGATCTGCTTAAGGACCGCGTCGCCGCCGTCGAGGTGTCGGATTCCCGGCACATCAAATTTAAGCTCAAGCAGCCATGGCCCGACTTTCTTACCTTCTATGCGAGCGCCTCGGCGGCTGGCTGGATCGTCCCGCGAAAATACGTTGAGAAGGTCGGCGATGACACCTTCAAGAAGGCCCCCATTGGCGCGGGACCTTACAAGTTTGTCTCCTTTACACCCGGCGTCGAGCTGATCCTTGAGGCGTTCGATGGGTATTGGCGCAAACCACCAAGTGTGAAGCGCCTCGTTTTCAAGGTCATTCCCGACGAGAGCACGCGACTGGCCGCCCTCAAGCGAGGTGAGATCGACATCGCCTATTCGATCCGCGGTGAATTGGCGGCGGGAGTGGAGCGCACTCCGGGTCTCGCTCTCAAGCCCGCCGTGGTGCAGGCGCCGTTCTGTCTTTACTTTCCGGATCAGTGGGATGCGAAGTCGCCGTGGCATGACGAACGGGTGCGCCGCGCTGCCAGCTTGGCAATCGACCGAAACAGCATCAACGATGCGCTCACGCTTGGTTATTCCCTGGTTACAGGCAACCCCTTCGTCCCCGACAATTTTGAGTATTTCTGGCAACCTCCGGCACCGGTCTACGATCCCGAAAAGGCGAGGCAGCTGCTTGCCGAAGCCGGTTATCCCAAGGGATTCGACGCCGGCGACTATAATTGCGATTCCTCTTACGCCAATATCGGCGAAGCGGTGCTCGACGGTCTCCGCACGGTCGGCATCCGAGCACAGCTCCGGCCGATTGAGCGCGTCGCCTTTCTCAAGGCCTACACGGAGAAGACCCTCAAAAACATCATCCAGGCGGGGCCTGGGGCCTTCGGCAATGCGGCCACCAGGCTTGAAGCACAGGTGGTCACGGGCGGGGTATTCGTCTATGGAACCTACCCCGACATCGATGCGCTCTACCGGACGCAGGCGGCCGAGCTCGATCGTGCCAAACGGGAAGCCATCTTGCACAAGATGCAGCAAATAGTTCACGAGCGAACGATCTACGCGCCCATCTGGCAGCTCGCCTTCATCAACGCGGTCGGTCCGCGCGTTGCCGAATCGGGCTTCGGCCTCATTGCCGGTTTCCCGTACACCGCGCCTTATGAAGACCTCTCGCTCAAGGGCTAATACCCCCCCCAGCATCGGCTTCATCTCTTTGCTCGTCGCGCCCATGGGGATTTGGCTGCTCGGCAACGGTCAAAACTCCAACGCCCAGACTCTTCTTGTGGCTGGCCTTGTGACTGGCCCTGTGGCTGGCCGTGTGGCTGGCCGTGTGGCTGGCCGTTGTGGCTTGATGGACGTCGGGGCTCAGGTCCGAGCCGAAGGACATGGCGATGCCGGAGATCGTTGACTGAGCCCGCCCGTATCGATGCTGCCGGCGAAATAGATTGCACTGTGTACCGCTCGGGGCTGCTCGCAGGAGTGCCGAAATTCAGACGCGAGAGCGGTTCATAACAGTCAGTCATAGGATTTCGTGGCGGTGGGCCAGCTCCAATCATGAACAGATGCGGCGAGCGCTCGTTGCCGCTGGTCGCGCGGCAACCGTCGCGGCGCCTTTCGGTAATCATTCGCTCCTAGGCGATCATTCTCCGCGAACATTCTTGGAACGGAGCAATTCTGAGCAATTTTTTGTCGTCGCGAGCCGAACGACATGGCCGGCGCGCCACATATCAACGTTACATTGATGCCACGCGCCATCCCCGTCATACTTTAGTCGCCAATAGTAACCCCAATTGCGCGGCATGTGCGGGGTTGGTAAGAGACGGGGACCACCGGGAGGGAGGTGGAATTTACTCGCATGCAAAGGTCGCTTGCCGCTGAGTGGGCCGCCTTGGCTGGCCATTTCGAGCACCACGCCAAGCAGGTCGACCGTTTCAGGTCAGCCGATCGCGATGCGGTGGTTTGCATGTGGAGAAGCCAAACTAACGAGTGCGGCAACCGCCTTTCGGAATTTGAGCGCGAAGCGCTTATCGAGCGCCATTGCGAGCTGTTCGGGACTTGGCCGGACTAGGGCCCCTTGCAGCCCGCGCAGGCCAGCGCTCGCCGAGCGTGCTGCGAAGCCGTTCGGTCACCTCTCCCTCGCATTGTCGCACGTCTGTTAGGCTATTTGGCCTTTGCTGATTTAGGCGATCATTGCCCAACGTCACGTTGCCACGCCGCATGCGCGGGCCTTCTTGCGCGAGCGGAGGAGCAGCGGTGAGCGGCGAGGCGGCCTAGCGTTCTCATCCGTGCGGCGGTCGCGACACGCCATCGCCCGTTGGCGTCCAAAACAGCGCTTCCTCCAAACGGGGGCTCAATCTCAATTCAGTGACACGACTGTGGCGATTGCGCTAGCCTGGCGATCACCTCGGCCTTGGGAGCAATCCGAGAGAAGACCTGCTGCCGCAACGCGGCGCTCCTGACCATCTTTGCCTATGAGAAGGGGAGTAACGAGGATGACTTTGACGCTTGCAGATGCGAACCGCGTGATTGCGGGTGCCATCGCCAAGGCAGCAGAGATCGGCGCAAAGATGAACATTGCCGTGTGCGACGCTGGCGGTCGGTTGCTGGCATTTCAGCGGATGGATGGCGCCATGTGGGCGGGTTCCTATGGTAGCCAGGGCAAGGCCGTAGCCTCTGCCGCGTTTGGCCGTCCGAGCGGCGACCTCACTCCTCGCGCGGACCATCCGACGTTGCGCGGTATTGTCATGGCCGAGGGTAACCACATGTTTCTCGGCCAGGGTGCGGTGCCGATCTTCCGCGGTGGTGTGCTGATCGGGGCCTGCGGGGTTGGTGGCGGTACGGCCCAGGAGGATGAGGACTGCGCCCGCGCGGGGGTGGAAACTCTCAAATAGCAAGGGAAGCCCATGGCTCGGAACGCAACCGCCGTCTTGGTTGGCGTTCCGCTGGGTAGGTGATGCGGCCGGGCCCAGCGCAAGGGTCAAGAACTGGCTCGCGACCCCCTGCATCAAGCGGCCGAAGTGCGGTGAGGCGATCGACCTATGCGAGAAGGGCGCCTCGTCCAGGCGAGTTATGCGCAAGCGACAAGTGGATGGACGTGGACAATGGCATAGCGCTCTGGCAGGTGCTCCGCGACGTGCGGAACGAGAAGAAGTGAATGAGCGCGCGCATCACGACTGAACCAGTGAACAAGAGCAACGGTGCGAGTGGATTTACCCTCTTCCTATGCTGCTCCGGTGCTGGCCGGATGATGGTTGCGAGAGGGCACCCCGCTCGGCGAGGAGGCGAACATGGCGCAGTGGAACAAGTATGAAGCCTCGACGGCGCGCAAGCCGGGGCGTCCGGGTCGAGAGATCAGGCCCAAAAGCCTGACCGTCGATTTCCATGCGCACGTCGGCGTGCCTCGCGCGGCCGAGCTGGTAAAGCCCCACCTCGACCCGCAGGCAAGCCCTCTCGCGCGTTTCACCAATGCTGAGACGAAGGCGCTCAATGAGAGGCAGGAAGCTGACGTTGCCGCGCGTCGCGGGCTAGATAGGCGGCTCGCTGATCTCGATGCGATGGGTATCGACTTGCAAGTCGTCAAGCCAGCGCCGCCGCAGTGCTATTATGCTGTACCGCTCGACATCGCCGTTAAGGCAGCGCAGGTGGTCAATGACGGGATCGCCGAATTCGTGGCGCAAGAACCCGATCGCCTGATAGGTTTCGGCAGCGTGCCGATGCCCGACGCAAGTGAGGCCGCCAAGGAGCTCGATCGCTGCGTCACCAAGCTCGGCTTCAAGGGCGTCCAAATCCTGACCAACGTCAACGGAAAGGAGTTATCGGACCCGTTGTTCGCACCGTTCTGGAAGAAGGCGGAGGAACTGGGCGCCTTCGTCGTCATTCACCCCAACGGTTTCACGCATGCCGAGCGCTTGTCGCGCTTCTACTTCAACAACGTCATCGGCAATCCGCTGGAGACCACGATTGCGCTCCACTATTTGATCTTCGATGGCGTGCTGGAGCGCCACCCGCAACTGAAGATCTTGGCTGTTCACGGCGGCGGCTATCTCGGAAGCTACCCAGGTCGCATCGACCACGCCTGGGGAGCGCGATCAGATTCGCATGGCACCCTGCCTCAAGCACCAACGGTCTACTTAAAAAGGCTTTATTTCGACACCGTGGTGTTCACCCCCCACCAGCTGGCGGAGCTGGTGCGCATCTATGGGGCTGAAAGGATCGTGATGGGTACGGACTATCCTTTCGATATGGGCGACTACGACCCCGTCAGCCACGTCTGCAATGCGGGGCTAGACGGGGCCACCGCGGCGGCGATCTGCGGCGGCAATGCCAAGCGGCTGTTGGGGCTTGCGCGCTAATTCTGGCACGACGCGACAGCGTGACCGTGGCGTCAACGCTGGGCGCAACATCAGGCGGAGAGCAAGTCCAGTTTGCGCCGGCATTGCCATTGCTGGTCGGGAGCGAGCTGCCGTTTGCCGCGGTCCGTACACGAGCGAAGCTCAACGTCTCAACGGATACCGAGCGACCGCTCGCACCGCAAGCGCGCACCGCCACTTTGACTTCGACTTCCCATCAGAAACCGTCGCAGAACAGCCGTCGGCGCCTTAGCGGATCAGGGGCGCCGCAGTGGCGCCGAGCGGCTCATCCGCACTGGAGGCTTCGGGTGCGGACAGCCCTACTCTTCGGCTCAAAGATGTCGAGACTGCGACGAGAACCGCATAGTCGGCTACTCCATGCAGCGCCCGCAGGAAAAGGACTTTGTCGGCGATAAACTCGTGCCGCCGTCACGACCATTGCAGCTGGTATTCACGGGCTATAGCGCCTCGCGCACTGGGACCACTCGCACCGCGTCCCCAGCCAGCGCACCGCGACTGCCTCGTCCAGGCCGCGACTACCGCTTGTTCTTTGAAGGAACGAGCCTCCCATCCGTCATTTGGTAGACCTTGAATGCGGTATATGCGCTCGATCCAGCGGCGACGACCATCAGAGCAAGCATGACAGCGATCATCCACTGAGGCATGTCCCTCCTCCGCTTCGCGTGGGACTCAATCACCCGTCGGCCGCCTAATGCATGACAATGGCAGTGTAATGTCCAGCGCCTTGGCGGCAGCAAACACCCCTCGAGCGCTCTTCAGATGAAACGCAGGTTTGTTGCGGAGGATCGCAAGCACATTCAACGCGGGCGAAGCGAGTGTCGGGTAACGCTATCCTCCACGCCCCCATCACTTTGCCGGTCCAGGGCACTAACGACTGGAGCGGCTTTCGGTTTCGTCACTTCATTGTCAGAGGCAAGACAGAACATATCGATTGCAAGCGGCGGTGAGGCAACAGAATCAGCTTGGCCGCCCGATCGCATCGATCCATTCGTCCGCGGGGCTCCTGAAACCGCCAGTATCAAGCGCCATTTGAACGCGTCCGTCGGTGCGGGAGACAGGCTGAGGGCACGAGCGCTCCGCATCGGCGATTTTCCAGCCGTGAGGCACCCGCGGATTGCCTACGCTCTTGCGAGGCACGTCGGCCGCTGTTGCCTGGTCAACACAGGCGTCATGTTTCCGGACACAACTTGTTGACGCAATGCAGCATTGTGCGCTCAATACGACGCATTCAAACGGGGCGCAGATGCTCAGCGTAGTCGTCGGGCGATCCATAGGTATT
>Ga0075425_100007508_pt1 | contig 11536 bp, 7 predicted proteins | sample SoiMethybrSBSTD4_FD_75300 | JGI IMG/M metagenome (GOLD analysis project Ga0075425, IMG submission 75300) | Bulk soil microbial communities from a Populus tree surrounding site in Tennessee, USA - Soil MetaG P. TD hybrid SBSTD4 | ecosystem: Environmental > Terrestrial > Soil > Tree plantation...
CACATGGCTCGCGTGGCTCCCGCTGCCTCCGGATTCGTTGGCGCGCTTCGACCTCGTCGCGCGCGCCGGCACCGGGACTGAGCAGCAGGAGACCACGTTCGTCGCCCGGATCGCGCAGCCCTACCGGCCGCCGCCGGGAAGCGCTGCCTGGATCGACACGACGAGCTTCACGCCGACCGACTCGCTCGCGTTTCCGGCCGGAGAGGGAATTCGCCTGTCGGTGCGCGCCACGCCTGGCGCGCAGGTGCGATTGCGGATGGAAGGAGTGCGAACGCCGATTTGGTTCGTGCCGGACACTCTTCCCGAGGAGCCGGCGTGGGGCGTCCGCGCGTTCGGCACGGATACCGCCGCCTACCGCCTCCCTCCCGCCGCCGACCGCTATGTCGCCTGGCTGCCCGCCGTACCGCTGTGCGACGCGATCGTCGAGGCGATCGTCGGTACCGACACCGCTCGCGCCGTCTGGCCTCTAGTACTCGACACGCTGGATCGTTCGCATCCGCTCGTCGTCGTGTTGAACGACGACACGGCGCATACCGGGAAGAGCGATAGTCTGACGGTTGGAAAGGCCGTACCATACGGCACATACAACTGGTTTTTCCCGTTGGGCACGACCGCCGTGGCAACCGCCCGCTACGCCGGTCAGACTCGACTGCAGTTATCGCGCGGCGCGATTGCTTGGGTCAATACCGCCGACGTCGTCCCCTTGGCGCCCGGCACACCGCCCCCCGGCGGCAGCGTTGGATCGGTGCGCCTAATCCCCAGTCCCAAATCCCTGACCCTGCGTGTGCCGCTTCCCGCTCGCGTGCCATTCAAAGTTGAAGAAGAAGAACGGAGTCTCACGCTGCGGTTGTACGGCGCCCAGTCGGACGTGAACTGGATGCAGCACGGCGGGACTGATCCGTACGTCACGCGCATGAGCTACGCGCAGCCCGCGTCCGACGAGGTGACGATCACGCTCGCGCTGTCGGGCCGAGTGTGGGGCTATCGCGCGCGATGGAGTGGTCGCGACCTGATCCTCGAGATTCGTCGGCCGCCCGTGATCGATCCGCAGCGCCCGCTCGCCGGACGCACGATTGTCATCGATCCCGGTCATCCACCGGTAGGGGCGCACGGACCCTCGGGACTGTGGGAACCCGTCGCGACCCTCGCCGTGTCGAAACAGGTGAAAGCGTTGCTCGAGCAAAAGGGCGCGACGGTGCTGCTGACCCGCACCGACTCACTACCGATCGACCTGTTCCCGCGTACGCATTTCGCTGAAGAACACGACGCCGACCTGCTCGTTTCAATTCACGCGAACGCGCTGCCCGATGGCATCAATCCATTCGTCAACAACGGCACGAGCGTGTACTACTTCCACCCGCGGAGTGCGGCGCTCGCGCGTGCGCTGGATCGCGCGCTGGTGGGGGAGTTGGGGACTCGGGACTTAGGAATGGGACGCGGCGACTATGCGTTGGTCCGCGACCCGTGGTTTCCGTCGGCGTTGACCGAAGGCTTGTTCATGATGATTCCGGAGCAGGAGGCGATCCTTGCGACACCGGAAGGCCAGGCGCGGTATGCGCGCGGCGTCGCGAAGGGGATCGAAGACTTCTTGCGCGAGGTGGCCCAGTGACAAATGCAGGACGTGCATTTGTCATGGCCGCACTGCTCACCGCGCCATCCAAGGCGTCAGGTCAGGTAGATCCTTCCGGCCACTGGCGCACGCTGCACACCACGCATTTTCGCGTCCACTTCCGTCCTGCGCTGCGCTCGCGCGCCGTCGCTGCGGCCAATGAAGCCGAGCGCGCGTATGGGCTGCTGGCGAGCGAGCTGCATCCGCCGCGCGGGATCATCGACCTGACGCTGTCAGATGACGTGGACGCATCGAACGGCTTCACCACCGTCTATCCGTCCAATCGCTTCACCATTCTCCTCGTCCCCCCGGTCACTGACCCGGCGCTCCAGACCTACGACAGTTGGGAGCGGCTCGTGATCGTGCACGAGCTGACGCATGTGTTTCACCTCGACCGCTCGCGCGGCCTGTGGAAGACGTTGCAGTCGGTGTTCGGCCGCGCGCCCGGCCTGTTTCCGAATCAGTACCAGCCGAGCTGGGTGACCGAAGGGTTGGCGACGTACTATGAGTCACGGTTCACGGCGGGTGGACGCGCCGAAGGCAGCTACCATCGCGCGGCAGTCGCGGCCGACGCGGCGTTCGGTCGCGCGCGCACGGCGTGGGATGCGTTGCTGTTCACGCGCTGGCCGGACGGGCTCGCGCCGTACGCGTATGGCAGCCGGTTCTGGGAGCATCTGTCGGCGCACGCGGGTGATTCGGTGATCCCCCACTTCGTCGAGAAGACCGCGGGGCAGCTCATTCCGTTTCGCGTCGGTCGGCCGCTGCGCCATGTCGGCCTACCGAATGCTCTCACCGCCCAATGGGACAGTGCGGTCGCGGAATCGGCGCCGCAGGAACTCACGACGCAAAGCACACTCATCGCGGGCCGGCTGAAGGTCCAACCCGTTCCACGCGTCTCGCCTGACGGCAAGAGTCTCGCGTACGTGTCCGACGACTGGCGCGGCGCGCGACGCATTCGCGTGATCGACGCCCGCACCGGTGCGCCGCTACGCTCGCATCGCGTGAACGGCCAGGTGAGCTTCGACTGGTCCGGCGATACCCTCATCGTCGCGCAGCTCGAGTACAGCAGCCGCTGGACGATTCGTAGCGACCTCTGGCGGTGGTCACCGGATGGATCGTGGACGCGCCTGACGACCGATGCGCGACTCACGGAGCCGCGCACGTCCGGAGGCAGCACGGTGTCGGCCCTCAAGCTCGCCGGTGGGACGGACGCCCCGACGATTCCATTCGCCCAGTCGGACGCGACGTGGGGACCCGTTGCGCCGTCGCCCGAGGGTCGCTGGGTGGTCGCCGCGCGCCATCAGAACGGCGGCTGGCAGCTCGTCCGCTGGCGCGCCGATGCGCCGCAGTCCATCGATGTCCTCGCGCAGGCCGGCGCCAACGGCGCGATCGCCGATCCCGTGTGGACGCCCGACGGCACGAGTGTCCTGTTCGTCACGGAGGCCGGAGGCTTTCCGCAGGTCCACCGCTGGCGCGAGTCGGACGGTGTGACGCAGCTGACCTCCGAGCCTCGCGGCGCGCGCACGCCGGCGCCCCTCCCCGATGGCCGCATCGCCTTCACGACCCTCGGCGACGATGGTTGGGAGTTGCGCGCTGTGATGACCCCCCCAGAGCCTCTGGCGCACGCGGCGGCCGTGACGCCTGCGCCGCCCGCATTCGACTCGGCTCCGGCGGTGCCGCTACGCGAAACCGGGTACTCGTCATGGGGTGCTTTGAGACCCCACTTCTGGATTCCCATCGGCGTCAACGCCGGTGCGGCGGGGAAGTTTTTCGGCGCGGCCACGGCCGGCACCGATGCGCTGGGGCGTTACACGTACCTCGCGAGCGCGATGGTGTCGGCCTCGCCGGCGCGCGCGCAGGGCTCGTTCGTCTTTCTGGATCAGGCGCCGGGGGATCCGACATTCGACTTCTCGATCTCGAATGACTGGTCACTGGTGGGCATCGACAGCACCGGCCACGTCGTCTCCTCCGAGCATCGCGAAGCGGCGCTCGGCGCCACGGTGCTCGCGCATCGCTGGCGCAGCTTCGTCTCCGTGCGCGTCGCGGCTGAATATGAAGGAAGGAGATACGTGTCCGAGCCGGACACGAGCCTCAACGACATCTGCAACGGCTGCATCAACCGTGACCGCGTCGGCGGCTCGGCGACGCTGTCGTTCGGGTCGGTCGTCGCGGCGCCGCTCACCGTGTCGTTGCAGGACGGCGCGATTCTCGCTCTACTGTATCGCCGCAAGGAAGAGCAGGGCACGAGCCGGTGGCTCAACGAAGTTCGCGTCCGCACCAATTCGTATCTCCGGCTCGGTCCACCGATCGGCTTCGGCTATCCGGTGCTCGCGGTGCGCGGCGCGCTCGGCTCACTCGACGGGCCGATTCCCGATCGCTTTTCCGTCGGCGGCATCTCCTCCAGCGTGCTCGGGTTCTCACAAGAGATCGGCACGCTGCGGACGTTTCCCGTGCGCGGCTATGACGCCGGCGCATTGCACGGGCGTCGCGCGGCGACCGTGACGGCCGAGTATCGCGTGCCGCTCACATTGATCGGTCGATTGCTGGGACACTTGCCGATCGGCGCCGACAAATTGGCGTTCTCGGTTTTCGGCGATGTGGGCGACGCCTGGGACGCCGGCGACGAGCCGCGACTGCACCGGCTGCGCTCATTTGGCGTCGAGCTCGTCGGCGACTTGACGGTGAGCTACGACTTGCCGTTGCGCGTCCGAATCGGTGTCGCGCAGCCCGCGACTGGAAACGCGCAGATGTACGCCGCCTTTGCCGCGGATTTCTGAAAAGAGTCCGCCAATCTGTTGACCCTGTCCGAGGCGAACCCTAAGTTAGCCCCGTCCCCTCGGAGACCGGATTGTATTGCTCTCGCTGCGGCACCCAGAATAAGGACACGGCAAAGTTCTGCGATTCGTGCGGCCTCGACCTGACCGCGACGACGCCGACGGGTGTCCGGGGGCCCGAGGCGCAGGACATCGCCGAAATCGATCTGGTGCGGCAGGAGCTCGACGCCGAATACGAAATTCTCGAAGAGCTTGGTCGCGGCGGCATGGCGATCGTGTTCAGGGCGAAAGAGCGAGAGCTCGACCGCGAAGTCGCGATCAAAGTCCTGCCGTTCTCGCTCGCATTCGACAAGGAATTCGTCGAGCGCTTCCAGCGCGAAGCCCGCACTTCGGCCAAGCTCGAGCATCCGAACATCATCCCGATTTATCGCGTCGGAAAATCGGGCCGCATCATTTACTTCGTCATGAAGTTTCTGCGGGGCAAACCGCTTTCGAGCGTCCTCGGATCGCGTGGCAGCCTGCCCCCCGCCGAGATCAAGCGCATCCTGGTCGACGTCTCGAAGGCGCTCTCGTACGCGCATAAGAAGGAAATCGTCCACCGCGACATCAAGCCCGACAACATCATGTTCGACGAGCATGGCCACGCCGTCGTCACCGATTTCGGGATCGCGAAGGCGGCGTCGGGCGGCAAGCTGACGGGCACGGGCATGTCGATCGGCACGCCGCACTACATGAGCCCGGAGCAGGCCAAGGCGCAGTCGCTCGACGGGCGCAGCGACATCTACTCGCTCGGTGTGGTGGGCTACCAGTGCCTGACGGGATCCGTGCCGTTCGACGGCGAGGATTCGTTCTCCATCGGCTACAAGCACATCATGGAGGAGATTCCAACCCCGCCGATCGACAGCCATGACAAACGGGTCCTCTTCGAGATCATCAAGAAGATGATGGCCAAGGTCCCGGATCAACGCTTTCAGAATGCCGATGAGCTGGTGGCGGTGCTGGAAGGAGGCCGCTCGGTCTCGTTCACGACCGACGCGACCATGGCCATGCCCTCCATGGCGGGCGTACGGATGTCCTCGGCGCCGACCACGCCACTGCCGCGTGCGACGGGTACCCGGCCTCCCGTAGGTGCCGAGGGAGCACCCGCCGGGCCGGTGGTCATCGAGAGAGCGCACCGCTCGGCAGCCTCCGGGGTGTTGCTGTGGCTCCTCATCGTCGGCGCGATGTTCGGCGGCGGCGGATTCTACGCCTACAAGCAGGGGCTGATCTTCGCCAAGCCGGCCAACACAGCAGCCACCGACTCGACGCCGCGCGACACCACGCGGCTCGCCGCTGTCGATTCGACCAAGCACGTCGATTCGAGTGCAGCGGTGACGCCCGCAGAGCCTCCCGGACCTCCGCCGGGCGCGCCCGGACATCTGGTCCTGCAAAATCTGCCCACCGGCGCGCAGGTATCGATCGACGGACAGCAGGTCCGCGGCGGCCAGGTCGACCTGCCTTCCGGCGTGCGACACCTCACGGTCCGCGCCGCCGGATTTCAAAACTACGAGCGGTCGGTGATCATCCAGCCCGGCGAGACGTACACGATGCGCGTCAACATGGAGACGAGCGCTGAGGGCAACGGCCCCTGCGACACCTTCGGGCCGGCCTATAACCAGGACAACATCTGTTTCGACTCGCGCCCGGCACCCCTCTCCGCCACGCGCATTCCCGTCCCCGACGACGCCCCCATCTTTCCGCGCCAGGCCATTCTCCTGATCAAGGTGTCACGCGACGGCACGACGCTCGAGGCGCGCGTGTTCGTGCCGTCGAATGTGGAAACCTTCAATAACGACGCGCTCGAGATGGCAAAACGCCTGCGCTGGAATCCGGCTCAGAAGAACGGTGAGCCAACCGAAGCGTGGGTGCAGTGGCCCTTCCAACCCGTCCGACAGTAGATCCGACAGCGTTCATCGCGCCGAGCGCCGTCGTGCTCGGCGACGTGACGCTGGGGCCGCGCTCGAGCGTGTGGTACCAGGCCGTACTACGCGGCGACATGGCGCCGATCGTGATTGGCGAGGCGACCAACATCCAGGACGCCACGGTTATCCACGTGGACGAAGGCAAACCGGCCCTGATCGGTGCGCGCGTGGGGGTGGGGCATCGCGTGATCCTGCACGCCTGCACCGTGGAGGACGAGTGCCTGATCGGGATGGGCTCTATCCTTCTTAATGACGTTCATGTGGGCAGCGGGAGTGTGATCGCTGCAGGCGCCGTGGTGCCCGAAGGGATGCATGTGCCGCCCGGCTCGCTCGTCATGGGTGTGCCCGCTCGGGTCACGCGTCACGTGGATGATGGTCTGCGCGCGCGCATCCGCGGAACGTGGGAGCATTACGTCGCGGAGGCGGAGCGACACCGGCGCGGGACATTTCCGGTCGAGCGAACAAGTTTGTGATGTTAATACTCAGAGTCCGCGGAGTGGCGCGACCGGTTACGAGTCTTGATCGGTGCGGAACACGCGTCTACCTTGGGCCCTCACGTTCCGTTAACTTCCAAAATTCACTCCGATTTGCCGCGAGAGTCGCATGACCGCATCTGAACCCCGTCTCGATCTGAGCGCCAATGCGCTGACCGTCCTCGAGCGCCGCTACCTGGTCAAGGACGACCAGGGCAAGCCGGTGGAGCGCCCCCAAGATCTGTTCTGGCGGGTCGCGCGCACCATTGCCGCTCCGGATCGGACCTATGGGGCCTCGGATCGGGCTGTGGAAAGCCTGGCCGAGACCTTCTTTGAGCTCATGGCCAGCCGCGTGTGGATGCCGAACTCTCCCACCTTGATGAATGCCGGCCGTCCCCTCGGGCAGTTGTCCGCCTGCTTTGTGCTCCCGGTGGAAGACGCCCTCTCGAATGGCCGCTCGGGCATCTACGACACCCTGCGGGCGATGGCGCTGGTCCATCAGTCCGGAGGCGGCACGGGCTTCTCGTTCTCCCGGCTGCGGCCCAAGAACGACGTCGTCCGCTCCACGATGGGAGTCGCCTCGGGGCCGGTGTCGTTCATGAAGCTCTATGACGCTTCGACCGACGTGGTGAAGCAGGGCGGTACCCGGCGCGGCGCGAACATGGGTATCCTGCGTGTGGATCATCCGGACATCATGGATTTTATCCACTGCAAAGACGACCTCACGCAGGTCACGAATTTCAACATTTCAGTCGCGGTGACCGACGCCTTTATGCTCGCGCTCGAGGCGGGGAAGCCGTATGACCTGATCCACCCCCGCACGGGCAAGGTGGTGGGGCAGCTCGACGCGCGCGAAGTCTTCAAGCAGATCGTGCACGGCGCCTGGAAGACGGGCGAGCCGGGCGTGTTCTATATCGATCGCGCCAACCACTACAACCCGGTGCCACACCTCGGCAGCTACGAGGCGACGAACCCCTGCGGGGAGCAGCCGCTGCTCCCCTATGACGTCTGCAACCTCGGCTCGATCAACGTCGGGCTGTTCGTGAAGAACGGCGATGTGGACTGGGACGGTCTCCGCACGGCCGTGCATCTCTGCACGCACTTCCTCGACAACGTCATCGACGCGAACAAGTACCCGCTGGATGAGATCGACAGCCTGGCCAAACGGATCCGCCGGATCGGTCTCGGCATCATGGGCTGGGCCGACCTGCTCGTGCGTCTCGGGATCGCGTACAACTCCGACCAGGGCGTCGCGCTCGGCCGCAAGCTGATGCAGTTCATCGACGAGGAGTCGAAGGTCGCGTCAGAGAAGCTCGCCGAGCAGCGCGGCACGTTCGCCGAGTGGGAGCGCTCGATCTGGGGACCCGATGCGACGTGCGCCCGTAACTCCCGGGGAGAGCGCATCCGCCCGATGCGCCGCTTGCGCAACTGCAATCTGACCACCGTCGCCCCCACAGGGACCATCTCGATCATCTCCGGCTGTTCGTCGGGGATCGAGCCGCTGTTCGCCGTCGCGTTCATGCGCAACCAGGCCGGCGTGCTCATGCCGGACGTGAACGAAGACTTCGTCGCGATCGCCAAGCGCGAGGGTTGGTACTCCGAAGACCTCATGAAGCAGATCGCCGAAGCGGGTCACATCCATTTTGACGCCGTGCCGGAGCAATGGCAGAAGGTGTTCGTGACGGCGCATGACGTCAGCCCTGAGTGGCATATCCAAATGCAGGGCGCGTTCCAGGACTTTACCGACTCGGCGATCTCCAAGACCTGTAACTTTGCGAACGACGCCACCGAGGAGTACGTCGAGCAGATCTACCGCTACGCTTACCAGCTCGGCTGCAAAGGCGTGACGGTGTATCGCGACGGGGCGCGCGAGAATCAGGTGCTTTCGACCGGTTCGACGGCGAAAAAGGTGCAGGAAGGCACCAGCGGGGCAGGGAAGGACGCGTTGGCCGAAGCGCTGAGTCGCATCGCGGAGCTCGAGACGGAGCTCGCGCTGACGCGCGATCGGCTACACGATGTCGAGGCGGAGAATCTGCAGCGGCGTGCGAAGCGCTCGCGTCCCGATCTGCTCAAGGGCTCCACCCGGCGCGTCGAGTCGCCGCTGGGCACGATGTACGTGACCATCACCGAGGACGACAAAGGGCAGCCGTTCGAAGTCTTCATGTCGCTGGGCAAGGCGGGTGGCGCGCTCATGGCCGACGTCGAGGCCATCGGTCGCCTCATCTCCCTCGCCCTGCGGTCGGGCGTGCCGCTCCCGGAGATTTACCGGCAGCTCCGCGGCATCTCCTCCGACCGGGCGGTCGGCCTGGGACCCCACAAGGTCCTGTCCGTCCCGGACGCGATCGGTATTGCCATCGAGAAGTGGATGCAGGATAAACAGGGGGTGCAGCAGGATCTGCTGGATAGCACCAGGTCCCAGGCCCCGGCAACGACCGAGGTTGTGCGCAGCGTCACCGGGGGGGGTGATGCCGCCTTGCGCGCGCGCAGTCCAGACCAAGATTTCATTGGCGCCTGTCCCGATTGCGGCTCCCAGCTCGCATTCATCGAGGGGTGTGCCAAATGTCACGTCTGCGGCTTCTCCGAGTGTGGTTGAGCGCACACAGAAGCGACCGTATGCCCCGTGACCCTAGTCACGACAGGGTCTTGCGCGGCAGGCTAGTCTAAAGGCATGGAAATCGGCAACCGGATGGTCACGCCCACGCGTCTGCAAGTGAAAGGGTGGGCGCGTGTCGGCCCCGCCGGCGCGCACACACTGCGACGCGGTGCCTGGTATCCCGTCGTTCGCATCTCCTCGAGCAACATCGTCGTCCTCGACGTCAACCGGCACAACGTGCCGGTCGATCGTCGCTTCCTCGAGATTCGTTATCATCCGCCGGAGCGGTGGACGATCGTTCGCTGCGAGCCGCGCGTGATCGAACGTCTCGGACGAATTTTCCCGCTGACGTACGCCGTGTGCCCGGCCTGCCGGCATCGTCAGGGGATCGAGGCGAGAACGACTGAGATGACGTGCGATCGCTGTCATAAGACAGCGGCGATGGCATGGGACGAGCTATCATAAAAAAGACGCCGAGCCGCTGAGACGCTGAGCGGTTATGAGGAGCGAGGGGCCAGGAAAAACGACTTCCTGGCCCCTCGGCTTTTTCCTCGAACTCGACGTCTCGACCCTAAAGAATCGCGACGGTATCCCCGAGACCCACCGTCCCCGTCCCCTCACCCACACAATAAAATCCCCTCATCCCATTATCGAGGAACTGAAGGTGCTTCTTCAGCTCCTCCGGTGCGACTTGCTTGTCGAGTGCCCAACCGGTGAACGGTTTGCACGGGTGTGCGACCTGGAGAATCTTGAGCCGGACCCGTTCTGCGCCCTCAGGCGAGAGAATCGCGACGCCCCGTTCGAGGTCCTCGTAGCTGAACCGTTGCTCGGTTGTCGCGATGATATTCTCGCCCGCGCAGCCGACGGCGATCTTGTCGCCGAAGTGCTTCCGCATGGCATCGTAGTGGGACGTGAATCCGAGTGAGATCCCGTGGAGTCCGTCCTCGTTCTTGGTCTCCGGATGATCGCGGTGGTGCACGTCCACGATCCACGAACCGTCGCCCGTGCCACCGAGCGCGCCATCGGGCGTGACGTTCAGCGCCGGCACGGAGAGCAGTGGAGTGGGATCATAGACGCGCGTGGGCTTCTCGCCGCGCTTCAGCGAGCCACGTTGGATCTGGAGTCGGGTGATAGTACCGATTGTGCGCATAACGAAATTTAGCAGGATGTGCTAAATTGGCCGCGCATGGCGACCCCTTCAACCCCCTCCTCATCTCGCTCATCGTCAGCACGCGGTTGGGCCCGCTGTCTCGACAACGTCGCCGATGTCCTGCGCCGCGGCGCCTGGTATCCGATCGTGGGCGAGACCGACGACGGCAAAGTCGTGCTCGAGGTGCGGAAACGGCCGGTGCGGGTCAGCCGAATCGATGTGGCCGTCCGCGACACGGCTCCCGACCAGTGGAGTATCGTCGTCCGCACCGGCCTGCTCCGCCCTACCCTCGGCGGCAGGGAAGGGGAGGAGGTCACGACGACGTACGCCGTGTGTCCCCACTGCCAGGAGCGCCAGGATTTCACCGGCAAGCCAAACACACTGAAGTGCCTGCGGTGCAAGAAAGAATCAAAGGTTGATTGGTCGGAAACCTGCTGACTGCCGTCGGCCATCAGCCACCTGCCATCAGCAACCCCATTCTCCTCGGACATTGCGGCCCCGGAAAAGATTAGTATGTTAATTATCAACATGTTAATCAGTTTCCGGGTACAGGCAGCTGAAGGCAGACGGCCGATGGCTCTGTGAGCGACCGCTCCGAGCTCGCCCTGCAGCTGACCGATGCCGTGATCGCGGCGCAACAAGCCATCGAACGCGCCGGCAATCGCGCGTACAAAACATTCGGCCTCTCCAAGCGAGCCCACGCCGTCATGGCGGCTGTCGATCTGGGCGGTCCCGACGGCGCTCGCCCGAGTGACGTCGCCAACGAGCTGCGGGTGTCACGCGCGGCCGCCACGACGTTCGTCCAGCGGCTCGAGGCGAAGGGATTTCTGGAGACCAGCACCGACCCGGACGACGATCGCGGGGTACGTGTGACCCTCACCCGCCACGGTCTGGAGGTCTTGTTGCGCGCTGGACAGCTCGAACGGCGACTCGCGGCCCGCACCATCGAGGGGATGCCCGCCTCCGCCATGGCGCG
>Ga0075425_100007511_pt1 | contig 11533 bp, 8 predicted proteins | sample SoiMethybrSBSTD4_FD_75300 | JGI IMG/M metagenome (GOLD analysis project Ga0075425, IMG submission 75300) | Bulk soil microbial communities from a Populus tree surrounding site in Tennessee, USA - Soil MetaG P. TD hybrid SBSTD4 | ecosystem: Environmental > Terrestrial > Soil > Tree plantation...
AACTCGGCGACTTTCATGATCGAAGGCGACGAGATCAGTAAAAGTGCCGCCGATATCGACGGCAATGGCGTAGGACATTCAAACACTCCTGTTCAAAGTTCCAGGTTCAACGTTCAAAGTGCGCGTTTCGCGCATCCTGAGCCCCGAAGGATCTGGTGCGAAATAAAGAACGATCCTTCGTTCAGGACACGCATTGAACCTTGAACTTTGAACGCTAAGGATGGTGCGCGTTGCCGTCGGCGTCAATCGTGACGCCATAGTCATTGCGCGCGCTTTCAAGTGAGACAAAGCCGCGGCTAATGTCACGTTGGACCAATTCGGCGGGTCGCTCTCGCGGATCACCGTAACCGCCGCCACCGCCCGTCGATATGCGAACTCGATCACCGGGTTCCAGGGGGCGATTCTCGGTTTTGTAAAGCAACTCAGGTTTTTGGTTGCCGTTTTTATAGATTAAGACCTGACCCGATTTGGCGGATTTACCGCCTTGCACACCCCAAGGTGGGCAGCCGATGCGATCGAAGTTCGCCCATAGCTCGCAGGGAGCAAGGAGGACGTATTGCTTGTCAAAGCCCAATCCGCCGCGCCACCTTCCAGGCCCGCCGGAATCTTGACGCAGACAGAACTCTTCGACTCGGAATGGGTACATGGATTCCTGCAATTCGATCGGAATCAAACGCGTATCGCCGTGAGCCATCGTACGAAACGGCCCCGCGCCGTCGTGCGTTGCGCAAGCGCCCCAGCCGCCGTGGCCGCTGTCGTTGGCCTTAAACACCGCTCCCGTATCCATGCGCTTGCCGGCAAAGCTCAATGACGAGAATGTCCCGAAATGCGCGCCTGTCACACGCTCCGGCAACGCCGGCTCCAGGGCTTTGATGATGCAATCGATAACCGTTGGAAAAGGAATGCTGTAGAGACCCATCGCGGCTGTTGGCTCGGCGCTGATAAGCTTGCCGTCCGGCAAGATTATCTTCACCGGCCGAAACGTTCCCTCATTGGCAGGTTCATCTGTCGCGATCAAATATTTAAAAGCCACGCGCACGCAGGTTCGCCCGCCGCCGTAAAATCCCGAGTTGATGCAGCCTTTGACTTGCGCCGACATCTCGGAGAAATCAACGGTCATCTCGTCGCCGGCAATCACGATGCTGACTTTGATCGGAATTTTCTCGTCGCGCACGCCATCGTTGTCCAGAAATGCTTCGTGCCGGTAAACACCGTCGGGAATCGCGCGGATTTTTTCCCGCGTTGCCGCTTCGCATTGATCGAGAATCCTGGAGAGAGCGTCGAGAAAGATAGTCGTGCCATATTTATCCGCCATCCCCTGCGTTAGATCACGGCCGAGCAGGCACCCGCCTAGTTGAGCCTCGATATCGCCGAGCAATTCCAGCGGAAAGCGCGTGTTGTTTTCAATAATCCGATAGACTTCCTCGATGGGCTCGCCCTTGGACAAGATCTTGATGGAACGGAGCTGTAAGCCTTCCATGAAGATGTCTGTCGAGGAATACGACACCGACCCGATCGCTCCACCGCCAATGTCGATCCAGTGACAATTGATGGAGAAAAAACCGATCAACTCGTCACCGTTGGGCCCGGCGAACACCGGCGTGTACATCACGGTGTTGTTGAGATGTTGTCCCTGCACCGCCGCATGATTGCAGACGATCACGTCGCCTATATTTAAATTTTCTCGGCCGTAAATTTCCAACCCGTCTTTGACCGCCATGCCCACCGAATCGGCGACAAACACCGGCATGCCCCCCGTCGATTGCGCGAGCAACTCGCCGGCTGCGCCGACGAATCCGACGGCGTAGTCTTTGTACTCGTAGATATACGGGCTAAACGCCGTGCGTGTCATATTGGCGTCAATCTGGTCACAAATCGAAATGATGCCGTGACGAATGACTTCCAAAGTGATGGGATCGATATCCGTGCGGGTGGCGAGCGGCCTTGTCATAGCTGCAATACGCGATTGCGTTGTAAAAACTTACGCGGATAGTTTCAAGGAAGTCATAGGTTGTCAAGCAATGAGGAATTACGTAATTAGATGAGAACGGAGCTCGGCAAAATGATTTGGGGAACCTCAGAATGATGAATTGCTTTCACGCTTTTTGTGATGTGAAAAAATTGGTTTTGCTTCTCGTTCTGGTGTTGTTTTCGACCCGTTTGGAAGCTCAAGAACGTCCCGCCAAGCTGAGAATTTCCAACGCCGGATTCACGATCACCGCTTTGCCACTCCTGGCGGCGAAGGATTGGGGATTGTTCACCGCCAACGGCCTGGACATGGAAGTGATCTTGATGCAGTCGGCGCTCGTACCGGCTGCGCTGACGCAAGGCGACATCGATTATCAAGCCGGCGTGGGACCGGCGTCCGTCAATGCTACATTGAGCGGCTTTCAAACTCGCGCCATCTGGTTTTCATCGGACAAAATCTCCTATTGGCTAATGTCTAAGCCGCAGTTCAAAACCATCGAGAGCCTGAAGTCGAAAAAAATAGCCATTACGGGATTGGGTGGGACGGTCCATGTGGCTTTCAATCTGGCCATGGAAAAACTCGGCGTGAACCCCAAAGAGTTTGTCTTGGTGTCGATCGGCGGGCAGCAGATTCAGCAATTTATTTCTTTGGAGTCGGGTTACGTCGATGCCGCGCTGCTTTCGCCGCCGGTGACTTTCGGCGCTCAGAAAAAAGGTTTTTACAAAGTTCTTGACGTGGGCGCCATGGTCGACATGCCAGGCGGCGGTTTGACCACTCTTGTCAAAACGATTCAGGAACGACCCAATGAAACAAGACGAGTGATTCGCTCGCTTCAACAAGCTAAGGATGAAATCAGAAAATCGAAACCTAAATCCCTCGATTTGATCGTTAAGCTTCTCAAAATGGATAGAGAAGCAGCGAGCGAAACCTATGATCAATTTCTCACCACCTTGAGCCCAACGGGAATTCCGACGCGCGTAGGAATGGACATACTAGTGAAGTCCGTTCAGGCCCAGGGCCGACATGCTGGACGCAAAGTGAGTTTCGAAGAAATCGCCGATGACCGGCTCGCCACCGAAGTCGCCAAAGAGATGGGATACAAAGTCCCATGACTCCTTTGCTTCAGCTTGTGGCGCCGAGTATGCCTGCTCCTGAATTCAATCTGTATGCAATTGTCATTTCGAGCCTACGCGAGAAATCTTTCTTCGTATGTGGCTCAATACAAGATCTCTCGCTCCACTCGAGAAGCGGTCAAATACAAAACCAAGCCATATGACGACGCAGACTAAAATCAGAAGCCCCATTGGGCGGATAATTCGCCGGGTTCTTTTTGCGCTGGGACTTGCGATTACCATATCAAATCCCGGCTACTCGCAGGAGCGCACCGCTAAAATCCGCATTTCGAACGCCGGCTTCACTCTCACGGCTTTGCCGCTTCTCGCCGCGAAGGACTGGGGTGTTTTCAGCGCCAATGGTTTGGATGTCGAGTTGATCGTGATGAGTCCGACGCTTGCCGCGGCCGCAGTCGCTCAAGGCGATATCGATTACGTCGCGGGTGTCGGGCCGGCCTCAGTGGCCGCGACGCTGAGCGGACTGCCCTCACGCGCGATCTGGTTTTCTTCCGACAGAATTACCTATTGGCTGCAGAGCGCACCGCCGTACAAAACGTTACAGGAGCTCAAAGGCAAGAAGATCGCGCTCTCCGGCGGTGTGGGGGGAACCAATCATGTCGCTTTGGTGATTGCGTTGGAAAAGTCGAACGTCAATCCAAAGGATTACGTAATCGTCGGAATTCCGGGGCAACAGGCACAAGTATTTTACTCTCTCGAATCGAGCTTCGTTGAGGCGGCGCTCTTGTCGCCTCCTCATATGTTCGGCGCTGCCAGAAAAGGCTTTAATAAACTCCTGGATGTCGGTGCGATGGTCGAGATGCCCGGCGGCGGCTTAACGACATTGATCAAAACCATTCAGTCTCGACCCGCGGAAGTCAAGCGAGTCATTCATGCGTTGCAGCTGGCGAAAGACGAAGTACGGAAATCAAAGCCGAAAACCGTCGAGCTGATCATGCGGCTCTTGAAAATGGATAAACAAGCGGCGTCGGAAACCTATGACACTTTTCAGACGACGCTGAATCCGACCGGGGTTCCGAATCGCGGTGGCATCGATAATCTCGTGCGCTCGCTCCAGGCGGCAGGGCGCTTTACAGATCGAAAAGTCGCCTTCGCGGAAGTAGCCGACGATCGGCTGGCCACAGAAGTCGCGAGGGAACTCGGTTACAAATTGCCTTGATAGAGAAAGGAAGCGTTCCTTCGCCCTCTGGGAGAAGGCTAGGATGAGGGTTCGTTCGGCAAGAAACCCTCACCCGCCGGTTCCCGGCGGCCTCTCCCAAGGGAGAGGCAATCAACAATCAAAGCGGTGCAGAGGATTCAACAATATGAGTGATCTTTCTTGCGATATTCTCGTTATCGGCGCGGGTTTGGCCGGCTTCACCGCCGGCACTTGCGCCGCCGAACAAGGCGCTAAAGTTTTACTCATCGAAAAGAGCAGCGGCGAACTGGGCGACGGAAACATTCTGATGGCGTCCGGCAGCTTACGAGCCGGCGGCAAAAGCCCGCGCACCGAGCCGCGCGAGCTTTATAACTTTGTGATGGCCGAAGGTGTTGCCTATCCGGATCTGGTGCAGGCGTGGTCGGAAAGCTGCGGACGCGCGGTCGATTGGCTGATCAGGAACGGTGTCAAAATCGACGAAAACGCGCCAGGCAGAGTTTGGCTCGATCAGTCCGGTGAAGTCTCCCTCGCGCCCGTTTACAAAAAAGATGTCGGCACGCGTGCGCTCGTTAGGCTCAAGGAGCGATTCCTCCAATTGAAAGGACACTATATCAACAACGTCGAGGCAAAAAGACTGATCGTCGAGAGCGGCCGCATTCGTGGCGTGATCGGGATCCAGGCCGGCGCAGAAGTTGAGTTTCGCGCGGCTGCGACAATCCTCACCACCGGCGGCTTCAGCGCAAATAAGGAGTTACTCAAAAAATACATCGGCCTCCATGCCCACGAGTGCAAGTTACGCGGTTCGAAGCAGGATACCGGTGATGGCCTGCGCATGGCGCTCGACGTCGGCGCGAAAGCTGTTAACCTGAAATATTTTTATGGCCATCTGATTTCGCGCAAGGCGCTCGTGGACGACCGGTTCTGGCCTTACCCGCGCCTCGACTCTTTCGTCGATGAGGGCATCTTGGTGAATCGTGAAGGTGCGCGCTTTGTCGACGAAGGACGCGGCGATGTCGCGGTGGCCAACGAATTGGCGCGATCGCGCGACGTTACCGGCGCGATTCTCATCTTCGATGACCAAAGTTGGCAAGCGGCGAGAGACGATACGTTCTCTAATCTGGTGAAAACGCCGGCGCCCAATCCTTGGCTCATGGACAACGAAGGCGAAATCTTTCGGCATGAGGCCATCGAGGCTTTGGCGCAAAACCTTGGCATTGACGGGATGCGACTGCGCGCCATGGTTACAGCCTACAATCGCGCCGTCGAAACAAACGCCGCGCATTTGCTCCCCGTAGCACGCAGCGGCAAGCCGCGGATACTGCGCGCACCCTTCTATGGCCTGCGGGTCGTGCCGGGCATCACTTTTACAATGGGCGGAATATTGATAAACGGCCGCGGCCAAGCGTTAAACGAAAGTGAGATGCCGATTCCTGGTCTTTACGCGGCTGGAGACGCAATTGGCGGTCTCATGGGCGGTTATCACGGCGGATACACCGGCGGCTTGATGCAAGCGCTCGTAACGGGAATTCTCGCCGGCGAAAACGCAGCGGGCCAATGAATAAAATCCGATTAGGAATGCTTCGACATGCTCAGCATAAACGGGAATAGAGTAGCGGCTTGTTTCCCCATAGTTGAAATTTCCTTCCGTTCGCCCTGAGCGTGTCGAAGGGCTCCGAGGAGTCGCTCCCGAGATCGCTGAACATTACAGGTGATTGCGGCACAAATGCACCAGCTCGTTTGAGACAAATACCAACCTCCTCAGAATCACGGCTTCATTCCGTCTCTTCCCGATACAATCCCAGCGCTTCGGTCGAGGGCCGATCGTTGATCGAAAAAAGAATCGCGTCCTCGCTGCTCGTATTATCGTGCGAATGCCACTGCCATGACGGCACCACGAAAATATCGCCTTGTCTCCAATTGAATTCATTGGCAGACACTTTCGTCATCCCTTCGCCGCGAAAGGCATAATAGACCGTCGTGCTGGTGTGCCGGTGCGTCTTGGTCTTTTCTTTCGGACGAAGCAGCTGAATCGCACAGGAGCAAGTCGGCAACGTGTGACCGCCATCGATTGGATTGGTGTACTCGAGCATCACGCCATCGTAGGGATCGCCGGCACTTTCTTTGAGGGCCTGTAAAGTGGCGTTCGTTTCCTCCCACGGGTAACGGTAAGGCGGCGTTTGGAACGAGTTCTTCATCCAGGTCGGACGCGCGTGAGAAAAAATTTTCGCTGAAAAATTTTCCGGTTTCTCCACCGGCTGTTGTTGTTTGTTGAAATTCTCCTGGATCATCGCGCCGAAGTGTGTCACGAGGCGGACATCCAAGCCATCCAACCACATCACCGGTTCAGTGGAATTATTGAAGTGGTCGTGCCACGTCCAGTTCGGCGTCGTAATAAAATCGCCTTCGAACATCGGAAACCGCTCGCCCTCGACAATGGTGTAGGCGTTCGGTGTGCCCTTGATGATAAAGCGGATCGCGGCCGCTGTGTGCCGATGCGCCGCGGCGATCTCTCCCGGCCGCACCAGTTGCACGGAAATATGCACCGTGTTGGTCATACCGGCCGTGAGTCCAGGATTGCGCATCTGAATAGTTCGCCGGCCCGCTTCGCCGGTGGTGATCAATTCACCCGACCAATTGAGCGCCTGCATGATGTCATCACCTTTCCACAGAAAAGGCTTGACGGTCTGCGCCCAGTCCGAATGTTCCCAATGTCCTTTGAGATGGCGCTCTTTCATCCACTGACTCAGCTCTTGCAAATTCATAGTTCCTCCGTAAGTGAAGACACAACGCAGTGAGTCCTCAATACAAACCGCTTATGAACCTGTCAAGCTGAAGCAGGTGCAGGAAATCAGATCGAAAGAATAAGGCAGGTATCCGAGGCTATTATTGGCCCGGCCAATGACGATGTAAACGCCTGAGCTTCGATATCGAATCGGAAAATACTCGGGACAAACGCGGCGGTACCGGCAGCTCCTCGGCAATCTCGAGTGCTCGATCAATGATTGTCTTCGCGGCCCCTAACGCCCAACTGTCGGCCTCGAACCTGTTGGAAAATGTCAGATCTTCGGCAGCAAAGCAGTGAGCAAAGCTATGCACCCAAATCCTTCGATGCCCGTGATCGGTCTGAAGCCAAACACAGGCTTCCGGAAGCCATGACTGCGGCTGAACTTCATACGACGCCGCGCGAATGCCACAGCCTCGATGCTCCAAAGTATGGCTCAATAGTTCTGTATCAAAGTCAAAAGACGACATGGATCACCAATGGCTTTGTTGTGATGGCCTAGTGTATTGTCGGTGCGTGCTCCATTGCGCAAAAGATATACCAATTACAGCGGGAGCCATTTTAAGTACTTTGATGCGAGAGTTCGCCAAATCTACGACCGAATTGTGCACCTCAAGGGATTAGGTTCATTTTTCAAAGCGCCTTCACGAGCGCCTTTGGACACTGTCGCCCCAACGTGAAAATGGAGCATTTGATGAAACCCTCGGCGGCAGCACGCAATGGTTTAGTACTCTTGTTTATCGTCGCAGGTCTGCCCTCTCTGTCAGGCTGTTTGGTCAACTGGTTTGGCGGCGCGTTTTCAAAACAACCTGAGGAATTCGAGCAAAGCGCTTCCGAACCGGCGCGAAAACTTGTCGAGCAAGCGTACCACGGCATTTTGCCCGAGCGAGTGGTCGATTATCACACCCACATGCTTGCGCTCGGCACCAGCGTGGACGACGCCTTCGTCAATCCCAAGAACTTAAGCGGCCTAACCGTCGAACGGCTCAAGTTTCGGGTTTACGTGAGCGCGACAGGGGTCAACAACCTGAGCAATGCGGACGAGGAATATGTCGCGCGGCTCGTCCGCCTTGCGCGTGCCGCCGCGCCGCGCGGCAAATTTCGCATCCTGGCTTTCGATAAACATTACAGTATGGACGGTTCGGTCGATCTCGACAAGACAACTATGTACGTGCCCAATCATTACGTTGTCGAGCTTGCGAAAAAATATCCGGACATATTTTTACCGGTGATTTCCGTTCATCCGTATCGCGCTGATGCGTTAGACGAACTGGAGATATGGGCGAAGGCCGGCGTTAAATATGTCAAATGGCTGCCCAATGCCATGGGCATGGATCCAGCAAATCCCGCCATCGAGCCTTTCTACCGGAAAATGATAGAACACAGAATGATTCTTTTGTCCCACACCGGCGAAGAACAGGCGGTGGAAGCCGAAGAAGACCAACGTTTAGGCAATCCCCTGCTGCTACGCAAACCCCTGGGGTTAGGTGTCCGTGTGATCATCGCCCATGCCGCTAGCCTCGGCAGTTGCGACGACCTCGACACCGATGGCGTGAAGAAAGTTCAATGCTTCGATCTTTTTTTGCGAATGATGGACGAACCGAAATATGTCGGCCTGCTGTTCGGCGAGATCTCCGCAATGCTTCAGTTCAACCGGATGCCCGAGCCGCTGTTGACAATTCTCAAACGCCAGGATTTGCATCCCCGTCTGATCAACGGCAGCGACTACCCTCTGCCCGCGATCAACTTCCTGATCCGTACGGGATCATTGGCGCGCGACGGATTTATCACCGCCGAAGAACGTGAATCACTCAACGAGATCTACGACTACAACCCGCTGCTCTTCGACTTTGTCTTGAAACGCACGGTGCGCCATCCGCAAACCAAGCAGAAATTCGCCGCATCGGTGTTCATGGCGAATCCAGGGCTCGACTAGCGGAGAAAGAATCAAGGCTCACCTTCGGTGATCATTCTACGCAGATGACCTGCGGTAGCGTGTGGACCATTGAGGGTTCAAAATAGAGCCATCCTTCCCGACCAATCTTAGCCATATAAAAAGCCCCTCGACGCTGCTTGACGCCCCGGACGAATGCGCCTATTTCTAGTGGCGCGATTGCGTCCAAGATTGATTCAATGGCTGTATTGACCTTGCGCAACATCAGCAAAGTTTTTGGCGGCACCGAAAACGGTATCAGTCAGGTCACGGCTTTGAACGAAGTGTCGCTCGAGGTGCACGCTGGAGAATTTTTTTCAATCATAGGGCCCTCGGGCTGCGGCAAGTCGACATTGTTGCGCATCATCGGAGGCCTCCTGCCCGCAAGTTCCGGAGATTTGACCGTCGGCAACGAAACAGTCACCGGTCCTCATCCCTGGATCGGCATGGTTTTTCAGGAAGAATCGACTTTTCCTTGGCGGACGACTTTAGGAAACGTTGAGTTCGGCCTGGAGATGCGCGGCATACCGCAAATCCAGCGCAGAAAAAAAGTTGTCGAGATGATCAGCTTGCTCGGGTTATCGGGATTCGACGATCGTTATCCCGCAGAGCTTTCCGGTGGCATGAAGCAGCGGGTTGCTATTGCCCGTGCGCTCGTTCTCGAACCAAAGATTTTGCTGATGGACGAGCCGTTCGGCGCATTGGACGAACAGACGCGCATCATTCTGGGCGAGGAGCTACTGCGGATTCGCGATCAGCTCAAGCAAACCATCGTTCTCGTAACGCACAACATCAACGAATCGGTGCAACTGTCGGACCGGGTCATGGTCATGACGGCACGGCCCGGGCGGGTGAAGTCGATTATCGATATCGACTTGCCCCATCCTCGCGATTCCTCAATCATTGCGTCCGATCGCTTTGGTCGTTTGGTAGGCCAAGTCTGGAGCGCGCTCAGAGAGGAATCGATCAAAAGCTTCCAGCATTCCGAGCGCAGAGTCTAGGAGTCGATCCATGAATCTACAAAAATCAGTTCCAAACCCTTACCTCGTCGTCACCCTCATTTTGATCGCGGTTTTAAGCGCCGTCTCGGCTTGGGCCGCCGCCGGACGAACCAAGTTGATCGTCGTAGTCCCGCACCGGGTGTTATTTACGGTAGCACTGCCGGTTTATATTGCTCAGGAAAAAGGTTTTTATCGTGAAAATAATATCGACGTGGATGCGGTGTTCACACGCGGCGGCGGCGAGAATGTTCAAGCGGTTGTCTCCGGCGACGCGCAAATCGGACTCGGCACCGGCACACTGGCGGTGATCAGCGCATTCGTGAAAAAGGCCCCGATCAAAATCGCCGGGGCGGAGATCACCGGCATGGATGCTTTTTGGTACGTGCAGAGCAACACGCCAATTCACAAGATTGAAGATCTCAGCGGCAAAAAAGTCGCGTACAGCCGTCCCGGTTCCTCGAGTCACATGGCCGTTTTGGCCATAGCCGATCAGATCAAAGCGAAAGGACTGAAACCCGCAGAACCGGTTTCCCTCGGCGGTATACCTGAGGTCTATACCGGTGTGCGAACCGGTCAGGCGGACTCCGGGTGGTCGGTAGCCCCCTTTCAATTGGATCGAGTGGAAAAAGGCGAACTGCACGTGGTGGTTAAAGGCGAGGAAATCACGGCGATGAAGGAAATCACCGCCAGAGTCCATTTCGTTAATAATAATTTCGCCGCCAAGAATCCCGACGCGGTACGAGGTTTTTTTAAAGCACAGCAGAGGGCGCTCGATTACATGTTCGAGCACAAAGAAGACACGGCTAAAATCTGGATCCGCCGCGCCGAACTGAAATTCCCCGAAACTGCCGTATTAAAAACCTGGGATTACTATAACAGAGCAGCGATGACCCTGAAGCCGATCCGCGGTCTACAGACCACCATCGAAGACGGTATAAAGAACAAATTTCTCACTCAACCGCTGACGCAAGCAGAAATCAATGCGCTGATCGACATGAGCTATTTGCCGTAAGCTAGTGAACTGTACCGCCTAGTTCGTGTCTTGAGTGAAGGACCCTGTCCAAACTACAACTGAACAAGATGGACGGTGCGCCTTTCTCCACAACGTATTGAACGTCTTAAACGATTTGAACTGCTTGAACGGATTTTAAATCCATGTCTGAGCACACCCGACTCACTGCTTGGCGTCTCTTTTGGATTTTTGGCGCGCTCGCCATCATTGAAGCTTCGGTCCGTGCTGGCTGGATCAGCACATTTTTTCTCGCCGCACCGAGTCGCGCAATCGTGACGCTTTGGGAGCAGCTCGTCTATGGCAATGCCCTCCAATTAACCGCAATCACGTTGCTCGAAATTTTTGTATCTCCGCTGATTGCCGCCGTGTTTGGAATCCTCGCCGGCTTTCTCCTTTGGCGTTTCAAACTGGCCGGACGGAGCTATGAGACGTGGCTCGCGGCGCTGTTCTCGTCGCCGATCATCCTTGCCTATCCCGTTTTTCTCGTTACCTTTGGCCGCAATAGCGCCGCCGTCATTGCGCTGTCTTCGATCTTCGGCCTCATTCCCATCATCATCAACACCAAAAA
>Ga0075425_100007517_pt1 | contig 11524 bp, 10 predicted proteins | sample SoiMethybrSBSTD4_FD_75300 | JGI IMG/M metagenome (GOLD analysis project Ga0075425, IMG submission 75300) | Bulk soil microbial communities from a Populus tree surrounding site in Tennessee, USA - Soil MetaG P. TD hybrid SBSTD4 | ecosystem: Environmental > Terrestrial > Soil > Tree plantation...
CGCGACGGCGACAAGCTCACGGTCCGCGGCGTCGTGCGGAATCCGGCCAGCGGCGCGCGCGTCGACGGCGTGGCGGCGGTCGTTTTCATGTTCGATCGCGACGGCGGCTTCCTCGGGAGCGGACGCGGCGCAATCGACGCGCGGACGCTCGCGCCCGGCGGCGACTCGACCTTCGAGGTGACGGTGCCGGGCGCGGGGAACGTCGCGCGGTATCGCGTCAGCTTCAGAACCGAAACAGGCATCGTGGCCCATGTGGACAAACGCACACGCTGAGGTCCGGGGCGCCGGGGCTCCCGGATTGAGCAACGCGCGCACGCGCGCGGGCCGGATCGCGATACTGGCGACAGTCGCGCTGGCGTCGGTCGTCACATTCGCGGCACAGCAGCCGCAACAGACGCCGCAACAGTCGCCGCCATCGTCGTTCCGCTTCAAGAGCGGCGTCGAGCTGATCAACGTCACGGCGACGGTCTCCGACGGCAGCGGACGGTTCGTGCCCGGTCTGCGCCAGGACGACTTCCTCGTCTACGAAGACGATCAGCCGGTGCAGGTGACGCACTTCAGCGCCGAACGCGTGCCCGTCAGCCTCGGAATCGCCGTCGACACCAGCGGCTCCATGGGCGGCGACAAGATCCAGGAAGCGCAGGCCGCGCTGGATCGTTTCCTCTACGACCTGCTCGATCGGCAGGACGAGATCTTCCTGTACCGCTTCTCGAACTCGCCGGTCCTGCTCCAGGACTGGACGACGGATCGGCAGCTGCTCGGGCGCGCGCTCGGACGTCTGTACGCCAACGGCGGAACGGCGATGTACGACTGCGTGTCGGAAGCGATTCCGATGCTGCCGCACGGCCGGAATCCGAAGAAATCGCTGCTCGTGATCTCGGACGGCAACGACACGTCGAGCCGCACGCGCATCGACGACCTCAAGTACCAGATTCGGCAGAGCGAGGCGCTCGTCTACGCCATCGGGATCGACGGCGAGAGTCAGAGCCGCCGGCCGACGACGCCGAACTATCCGCCGCCGCGCATACCGATTCCGCTGCCGTTTCCCGGCCGGCCAGGCGGCCGCTATCCGCCGCCCCCTCCGCCTTCCGCAGGCGGCTCGCAGGGCGGCTGGTCGCGGAGCAGCGATCGCGTCAACGTCACCGCGCTGCGCGACATGACCGACGACAGCGGCGGACGGACCGAAATCATCCGCGATCCGCGCGACCTCAATCCGGCCACCGAGGGCATCGCCGACGAATTGAGCAAACAGTACTATCTCGGGTACCCGTCGCTCGGAAAGAAGGACGGGCGCTGGCACTCGATCCGCGTCGAGGTCCGCAACCGCGCGCTGCGCGTCCGCGCGCGCCGCGGGTACGTCGCAAGCTGAGACTGCGTCGCCGGGCCGCGCACGGCGCGCATGCGAGGAGGCGGAGCGGGCCGCCGGGGTCCCCGCGAGCGACCGAGCCGGTGCGAGCGGAGCCCCACGTTAGAATGTTGGCGTGCGTCTGCTCGCGATCGCCGTAGGCCTCTGCCTGATCGGCAGCTGCGGCGGTCTCCTCGTCGCGTCCTCGCTCGTCTTTTCCCCCGATCGCATTCGCAACCGCGCGGTGCCGTGGCTCGTGAGCTACGCCGTCGGCGCGCTGCTCGGCGTCGCGCTGCTGGCGCTGCTGCCCGAGGCGCTCGGCCAGCTCGCGCCGGCGCCGGTGTTCGGGACGCTGCTCGCGGGCATCCTGCTCTTCTTCGTCCTCGAGAAACTGGTCCTGATCCGGCATTGTCACACCGACGAATGCTCCGTCCACGGCGCGACGGCGCCGCTGGTCTTCATCGGCGACGCGTTCCACAACTTTCTGGACGGCGCGATCATCGCCACGGCGGTGCTGACGGCGATTCCGCTCGGCGTGAACACCGCGATCGCCGTGGCGGCGCACGAGATTCCGCAGGAGATCGGCGACGTCGCCATCCTGCTGGCGTCGGGATACAGCCGCGGCGGCGCGTTGATGCTCAACGTCGCGACCGGCGCTTCGAGCGTCGCCGGCGCGCTGCTCGCGTACTTTGCGGTCTCGGTCGTGCCCGGCATCCGTCCGTACGTGCTCGCCGTATCGGCGGCGAGCCTGCTCTACATCGCCATGTCGGATTTGATTCCCGATCTTCACCGCGGCGCGGTCGACGCGAACGCCGTGCGGCAGGTGGCGCTCATCGCCGCCGGCATCGCCACCGTCGTCCTCTTCGAGAAGGTTTTCGGATGAGCCCGATCGACAAAGCCAATCTCGCGACCATCCAGAAGATGTGGCGGACCGAAGTCGAGGCGGCGGCGACGTACCGCCACCTGGCCGGCCGCGAGCACGATCCGAAGCGGAAAGACATCCTGATCCGGCTCGCGGAGCAGGAGGAGAAGCACGCCTCGCGATGGTCCGAGCGGATCAAAGCGGCGACGGGCCGCGCGCCGGATCCGGAGGAAGTCAGGCGCGGCCTTTCGTGGTTCCAGCGGATTTCCGATCCCAGCGTCGTCCTGCTGCGGCTCGAGCAGGAGGAGAACAAGGCGGAAGCGGAGTACGACGAGCTGATGACGCGGCTCTCCGATCCCGACGATCGACGCATCGCCGAAGAAGCGAAGTTCGAAGAGCGCGATCACGCCGTCATCCTGCGGACGCTGGCCGGCGGCGCAATCCCGACGCCGCGTTCGACGCTCGACGCCATCCTGCACCGCGAACGCTGGCATGTGCGCGGGACCGGCTGGATCGGCGACGCGATCTACGGGGTCAACGACGGGCTCGGCGCGGTGTTCGGCATCGTGTCGGGCATGGCCGGCTACACGGGCGGCAGCGAAGTCGTCCTCGCCGCGGGCCTCGCCGGCACGATGGCGAGCGCGCTCTCGATGGGCGCGGGCGCGTACCTCGCCGCGAAGTCCAATCGCGAGGTGTACGAGTCCGAGATTGAGCGCGAGCAGGCGGAGATCGAAGAGGATCCGCACGAGGAGATGCTCGAGCTCGAGCTGTTCTATCAGCTGAAGGGGTTTTCCGCCGAGGAATCGCGGGCGATGGCCGAGCGCCTGCAGAAGGAGCCCAAGCAGTTTCTGCGCACGCTCGTGCACGAGGAGCTCGGCCTGTCCGAGGAGACGTTCCCGAATCCGTGGCGCTCGACGATCTCCGCGTCGGTGTCCACGGCGATCGGCGGGTTCATTCCGATCATCCCGTTCTTCTTCACGGTCGGCATGCCCGCCGTCGTGGCGTCGTTCGTCATCAGCACCATCGCGCACTTCGTCGTCGGCGCGTCGAAGGCGCTCGTCACGACGCGGCCGTGGTGGGCGAGCGGCCTGGAGATGACCGTCGTCGGCATTCTCGAAGCCGCGGTCACCTACGGACTCGGCCTCGCGTTCGCCGGCCATTAGGGTCTGAGACGCCTCAGACTGGTCTGAGACACCTCAGACTCGTCTGAGACACCTCAGACTCGTCTGACACACCTCAGACTGGTCTGAGACACCTCAGACCTTGTCCTCGGAAGTGGACTGCCGGCACCCAACACCAGCAAATTCTCGTGTTTTTCGTTAACGACCGTGGCACTTTGTTTGCCCCTGGAAGCGGTATCGCCCAGCGCAAACGTCAGCGGGCAGGCTGGCGGGGAGGTACACATGCTCAACACGGTCGCCATGGGTGTCATCGTTCTTGCCGTCACGACGAATCTCGCGGCGGCGGCGGACATCGACACGGGGGACAAAAAAGACTTTCAGCTGCTGAAAGACATCGCGACGAGCGTCGATCGCTACACGCAGTTCACGATTTTCGACGACGTCAGCGCGCGCGTGAAGGATGGCTACGTGACGCTCAGCGGCAAGGTCACGATGCCGTTCAAGCGCGACGACCTCGAGCGCCGCATCACGAAGATTGACGGCGTCGTCGGGCTGCGCGACGAGATCACGGTGCTGCCGGTGTCGACCTTCGACGACCAGCTGCGGTTCAAGATCGCGCGGTCGATCTACGGCCACTCGAATTTCTGGAACTACGCGATCATGCCGAATCCGCCGATCCACATCGTCGTCGAGCATGGACGTGTGACGCTGACCGGCGTCGTCAACAGCGAGGTGGATCGCATGCTGGCGCGCTCCCTGGCGTCGCAGTTCGGCGCGTTCTCGATTACCAACGATCTCAAGACAGACGCCGAAGTCCGCGACGCGCTGGAAAAAGAGGGCATCGAGAAACGTGACCACACCAGGTGAGTTCCGGATCGCGGTCGACGGCGGGGAAACGAGCGCGCGCATGTACGCCGCCGCCGGTCCCGCCGTCGATGCCACGCTGATTCTCGGGCATGGGGCCGGCGCCGGCCAGCAGAGCGCGTTCATCGTCGATTTCGCGCGCGCGCTGGCGGCGCTGGGCCTCGACGTCGTCACGTTCAACTTTCTCTACATCGAGCAGCGCCGCCGGATTCCGGATCGCGGGCCCGCGCTCGAGGCCTGCTACGCCGCGGTGGTCGCCGCCGTGCGCGAGCGGATCGCGAGCGCGCGCAATCATCTGTTCATCGGCGGCAAGTCGATGGGCGGCCGGATCGCCACGCAGATTGCGGCCACCGACCACGTGGCGCCGATCGCCGGGCTGATCCTGCTGGGCTATCCACTGCATCCCCCGGGGCGGCCCGACCGGCCGCGCGACAAACACCTTGCCGCGATCCGGCGGCCGATGCTGATCGTCCAGGGCAGCCGCGACACGTTCGGGATGCCGTCGGAGCTGACGCCGATTCTGGACACGCTGTCGCCGCGGCCGTTGATGTACGTGGTGTCAGGGGGCGATCATTCGTTCAAGATCGCGCGCCGGAATCCGCTCGAGCAATCCGCCGTCTACGACGACATTCAGCGGACGATCGTCGAGTGGATCGACGGCGTTTGCAATCACCACCCGCGCTAGAGCGGCTTTTCGCCGAAAGGTCGGATCAGCCAGTCGTCGCTGACGGCGAAGCCGTGGCGCCCGTAGAACGGTCGGCTGCGAGGCGTCGGCGTCAGGAGCGCGTACTCCACGTCGTTGGCGTCGGCCCACGCGATCGCCTTCTCCATCAGCCGCGTGCCGACTCCGCCGCGCGCGCTCGGACGCACGTAGACGTTGGAGATGTACGCCTGGCGCTCGTGCTTGCCGACCGGGTTTGGAATCTTTGCGATCGCGCACAGCCACACGTGGCCGACGATGACGTGGCCGTCGACCGCGACCCACGCGCGCCAGTCGCCCGCCAGCGCCGCCACCATCCACGCCACGCAGCGCTCGAGAAAAGCGGATTGATCCTCGGTCGGCGCGGCGCGGCCCACACGGAATTCCCAGCGCAGGGAGGCGAGCGCGGGAACGTCGGCGGCAGTCGCGGCGCGGATGTCGATCACGCGATTCGCTCCTGGAGAAGGCGTGAGGCCGCCGCGATCACTTCGCGCGACCACTCGTGGCCGCCGTCGAATTCCACCGCGGTCACGGCGACACCCGCGTCCGACAGGCGCCGGCGGTCCGCCGCGAACTTCTCCGCGGAGTACCACTCGTCGCGCGTGCCGCGGCACAGCACCACCGACTGAATCGCCGCGAGGCGATCGCGCGGGATTTCGGGCGGCACGTCGCCGCCCGCCGCGATGACCGCGCTCGCGCCCGCGGCCGCCGCGGCGCGAAAAGCCATCGCGACACCCTGAGAGAATCCGCTGAAAATCGTCGGAGCCTTCGTCGGCCACTCGCGCGACGCGGCGTCGAGAGCAGCGGCGACGTACGCCAGATTGTCGGCGATCGCGAGCTCGCGATCCTGCCGCGTCATCCAGCCGGCGATCACTTCATTGGTCCGCCGCTGATAGAAGCGATTGAGTCCCTGGATCGAGACGAGCAGCCAGCGGTCGGCGCCCGGAATCGAGAGAAGGCGATCGAGCATGGCGCCGGCGGGCTCGGCGTAGCCGTGAAAGCCGACCAGCAGCGGCGCGGGCAAGGCGGATGCAGGCGCGACGAGAAACCGGCCGTGCGTCGTCGTCGCGATCGTGCGTTCGATCACGAAGGCAGTCTAATGCACCCGCGGACGGGCCCGAAGGACCGTCCCACACGCGACGTATCGTTACTCCGCGCGCAGGCCCGCGAGCGGATCGAGATTCGCCGCGCGGCGCGCCGGAGGCAGACACGCGGCGACCGCGGCGACGATCGCGACGGCGGTTGCGGCCGCAAAGGCGACGCCGTCGCCCGAGGAGACGCCGTTGAGCAGGCTCGCGAGCGTGCGGCCGAGGGCGATCGCGCCGGCGGCGCCGACGGCCGCGCCGGCCACCGCGAGCACCAGCCCGTCGCGCACGACGAGCCACACGACGTCGCGCGGCTGCGCGCCAAGCGCCATGCGGACGCTCAGTTCCCGGCGACGCTGACTGACGCCGAACGAAAGCACGCTGTAGATGCCGAGGGCGGCAAGACCGAGCGCCATCGCCGCGAACACGCCCATCAGCAGCATCAGCGCGCGCGGACGATCGACCGCGTCGCCGATCACCTGGTTCAACGTCCTCGCGGAGGCCAGCGGCAGATTCGGATCCATGCGCTGCACCGACGAACGGATCGCCGTCAGCAGCTGCGCGGCGTCGTCGGCCGATCCGGGGGCGCCATCCCCGCGAATCCGTCCCCGCACGACGACGTGCATCTCGCGGAACGGAAACTGACGGAACGTGAAGTAGATCGCCGGCTCGACGTCGCTGGTCAGCGACTGGTTCTTGACGTTCGCGACGACGCCGACGATCTGAAACTTCGTTCCCGGCGGCATCAGCATCGTTCCCATCGGGCCGATGTAGCGGATGCCGGTCGTGATCGACTGGGCGAGCGGATCGTCGTTCGGCCATTCACGCCTGACGAACGCGTCGTTGACGACGACGACGCCGGGAGCATCCGCCGTATCGCGCGCGTCGAACAGCCGGCCCTTCACGAGCGGCACGCCGATCGTGCGGAAGTACTCTTCGTCGACCACCTGGTTCTGCGCCTGCGGAGCGTCGGCAGCTGCCGGCCGCGGGCGGCCGCTGATCACGTACGGCAGGCGCCACGCCGGATCGAGCGGCAGGAACGTTGTCGCGCCGACGCTCGTGACGCTGGGCTGCGACCTGATCGAGGCGAACAGACTGGAGTAGAAGTCGGCGATCTTTCTGAAGTCGCTGTACGAGTACGGCAGCTGCACGCTCGCGGTCACGACGCGCTCCGGCTGGAATCCCGGATCCTGCCGCAGCAGCTGCTGGAACCCGCGCGCCAGCAGCGCGGCGCCGACGAGCAGCATCACCGCAAGCGCGACCTCGGCGACGACGAGCACGCTCCGCGCCTTCCGCCGCGCGGCGCCCGGGTCGCCGCCGCGACCCGAGTCGCGCAAGGCGCCGTCGACGTCGCCGCGGCCGCGGGCCCCCGACGACATGAACAGCGCGGGCACGACGCCGAACGTCACGGCCGTGATCGCCGCGATGGCGCAAGCGAATGCGAGCACGCGGGCGTCGATGGAGAGCGCTCCGGCATCGACGCGCGGCAGCTTGACCGGCGACGCCGCCACGAGCGCGCGCTCCGCAACGATTGCGACCACGACGCCGAGAGCGGTTCCGAGCGACGCGAGGATGACGCTTTCGGTAAGGAACTGCCGCACCAGCCGGCCGCGGCTCGCGCCGATGGCGGCCCGCACCGCGACTTCGCGCTCGCGCGCGGTCGCGCGCGAGAGCAGCAGGCTCGCGACGTTCGTGCAGGTGATGACGAGCAGCAGCCCCGCGGCGCCGAACAGCGCGAAGAGCGCGGGACGGAAGTAGCCCTGCACTTCGTGCGCCAGCGGAACGATGCGCGCGCGCCAGCCGCTGTTGGTCGCCGCGTACTCACGACCAAAGCGCTCCGTCATCGCCTGCAGGTCCGCGCCTGCCTGCGCGAGCGTCGCGCCCGGGCGCAGCCGGACGATCGACTCCATGAAATGCGCCGCGCGGCTGTGCTGCTCGAGCGGCCACGTCAGGCGCTGCCACACGTCGGTATCGTTGGGGAACTGGAATCCCGGCGGCATGACACCGGTGACGGCGAACGCCTGACCATTCAGCGTGACGAGCTTTCCGACGATCGACGGATCGCCGCCGAATCGCTGCTGCCAGAGCCGATGGCTGATGACGACGAGCCGTTCGCGGGCGTCGAGGCGCGGCGTCGGCGGAAACGCCGAGCCGAGCATCGGCGGCACGCCGACGACCGAAAAGAAATTCGCGCTGGCTTCGACCGACGCGACGCGCATCGGATCGCGCCCGGGCTCGGTGAGGTTGAGCTGCGGATACCACCACGCGGCCGCGTCTTCGACCGCGGGCAAGCCGCGATAGTCCATGAAGTTGACGGGCGACAACCGCTCGTGCGCCAGACCCTTCGAGTCGTTCGTCTCCCAGATCATCGTGAGTCGATCGGGAGACGGATACGGCAGCGGGCGCAGCACGACCCGATCCAGCAGGGTGAAGACGGCCGTGGTCGCGCCGACGCCGAGCGCGAGCGCCAGGACGGCCGCCACCGTGAATCCCGGGCTGCGGCGCAGCAGCCTCCAGCCGAAACGGATGTCCTGCAGAAGCGTGTCCATATACGGACCTATTAGACGCGCAGCCGCCTCGAAACGTTGAAGGCGTCAGTCCTGCCGCAGCGTCGACGCGGGCGAAACACGGATCGCGCGCCATGCAGGAAGCGCGCAAGCCGCCAGCGCGCAGAGAGCGAGCAGTCCAACGGACGCGCCGAAGGCGACGGGATCCAGCGCGGTGACGCCGAACAGCAGCGTATCGAGAAACCGCGTCAGCACGACGGCGCCGCCGGCGCCAATCGCGATGCCGACCGCCGTCATACGGACGCCCATGCCGACCACCATCGCCATCACATCGAACCCGCGCGCGCCAAGCGCCATGCGGATGCCGAACTCGCGCGCGCGCTGCCGGACGGCGAACGCGAGGACGCCGAACACGCCGACCATCGCAAGGCCAAGCGCCAGGGCGGCGAACGATCCGACGAGCTGCGCGCGAAAACGCGGCGCCGCCGTCGATCGCGCGGCGATCTCCGCCATCGTGCGGACGTCGGTGACCGGCTGATCCTTGTCGACGCTCGCCACCGCGTCCGCGACCGCGGCGGCGACAGCCGCCGGAGCACCAGCCGTTTGCACGACGATCGACGCGGAGTACCACGGGTTCTGCTCGAGCGGGACGTAGATCTCCACCGCGGGATCGCGCTCCCCCGGCTGCTCTTTCACCTGATGCACGACGCCGACGATCTCGCGCGAGACCGGATCCGCGCCGCTCATGCCCATCGGCGACACGCGCACGAACGCGCCGAGGGCGGACCGATTCTGCAGATACCGCCGCGCGAATGTTTCGTTGACGATGCACACGGGCCGCGACGCGGCGACATCATGCCCGTCGAACGGCCGGCCGTCGACGATCGGAATGCCGAGCGCGCGGAAATAGCCGCTGCTGACGATCTGGTAGTGGGCCGATTTCACATGCGACGGATCGGACGGCGGCTCGCCGTCGATCTCGAAACCCTGACCGATGTTCCAGCCGTTCAGCGGAAGGCTGTCGCCGATCGCGGCGACGCGGACGCCCGGAATCGCCGCGATCCGCGGCTCCACGTCCCGGTAGAACGCGAGCGCGCGATCGGTCGTCTGATAGCGCGTCAGCGGAAGACTCACCCGCATCGTGAGCACGCGTTCGGCGGTATAGCCCGCATCCACGGCGCCGAGCGCGCCGAGCGTGCGGATCAGCAGCGCCGCGCCCGCAAGCAGCAGGACCGCGACCGCGACCTCGCCGACGACGAGCGCCGCGCGCATGACGCCGACGCGTCCCGTCGACGCGCGGCCGCCGTGCTGCATCGCCGCCGCCAGCGGGATGCGCGCGCTCTGCCACGCGGGAGCGAGTCCGAAGACGACGCCGGTCCCGATCGTGACCGCCGCGGCGAAGAGCGCGACGCGCCAGTCGAACGCCAGCGTCATCGAGACCGGCAGCGTGCCTGGCGGGACCAGCGACGGCGCGGTCCGCACGACACTCCAGGCGAGGCCGACGCCCGCGGCGCCGCCGAGCATCGCGATTACGGCGCTCTCCAGCAGCAGGTGACGCAGAATCCGCGCGCGGCTGGCGCCGATCGCGGTCCGCACCGCCACTTCGCGGACGCGTCCGAGTCCGCGCGCCAGCAGCAGGCTCGCGACGTTCGCGCACGCCATCAGCAGCACGAGCGCCACCACGCCGACGAGCACGTGCGACGTGGTCCGAAGATCGGCGTTCACGATCGCGTCGCCGAGCGACTCGATCGTCACCTGCCAGTCCTTGTTCGTCGCGGGCGACTCGACGGCGATGCGATCGGCGATCGCCGCCATGTCGGCGCGCGCGCCGTCGATCGTCGTCCCGGGCCGCAGCCGTCCGACGACCTGCATGTAGTGCTGCTGCCGCTGCTCGGGAGAGCGGCGCGGAACGAACAGCGTCCAGAGATCCGCGCGAAACAGGATCTGGAAGTCGCGCGGAACGATTCCGATCACCGTGTACGGCGCGCCGTCGAGCGGAATCGAGCGGCCGACGAGCGCCGGGTCGGCCGCGAACCGGCTGCGCCACAGCGATTCGCTGATGACGACGGCGGTGGACCCCGATCGCGAATCGTCGGCGCGAAACGTCCGGCCGGCAATCGGCTGCACGCCGAGCACGTCGAACAACTGCGCGGTGACGGCCTGTCCAGGAATCCATTCCGGCCGCGCGCCTCCGGTCAGCGTGCGGCCGCCGCCGGCAATCGCGGCGATCGACGCAAAGGCGCGGTTCTGTTCACTCCAATCGAGAAAGTTCAGCGGGCTGACGCGGTTGTGCGCGTTGCGCGGCGAGCGCTCCCACAGCATCACGAGGCCGCCGGGGTCGGGGAACGGTGCGGGCCGGACGAGCGCCGCCTCGGCGAGCGTGAAGATGGCGATGTTCGCGCCGATGCCGAGCGCGAGGACGAGGACGGCAGTCGCCGTGAATACCGGTGCACGCCGCAGACCGCGGGCCGCGTGGCGCAGGTCGAGCCAGAACCCCGACATGCGCCGTTAGACGGAGTGCCGCCGCTCTGGTTTGCCCGTCCGGCGCGCGAGGCCGCGCGCCGTTCGACACGCTCAGGGTCGTCCCGGGCCAGCTCCAGGGGCGAGCAAGTGGGTCGTAATCAGATGCTCCTCGACGACGCGTCCGCCGACGAGATGTTCCTGGATGATCCGCTCGAGCACCGGCGGATCGCAGCCGGCGTACCACGCCCCCTCCGGATAGACGACGGCGATTGGTCCGCCTTCGCAGATGCGCAGGCAATTCGCTTTCGTGCGGAGGATGCCGCCCTGTTCGGACAGGCCGATCTCCTTCAGCCGCCGCTTCAGGAAATCCCACGCCGCGAGACCGCGTTCCTTCTCGCAGCACTTCGGGTTCGTCTGATCGCAGCAGAGAAAGATGTGGCGGCGCGCGACGGGCACGCCGATCGTTTCAGCGACCGCTCTCTGGGATTCAACAGCCATCAGCCATCAGCCATTTACACGCCGAACTCCTCGGGATTCCACTCGAGACCGAGCTCGCTCGGCGGCGCCATGTAGCCGA
>Ga0075425_100007518_pt1 | contig 11524 bp, 10 predicted proteins | sample SoiMethybrSBSTD4_FD_75300 | JGI IMG/M metagenome (GOLD analysis project Ga0075425, IMG submission 75300) | Bulk soil microbial communities from a Populus tree surrounding site in Tennessee, USA - Soil MetaG P. TD hybrid SBSTD4 | ecosystem: Environmental > Terrestrial > Soil > Tree plantation...
ACCATGGTGGACGAGCTTCCGATTGGGAAAGGGCGGGCCCTTCTTGGCAATGCCCATGGAGTATTGAACGGGATCGTCGGCGGTTGGCGGCTGAGCACGATTCTCCTCGTGCAGAGTGGTCCCTTTGATACTCCGTTCCTGCAATTTGATACCACCGAAAACTCCCTCTTTGGCTTTAATCGTCCTGACCTTGCGGGTAATCCCAACGACTTTCACCATACTGCCACGCAGTGGTGGAATCCGAACGTATTCGCCTGCCCCGGGGGCGTTGCAGGACAAGACTTCATCCCGGGGACGGTCATTCTTGGTTGCTCACAGAACAACGTGATTGGCCGCTTTGGCAACGCCGCCCCGGGGTCGCTTGTTGGCCCCGGAACAATAAACCTCTCCCTGGGGCTAGCCAAGGATTTCCGGCTCACGGAGAGGTTTAAGCTGAAGTTCGAGACCAGCTTTACCAATCTTCCCAACCACATAAACTTCGACGATCCGCGCAATAACTTAAGTGAGTCGACTGATGCGAGCCCCAATGGCACATTCGGAGAGGTTCTCGCATCTCGCCGCGGTGACGCCGGCGGCAACCGCGTCGGGCAGTTTGCTTTGCGGCTTGAGTTCTGAGCTGCGCGATTTAAGACTGAGGGTGCCCCGCTCTTGCGCTTTCTGCAAGGGCGGGGCTTTTCTTTCCTCGGAGATTCGCCCGAGGCGGAAGTATTGATAAGAGGCGGAGTGAGCGACCTCATGCAGGACACAAATATCAGCAGCGTTCGGCCGGTCTGACGAATTTTCAGTTTGCGTTAGCCGAGTTTCTTTGCTACCAATTCGTTGACCAACTGAGGATTCGCCTGGCCCTTGGAGGCTTTCATCACCTGGCCGACAAAGAATCCGGCGACGGTCTTCTTGCCGACGCGGTACTGCTCCACCTGCCGCGGGTTGGCGGCGATTACTTCGTCAATAATCCTCTCCAGGGCGGAACTGTCACTCGACTGCCGGGGACGCCCTTCTTCTTCGTAAACAATGGGGAAGTCTTGGTTGCGCTCGAAGCAGAGGTCATACAGATCTTTGAGCATCTTGCTCGAGATCGCGCCACTCTCGACCAGATCGGCCGATTGAGCCACTCCTTGCATTGAAATTGGAGATTGCTCGATCGCCAGATCCTTCGCTTTCAAGCGTCCCGCTAATTCGCTCTGCACCAGGTTGGCCACGCGCTTGGCATTTGTGGAACCCTTGGCCGCCACTTCGAATTGGTCTGCCATAGCTTTCGAAGCGGTGAGAACGCCGGCATCGTATTCGGTGATGCCGTAGTCGGCAATCATGCGTTTGCGGCGGGCTTCCGGCAGCTCGGGCAAAGACTTCCGAATCTGAGTACGCCAGGTCTCGTCGACGACTAGAGGCACCAGGTCAGGCTCCGGAAAATAGCGGTAGTCATGCGCCTGTTCCTTGGAGCGCATGCCGTGGGTTTTGCCTTCCTGCGCGTTGTAGAGGCGGGTTTCCTGCGTTATCGTTCCGCCGCCTTCGATCACATCGATTTGGCGCTCGATCTCATACTCCAGCGCGTCACGAATGAAGCGAAACGAATTAACGTTCTTAACTTCCGTCTTCGTGCCGAATTCTTTCTGCCCTCGCGGCCGCACGCTCACATTGGCATCGCAGCGCAACGAACCTTCTTCCATGTTGCAGTCGCTGACTCCGGTGTACAGAATGATCTCCTTCAAGCGCGTGAGATATTCGTAGGCTTCGTCGGGGGAGGAGATTTCCGGTTCGGTAACAATCTCGATTAAGGGCACGCCGCTGCGATTGAGATCAATGGCGGTTTTTTCGGCGGAATCGGGAAAGCCTTCGTGCAAGCTCTTGCCGGCATCTTCTTCCAAGTGCAGGCGCGTAATACCGATCTTCTTGCGGCCGCTGTTGGCCGGGACCTCGATGTATCCGTATTCCGCCAACGGTTTGTCGTACTGCGAAATTTGATAGCCCTTGGGCAGATCGGGATAAAAATAGTTCTTTCGCGCGAAGATCGAAGTCTCGTTGATGCGGGCATTCAATGCCATCGCCGCAAGCACGGCATACTCCACTGCCTTGCGGTTCAGGACTGGCAGTGCTCCCGGCAATCCCAGACACACAGGGCAGACATTCGTGTTGGGTTGATCGCCAAAGCGCGTGGAGCAGGAGCAGAAGATTTTTGTGACGGTCAGGAGCTGAACGTGAACTTCCAGCCCGATCACCGGTTCATATTTCGAGCGCCTCGCGACTGATGTTTCCGGCGTAGTCGCCATTGCGGCGATTATAAAGGCCTCTAAAGAAAAAATGCGGGGCGACAACAACCGCCCCGCGGATCAACAAGCTGGAGAACACTACGGGTTTGTGATTCGTCTCGCGATCATGTTGAAGCTTGTGCCTGTCCAGAACAGGAGACCGCGTACGCGCACTTGGCTGCTGTTGCTGATGGCGCCGAACTTGTTATCAGTGCCGGGCTGCTGGAAGACATGTACAAGGATTTGACCGGAGAGTAGCGTCAGGTACGAACTCCCGTCCGACGCGAGATTCAGGTCAAATGTGGCTGCACCATTGCTTCCAGCGGTAAAGTTCGAAACGGTTCCGGTCAGAGCCTGTTGCTGCAGCTTTACCTTTTCAGCGGTGATTGTGCCATTGGCAGCAGGAACGCTGCCAGCGGATTCGACTTCTACTCGCTGCCCTTCTTTGACCGACGTCGCATCCAACGGAAAGTTGGGCGCTCCAGGAATGCCGCCGAGGCCACTCGTATCGATATTGCCCGCGTCAACCTTGTATTGGGCTCCACTCACATCGGCGGTAAAACTTGCCCCCACCTTGGTGTCATCCATTCCGCTGCCAATTCCATCCTGCGCCACGACGTCTAAAGAAGTAGCAGGACTGCCGGTAACCTTCGTGATCAGGCCTTCCAGTTCCGCGCCATTCTCGTTTTCTATGCCCTCGACTTCTTTGGCAAAGAGTGTTCCGTCAGATTTCGTCACTCCTTCTACCTTAACGATCTGATTGAGTGTGCTGTTTACATCTGTCACGCCATCGTTGAATTCGGTGGTGCTGTCCGTCGTGAAAGTCAGTTGTGCTCCGCTCTGCCCCGCCTTCAGGGTAAAGCTGCTGCCGGAAACGCTGGTCACCATCCCCGTGATATCTTCCAGTTCACCGTCTTCGTCCTCCTGCGCGTTCTCCGCAGCCACAACCTTGTTGCTGAAGGTGAAGGAAGTGCCCGAGAAGTTGAATCCAGTGATGTTGCCAGCACCATCCACCGCTACCGAATTAGCAATGTTTACATCAACGCTCAGCACTCCAGCGCTAGCTCCGATAGTCAGCGCGGGACTGAAACTCACTGTCACGGTTTGGGTGGCGCTGCCTTCGATCGTGTGCTGCACCCCGCTGTTATCGAGAAAAGTCATTTCCGGATTAGTAATCGTAATTGCCGCGCTGGAATAACTCCCCTGAGGGACGTTCAGCACGCCCAGGGGCTCGAACTTGCCTGACATGTGGCTTAACTCAATCCGATTTTGCCCAACGGTGACATTCACTGCCGCTCCGCCGCCCGCCGGAGTTAAAACGATGGGGCTGCCAATGCTCAACTCGAAAGCGATCACGCGATCTGCGGGCGCATCGCCGATTCTTATCTGGGTAGCAGTTGTAGGTGTCGGCCCCGGACCGGGTCCTGGGCCTGGGTTAGTGCTGCTTGATCCGCCACAGCCGGAAGCCAGGATCAACGCACAGAGAACAGCTGATAGACACATCACGCGCGAATAGACTGAAAGTTTAGAAATATCAATTACCATGGCTCCTCCTTTAGGAGTAGGACACACCCGGGGGAGCGGTTGGAACACTAATTGTGGCCAATTGCCGCCTGGCGACGGTGATCCCCTTCACTCACTGTAGTGATTGAAGTCATTGGCGAACACCCTCCCTGCTGCGCTGCTCGCGTAGCCTGATTACGCTCCCCAAGCGCCGCAAACATCAAATGCAAGTCCAACGGCCCCATTCGCAAAATTGACGGGTGTCTACGTTTCTGTGCAGATTCTTAATTCAGAATTCCCGAAAGGGAAGGCATCTAACAAGCAAATTACAACTTGATTACAAAGCTCAGACAATTAGTTGAGGATAACCATCCGTTGGCAACCTGCAAGAGTCAGCGGGGGGGTGCGCTGAGATACTTCTCCATCGGTACTTCAAAATACAGCAGCTCGTTGCCTTTGCTGTCGCGTACCCCTGTGAGGTAGAAATGAGCTCCGGCCAGGGGAGTGGAGATATCCGCGACGTCGAAAAACAGAAACCCTGCCTGCGTAGCGTGCGGCTCCACTGCTCGCGCCGTGAACATCGCGTTCTGGATTTCCTCTCGCGCCTGCTTGCCCACCCCGCCCTTCACTTTGGTGCGCGGAATTGGTAAGGGATAACGGCTGGTGCTGGCTGAAGGCCGCGATAACCTCCGCTCGATGTCATCTTGGGCCGCAGCATCGAGCTTGGTACGGTTCACAGTCACCAATTGAGCCTTCATTCGGGCCAATTCGACTGGCTGGTCGCTGTCATTTGTGATCACAAGAAACACCGGCAGAAAACCAATCTCTTTGTAGCCAACTGTAAAGATGCTGGCCTTGTCCGCCATGTCATAGGGATCCACAGCAATCGTGACCGCCTCCATGGGGTGTTCATCCCGGGCTGGATAACTTTTCGCGGGCTGAGCACGCGGCATGACGAACTCTTTCGCAGCCAGGGAAACTAACGAACACAGCAGCACCAAGCCGCAACTCGCCGCTCCCTTTCTAATCCCCCTCACGCGCTTCTTAATCATGGCTTCCTGATTATAGGATGCAGGCTGTGCCTCTAGGCGCGACGCACTGCGGTTAGAATGTCATCGGATGTATTCGATCTACAGCTTCCTGTTGGCCTTCGCATTAGTCATTACTCTGCCCTATTGGCTTCTTCAGATGCGAAGGACCGGTAAATACCGGGAAGGTTTTCTCGAGCGCTTGGGGAAAGTACCGCAACGGCTGCAGCGCTCATCTGGGCGCACCATTTGGATCCATGCAGTTTCAGTTGGCGAGGTACTCGCAATCGCTGATTTGGCCGAAGCCTTGAGAGCGGCCTTCCCGCAACACCGGCTCGTCATGTCCACGACCACCACCACGGGCCAGAGGCTAGCCCGCAAGCGGATGGGACTTGAGAATGTGTTTTACTTTCCCCTGGATTTCGCCTTCGCCATTCGCGCCTATCTGCGCCTTCTCAACCCCGAACTGGTCATTGTCGCTGAGACAGAATTCTGGCCCAATTTCCTCCGGCTGGCTCATGGTGCTGGCGCGCACGTTGTCGTAGCCAACGCCCGAATTTCCGATCGTTCCTGGCCCGGCTACCGCCGGATTAAGTTCATCTTGCCGACAATGCTGAGAAATGTGGACCTGTTCCTCGCTCAAACAGAGGAGGATGCTAGGCGCCTGCGTGGTATCGGTGCTCCTGCCGAACGGATCAGGGTTACCGGAAACTTGAAATTTGACGCTGCGGTACCGTCTGCGCCTGCCATCATCGCGAGCCTCAGGTCAGCGATACAGGATTCTCAAAGCGGTCCGGTAATTGTCTGCGGCAGCACGGTAGGGGGGGAAGAACCGCTGCTCCTGCGCGCTTTTGAGAACGTGCTTGCGAGCCATCCTCGCGCCGTAATGATTCTCGCGCCGCGTCATCCGGAGCGCTTTGAAGAAGTTGCCGCACTGATGCAAGAACTCGGAATCCGCTTCTGGAAACGTTCATTATGGAGCGGCGAACCCCTGGCCGGCGGCGTCCTTCTGGTTGACACCATCGGAGAACTCGCATCCCTCTATGCTCTCGCTGATATCGCATTCGTGGGTGGAAGCCTTGTCCCCCGGGGCGGACACAATATCCTTGAACCGGCGCAGCATGGTGTCCCCATCGTCGTTGGCAATCACACTGAAAATTTTCGCGACATCACAAACCTGTTTCGAAGTCGGGATGCGCTACGTATTGTAGGCCCGGCGGAGCTTCCCTTGGTCTTGTTGGAACTCCTGTCCAACGACCGAGAGCGTAAGGCTCTCGGCGGGCGCGCTGCTGAAACCGTTCAATCCCAGAAGGGCGCGACGGAACGGACACTGCACCTGTTGAAAGAATTGCTGACCGATAACGCGCAACGTCCCCTGGCAGAGTCGCCCACGCAAGCCCTGCCAACCCGCGCCGGATGAGCCTGCTCAGCCTAACCTTCGGATCATTAGTAAGTGCCCGCAACCATCTCTACGATCGCGGCATTCTTCCCATCCGTAAGTTGCAAGGTCCCGTAGTGAGTGTGGGAAACCTCTCGGTCGGGGGCTCCGGAAAAACCCCGTTCGTCCTGCTGCTCGGGCAACAATTCAAGGCGCGTGGAATTAAATTCGATATTCTTTCCCGCGGCTATCGCCGCAAAACTCGGGGCGCGGCGCTGGTCGACTCTGCAGGTGCCGCCGCCGACTTCGGCGACGAGCCGCTACTCTTGGCGCGAAAACTTTCAGTTCCGGTGATTGTAGGCGAAGACCGGCACCAGGCCGGACTGCTTTCCGAGCGCTGTTCTGGCCCGCGGCTGCACATTCTGGACGACGGTTTTCAGCACCGTGCCCTGGCCCGCGATTTTGATGTCGTCCTGGTCACGCCGGAGGATACGGAAGACAGGCTGCTGCCGACCGGCCGTCTGCGTGAGCCTCTGGCCTCCCTGCGACGCGCAGATGTCGTGGTGCTCGCGGGCGAGGTTTCGCCCGAATCATTTTCGCTCGGCCAAAGACCCGTTTGGCACGTTCGTCGCGGAATTGAGGCGAGGCAAGTACCGGCACGTCCGGTGGCATTCTGCGGCATTGCCAAGCCGCAAAACTTCATTCGCGAACTGCGAACCGCAGGGATCGAACCTGCTGCCGAGGCTTTTTATCGCGATCACCACACTTACACTGAATCTGATATTCGTGACTTGTTAACCCTTCGCGAAAAGAGTGGCGCAGGCGGCTTCGTCACAACCGAAAAAGATGAGGTCAATCTCGGCCCTCACATTTTCGCCCTTCAGCCTCTCTCCGTCATTCCGGTAAGAATGGAACTGGTTGATGCAGCTAACGCCGTGGATACCATGCTGCGCACGATTGAGGAACGACGCCGCTCCGCATGAGAGAATCTTCTGCTTGAGGCAAGCTCGCGCCTCCGCACATACTCGCAATGAGCCGGGACCATAAACAATCCGAGCGGCTAAAGCGGATCGTTGAGTCCTTCTCCAAGGTCACGGTCACGGTTGTTGGTGACCTGGTCGCAGATGAATTTATTTTCGGAGAGATTTCCCGCGTCTCCCGGGAAGCTCCCGTCCTGATCCTCAAGCATCGCGAACGCACCGTTATGCCTGGCGGAGGCGCGAACGCAGTCCACAACCTCGCGGACCTGGGCGTCAACGTACTTCCAGTGGGCGTGCTGGGCGATGATGAACCCGGGCGCCTGCTGCTGAAAGTCTTCCGGCAAAAGCATATCCCGCTCAGCGGCGTGCTCAAGGCTAAAGGCTATACAACCGTAACTAAGACGCGCGTTCTCGCCGGAATGGCCCACACCGCCCGGCAACAGGTGGTTCGCGTGGACAAAGAGCCAGCCACCGAACCCAACAGTCATTTGCAGAATGAACTGATATTAGCGGCACGGGAATACGCTCGTGCCTCCGATGCATTGCTAATCTCGGACTACGGATACGGTTCCGCGACACCCGAGATCCTGAATGCAATCCGCAAGAAGGGCGGCCTGCAGCGGTTGCCCGTCGTGTTGGATTCCCGCTACCGTATGCTGCAGTACTCCGGCGTAACTTCCGCCACACCAAACGAACCTGAAGTCGAGGAAGCTCTCGGAATTCAAATAGGCCACGATTGGCAGAAGTTGTGCTCCGCGGCCGAGCAGATCATGGACCGCATGAAGCTGGAGTCGGTGGTGATCACGCGAGGGCGCGACGGCATGGTGGTGTTTGCTCGCGCCCGCAAACCTGTTGACATTCCTATTGTCGGCTCTGATCAGATCGCCGATGTGACCGGCGCCGGGGACACCGTGATTGCCACATTCACTGCGGCCATGGGAGCGGGAGCCAGCGCGGAAGAGGCCGCCCAATTGGCGAACTATGCCGGCGGCATTGTCGTGATGAAGCGCGGAACCGCAACCGTCTCGCACCCAGAGTTGCTGGACGCTTTAGAACATGCTCCGCCGGCAATCAGATCCCATTGACTACGGAAAAGAACATCCCACAAAAGATTTTCACTCGCGAACAGTTGCGTGAACGTGTTACCCGCTGGCGGCAGGCCGGAGAGTCGATCACCCTGGCCAACGGCGCATTTGATCTGCTCCATGTTGGCCACGTCCGTTATCTCCACGCAGCCAAGCAATTGGGAGGTCGCCTTGTCGTGGCCGTGAACTCGGATGCATCAGTCCGCAAGCTTAAAGGCGAAGGGCGTCCCCTTATGCCAGATTCCGAGAGAGCGGAAATGCTGGCTGCTATTGCGGACGTGGACGCGGTAGTTATCTTCCCCCAAACCGATGTCCGCGATCTGATTTGTGAGCTTCGCCCAGAAATTCACGCCAAAGGGACCGACTACACTGCCGCAAGCGTTCCAGAGCGAAATGAGGTGCTGGCATACGGTGGCCGGGTAGCGATTGTCGGAGACCCCAAAGCCCATTCTTCTCGCGACATCATTCAATCTTTAAAGGAGCGCCGACGTTCGTGACCTCGGCCACAACGCTCCCGCCGCAAACGGAAACTTCGGCTCCGAAGATCGATCGCCTGCTGATCGTACGGCTCAGTTCCATGGGCGACATTCTGCACGCGCTCCCCGCCGCGACTGCGTTGCGCAATGCTTTTCCTGATGCCACGCTTGGCTGGGTAGTGGAGGAACGCTGGGCGGAGTTGCTTTGCACACTGCCCACGCCTCGCTCCGGGCCATGCTCGCCTCAGCGGCCTCTTGTCGAGCGAATCCACGCGGTGGATACAAAAACTTGGCGCTCCGCTTTGTTTTCAACTCAAACCTGGGAGCGAATAGCGGCGGCACTGAGTGACTTGCGCGCAGGCGATTACCAGATTGCTGTCGATCTGCAGGGTGCAGCGCGATCCGCAATAATCGCCCGGTGGTCAGGAGCGCCAGTCATCTACGGAGCGGCACAGCCGCGAGAAAATGTGGCAAGCATGTTCTACGCGCATCAGGTAATCGTTGGTGGCACACACGTCATTGAACAGAATATCTCGATTGCGGAAGCGATTGCACAATCACCCCTAAAGCTACCTGAAGTGCGGCTTCCCCAGGATCCGAATGCCGACTGCTGGCTGAACAGCCAAGGGACAAAGGACTTTGTTCTCCTCAGCCCCGGAGCTGGGTGGGGTGCAAAGCAGTGGCCGACGGAACATTACGGATCTGTTGCCAGAATGTTATCCGACGAAGGAGTAGCGGTACTGATCAATTTCGGTCCAGGAGAAGAAGAGTTAGCGCGGCGTGTGGAGATGTCAAGCGGCAATCGCGCCCATGTAATCGCAACCACCCTGACGCAGTTGATAGCGCTCACCCGCCGCGCCCGCCTGTTCATCGGCGGCGACAGTGGCCCAATGCATCTGGCCGCCGCGCTTCAGATTCCTGTGGTGGCCATTTTTGGCCCAACAGATCCCGCGCGTAACGGCCCCTTTGCGACACCCAGCATTGTTCTGCGTGGTTCTTCGAGCATCACTTCATACAAGCGCGGTTCAGAGCCTGATCCCGGACTGCTCGAGATCAGCCCCGAACACGTAGTCGAAGCTGCCAGGCAGCTTTTAGGCAGACGCCGTGTCTAGCTGGGAGAAGGTCGCGCGCCGCATTCGCGTCCCGCTGGGTTTTCTGTTCGCACTGCTTTACGTTTGGCTCTCTCGTCCGACGATGCCTTCGATTCTGACCGGCAGCCTGCTCGTGACGCTGGGCCTCATAGTGCGGGCGCTGGCTTCCGGATACCTGAGAAAGAATGAAGAGTTAGCGACCTCCGGCCCTTACGCCTACACCCGCAATCCTCTCTATCTCGGATCCATCATCCTGGCTGCAGGCTTTGCCATTGCCGGACGTAGCATTTGGATCGCTGTGTGCTTAGCCGCGTTCTTCATTTTGATTTACATTCCCGTAATCCTGTCTGAAGAAGCAAGTCTTCGCGAGCATTTCCATAACTTCGAGGATTACGCGAGTGAGGTACCTCGCCTGCTGCCTCGGTTGCGAGGTTCCGTCAACATCCCAGGAAGCTTTTCCTGGGATCTTTATAGAAAACACCGGGAATACAATGCAGCTCTGGGAAGCGTGCTCTTGATCATGGTCTTGCTGACAAAGGTGCTCTGGTGTTGCAGGGACTAGCCATGATGTAGGCCTGCAAATCAGCCTTGGCGAAGTAGCACCAGGGCTGCCACGTTGGCGTTATTCGGCTCGACCATCAATGGAACGCTACTCAGAAGAGCTTGGCAGATTTCATCTGCGCTCTCCATTCGAGCCTGCTGAAAACTTTTTTGGACGGCGCCGAAGCCAGATCCGTTCTGCTTCCCTCTCGTTTCGAATACTGCTTCCCCCGAGACCAAGGCTAAAGCCGCGCCGGCCTGCAATGCGACCATTCGAGCATCGCAAGTTACATGGGAAAACAGTCCGAGAGGCAAACCCGTCGGCGCCAATTCACTCACTCCAGTTGAGTCGCGGACCAGTCCTGGCGTGTGACCCGCATTGATGTAACAGATAGTGCCCAGATCTTCGTTGTAACACCCTGCGAAGGCAGGGCAGGATGAGACCGCGCCCGTAGCATTGATAATGGAGCGATTCAGGTCGAGGCAGAGTTCAATCATTGCAACTGCCTCGTTCATTTCCTCACCGACAAAAAGCTCTCTCCCCCGCTCGCGAAATGTCCCCTGGGCAGCCACTACGATGGGATTGTCTTTGCCCCGCTCTGCCACTTCTATCAAGCCGAACAGTGTCCTGTTTGGACTAACGCGCACAAAGTCATACAAGCGCTCTCCTCTTAGGTCGCCAAGGTGTGCGACTGCGATCTCGGCTCCCCGCAGCTTGAGGACAGTGGGTGGAAAGACGGCCGTCCCGACCACCGAATTGCCTGTTTTGACTCGAGAGCCCATCCGCGGGTGGGGCTGAGAGTAGCACAGAAGCAGTGATGGAGCAATGTAAAGTCTTTTCCATGTCAAGACTCGATAGAAATGTCTCCATCGTTAACTCGATAGAAATGTCCCCTTTTTTGGCTGTTGATCGCGAAGAACATCGCAGTGGCAGAGTGCGAGCCACGAGCCAGGTTAGGGGGCGCGGGGGGAAGGGAGCGGAAGGGTTGTTTCGAGTGTTTTCCAATTCCAGAATGAGCCTGAAGGAAACGGGAAAGGCAATAAGACGGTGGCTCCTTTCTGAATGTCTGTGAAGAGGAGTCTAGCAGTGCGGGAAGGTTGTTGGTTTTGGTTTTGAGCCAGGGAATGGAGCGCGAGGCAAGGGGGCGGCGTTGAGCCCTCTTGCCTCGCTCAGCTCTGTAGAAGCCTCAGGCGGTG
>Ga0075425_100007519_pt1 | contig 11524 bp, 11 predicted proteins | sample SoiMethybrSBSTD4_FD_75300 | JGI IMG/M metagenome (GOLD analysis project Ga0075425, IMG submission 75300) | Bulk soil microbial communities from a Populus tree surrounding site in Tennessee, USA - Soil MetaG P. TD hybrid SBSTD4 | ecosystem: Environmental > Terrestrial > Soil > Tree plantation...
GAGCAGCACCGCCGCCGCGCCATCGCTGCAGATGGCGTTGCCGACGACGGTCTCCATGGTGTCGTCGAAGTAGTAGCACGCAGAGCAAATCTCGACCGCCAGCATCAGCGAAACGAGACCAAGGTGCGCGTTCGTGAAATCGGCGGCCTGCTGAAGACTGGGGACCGCCGCCGCGCAGCCCAATCCGATCATGGACGCGCGCCGAACGTCGTTCCGGAAGCCCATGTGTCCAATGAGGCGGGTGCCGATGTCGGGACAGACGTACCCGGTCGATGTACAGACGACGAGCAGATCGACGTCGCGCGGTGACAGGCCGGCCACGTCGAGACAGGTCCGCGCCGCGCGGCAGCCCGTTTCAACGGCGCCACGCAAGTAGCGCGCGTTCAACTCATCTGACGTTTCATCGAGGCGCGGCTCTTGCTCGAAGTAGAAATTTCGGAAGTCGATTCCGCTGTTCAGAAAAGCTCGGCGAACCCCGTCATGTTCGTATCGCGAGATTCGGAAGCTTTCCTCTTGGCTCACCCGATAGGCAGGAGTGGCTCGGCCGATCGCAAGGATGCGGCTGCAGAGTGTGGCGTCGGGTTTGTTTGTGTGGATCACGACCGGCTGTTCCTGCGCCGCGGCGGAGCCTGAGACCTGCTCAGCCGTGGCGCACACGAGGATGCTGGTGACGTTTGGTTGGTAGAACGACTACCTGGAGTCGTCTTCTTCGTGTCGGTGGCGGCGTGTCAGGAAGTGATCCAGGACGAAATCAGCCACGTCACGACCGAGCCGATGGCCGCTCGTTTCGTCGTTGCGGAAATGCACGCCCGCGAAAATGCGGCTCAGCGTGGCCTCCTCTGCAGCGGCGGAGAGGCTCGTGAACGAGCGCTCGACCCCAGGGAGCACTTCGGACGTGACGTTGAAGTCAAGACGGTCTCGCTGAAGGACAGCCACCAGCACCTCCGTGGCAGCGGCGCTGATCACGGCGTGAGCGCCTGGATACGCCGGATCCGGTGCCGTGTTGCCGACTTCGGGCAACCAGTTCGGATCGGGCGTCGTCTCGGGATTGTCGTCGGTCCCGGCCGCGCGAATCGCCGTCACGGGGCGCCAGCGGTTGTATGTGTACTTGGCGTCGTAGAAGGCGATGACGCTGTCGGCAAAACTGAGATTCAGCAGCGCAAAGAGCCGGGCGTTCTGACCCGTCGTCAGGTGACGGTCGAGCGAGGCTGTCTGGGCGATCTCGTTCCAATAGTTCTGAATGGCGCCGTTCCAAAAGCGCCCCGTCAACGCTTCATCGAGCGTCGCCGCCGTGCTGCCGGCGACGCCGAGTGACTGGACCTCGTTGAGGTCGTCGCTGTACCGATCGCTGGTCAGCGCCGGCGGAGCACCGGGACGAAATTGATTGGCCCGCTTCAGAGCGAACGGGGTCACACTCGGCCAATGCGTGAACTGCGGCTGCTTCGGAAAATTCGGGGGCGTCGATTGGTAATCACCCGGTGCGGTGCCGAAAACATACGGCACGGGCGGCTGGTTCGCGCCGTCGTTACTCCGCAGCGCCAGGATCGCTGCCGCAACCGCTCGTCCGATGCGAATCCCCTCGGTCTTATCGGCGCCGTCCGGCACGAGCGTCAACGATTGCTGATATTCCGCGTCGAGCGTGCTCGCGAGCTTCGGGTACAGGGCGACGAGCACATCGTGAGCGGCAGCATCCGCCGCGGCGCGTTGTGACGCCCGTCGTGGCACGTCGGAGAACCTGACGGCGTATGGCTTGTGAGTCTGGTCGATGGCGTTGACGGCGTCATAGATCGCCGCGTGCAGCATGGCGAAGCTGCGGGTCGGATGGATCGTGGCCGGCTGGGCGCCGGGCGTCCGAACGATCGCCAACAGATTCCGGTTCCACTGGACGACCGGATCAATCGATTGAGCCGTGGAGGCCGGGGCACCGATCAAATGGGCGGTCAAAGCGGTGCTCGCAAGCGCACACGCGGTCACAGATTTCATGACGGTCATAGAGCTCTCCTTTTCAAGTTTGCTGTCGTTGCGGTTAATGACGATGAAGATGATCGCGAGCAGCCGACTACTGCCCCTTGATCGTGCCGACCATGACGGGATGGATCGTGCAGTGATACCCGCCCACCGACTCGAGGAACATCGGCGAACTGAACGCGCCGGGGTCGAGGTTGCCGGTATCGATCGACCGATCGTCCAGCACCACGCGGTGCGTGATGGTGTCGACATTGTGCCAGACGACCATTTGGCCAGCCGGAATCGTCGCGGGATTCGGCGAGAACGATTGAGACCCGTTGACGGCCACGACGTTGATGGTGACCGCTGTCCCTGGCATCGGCGACGGAGTGCTGGGACTCGAGGTGTCACCGGAATTGCTGCAGCCCCAGACACCGAGACTGAGGACGGCAGCAGCAAGCCCCACTGAATACATCCGCACGACTATCTCCTTCTCTTTTAACGACTCGTGTGTGTGGGACCCATGCTGATCAGCGGGCCTTCATCTGGTTGTGACAAAGTCCGCGCCCCAGACCAGCAGTCCCCCGAGATGACCCGTGACAGCGACGAGAGCCGCCGACCAGAACAACGTGATCCGATAGACCCACAATGCAAACGCCGACCGATCGCGGGCGCCGGCGGTTGTCAGCGCCGCTCCGGCCACAGCGAGGGCCGCGATGGTACCCAGCCAGCGGTGCCATTCGAGTGATGAGGTCGCCTCAATCCCTGGCGAGGAGGCTAGGCGCCAACCGGCCATGGCCGCTCCGATGGCGAACACGGCGCCGACGCGCACATTCGCAACGGCCACCGCCCGCCAGTCCCTCAGGCTGGTCGCCATCGCGACCACCTCGGCCACCGCGGCGATGAGGACCAGTCCGATGGGAAAGTGCACGAGCAAAGGATGAAGTCGGCCGATGAGCGTCACGTCACCCATACAGACCGGAGGAGGGGCACATATATTCCGGAGGGGAAATGCACACGACGCGGGAATAAACCCGGCATCACGTGGGTCTATTGAGCAGACGATGCCTCGCCAGACGTTTGAGGAGGTCGTCCTGCCTCACCTCGATGCCGCGTTCAACTACGCCCGGTGGCTGACCAGGAGCGATGCTGACGCCGAGGACGTCGTGCAGGACGCGTACGTGCGTGCGCTACGATTCTTCCCGTCTCTGCGCAGCGACGATGCTCGACCATGGCTGTTCACGATTGTGCGGAATACCTGGTACGGACGGTTTCCGCACGCGATGGGCGCCAATCAGCCCACGGTGTACGACGACATGAAGCATGATCGACCCGACGATAGTCTCGATCCGGAGGCGTTGGTAATGCAGCAGCAGGCGGTCGAGAAGGTGCAGCGCGCCGTCCGCGAGCTGCCAACTGATTTTCGTGAAGTGACCATCCTTCGTGAGCTCGAGGGGTTGTCCTATAAGGAAATCGCGGCCGTCGTGGGGATCCCGATCGGCACGGTCATGTCGCGGCTGGCGCGCGCCCGCGAACGGCTCCAGGCGATCCTCGGGCCGTCGGCGACGCCAATGGGGGAGCCGTCGTGATTTGTTTTGAAGCCGGACGCCTGCTGGACGCGTTCGTCGACCACGAGCTCGGACCGGCCGAATCGGCGGACCTGCAGGCCCATCTCGTCTCATGCACCTCGTGCAGTCAGCTTCTCGCGGACCGTGAATCGCTCGGCCGCCTGGTGCGACAGCTGCCGTACTATCCCGCGCCGGATCAACTCCGCGCGAAGATTTCGCGCATGAGTACGCGCCCGCGATTCAATCCGAGCCTCATAGCATGGGCTGCGGTGTTGGCGCTCGCGGTGTCGCTCGGCGGCTCGGTTGAGGTGGTGCGATTCGCGCGCGCGAGACAGGTCGTTGAGACCACTGCCTCCGTTGCGGCCGAAGTCGTCGGCGATCACGTCCGCGCGCTCAGAGATGCCCACCTCTTCGACGTGCGATCGTCCGATCAGCACACCGTGAAGCCATGGTTTCTCGGCAAGCTGGATTTCTCTCCGCCGGTTGAGGATCTATCATCCATCGGTTTTCCGCTGGTGGGTGGTCGGCTCGACCGCGTGGCCGGCCAACCGGTCGCCGCGCTCGTGTATCAGCGGCGCCTCCATCCGATCAACCTGTTCATCTGGCCCGCAGCCGATCGGACGGCTGCGAGCGACACGCGATCGATTCGTGGCTTCCAGGTGCGCCATTGGATCCGGAGCGGCATGTCGTTCTGGGCCGTCTCTGACCTGAATGACGCCGAACTCGGCGAGTTCGTGCGCGCGCTCCAACGGTGAGAAGGCTCAGTGCGTCAGACCCACACGGTTCACCATGTCCCGGAATCGTGGGTCGGCGCGCAACGAGTCGAAGCCCGACGCAGCAGGACACGGGGGTTGAAGCGCTCGTCATAACCTCGTTCGAGCCAGGCCAGGGCCTGGGCCTTCTCGCCGAGCGCCGCATAAATCATCGCGATCTCCGCCGCATTCCAACAGGCTGGCGTCGGGCGCCTCTTCAGATCGGTCAGCGTTCCGATGGGCACGGTCATGTCTACTCTCTTTCGCGCGCGTCAACGTTTCGCCACGCAGCGAGTGACCTGGTGAGACGACAGGCGCAACCGAAGGGTTCCTCGGTCGGCGATGCCGAACTGCGGGATCTGAAACAGGATGCCGCGCTGGTGTGAGCGATTGCGTGGCCGCCGGAAATCGGGATACGTGGGAGGGACGGCGCCGGCTACTGCCGACGCCGCGATTGGCTGGCGGGTGATGAGCAGGCCATCGAAATGATCGATGTGCGGTGTGGCCTGAATGAGGTGAACGTCACGGTTAGTCGCAGTCCGCTCCGGCGCATCCCTGCGCGTCAGCGTTGACGACGGTTATCGCTCCCGCCGCGCCTCGTCGGCGTCAGCGGCCATCCCAAGCACGAGCTGAACGAATTCCTTTGTTTGACCGTTGAAGAGCCCGTCCGCGATGAAGCCATTGATGGCCCCGCGTGCATCAATCTGCGCTGGACCCGTCGGGCGGATGATCGCGCAGCGCGGTAGCTTCTTGCTGATGAAGTCGCACGGTTCCGGCATGATCAGATTGGCCTGCAGCGTTTCGTCGTGATGGTGTTGCAGGTCAGGGAATATCAGATCACCGTCGGTCAAGGGTACGGCATTCCCTGCCTTGTCGTGCCAGGTCTGGAAGTGCATGATCTCGGATCCGCCGATGCTCAGCGTGATCTTCAACACTTCCGGGCTGGTAACTCGCTGACTCATGGTGGCGTACAGGCTGGTGCCGGCCTGCTCGATGAACCCGAAATGAAACACTGCCGTGTTGGCGATCGCCTGCACGTGGTTGCTGACATTGTTGGCGTCGCCGAGCTCGTCATTGTTCCTGGGGATTGCCGGATGCTGTCCGACGCTTAACGTCGGGATCGCCTGCGCGAACCTCGCGCCAAGGTCCGGGTTCTTTGTGCTCCGGTACCGAGTCCACCAACTGGTGTCAACGGCGAGCTGCATGAGGTTCGTCAGCCGGCCGATTTGCTGCGCTCCTGTGGCTTGACTGCTGAGCAGCGTGCGAAACCGATCGAAGTTGACTGGCTCCTCGCCCTTCGATTGCAGATACGCGTTCAGGAACTGCACGTGGCTGATCTCGTCATCGGTGTTGTCAGAAATGTACTGCGGCATGTCGCCGTCAAGCTGGAGAAGGCCGGTCGTGTAGCCAGAAGAAGCCGCATCGACGCCGCCAAGCTCGTTGTATTGCTGCCACAGGTCGGTCTCGATGATCTCCGCCGCAGCCAGGAGTCTGAGAATCGCGACATCCCCCCTGGTGAGGCTATCGGGCCCATGATCGTCCCGTATGAAACGATCGTCCTCTGGCGGTCCGCCGAAGGCGGACAGGCCGCGACCCATCAGTACGGTTCCCGCCGTAGCGGCGCCTGCCGCAGCCATTCCATGCTTCAGGAACGAACGGCGATTTGAAAAACGTTGCAGCATTCCCTTCATTGGATTCACGGCGTGTGTCTCCTGTTCAATGGACGTTCCGTTCACGGTGACTCCCGGAATCCGGCCATCAGCCTGCCGCATTCGGGACCAAGGGCCGTCGTCACCGATATAGACCACGCGTGCCCGTGAGATATTCCGCGCTGGTGTAGCCGCTATGTCTGGATGAAATGGCCGAAAGTCGAGGCAGGCTGATTCAGGGCTAATTCCCCATCGACTCCCAGTGGAAACTAGAAGATCCTGCGGCCACAATTTCCGCGCCGCGGATCGCGCAGCGCGAGCGTCCGGACGCCTGAGAGGACGTCACGCCACGCGATCATCCTGGCAGCCTCACTGTGCTCGAGTACCCTTGTTCGTCGGCCGTGGCGTCGGCGAGCTCCGCCATCAGATAGTTGATCCTCGTGCGGTCATCGTTGTGGATGGCGACCTGAATCTCATCGAACAGCACGTGCACGCGACGGCGCGCGACCGCGCGCAACTCTTTCGGTGAACGACGTCCGAAGTCGGCCGGTGTCAAGTTCGCGAACATCGCCTTCATGGTCCTTCAACTCCCCTCTGGTGCCGTCACGTTCGTCACGGAAAGCGTTGTGGCTTCAGGATGGAGACCCGAACTGGGCGCTGATTATTCCAATCGTCAGTTAGCGACGCGGGTTGCCGCCGGCCCCTCGAGCGACCGAGCGCGATCGCCGATCACGAATGAATCCTCGAAGGATTCAAGGACACGCTCAGAACCCCACGGTCAGTCCGATGCGCGCGATCCGCGGACTCAGGTTCTGCGCCAGCACGTCGAACGTCGGCGAGGCGATGTTGTCGTTCCGGACCAGCGCGGTGTTGGCGTTGAGCACGTTGAAGAGGTCGAAGATCACCCGGAGACTGACCGTGTTGACCTTCAACTCCTTGCCCGCGCGGATGTCCGTGTCCCACAGATTCGGAAAGCGGAGAGAGTCGATCTCGGGAGTCACCAGCACCTGGAGGTTCTGATCGCTGCCGAGCGACACTTGCCGGAACAGCGGATAGGGGTACCCTTGGCGGCCAAACACGTTGGCGCCGATCTCGATCCCGTACGGCGCCTGGTACAAGCCGTTCAGATTGAGCTGCCACTTCGCGTTGACGAAGATCGTCCCGGAGCCGCTTCCGCCGCTCTCCGGCGCAAATTGGCCCCCGTCGACGAGTGGCTCGGTCAATGTCCGCGTCGGATTGCCGTTCAGGTCGTAGAGCCCTTGGGTGGAGCTGAAGTGCTCGCGTGCGTTGTTATACGAGACCCCGACGCGCGCCATCCACCGGTTCGAGAGCCGCTTGACCAGTCCGACCTCGAGACCCTGGTAATCCGTGGAGTAGCCGGGCACATTGGTCAGGAGGAACCCGCTGCCCCCCGCCGCCACCGCGGCCGCATTCGGGATGAAGGTCGGAACGTTATAGGCCGTGCCATCGGGCAGGGTGCCGGTCAGCGCGGGACCCGCCGTGTAATCCGCCGCCGTGACGCCGACCCGCGGAGTGACGTTGTTGGTGGAATTGCCGAACAGATTGCCCGTTCGCGTGTAGCTGTAACTCACTTGCACGGCGAGGTTGGGCAGCAGTTCCCGATCGAAACCGGCGACGAAGCTCTGGGTGATGGGCGCCGTGAGGTTCGGGTCGATCTGGTTGGCCGACGTGACGGCCGTCGGATTCCGCGGATCGAAACCGCCCGCTGCGCTGAGGAATTGGTCCGTCAGGACCTCGTTCGCCTGGGCCAGGTGATCGCCGTTGAGATCGTTCCACCGGTACGTCGCCGACCCTGCCACGGAGCTCGGGTTGGTGAATCCGACCACTCCGGTGGAGAGCTGGCCGGCGTACCGAGTGTAGCTGGCGCGCACGATGCTCTTGCGGCTGTCATCGAGCGCGTAGGTGAGCCCGGCACGCGGCGAGAAGTTCGTCCACGTGAACGGCGTGGTGTACCCGCTGAACGACAGCCCTGGGACCAGGTCCGGGAAGGCGGCGTTCGACGCAGTGTCGCTCGCGAGCGCCTGGCCCGTCTGCCGGTCGTAGCGAACGCCGAGGTCGATGGTCAGACGATTCTTCGAGATCGTGTCGCCAGCGTAGAAGTCCAGATATTGCGCGCGGTTGGTGCCGAGCCCCTGACGGAAGACCTGCGCCCGGAAGTCAGTCGGCGAGTTCTCGATCGCCAGGACACCATTGCCCGGCCACAGAGTGCTACTCAAGGCATCGGCCCGGCGAAACCCGACGCCGTACCTTAAGTCGTGCGCGGCGTTTCCCAGTTCCAAGAACGAATTGACGTCGACGTTGACGACCTGCTGTGGACGGACGTTCACGCTCTGGCTCGTGGAGCCGAACGACTGCGCGGTCGTGAAGTCGCGGCCCGCTTGCTGATCGAGACCGCTCTCCGGGGTGAGAATGAAGCCGGTGTTGTAGTACGCGTATTTGGCGGACAAGAACATGTTCGAGCCGATCACCCGGTCGTCGGCAATCTTCCAGAGTCCGTGCAGCGGGGAGCCGGTGTAGGCGTTGTCCTGATGGAATGTCGCGGAGGGCGCGTCGAAGAGAATCCCGGTCGTGCCCGGACTCCGGCCGTCCTTGATCTTGAACCCGTCAAAGTAGAGGAAGCTGATCAAGTCCTTGCCGGTGGCTTGCCAGTTCAGCTTGACGTCTGGATCCTCGAGCTGCGTGCGATCGATCAATCCGCCGGCCTGCCGCACCAGGCGGATGTCCTGAATCGAATAGGAGCCGTAAAACCACGCCTTGTCCTTGAGGATCGGACCGCCGACATCGAAGCCGTAGTCGGAAATCTGCTTGTTGTGATCTGCCGTTTCGGGTGTGACGCCCTGCGCGGTGAGCTCGGCCGGCACGTTCGACGACGAGAGCGTGTCGTTGTCGAAGTAGCCACGGCCCGTGGCGTGGAACTGGTTGGTCCCGCGCTTAACGACGAGGTTCATCCCCAGCCCGCCCGTCGGCTGCTTGATGTCCTGCCCCGCCGTCGCCACCTGAATCTCGTCGAAGTTGTCGTAGTTGAAATACGTCGGCGACGCGCCCGTCGCGGTCATGTCGGTGACCACGATGCCGTCGATCGTCCAGACCGCATCCTGAGGGCGAGTTCCTTTCGACGCGAAATTGGACTGCTGGCCGGTCTCGTTCCCGCCGATGTTCACGCGGTCGACGAGCACACCGGGGACGGTCCGCATCAAGGCGAACGGATCACGGCTCGTCGGGATCTTCGTCAGCTCGTCCGCGGTGAAATTGACGGCGGTCCCCGTCGCCTTCGTATCGACAATCGGCGCGTCCCCGCTCACATTGATGGTCTCGGCGACACTGGCGACCCTCATCGTCAACGGCAGGTCGACGGTCTTGCCGACGGAAACCACGATCGCCTCGTTGACGATCGTCGAGAACCCCTGCAGCGCGACGGTCAGCGTGTACGGGCCGGGCGCCAGATCGAAAAACCGAAACCGGCCGTCGGCCGCGGTCACGGACTCTCGTTTCGCGTCAACGCCTTGAAGCGTGACCGCGATGCCGGGCAGCACCGCCCCTTGCTCGTCGAGGACGGTGCCGCTGACTGTTCCCCCCTGGACCTGTGCGAGCGCCGGCCTGCCGAGGCCGATCAATATCAGCACCAGCACGAGATATGAACGTTTCATCGCCTACGTCCCTCCTGTGAACAGGGCGAAGCGCTTGTCTGCGCGCTCGCCCTCAATTTGATGATGTGCAGTCACGTTAGATGATGTGTGCCGTTACGTTTGAAGATGTGCGGTCACGTCAGTCGCAATAGGCTCCCGTGCACGGTGCGGCTGCAGGCGTGTCCTGATTGACAGCGCCGACCATCACGGGGTGAATCGAGCAGTGATACGGGCCGCCCGCGGCCGCGATCTGCTGGGGTTGACTGAATGCCCCCGCGGCGAGATCGCCGGTGTCCACCGACCGATCGTCGAACACCACGTGATGAGTAATGGTGTCGACGTTGTGCCACACGATCATCTGGCCCGCTGGCAGGCTCGCCGGATTCGGTGAGAACGACAGCGCGCCATTCACTCCGACCACGTTGACGGTCACCGTGCCCGACGTGCTCGGCGGTGGCGTCGACGCAACCGGATTTCCGTTGCCATATCCAGTCCCCCCGCCACAGCTCCACAAACTCAACCCGAATGCGATCGCGGCACCTGCTGTCACGAATGCGCGCATTGCTGCCTCCTTTAGTTGCTGGTCGTTCTGTCCGTCCGCGCTCTTCGGCCGGCGCGTCGGAGCATTTCGTCTTCATCGATATAGACGGGGTCCGCCGCAGAAGTATTCCCGCCGAGGGTGTGACCACTGCGGAATAAACCCGCCACGAACGGAATCTGATCCAGTGGGCGCACATGACCGCGCCATTGGAGGACAGAACGGTGAAGATCCAGGCGTGTGCGTGCGGGTTCCTGCTGATGGCGGCACTGACCGTGACTGCAAGCGAGCGACTGACGATCGCGGTGTCCCCGCTGCAGTCCTTTGCGCCGACCACCCTGATGGTCCGAATCCACGTGGCGCCCGATGTGGACAACCGCGCGCTCGAGGTCACGGCCGAGTCCGGCGAGTACTTTCGCAGCAGTCTGATCCAGCTCGATGGAAAGGAGGCGCCGCGAACGATCGCGGTGGAGCTGCGCGGCCTTCCGGGCGGCGACTATCAGGTCCGGGGCACGCTCATTGACAACGCCGGGCGCCCGCGCGCCTCCGTGCACCAGCAGGTCATCGTGCTCGCAGGACCGGACGGCGGCGATTAAGCAAAGACTAGACGCGAAACTGTTTCAACCAACTCTCCGCACGAGCTCAACTCCGACGCCACTCCGGCTTTTATGTGGGATCCGTCTGATTTTCACGCGGCGAGAACTGCGCTTCGACGAGCGCCTCGAGCGCCTCTTTGCATATGGACGGCTCGATGCCACCTGGGCGCCGCATCTGTTCGAGTTTCAGGCTCAGACCTCACCTTTCGACGTACTCTGCGCGAAGACGTTCCTTGATCTGTTCATGAAGTGGCGAGTCGATTCCGCTGTTCAGAAGATCCGGCGAGCGCTCTCGCGTTCGTATCGAGAGAGGTGAAAGCGTTCCTCTTGAGTCACTCGGATACGGCGGAGTGGCGCGGCCGATCGCACGGATACTGCTGCGGAATGACGCGTCACGTTGGGTTCTGGGGATCTCGAGAGACCGTGCCTGCGCCGCGGCGAGCGTCAAACGTGCTCGGCCGTGGCGCAAAAAGCGAGGACCCCAGACTAGGTGATAACGGGGCGCGCCCTCTCGATCGAGATGATCGCTGCGCTCATCTGCTGGTGATCGATTGATGATGACGAGGGCCCGCCATCGGCATTGAGAGACGGCGGGCCCTTCAGAACAAATGGACAGTTCGCCGAGGCTCGTTCAGTTGAGCCGTGCGGCGACGCCGCATACGATCACAGGGCCGGCGCTGCCGAACGGCGCGCCGTTCGGCCCCGTGATGTATCCGTCTCTGGCCAGTTTCAGGATGCGGAATTCCTCGGTCAGGAGACCGCGATAGCCCTTTTCGATCGCGTCCTCGGTCCATTCATAGAGATTGGCGTCCCAGACCGGGCTGTAG
>Ga0075425_100007520_pt1 | contig 11524 bp, 9 predicted proteins | sample SoiMethybrSBSTD4_FD_75300 | JGI IMG/M metagenome (GOLD analysis project Ga0075425, IMG submission 75300) | Bulk soil microbial communities from a Populus tree surrounding site in Tennessee, USA - Soil MetaG P. TD hybrid SBSTD4 | ecosystem: Environmental > Terrestrial > Soil > Tree plantation...
CCTCAGTGGAACGCATCGAAAAAGCGGAAAGCGTCGCGGCCCTAAGCTCCCTCATGACGGAGGCGTGATGCTGCGTAGCCGAAGGGACAGCCGGAAAACCCATTTTCGGATGGCGAGGTGGAAGAAAAGTTTCTGCGCTTGGGCGAGCCGTCATGCGGGAATGACGGATAGGCAATTTACTTAACGCTCCAAGCTTTGGGAAGCAGACCCAGAAAACTTGACCCGGGCGAACTACGAGGAGGCTTTAGATCTCTATGGCAGGAACGATTTACGACGTGATCGTGATTGGCGCGGGCAACGCGGGATTGACCGCAGCCCTGGCGGCGCGGCAACAAGAAACGAGCGTGCTGCTTTTGGACAAATGCCCCAAAGCGGCGCGCGGCGGAAATACGCGGTTTTCCGGCGGCGGATTTCGATTCACTTATAATAATTTGGACGACATGCGGCCGATGCTGCCGGCACTCACGGATGAAGAGGCGGCGAAGATGGAGGTCGGCACCTATTCCAGCGCGGAGTTTTTCGAAGATGTCATGCAGGTGACCGAGTATGCGGCCGATAAGAAGCTCACCCATATTCTCGTCGATCAATCCTACGATACGGCGCGCTGGTTGACGGACATAAACGTCAAATGGATTCTTTCCACCAGCACTCATGCGGTAAAGATGGGCGGGAAAATCAAGTTTCCCTCGGGCCGGGTAATTTCGGTGAACGACGGCGGGCTCGGCTTGGTCGAGATGCTGTTTCCGACAGCGGAGAAAAACGGCGTCGAAATCATCTACGAAGCGAAGGCGACGGCTTTGACCGTCGATGCCAAGGGCAAGCTCTCCGGTGTCCGGGTGCAAACGGCGGAGGGACTGGTGGATTTCCAGAGCCGCGCCGTGGTCTTGGCCGCCGGCGGGTTCGAGGCCAATCCGGAAATGCGCGCGCGCTATCTCGGCCCGAGCTGGGATTTAGTGAAAGTTCGGGGCTCCCGCTACAACACGGGCGAGGTGCTCAATTTGGCGCTGGGCTTTGGCGCGCAGCCGATTGGCCATTGGAGCGGCTGCCATGCAGTGCTGGTCGATGCGGAAGCGCCCGACGTCGAGTGCGCCTACGAGCACCGCTACTCGTACCCCTACGGCATCATGGTCGACATCAACGGCAGGCGCTTCGTCGACGAGGGGGAGGACTTTTTCAGCTACACCTACGCGAAATGCGGCCGGGAAGTGTTGCGCCTGCCGTGGCGCACGGCCTACCAGATTTTCGACAGCAAGACCCGGCCGCTGCTGCGCTCCGAGTACAACCGCGGCTTTCACGTCAGCGCCGATACGATCGAAGCGCTGGCGAAAAAACTACCGGGCTTGGATTGGGAAAATGTCGTCAAAACCGTCGCTGCGTTCAACGAGGCGGTCAACGACGCGCCGTTCGATCCCTCGAAGCACGACGGCAAATGCACCCACGGAATCAACCCGGTGAAGTCCAACTGGGCGCAGCGCTTGGACAGTCCGCCGTTTTACACCTTCCCGGTGACCTGCGGCATCACATTTACCTTCGGCGGCGTCGGCATCACCGAAAAAGGCGAGGTCAAGGATACCAGCGGGAACGTGATCGGCGGGCTTTTCGCCGCCGGAGAAATAACCGGCGGCTCGTTCTTCAACAATTATCCCGGCGGGTCCGGCTTGATGAAAGGCGCCGTGTTCGGCCGGTTGGCGGGCACAAGCGCCGCCGCTTTTGCCAAGGCGAAGCGCGCCTAGAGCGCCGGCTGGCGCGTTCAAAGTTCAAAGTTCAACGTTATCGCTCGGTTTAACAGTTGAGGGAGAAGCGTACGAAGGACAGGAAGCATTAATATATTTCAAATTCTCGAACTTCGTGCTCTTCGTGATCTTCGTGGTGAAATGTCTGTTTCTACTTTGGTTGCGGCGCTGCCACGCTAGGTCTGTGTTAGTGTGTTCGTGGATTTCACGGTCACGTTGACCGACACGATCACGATCCCTGCGCGCCTTGCCTATGAGATCTTTGAGCCGCGCAGTAGCGAAACCACCCCGATTGGTTAACCAGCGGAATTCGACACAAAGGAGAAATAAAAATGGCAACCGGCATTACTGAACAACTGGCGATCCATACAGCCAAAGTGCGCTACGAAGATATCCCGCCCGAGGCGATCGAGAAGGCCAAGGACTGTATTCTCGACCAGATCGGCGTCGAGCTGATCGGTTCCACCCTGGAGTGGAACAAGATCGCCTATCGCTACGTCGCCGAGATGGGCGGGCGCGGCGAAAGCACCGTCGTCAACTACGGCAAAAAAGTGCCGACCCTCGATGCCGCGTTTGTCAACGCGACCTTCGGCCAAGGGTGCGAGCTCGACGATGTCGGCTTCGCGGCGGGCGGCCACCCGGGCGCCGCCACCGTACCGGTGGCGCTGGCGCTGGCTGAAAAGCAGGGCAGCAGCGGCAAAGATTTCCTCGCTGCGGTTGTCGTCGGCTGGGACGTCATGTACCGCTTGCTGTTGGCGGTGCGTCCTTCGGCCGGCAAGCGAGGTTTTCACAGCCACGGCATCGGCGCGCCTTTCGGCGCGATGGCGACGGCGGCGAGGCTGCTGCGCTTGAACAATGGGCAAATGCTTCATGCCTTCGGCATCGCCGGCATGCACTCGAGCGGCACGATGGAATACGATCAGACCGGCGGCGAGGTGAAGCGAGTGATCGCCGGCATCGCCGCGCGCGGCGGCATCCAGTCGGCGATACTCGCCCAGTTCGGCCTCACCGGCCCGCCGACGATTATCGAAGGCAAACGCGGATTTCTGAAAGTGTTTGCCGATCTGGTGGAACCCGAGGAAATTACCCGCGATCTTGGCAGGGAGTTCAAGATCATGCGCATCTGGTTCAAGCTTTATCCCTGCGTCGCGACGGTTCAGGGAGTCATCTACACACTCAACAAACTCATTGACGAACACCGCTTCAGCGCGGATGACGTCGATGAGATCCGTGTCGGAATCTCCGAGACGTCGCTTTCGCACGGCGGCGCGATTTACGAGCCGCATGATACCGCGAGCGCGCAATTCAGCCTGCCGTTTTCTCTCGCGATCCGCTTGTTGAAAAACGACAATGATCTGAGCTTTTACATGGATCCGAAACTCTGGACCGATCCAAAAGTTCTCGCGCTGGCTAGGAAAGTGAAAAGCTACGCCGACCCGAACGCGAAGAAGGATCAGAACTACAACACGACGATGGAGGTGAAGCTTATCAACGGCAAGACCTTCAAAAGGTTCGAACCCTATCCTCCTGGTTCGCCTTTTAATATGGTCAGCCGCGACGTCCTGCGAACCAAGTTTCGCAAAATGGCCAGTGCGGTGCTAACTGAAGAGTGCATCGAAGAATTGATCGCAGCGGTGGACCGGTTGGAAACCTACGACGATGCGGCGAAGCTCGTTCCGCTGCTTGTGAGATGACGGTTAAATCTAAGATGAAAAGGATCCAATCCAAACTGACTGGATGCCCAGGGGTTAAATTTTTGCGGTGATGGTGAATTGGAGGCCAAGATTCAAGACCGGATCCTGCTGTGCCTTATTATTACCGTAGCTTTCTTTGACCTCTCAATACACAAACTCAAAGTCCCGCACGGTTTCAAGTCGTTAAAGCCATCGAACGACGAAGAATCGTGTCAGACTTGCCGAACTCTACCAACTCCCCTTCTCGTGATGCTGATACCGTTCTTCCTGGTGAAGCTAGGCAAGCAAGGCCAGTCTGAAACACTTCCCACTCCTCCTTAACCACCGCCAACCCTATCTTGGTGCTGAACACGAGCCTCACGAGAGGAACGGTTTTTCTGGGCTGCTCCAGAATGTCGACAATTCATTAAGTATCATATATGATAACTAACGTGCATCATGAAGCTGACCATTCGAGAATACCTAACGCCCCAAGGGAAGAACCCCTTTCGCGATTGGTTGAAGAGTCTCGACATTGGTGTCCAAGCACGTATCCAGGCAAGAATGTTACGATTTGAAAACGGAAATTTAGGCGATCACAAAACTGTGGGTAATGGAGTTTGGGAAGCACGCTTGGATTTCGGACCGGGGTACCGATTATACTTTGGAAAAGACGGAGCTGCCGTGATCTTGCTTCTCGCGGGCGGCGACAAGGCATCGCAGTCCAAGGATATTGCTACGGCGAAACATTACTGGAACGACTTTAAGGAGGCGAAACATGACAAGGCGAAGTAAGGATTGGAATGTCGGCTTGGCGCAAGATCTACGTGATTCGGATTTTGCCCGCGAATTTCTCTTGGCGGCAATTGAGGAAGGGGTATCGATTCAGATCGCCCTGGGAAAAGTTATCCGAGCGATTGGGATAAAAGAGTTTTCCGCGAGAATTGGAATCGCGAGCCCAAACGTTCTGCGTGCGATCAATGCACGCCATAATCCGACCCAGGAAACGCTAAACCGGCTCCTAAAACCATTTAAGCTTAAACTTAGTCTTGCGCCGATCGAACAGCCGAAACGTCGTCACGCGGCGTAGGATGCTGTCGTAAGGGATGTGAGGTCATGCGGCCATTTGTTCGCAGTTTAATGATCGCAGCGTTTGTCGTAGTCTTTCTCGGTGCTCATGCAATTGCGTTGGCTGGGCAGGCCAAACCACCCGTCAAAGTCGTCATTGGATACGGTTCCACCGACGGCACGATCGCGGTACTCGGGTTCGCGAAGGAAACTAAGCTATTCGAAAAGTATGGCCTCGATGTGGTTCTCGTCGGCATGGGCACCGGATCGGTTTCCTTGCGGGCGCTGATCGCCAAAGAGCTGGAAATCGCCTCGCTCTCCGGTTCGGGCTTGGTGCAAGCCGCATTGCAGGGAGCCGACACAGTTTTAATTGCCGCCCTTATCAACGGATTTGTTTTCAAGGTTTTCGCCGCACCTGAAATTTCCACCCCCGCCCAGCTCAAGGGCAAAAAATTGGGCGTCAGCCGCTACGGCGCGACATCTGATTTTGCCGTCCGGCTGGCGCTAAAAAAATGGGGTCTCAATCCCGACCGCGACGTCAATATTCTGCAAATCGGCACATCACAGGACACTGTCCGCGCCATGCAGACCAAAATGCTCGACGCCGGGGTGATGAGCGGCTCCTCGGCGCTGATCGCGCGCAAAGCGGGCTTTCGTGAGCTGGGAGACCTTGCCGACCTGGGGCTCGATTACCCGACGTCGGCCATCGGCACGACGAAATCTTATCTCCAGAAAAACGAAGGAGTCGTGAAAGAATTCATGCTCGCCTACATCGAAGCGATCCATGATTTCAAGCGCAACAAAAAAACCGCGCTGGCGGTATTAAAAAAATATACGCGCAACGACGACCGCGAGGTGTTGGAGGATAGCTACAATAATGCCGCAAGCAAATATTTGCCTTTGCCGATTCCGACAATCGAGGGGATACGCACGATTCTAACGGAGCTTTCAAGCACGATGCCCGCGGCAAAAAACGCCGATCCGGAACAGTTCGTTTCGACCAAGATTGCGCGGGAAATCGAGGTTAGTGGATTCGTCAAGCGGTTGTACGAAAAGTAAGAGCGACGATGTTGCGTTAAGTCCTCTTTCTAGTGTTAATTTCGAACGATCAGCAACGGGAAATTACAAGGTTTGGTTTTTCAATTACCAACTAACGGAAAGGGTTGAAACATTGTTGCCTTATTTGTCCGGGTCCGGTGCGCTTCTATTGGCTACTCTCCTGGGGATTCCCGCGCTGACGAATGCAGCCGAAAGTATTGACATGTCCAAGGTCAGGGCTTTGGCGGCACTTCCTGTGAAAGAAATTCTCCGCGATTCACCCGTGCGCGAACTACCGCGGGCGAGCTACTGGAAGACCATCCGAGAGAGCCCCATACCAGTCGTGGTCATGTTTTATTCTAACGTGGACCCGGAATCGCAAAGACTGGCAACTCTGATCCGTTATGTCTCGATCAAATATAAGGACAAGATTTCCATCTATCGCGTGATGGTTGTCGCAAAGGGCAAGCCAGCGAAAGTGATCGCAGCCGATTTTATGAAAAGCTATGATCTGGACAAGACTCCAGGGATTCTTTTCTACGACAATGATTCGGGAAAAATGGTCTTGGAGGACGAACAATATATCGACGCGAACTTCAAGGAGTTTCGCACGCCGAGTATGCTACTTTGGAAAGTCTATTACAACGCCGTGTGCAGTTATATCGACAAGAACATCCTCGACTGAATGATGGAGGCTAGCATGACGCTTATCAGACTATTTTCGCGTATTGCGTGTGGATTTATATTTTGCTCGTTCGCCTTGTCGGTATGGGCTGCAGATTATCCTGCTCCATATCAAGGCGAGTGGATAGTCCGGGACTTTCGCTTCCACACGGGCGAGGTGTTGCCCGAGTTGAAGTTGTATTACACGACCGTCGGCGCGCCGTCCGGGGAGCCCGTGCTGGTCCTGCATGGATCGACGGGAGCGGGGACGAACATGCTGAACGCCAACTTCGCCGGGGAACTTTTCGGGCCGGGACAGCCGCTTGATGCCAATCGCTACTTCATTATCTTACCAGACGCACTCGGCGCGGGAAAATCGTCTAAGCCATCCGATGGCCTGCGCACGCGTTTCCCGCAATACAACTACGACGATATCGTGCAGGCGCAATATCGATTGGTGACCGAACATCTGGGCGTGCGCCATCTGCGTCTAGTTCTTGGAACTTCCGCCGGCGGGATGCAAACGTGGCTATGGGGCGTGACCTATCCGGACTTTATGGACGCGTTGGCGCCGCTTGCGGCGCAGCCGGTCGAAGTGGCGGGACGGAACTGGATAACGCGCCGCATGCTCATCGATTCGATCCGCAACGACCCGGAGTGGAATGGCGGCAACTACACAAAACAACCGCGCAGCCTCGAGGCAGCCCTGGTGTACTTCAGTTTGGCGACCAGCGGAGGCACGCAGGCGATTTACAAGGCGGCGCCGACGCGGGGAAAGGCCGATCAACTCATCGAGCAGCGCATGAAAGAGGCTCGATCTGCCGATGCGAATGACGTTATCTATCAATACGAAGCTTCACGCGGCTACAATCCCGCGCCTAAGCTAGAGAGCATCAAAGCTCGACTGCTTGCCATCAATTCAGCGGACGACGAACGTAATCCGCCCGAGCTAGGAATCCTGGAACGGGAAATCAAGCGCGTCAAGCAAGGCCGCTATGTGCTCATCCCCGCGAGCGAGGAAACGCGCGGCCACGGAACAACCGGGATGGCGAAATTGTGGAAGCATTATCTGACGGAGTTGATGCAACCCACCGTTCAAGCGGCAAAATGATCTCGTGGTCCGCCGATCTACTCGTTTCTCGGGGGCGCGTGATTCGATTCAGGGTCGCATCTTGGTAGGTACGATAGTTGGGTTTCCTTAGAAAGTCGCCTATCTCTTCCACACCTCATTGATAAGCTTTAAAGCGGGATCATCACTCGCATGTTCGGGTGCATCCATGTCGAAAAACTTAGTTTTCTCGGTTCGCCGGAAATCCGGAGGAATCATGTCCTTGGAAATATCGATCCTAAGCGAGTCAATACTATCGCCTTGTTTAGCAGCGATGCTTTGTGCGACCAGCTGGCCCTCGCGAGATAGGAACCAGTTAATAAACAGTTTCGCTGCATTGGGATGAGGAGCCCTGTTAACCACTGCAATGTGAGCAGGCCCACCGCTTATAGCCACTGCCTCTTTAAAGTGTCCGGGACTAAACCAATTTACGGGCAGTCCGTGAGCCTTGGCGTCATCCAAAGTTGATGCTTCTGGAGCGGTCCTAAGCGCTATGGCGAATTTTCCCTGAGCCAACCAATCGGTGATCTGGCGACGATCGCGGCTGGGAGTAAGCTCCATTTCACCAAAGAGCCGTCTCAAGTAACGAGGTCCCAGCTCTGGGTTATAATAAAAGTAGCTGAACAGGCGTGAGCCGCGGACGCGTGGGTCATAAGTCGCAATCTTTCCTTTCCATTTTGCATCGAGAATATCCCAATAAGACTTTATGCTGTCTGGATTCACGAGTTTGGTATTGTATGAAATATCCACGCCGGGGTTTGAGGCATACTTCAAAAGATATTTTCCGTCCTTGTCGGCGAAATAGTGTCTCCCTTCAAACCATTTCGACTGGTCCAAAACTTCGGGGAGAATCATGTATGGTTCAAGAGGATCAAGGGCTCCTGCACCGGCCAACAGGGAACCGGACCCCGCTCCTAGATGCACAATGTCCGCAACGTAAACCCCGGCCCTTCGTTCAGCGATTAAACGTTCATGTGCTGCGTTCCCCCCCTGCGTCAACATTCGCGTGACCTTGATCTCTGGAAACTTTTTCTGAAATTCGTTGAAACAAGGTTCAACGGAATTCCCGGCGTGGAAAACAAGCTTGCCCTCTTTCTTGGCTGCCTGAATCGTCATTTTCCATTCTTTGTCCCAATCGCCGCTTTGCCCCATGGTTTGGACAGGCGAGCAGATGACCAGCAATGAATTCAAAATTGCCGCGAAGAAGATCGAGCTACTTCGGTTAAAAAGCTTCTTCATAAACAGCCCCTCCTTCCCTATGGTCTGATGCGACACGTCCTAAAAGGCTATCTGCTCGGGGTTCGTGGAGTTTGGTCCCATGAATGGTTCTGGCGTTTTTCTTTTTTTTGGCTTATATCGCGTTTAGCTGAAAAATCGCAATCGTAAGGTTGAAAGAAGGAAAGAAAGATCATGAATGCAAAGATCAGACACTGTGCGATTTGGAACGATGGGTATGAGAGGTCGGCTAGATTCTATGAGACGATCTTTGGAATGCGATTCTTTACTACTCAAGGAGCCGCCGAGCGTGATCCCTCGCACCAGTCGCGGGGTCAACTCAGCGATGGAATTATTGGGCTGGCCTTGAACCCCAGGCCCCCGGGATACCGCTCAGGACTGGACCACTTCGGATTTCAGCTACAAGACCTGGATAAAGTCATAGAGAGGATAAAACAAGACTATCCCGATACCATCTTCACAAAGGGTCTTGAGGGAGTCGCTTTTGCGGGTTTGAGAATCACCGACTCCGTCGGTACTCACATTGATATTGCCCAAGAGGGGGGTGCCAACCTTAGAGGTGGCTATAGCCGGGACGAGGGTTGGGAACAGCCGCGGCACTTGCACCACATTGCGATTCGAGCGGTGAAACCTGCTCTGTTGGCTGAGTTCTATCAAAAAGTCTTTGAACTCACGGAGGTCAAGAACCTTTCCGGCGAGGGAGGAATTTGTCTCACCGATGGAAAGTCCTACCTTCTCATTCGCCCGTGCGAGAACTATTCTTACCGGTCCATGACTCAGGGACTGGATCATGTCGGCTTCAAGGTTGAAGACCTGGAAGCAGTAAAAAGAGAACTGGATGACCTGGGAAGATCGTTCCCCGAGTCGGCTGCGCGGAAAATATTTGTTGGCAGAAACGGGGCGTTGCTTCAGAGGGATATAGACTCTTGCAGCTTAGGGCAGTACGCGATTGCCGACCCTGACGGCGTCTTGATAGATCTTACGACATGAAGAAACATCCGAGTTTTTGAGGAGAGAGCCACGCTTGGAGACCCAGGTACGATCCAATATCGTCTTCCAAGGCGTTAAAATCGGAGTCGGATGGGCCGGTTCGTACAGGATGACGCAGGTTTTCGCACGCGCCGTTGGAGGTGTCGCTCCCGTTGCGATCATCGCTCCCGCCCTCAACCGCCCGGATTGGGTGTGCGGCGGCGAACTGGACTTGGGCTGGGTGTTCCCGGCGGCGCGGGCGAGGTGGGCGCACGAGGGAACGCGGTCATGGGCGGGAAAACCGTTGACTAATCTCCGTTCCGTGGCGCGGTTTCCCAGATTGGATCGGCAGTTGTTTGCTCTGGCTCCCTGGTGCCCCATCAAGGACCTCGCACAGATCGGCCGGGAGAAGCGCGCAGTCCGATTGGGCGTTCGCTCGGACGAGTTGTACGAGCATGAAAGCGCGCTCTTGCGGCAGTACGGCTACTCACTGGCGGACATCGAAGCCTGGGGGGGCCGATGGTGGCACGTGGGTGTAGGCTTAACGGCACTCGATGAAGAGATCAGAAACCGAGAGGTGGATGTCGTCATCGGACACGCCTCTCACGAAGGAGTCTGGCAAACCGTCGCTGCCAATGGATTTCGATTCATCGGACTCGAGGAGCACGTGATGGCGGGCCTAGAGAACGAGGGTTATTCGCGCAACATCATTCCCGCAGGGTTCCTGCCGTCTATCCAAGAGCCGCTGCTGACCATTGATCTATCCGATAACCTCCTGATCACCCGCGCAGAGGTAGACGACGCCATTATCTATACAATAGCCAAGAGCATTGACCGCAACAGAAAGCGCATCGAGGAAGCCTCGATTACTGTGAGCTACACCTACAACCAACCACTGCCCGTACCTTTTCTTACCTACTCTTCGACATTGACACAGGCAATCACAAGGCAATGGGAAACGAAGATTCCACTCCATCCCGGCGCTGCGCGCTATTATCGAGAGGCGGGCTATCTGACCTGAATTGGACGATGAGGCGTTTCAGGAGGCACAGCGGTCGACCCATTTGAAACGGGACGGAAAGACGAGACGATGGCGCAGCTGATCAAGGAGCCCTTCAGCGGCTATTACCACAGAGAAGTCCCGGAGCATGACAGGGAACTGACCGAAGTAGGACCCGGAACTCCCTGCGGCGAATATCTGCGCCGCTTCTGGCATCCCGTGGGGATCACCTCGGAACTAAAAGATCTGCCGAAGCGCGTTCGGATCATGGGCGAAGACCTCGTCCTATTTCGCGACGGCCGCGCAAAAATCGGACTGCTCGAGCTTCACTGCAGCCACCGCGGCACGTCGCTGGAATTTGGCATGGTCGAGCGCTGCGGAATTCGCTGTTGCTATCACGGTTGGCTTTACGACGTGGACGGCCGAGTGCTGGAGACGCCGGGGGAGCCTCCCGAGAGCACGTTCAAGGATCGATTTTTCCATGCGGCCTACCCGACGATCGATTACAAGGGTCTGATCTTCGCCTACCTGGGGCCGCCGGAGCATCGTCCCGAATTTCCTATCTACGATTCATTCGAACTACCGGGCTACCGGATGGTGCCCAGTGGAGAAACGGACCCGAAGTACATCTATAACTGTAACTGGTTGCAGTTGGCGGAGAATAACGCGGACCAGTCGCACTTCGTATTTCTCCATGACCCGGAAGACGCGCGCGCAAAGTTAGATCGTTACCGTCCGAGCGTAAACGACGTTCCTTTGGAAGATTACTTCAATGTCGGGCTCAAAGAATTTGCGGCTGATTTCACGGCGATTCGAGACAACTTTCAGTCGAGAGTGCTCGAATGGCAGGAAAGCCCGCTCGGCGTCCTCGGTATTCACACTCGGCGAGTCGGCGATCTAGTTTGGGTACGGCTAGGTGACTACATCATGCCCAACGTCGACCAATTTCCGCCGAGCCGCTTTCGGCCCACAGAAGAGCTGGATTTCGGCCCGCCTTACATGACTGCCTGGACGGTTCCGGTCGATGACACCCACA
>Ga0075425_100007522_pt1 | contig 11524 bp, 11 predicted proteins | sample SoiMethybrSBSTD4_FD_75300 | JGI IMG/M metagenome (GOLD analysis project Ga0075425, IMG submission 75300) | Bulk soil microbial communities from a Populus tree surrounding site in Tennessee, USA - Soil MetaG P. TD hybrid SBSTD4 | ecosystem: Environmental > Terrestrial > Soil > Tree plantation...
CTGCGCCAGAGGCGCCGCTGTTGCGACAGCCATCGCGATTAGCGCTCGCAGTAATCAGCGATTTCATTGGCTTTTCTCCGCCAAAACGTGGGGGAACCGGAGACATCCGGCCACCGTAGTAATGCAACGTGGAATATCTGGGGGTGTTCCATCCGGTGGATCTTGAGGTTTCACGGCAAAGAGAAACGTGACAAAGCGCCCACGCGAGGAACCTGCAGGGGGGATAGGTCCCGACCCCTCGGCATGGCAGCAATGAAGCAATGAAGCAATGAAGAGTGTGCGGATCGTCATCGACGCGACACGTTCGTGATCCCATGGCAAGTTCTCAACTTTCGCGTAAGCCGGTGTGGTGGATGCCGCGTTGCAACACCTTACACGGATTACAGACAACCAAAATCGATAGAAGCTCGTCATCCTCGCGAGAACAAAATGATAGTCGTTTTTTTATTTGCTGTTATCCTTGCCTATGACACCCTATACCCCACTTTCCCCCCAACGCGGTGAGTGCCAATGGGATACGAGCGATGGACCGATGGGCGTTTACTGAGAGCAGTCCCCCGCATTGCCGCCCCTTTTTCCGAGTGCTAACCAATCTCTATCTTCAACTCCATGGACGCATCCCTCATGGTCGCCAGAGCCCGCAGCATGATACCAACCTTGCTTAAGACGCATGAGACAATGGTGCTCACGTCGTGGATGAAAAGCCAGGTCACGGCCGGCTCTCTCCGCTCAGGCCAGATGAAGGAAGATGAGCTCAAGGATCAATCGGAGAGGTTCCTGCGTGAGTTCGTGCACGCGCTTGAGAGCGGAGAGACCAACGATATCTCGGGGGCGACCTGGAGTTCGGTGCGGGATCTCCTTGCGGAGGTTTCTCGCTCACGCGCTGCCCAGGGATTTAGTCCTTCGCAGACTGCGACCTTCGTCTTCTCCTTGAAGGAACCGGTGTTCACGCTCCTGCGCGACGAAATCAAGGACGATGCTGCCAAGCTGGCGGAGGAGATGTGGACTGCGACTACGCTCGTCGACAAACTCGGCCTATACACCACTGAGGTCTACCAGCTGCGCCGGGACGATATCATTAAACGTCAAGCTCAGGAACTGCTCGAACTTTCGACACCGGTTGTACAGTTGTGGGACAAGATCCTCGCCCTGCCGTTGATCGGTACTCTCGACAGCGAGCGCACCCAGACGGTGATGGAGAACCTTCTCAATAGCATCGTGCATTCGGGAGCCGAGATCGCCATTATCGACATCACCGGTGTTCCCACTGTTGACACACTGGTTGCCCAGCACCTCATCAAGACAGTATCGGCAGCGCGCCTGATGGGGGCGGACTGCATCATCAGTGGCATTCGACCCCAGATCGCACAGACAATCGTGCACCTAGGCCTACAGCTCGATGTGATCTCGAAGGCAACAATGGCGGATGCCTTTGCCTTGGCGTTGAGACGCACAGGACAAGTCGTGAACCGCGCTCAGACCAAGCCGACTTGAGGTTTTTCCCATGGAGCAAATCCCGATCCTGAAGGTCGGACGGTGTCTGCTTGTCAGCATCCAGATTGACATGCACGACAAGCTGGCAATGGCACTGCAGGACGATCTCACACAGAAGCTCGTTGAGACCCGCGCACGCGGCGTCCTGATCGACATCTCCGCACTCGATCTCGTTGACAGCTTCATCGGTCGGATGTTGTCCAACATTGCCGCCATGGCCCGCGTTCTCGACGCGCAAACCGTTGTCGTCGGCATGCGGCCGCAGGTAGCCATCACGCTGGTGGAATTGGGGCTCACCCTGCCAGGCATCCAAACGGCCCTCGATGTCGATCGGGGGTTGGCGCTCATCAGCAAGCTCATGGACGAGCCCGAGGGGGATCGCGGTGCACGTGGAGCGCACTAGCACGCTCGAGGTGCGCACGTCCGAAGACGTCGTCAGGGTGCGTCAGGAGGTCCGCAACCGATCGGCCGCCGTCGGCTTCAGCCTGGTCGATCAGACAAAGTTTGTCACAGCGGCGAGCGAGATCGCGCGCAATACAATCGACCATGGTGGTGGGGGGAGTGCGCGCATCGAGACAATCACGATACCAGGTAAGCGTGGTCTTCGTCTCGTATTTGAGGACCAGGGACCTGGCATTGCCGACATCGAGCTGGCCATGCAAGATGGTTATTCGACTGCCGGCGGGCTCGGCATGGGCATGCCCGGCTCGAAACGCCTAAGCAATGAGTTCTACGTCGAGTCGGCGCCCGGCAAGGGAACGAAGATAACGCTGGTGCGTTGGAAATCTGTCTAAATCATTTGGGGTCAGGATGTTAGTGGCTGTTGCTGAGCGTTCGCGCGTTGCCGAGGCGCGACGCCTGGCATGCCAAGCTGCGGCGCAGAAGGGATTCTGCGAGAGCGACATCGGGCGCGTTGCCATCATCACAACCGAGCTTGCGACTAATCTCGTAAAGCATGCCGGGGGTGGAGAGATCGCCATTGGATCCTTTGATGATAGTGAGGGAACGGGCCTGGAGCTCCTTGCGCTTGACAAGGGACCGGGCATCGGCGACCTCGAGAAGGCACTCTCCGACGGTCATTCCACCGCAGGCAGCGCGGGCACCGGCCTGGGAGCCGCACACCGCGCCGCCAACGTGTTCGCGATCAGTACGCGCCTGGGACACGGCACGGCCGTTGTAACAAGGGTCAGGAGGTCTAAGGACCAACCTCAGCGATCCAGCAGCTACGTCGTCTCGGGTCTCTGCGTTCCTTATCCTGGCGAGGTCGTGTGCGGCGATGGCTGGGCTGTCGAGCCCGTCGATGAAAGTCTCGGCGTGTTACTTGCGGATGGTTCGGGGCATGGGCCCGAGGCTCAACGAGCAGCGATGCGCGCCATCGAAATTTTTCGCGAAAAGGCCAAGGCCGCCCCCGAGGAGGTGGTCCAACGTATTCATGCCGCATTGGGAGCGACCCGCGGTGCGGCAGTGGCAGTCGCACGTCTGGAGCCTCAAGCGAACGGAGGCAACGTGAATTTTGTTGGCGTCGGTAACATTTCTGCGGCCCTAGTCGATGCCACGGACGTGCATCGGATGGTCTCGCTCAATGGCACGGCAGGGCACGTCGCGCCTCGCATCCGTGCATTCCAATACTCCTATCGGGACACACCAACGGTCATTCTGCACAGCGACGGGCTCACGAGCCGATGGGACTTGAGCGAATACCCGGGCCTGATTGGTGCTCACCCAAGCCTCATTGCTGGTGTCCTTTATCGCGACTTCAGGCGCCATAAGGATGATGCTAGCATCGTCGTAGTGAGGAGACATTCGGAATGTCGGCCCGTATCTTAAGTGTCAACCTGCAACAGGAGGCCGACGTAGTTCTCGCACGCCAGCGGGCCAGGCAAATTGCGGAACAGTTGGGCTTCTCACCTCTAGAACAGACCCAGATCGCAACCGCGGTCTCCGAGATCGCGCGCAACGCCTATGATTACGGCGGCGGTGGTCTCATCGAATATTCGCTCACCGGTAATGCGCCTCCACAGGTCCTGGAGATCAAAATCAGCGACAAGGGCAAGGGCATCCCCGACCTGACGGCCGTTCTGGCGGGCGAACATCGGTCGCAGACCGGCATGGGCGTTGGCATCAGAGGTGCACAGCGGCTCATGGACAGGTTTCATATACATTCGACCGCGGGCAAGGGCACAGTCGTCGAGCTTGTGAAGATGCTGCCCCGCAAGAAGGCGTTGCTCGGTCGAAAGGAGCTGAGTTCGATCTGTGCCGTATTGGCGCGCGAAGAGCCCGAGGACGCCACGGCCGAGCTGCGCCGGCAGAACCGCGAGCTGCTGCTGAGCCTTCAAGACTCGCGTCGCCAACGCGAAGAGCTCACGCACGTCAACCAAGAACTCCAAGACACCAATCGCGGCGTCGTCGCGCTTTATGCCGAGCTGGATGAGCGTGCGGAACATCTACGACGCGCAGACGAGCTCAAGACGCGCTTTCTCTCAAATATGAGCCACGAGTTCAGGACGCCACTCAACTCGATCCTCGCGTTGACCCGCTTTCTCCTCGACGGTACAGATGGCAAGCTCAGCGAGGAGCAGACCAAGCAGGTGGGGTTCATTCGCAAATCCGCAGAGAACCTTTCCGAACTCGTGAACGATTTACTCGATCTTGCCAAGGTCGAGGCCGGGAAGACCATTGTTCGCCCGAGCGAGTTCTCGGTTCAGAACCTATTCGGTGCCTTGCGCGGAATGTTGCGTCCGCTGCTCATGGGCGACGCAGTTTCTCTTGTCTTCGAAGAAGTTGCCCTACCAGCGTTGGAGAGTGATGAGGGCAAGATCTCTCAGATCCTCCGCAACTTCATATCCAATGCTTTGAAGTTCACGGAGAGCGGAGAGGTCCGCGTCGCAGCTTTGCACGACGAACAGACGGATCGCATTACGCTCAGCGTGAGCGACACCGGAATTGGCATCGCTCCTCAGGACCACCAGGAGATCTTCCAAGAGTTCACGCAAATCGAGAATCCGCTCCAGCACAAATCTAAGGGAACCGGGCTTGGCTTGCCGCTATCGAAGCGTCTGGCAGAGCTGCTGGGTGGGGAGGTCAAGGTTGAAAGTGAATTGGGAAAGGGTGCAAAGTTCTCGCTTGTTGTCCCGCGGATTTACCAGGCACCGCCTGCGCTCCAGGATGGCAGGATCGCAGAGAAGCTCGAGCCCCATAAACTTACAGTGGTGGCTCTGGAGGATAACCCCGCCGATTTGGCGGCTCTGCAAACAATCCTGCGAGGATCGGCCTATCAGCTGGTGGATGCCCGCACGATTGCTGAGGCCAGGCGCGCGGCAATTCAGCACCAGCCGCGTGCCGTGTTACTCGATGTGATGATTGGCGACAATTTCAGCTGGGATCTCCTGACGGAGTTGAAGACCGCACCTGAACTTGCGCGTGTTCCGGTCATAGTCATCTCTGCGCTCGAAGACGCTGCCAAAGCTAGGGCGCTGGGAGCAGACGATTTTTCATCCAAGCCGGTTGAGCGCGGATGGCTGCTCGACACCTTGGATCATCTGGTAAAAGGCCAGCGGCGTACTCGGATCCTGGTGATCGATGACGACGAGGTCTTTCGTTACGTCATTCGTCAAGAGCTTGCTGAGGACAACATCCGAGTATTGGAGGCACCATCCGGCTCGCTCGGACTGGAGCGTGTCGGTCGAGAAAAGTTCGACTTGATACTTTTGGACCTCGACCTTCCAGATATGACGGGTTACGAAGTATTGGCGCGCTTACTTAAAGATAGCCGCCACATCCCCCCGATTGTCGTCGTGAGCGGAATGCTCTTGGGTTCCGCAGACCGCGAGCGGCTAAGGACGGCGATGGCGATTGTGCCGAAGAGCGAAATTTCCAAGGGCAAGCTCCACAACGTTATAGGTAGCTTGGCGCAGGAGGGGAATGGAGCCCGACCGTGACAGGCAATTCAGTCCTTGTCGTCGACGACAACGACTCCGGGCGCTACCTAAAAGTGCGCGCCTTAAGGAGTGCGGCCTTCGACGTTTATGAAGCAGCCACTGCACAGGCCGCTCTCAATCATCTCGAGAAGAACACGGTCCAAGTCGTTATCCTCGATGTCAAGCTGCCGGACATGCACGGGTTCGAGTTGTGCCGCGTGATAAAGAACCGGTATCCAACAATCAGCATTTTGCAGACATCTGCAACATTCACTTCTGCCGAGGATCGGATCGCTGGGCTAGACATCGGCGCGGACGCGTACCTTGTTGAGCCAATGGAAGAGCCAGAGCTCATTGCCATTGTGCGTGCGCTATTGCGCGTTCGCCAGGCCGAAGCGGCACGGCGCTCTACCGAAATGCTATTTGCACAGTTTGCGCAGGCCTCTCCGGACCTGATGTGGATATATGGCATCGACGAAAGTCGATTTGAATACGTCAGCCCATCAGTTGTTGCATTCCTCGGCCATCCTCCTGAGGACGTGATGCGCGACCCAAACCTCTGGCTGTCTAAAGTTATCGATGCTGATCGTCCGGCAGTCATGGCGATGATCACCAACACACGGCAAGATGAGCCCATCGAATACCGTATCATTCGAGATGGCATTGAGATCTGGATCCGAGATAAGCCCTTCCAGTTGCCCAGCGACACCCGCAACAGGGTCCGCGTAGCCGGACTAGCTCGCGATGTAACACAGGCCAAACGCGCCGACCAACAGCGTGATCTTATGATCGGCGAACTCAATCATCGTGTCAAAAACACGCTTGCCCTCGTACAATCTCTCGCCACCCAGACCGGGCACACGGCAGTTTCACTCGAAGAGTTTGAGAAAGCATTCACCACGCGATTGCATGCATTGGCAGCGGCACACGACCTACTCACTGACACGAATTGGGAGGGTACAACGCTGCATCACGTCATTAAGACCGCTGTGGCTCCCTTCACTGCGCGCGAAGGTATAACAACGCACATCGACATAGCTGGACCCACCGTTTGGATCAACTCCAACACAGCGATCACACTCGCCCTCGCATTCCATGAACTCGTTACGAACGCTGCCAAGTATGGTGCGCTGTCGATTGACACCGGCCGCGTCAAAATCTCGTGGATGGCAACCCCCGTGGTAAATCCGACCGAGGTCGACTTGTCATGGCGCGAGAGTGGAGGACCGGCGGTGAAGCCTCCGGCTCGCACTGGCTTTGGATCGATGCTGCTAGAGAGAGTTTTAGCCTACGAGGCTGACGGCAAGGTGGATCTATCCTTCCCTACGTCCGGGGTAGAGTTCAATTTCAAGCTTCCCCTCTCCGAAAAAGTCAGATTGATCGGGAGCGGTGGTAACCCCAGTCTTTCCGCTCGCAACGAGTAGAATTCGATCTTGCCGGACAGCGATGCGAATTTCCGATCCACATTGACGACGGCGCGCACTCTCAATTGCACGAAGCCGGGGTGATCCAGGATGAGATTGAGCACCTCTTCCACTGCCTCTCGCTGTACTGCGGGCCGTCTTAGCCAGCCTTTCGCATCAGGCTTCCCGACCGGCGGCTTCGAATGCTGGACGCCCGGCCATCTTTGATTGGCGTTAGGTCGTCCACTGCCAATCCGCTGGCTGCCAGCGGTAGCCTCTTCCCTCGCGCACAACGTGCCCGAAGCCAGGAAACGGCAGATGGTAACTACCGACCATCGTCTTATCGGCCGCTGCGCGGTCAAGGAAGGCGATGCGCACCTTGGTTGCCAGTGGCACGTCCATGTCGAACCCGAACGCCCATTCCGGATGTAGGAAGCTGATCGTCGAGTCGACTACAACGTCGGCGGCGAGGAGCAGTTCTTCGCTGCCGGAACTGATATGCACCGACATGTGGCCTGGCGTGTGACCGGCGGTGTCGAGGGTGGTCACGCCCGGCGCCACCTCCGCGCCGGCGGTGATCAAGCGCAGCCGAGGGCTGGCCAATTTCAGATTGGCCCGGGTCACCTGCGGCTGCAGAGAAGCGGGCAATTTGTTGGCCCATTCGGGAGCGCTCCAGAAGGCGACCTCAGCCTCGCTGGCGACGAATTCGGCCGAGGGAAACAGCAGCGACGCGTTCTTGCTGTCACTGATACCCCATAGGTGGTCGAAGTGGGCGTGAGTGAACAGGATCATGTCGATATCGCCGGGTGCGTAACCCGCGCTGGCGAGGTTGCCAATCAATCGGCCGGTCGTGTTCTGGTACTTGTCGACGCCGCAGCCTGCGTCGATCAACACCACCTTGTCGCCCGTGTTGACGAGGATGGTGTTGATTTGCAGCCCCACCGGGCTAGGCGGCTGGAACGCGGATGTGAGTAGGCCTCTCGCGTCCTCGGCCCGATCGCCCCACAGCGTTTCGGCCGGGAACGCCAGCGTGCCGTCGCTGACAACGGTGAGCCCGATGGTGCCGAGCTTGAAGCGGTAGAAGCTAGGCTGCGCTTTCTCGCCCGCCCGGGGTGCATGGGCCAGGGCGGGAGTGGTGGGGCCGAGTGCAACGGCCCCGACGGCGGCAGAGCCGGCGCGCAGGATCATCCGGCGGTCAAGTGTGAGCATGTCTGTTCTCCATTGCTAGTTGACGATTATCCGCGGCGGGCCCGTTCAGTTACGCTTCAGGCTTGCTGTCCGGCGGCTTCGAGGATCAACCGCGTGATTTCTTCAGGGTGCGAGATCAGGGACAGGTGGCTGGCCTTCACCTCGATGGTCCTGGCGCCCATCCGTTTGGCCATGTAGCGTTCGAGATCCGGATTGATGGTGCGGTCTTCCGTGGAAACGGCGTAGTAGCTGGGCTTAGATCGCCATGCCGCGTGCGTGCTCCTGCCGGTGAGCAGAGCCTTGTGGAACGGCTCTTGCACGGCATAGAGCGCCTTCGCCCTTGCTTCCGGCAGGTCGCCGGCAAAGTCACGCAGGAAGGCCTCTTCGGAAAGACGTCCTTCATCGCCGTCAAACACGATGCCGGCACTGGCCGGCGGCGTCGGATATGTCTTGGCCAAGGCCGTGTAATCCTCGCCCGCATCTGGCGCCCGCGCAGCCACATAGACCAGCGCCGAGACGCTTCTATGCACGCCAGCTTCGGTGACGATCATGCCAGAAAAGGAATGACCAACCAGAACTGTCGGGCCGTCCTGCAGCGCCAGAACACGCTCGGCTGACGCCACCGCCTCAGGCAGCGTGGTCAAGGGGTTTTGCACGGAGGTGACGTTCAGTCCTGCCGCCTGCAAGCGCGGGATCACTTCGGACCAACAGGAGCCGTCGGCGAACAGTCCGTGCACGAGCACGACGTTGCGGGCCTTTTCCGGAGTTGCACTTGCGGCCATGCCGCGAGTGGAGCTCAGCGAGACCGCTGCGCCGGCAAGCAGAGCGCTGGAAAAAGAACGTCTGTTCATCATCATGATGTCTCTTCCTTTGATCATGAGGGGGATAGTCGATCCAATATTTGATGGGCCATCATTTGGCCGCACGAAGGAGTACGACCTCAAGTGTCCGATCGAGATAACGTCCAACCTCGGTCACACGCTCGTCGCCGTACTGCGCGAACAGGGATGAGGGCTTGTCGTATTCGAATATCCCTCTGCCATCGGCGTCTTCGTAGATGACAACTCGTAAAGGGGCGTACAGCGCCGCAGCGAGTTGATGGCGGGTCATCTTCGTTGCCGTCAGCTGATTGCCGATTTCGTACTGCCGTGCGTTGCGAGTCCCTTCAGCGATCTTGAGCAACGCTCCATGATCACGTTCCAGGAAGATCGAGAGCTTTGGGCCGTGTTCCTCTTCGGCCTTTGCGCGCTCCTGATCGCCTTTCCGCAAGAACTCGCCGACGCCTGGATTGAGCTTGGGGATCGTCTCCTCAAGCGCCCGCCGGACTTCCTCGAATTTCTTCCCTGACTCGATCTTGACATGCTCGACCGCGATCGTTCGGGACGTAACGGCAGATTGGGTCATGCTAACCTCCAAGAGCGTACCAGGGTTCTGCTCGTAGATCGGTGTCGCCGTGAGTCGAACGCTGGGTTGTGCAACGCCATCGACGGTTTGCGAAATGACGACGCTGGCCGCCATCAAGAGACCTCTGGCAGCGATCGCCGCCAGCATGTCACGGCGCGAGATGCAATCCATGGTTCTTCTCTCAATATCGCCTCTCCTCAGCAGGTGCTCGCACATGGTCTCGCGGCTTGGCGGCAGATATTCGAATTGACAAAGCAGCAACCATTCCCGGTTGAGGCCGTCACTTGATCGACTCGCGTCAGAGTTGCTTGCATCGGTGCGGTCACATCACGTCACGTGAGATAGCTTAGGGCGGTGACCAGGCCTGCGCTTGGCTGGCGCGGCCAAAAACATGACCAGGCGTGCCAATCTGGTGGTATCGACGCGATTGGCAGCTGCCACGGGCACCGTACGCGCCGTGGTCCAAGCCGCAGAAGTCAAACACGTTCGGCCGAGAGCCCCCAACTGAAACGTAGAGGCAAGCGAAGTCCAGATCGCCGCTCCAGGAGGATATGAAAAGCGGAGCTAACGTTTACGATCCGTGGTTCGGCGCTTTGTTAGCGTCGTTTGAGCGCGTTGGGCGATGTCCCGAACGCCATCTTGAAAGCGCGACTGAAATGCGAGAGGTCGCTGAAGCCAAAGCTCAGCGCCGCTTGTGTCACCGTTTTGATATCACCTTCCGCAAGCGCCCGGTAGCTTGCGGTGAGGCGTTGCCGCCAAAGCCACCGCATGGGTGTGGTGCCTTCGGCGGCAAAGACGCGATTAAGCGTCCGGGGTGTCAGATTGGTACCATTGGCGATCGTTTCGATATCGAGTTGCGGATCGGAGAGATTGGCCAGCAGATAGGTTTCGACCTGACCTAAAAGACGATGCCGGCCCGAAGCCGGAAGCACCTCACCAAGGGTTTCCGCTTCAATCGCGGCCGCGACAATGTCGAGAGCGGACGCGGCGACGCGCTCGATGATCTCGCCTCTGGTTCGTTCATCAAAGCCTACCAGCTGGCGAACAATCCCTCCAGCCAAGGCCCCTAGTTTTGAGTTGCCGGTTATAAGCCGCGCAGTGAACGCATGTCGGGGTGGGAGGCGCGACTCCAATAGCGGACGCGGGATGTTCAGCATTATGGTGTGATACTGCCGCTGGAACGCCAGGATTAAAGGACGAGCCTCATCATAAAGGAAGATATCGGCAGTTTGTGCTCGTGCTTCGCGGCCGTCTTGAGCAATGCCTATTTCACCGTCAGTCACGAGAAAAAGCATGAAGTGATCTCGGGAGTCCTTGCGAATGTCTGACGATCCCCTGTCAAGCCACGCAGCGCCCATACTCGACGAGGCGTCGGTAAGCAGGAGCGGTCCGAATGGCTGGCTTGATATTCGCGCGCCGAACGCATCGCTGGAATCGCGCAGAGCCTCGGAAACCGCATAGTCCCTGCAGGTGACCTGGTGCCAGTGCTCGAAGCTATCTCCCGCCTCTACGGTCGTTTCGTCTCGCTGGCTTGGCATTCGCATCCTCCGATCAATCTCGGGCATCCGCGTCCGGCCAAGGAAATATGACGTGAACGTTTATGCTGCTGAAGGGGAATACTGCTCGCGATGTCCGGAACATCGCTCGCACCTTCCCCTTCGCCCAGCGCGCCGAGCACTTTCTCTGATGCTGGCCATCTTACCATCGCGATCTTCGCTTCCTGCGGGCGCGAACGGGAACACAGAGGACCGTAAACCGTTTTCTTTGCTACGAAAACCAAAACAAAACTGAAATCCTTTTTGAGGAGTTTGGAAATGCAGGCCCCGGGAACTCCAAGTGCGGGCCAGCTTCTGGTGCTGCGGGCAGTAGTCGAGGTGGGAAGCCTGACCGGAGCTGAAACGATTGCCGTTGTGGGACACCGCGCGGCTGCGCGTTCGCATTTGCCGTTCGCCCCGTGAAGGCCATAGGCTCGAACAACATCCTGCAGTGCAATCCTCGACGCTGCTGGGTGGTCGGCCATGCGGGCGACTCTTGCTGAGCTCCCGCCCATCCAAAGAGCTGATGCGGCGTCAGCCCGTGCCGGCGTGCCACCTCAGAGACGACGCCCAGTGCACGACT
>Ga0075425_100007525_pt1 | contig 11522 bp, 12 predicted proteins | sample SoiMethybrSBSTD4_FD_75300 | JGI IMG/M metagenome (GOLD analysis project Ga0075425, IMG submission 75300) | Bulk soil microbial communities from a Populus tree surrounding site in Tennessee, USA - Soil MetaG P. TD hybrid SBSTD4 | ecosystem: Environmental > Terrestrial > Soil > Tree plantation...
TTCGCGCAGTGATGAGGAGATTGAATCCTCCGGCTGCAAATTGAAACGCCAGAGCTCTACCGATGCCGGATGAAGCTCCGGTAATGATCGCCCATTTCCGGCCATCGCTCATCGAATGTCCAAATCCTGATTGCCGGCCCCGAAGATGTTCATCGGGTCCAGGGTCTTCTTCAAATCACGTTTCCATTGAAGCGCCGTTTCCGACATGATGCGCGGCAGGAACGCTCGGCGTATTTTGCCCACACCATGATGGTGCGAGAGCGAGCCGCCCGACTTCAAAATTTCATCCCGCGCGGTGTTCTCGAGATCGAGGTAAACCTCCTGGGGATTTGGAACTCCCTTGTAGTAGAAGGCGAAGTAGAAGTAGATGCAAACACCGGTTCTGTAGACCTGTGTGATGCGGGCGGTGATGTACGGTTTGCCGGGCAAGTTGCGCCGCTTGTATTCCTCTGACAGTCTGCGCTTCACGTTGTCGCAAAGAAGAAGCGCATTGCTCCACGGGACGGAAGTCTCGAACGACTCCGCGATGATGTAGTAGTTCATGAGGAAGTCGCGGATGTAGGCGATGCTGAAGATCATCTGGTAGCCGCGCCGTCCATTTTCCGGACCCGCTTTCATTCCGCCGTGACGCGCAGCGATTCGATATACATCGGCCTTTTGTCTTTCAACCTCCGCTCGCGTTCCTTCAAATACCACCGTGCAGATCACCATCTTGTCCGGCTCGAATCCTTTGATTTTCGTGACGAAAAACTTTTCGGCTTTGCTCTTCAGGTCCGCGAGGACGCTGGTTGTCTTTGTTTTCAGCGCAAGGCCGAACTGGAATTGCATGTTGTCCAATAGCCTCACGCTGGCCGGCGGCGTGGCTTCGCGTGCGAGGTCATACATAAATTTGAATCCGTCTTCGAACGTGGGGAAGAGGACCGACCCGTACTGCTGAACCTCGGGTGACGGGAAGATTTTAACGGTCGCGGAAGTGATGATGCCGAGTGTTCCTTCAGATCCGAACATCAGTCTTCGAAGATCCAGCCCCACGGATTCCCTTGGCGATGCGCTGGTTCGCTGAAGCTTGCCCGTGGTCGTCACCACACTGACGTCCAGAACCAGGTCCTCGATGTTGCCGTAGACGTTCTTCTTCATGCCGCTGGCGTTTGTCGCGATCCATCCGCCGAGCGTTGAGAACTCCACGCTGTCCGGCTCGTGGCCCATCGTGACGCCATACTTCTGCAGTTCCGACATGATGTGGCGTCCCACGGCGCCGGCCTGGATGCAGGCCATCATATTTTCCCGATCGATCCAAACGATCCGGTTCATGCGTCGCATGTCGATAGACACAATTGTGCGGCGTTCGTCGGGATGACAGCGAAGCGCGTCGGTGACATTGGTCCCGCCGCCGTAGGGAATCAAAGAAACGTCGTGTTTGTTCGCCGCTTCCACCATGCTCGATACCTGTTCTTCGCTTTCCGGATACACCACAACATCAGGAATGCGGCCAAGCTGACTGTATTTGATCGAATACATCTCTTCCTGCGTGTGGCCGTGGCCGTGCCGGAGACGGATTTCGCCGCTGGTGTCGATCTGGTCGGGCTTGAGAAAGTTCTTTATCGCCGCGAGAAATTCGGGCTTGATGTGCGGTTCCGGAATCGTTGTCGGATAACGGGGTGGGTTAATATCGCGCCGATCGACGGGACTCTCCAGAACCTCCCGAACCCAGGGGAGAAAACGTGGCAATTCCTTCCCGCTAAGTTCATAGCGGGATCCGCGAATCATCACATGGCCGTTTTCACTGAAATCGAAGTGCGTGTCGCGGAAACCCCAGACGTCGAGGCTTTCGGCTTCGCTTTCCGGGGGGACTGGCTGCGGCTCGGGGACAATGACCGTTTTGCTCAAACGTGGATTCTAACAAAAATCAAGCCGCGGATTGCTCGGATTACACGGATGACGCGGATCGAAATCCGTGTAATCCGAGCAATCCGCGGCAGTTTTTTTGTTAGAATTCGCGCTTTATGAACAAGGCCGCGTTCTACGACCTCGACGGCACGTTGCTTTCCGGGAATCTCGTGAGCATGCATGCTTACTACGCGCGGAACGACCGGTCTCCGGTAAAGAGCGTTTACCAGTTCCTGAAAGTGCTGCTGAGTGTGCCTCTGCTTTTCGGGCTCGATCTCTACTCGCGGTCGCTCTTCAATGTTGTTTCCTTCAAGGCGTACCGTGGAATGCATCGAGATCGTTTGATCGGGCTGGCGGACGATCTTTTCGAGGTGACGCTGAAGCCTTCGATCTTTCCGCACGCGCAGGCTCTCGTCGACACCACGCGTCAGCTCGGCTATCGAAACGTCCTGGTCACGGGAACACTCGACTTCACGATCCGTCCCATCGCGCTTCACTTCGGAATCGATGAAGTGATCTGCAATCGTCTCGAATTCAAGAACCACATCGCGACCGGCCGTGTCCTGCCGGTACTTCTTGCCGAACATGAGAAGGCGCGGAGCGTCAGGGAATACGCTGCACGCGAGGGCATCGATCTCTCCAAGTCCTGCGCGTTCTCCGACAGTTCGGCCGATGTGCCGATGCTCTCCGAGGTCGGCTTTCCCGTTGCCACGAATCCAACACGCAGGCTTCGCCGTATCGCACTCCAGAAGCATTGGCCTATTCTTGAACTTCGCGAGGGATCTCCTCGTTTCCCCTCATTCCTCAAGCCTGCGAACGCAGCCAAAGCCTTCTGATGCGCGCTCTAACGACGTGGCGGTGGAATCCTGTGCTTGGCGAATACGAGTCCGGAGAACCGCAACCTCTTCGCGGAACCGGTGAGATCTCGGCGATCCAGGCATTCAGCGACAAGACAATGCTGCTCCTCGGCGGCACCGGCTTCGTCGGCAAGGTCCTGCTCGCCACGGTACTGGATCGTTTCCCTGAGTTGAAGCACCTTGTCGTGCAGGCTCGGCGGAAGAAAAACCTGTCTGGTGAAGAGCGTTTCTATACGGAGACTCTGCAGTCGCCGCCGCTGAAAGTGATCGTCGATCGAATCGGCGGCGAAAGCGTCCTGCGGCGCAAGATGAAAGTTGTCGAGGGCGATCTCGATGAGCCGCTGTGCGGGATTTCGCCACAGGACATTGAAGAGCTTAAGGGCAAGGTCGACATTGTCGTCAACCTGGCGGGCGTGGTTGATTTCGATCCGCCGATCAACGAATCTGTCGAGCCGAACGTCTACGGCACGCAGCATCTGATTGAGCTGGTCCAGGTGTTGAATGCGAAGCTGGTGCACGTTTCAACAAGCTATGTCACCGGCAAGAAAGATGGCCGCGTTTCAGAAGACACACCCATCGAAGGATATTTCCCCGACCGTGACAAACGGCCCGACGAGACGTTTTCCGTCGCCAAAGAGCTGAAGTGGTACCAACAATTCGTCGAGGAGACACGCGCGACGCGTGGGACGAATCCAAAGCCTGTTCGAGAGCGCCTGCGTGAAGGCGGACTCGCGCGCGCCGACTACTGGGGCTGGACGAACACGTACACGTACACCAAGAGCATGGGCGAGCAGTTGATTGCACAGACGCCGGGCCTGGTGTATTCGATCGTGCGGCCGGCGATTGTGGAATCGTCGCTGCGTTTTCCGTTTCCCGGCTGGAACGAAGGACTGACGACATCCGCACCGCTTGTCATGATGGGTGGAGAAGGCGTTAAGGACTGGCCGGTGAGAAAGGACGGCCCCCTCGAGATCATTCCCGTGGATCTCGTTGCGGAAGGAATCCTGATCGTGACCGCAGCCGTGCTCTGCGGTATGAACAAGCGTGTTTATCATCTCGCGTCGGCTGACCAGAATCCGATCATGCTTCCGCGTCTCGTCGCTTTCCTTGGAATGAACTCACGATACAAACACAAGCACAAGAAAACCGGAAGCCGCCTGGCAAACCTCTGGAAAGCATATGTCGAAACCGAGGTAATCACTGTCGATACACTTCAGGCTCGACGGACTCGATTGCATCGCGGGCTTGATGTCATGCACGCCGCGTTGACGCTGGGAAAGACGCTGTTGGGCGCTCGTACAGTTGATCCATACTTGAAAAGTCTTCGCGACACCAGAAGACAAATTCGCGCCCAGGAAATCACGCTCGATAAGTTCCTTCCGTTCATGATTCACAACAGTTTCATTTTCGAAACCAGAAACATTCGGGAGGCCGCGCGGATGCTGACGGACGAGGATTTGAAACGGTTGAAGTGGGATCCCGAAACTATCGATTGGGCGGACTATTGGGTGAATGTCCACACCAAGGGAATCGAACGATGGATTCCGCCAATGTTCGCCACTCAACGTAAGAAATAAGCTGCGGTGATTGTCGCCATAGTAAATCCCAATTCAGGCAGGGGGAAGGCTGCGGAAACCTGGGCAAAAGTAAATGCGTTTTTGCCGGGGAAAGTCGAGACACTTGAAACGAAGCGACCGGCGCATGCGATCGAACTCACACGGTCAGCCATCAAAGCGGGCGCGAAGACTATTGTCGCGGTTGGTGGCGACGGGACGATCAACGAAGTCGTGAACGGCTTCTTCGAAGGTGAACGGGAAATTTCGCACGAAGCCCGCCTCGTGATCATTCCACACGGTACTGGTTCCGATTTTGCGAAGATTCTCAATCTTCCTCGCGACGAAAAGAAAGCTGCGGCCATTATTCATGACGGCGAAGCGCGGATGGTCGACCTGCTCAAGGTTCGGTATACGAACGCAAACCGGTCTTCCTCCCTGCGGTATTCAATCAATGTCACGAGCTTTGGTATGGGCGGGGTGGTTGCTGCACGCGTCAAGCGGTCCTATCTATTTGCGACATTGAATACAGCCCTGAAATTTCGTGGGAACTCAATAACCTTAACCATCGATGGAACGGATTCAATGGAAGAACGAATCCTGAATGTCGCCGTCGGCAATGGGCAGTATCACGGCGGAGGCATGTGGGCGTGCCCAGGAGCTTCGATCGACGACGGATTTCTCGACATCACCGTGGTCCGATACCTTTCATTGTTCGAGCTGTTGAAAGGAATTCCCACGCTCTACAACGGCACGATCCTGACACATCCCAAAGTGAAGGCATATCGCGCAAAGCGCGTTGAAGCGACCTCGAACGAAACGGTTCTTATCGAGATTGACGGCGAGCCGGTCGGGCGTCTTCCGGTTGAGATTTCGATTATTCCGAAGGCGGTTCGCGTCTTGATCCCATGATCTCGCGCAGATTAGGGATGTGGCGGATGATCACAATCACGAACATGGCATAGGCATACGCCTGCCGGACCACGATCGCAAGGAGCAGCATCGTGCTCATGGATGCGATTGCCCCTTCCTGGCGCCATCCGATTTTTCTTCCGATGAATCGAAGCGCCGGATAGAGCGGCAGGCACGCCAGCGTCAACCATGGCTGCATGTAGACCATCACGCCTACTGTCGTTGCGACACCTTTGCCGCCGTTGAAACGGAGCCATGGACTCCAGCAATGGCCAACGACCGGCGCAATCACGACGAGCCAGTGCGGACCAAACAGCCACACCGCTAATGATCCCTTCGCGATGTCGCCGATCAGCACAATCGCTGCGCGCCATTTACTCGAAACTCGAAGAACGTTGTTGAAACCGGGATTTCTCGAGCCGACCTCAGTGATATCGATGCCCGTTCCAAGCATCGCGATCTTTGCAAACGGGATAGAACCAATGAGGAACGCGGCCAGTACTTTCAGAGCGAGCGTCATTTTATTGATGGCTGCGCGCTATCGCGTTATTGATGGCTGCGCGCTATCGCGCTTGCGTTCGCGGCCGCTCACGTGATCTTGTAGCCGAAGTTTCGAAGCAGGGTTTTGCGAGCGGCCTTATCGGCATTTTGTTCGATGCCTTTCGGCGACGCACCGTCGATCACTCCCATGATTCCGCGGCCCTGTTCACTTTCGGCGACGATTACCTGAAGCGGATTCGCAGTCGCGCAGTAAATGCTGCAGACTTCCGGACACATTTTAATAGAATTCAGGACATTGATCGGGAAAGCCTCACGGATGAGAATCGCAAAGACATGGCCTGCTCCGATTTCCTGAACAATAGCGGCGGCTTTTTGCGCGAGGCCGTCGTCATTGCCTTCATAACGGATGAGGCATGGTCCGGATGCTTCGGTAAAAGCTACGCCGAATTTAATGTGTGGTGAAGATCCGACGAGGATTTCGTACAGATCTTCGGCGGTTTTGATAAAGTGCGTCTGACCGAGGATGATGTTCGTACCATCGGGGATCTGGACCGGGACCGTTTTGAAATCCATAACATCTCCGACACTCGATTCGCCATGCTAGAATTTCCAGAATGATACGCCACTACGCAGCAATGGGTCTTCAATTGCTGGGGTTAATTTTAACCGGAGAAGCGTTGTTGCTTTACTTTGGCCAGATGGGACCTTTAATGAAGACGGCTTCCCTCGGGGCTGGCTTGTTCTACGCCGGATATTTCATCCGCCCGCGAAAGGCTAATTAAGAAGATGTCGCGTTATCGAGGCAGATTTTCGGGAATCGGCATAGGCGGGGGATGGACTCCTGCAGTCAAAGCCATCTCCATCGCATGTGTCATCGCGTTCGTCCTACAAATTTTCGATCAGTTCACGGGTCAGCCGTCATTTACATACAAATTCGGGCTGACGCCGGCGATGGTTACACAGAATTACTATCTCTGGCAGCTCGTGACCTATATTTTCCTGCACGCGGGATTTTTTCACATCCTCTTCAACCTGCTGGGACTTTATATGTTCGGCTCGGAACTGGAGTCGATATGGGGCACAAAGGAATTCACGAAATATTTCTTCATATGTGGAATCGGCGCGGCTATCGCTTCGATTCTCGTCGCCCCGCACTCTGCCGTCACGACGATCGGCGCATCCGGCGCGATTTACGGTTTGCTGCTGGCGTATGGCGTTCTGTTTCCGAATCGAATCATTTACCTCTACATGATCATTCCGATCCAGGCCAAGTGGTTCGTGGTGATCTTCGGCGCTATCGCGTTTCTTTCGTCGATGTCTGCGACTGGCGGCGGCATCGCTCACATCGCCCATCTCGGGGGAATGGTCGTCGGCTTCCTGTATCTCAGAGGCGGCCGGGTGTTTTCAGACATCCGCTGGCGCTATGACCGCTGGCATCGGAATCGGTTGCGGCGGAAATTCGAGGTTTACTACAACGAGCGGCGCCGCGACGATGATGAGCAGCAAAAACGGAGATGGCGCAATTAGAACGCTTTCGAAGCTATAACAAGTGGCTCAAGGAAAAATTCGGTGAGCGCGTCTACAAAGTCATCGTCGATGCCGGGTTCACCTGTCCGAACCGCGATGCAACGGTAGCCGTCGGCGGCTGCGCCTACTGCAACAACAACTCGTTTCGCCCGCCTTCCGCAATCAAAACGGATCCCATCCGCGATCAGGTCCGCGATGGAATCCAGTACATTCGAAAACGTTTCGAAGCGAACAAGTTCATCATCTATTTCCAGCCATTCACGAACACTTACGCCGATACCGAGTACCTGCGGCAGCTTTACGTGGACGCCATAGATCATCCGGAAGTCGTCGGGCTCGCGATCGGCACGCGGCCGGATTGCGTTGACGAAGAAAAGATCCGCATGATCGACGAGATCGCCCAGAAGACCTTCGTCTCGCTCGAATTCGGTGTCGAGTCGATCTACGACGACACGCTACGGCGCGTGAATCGCGGCCACGATTACGCTGCATTCCTGCGCGCCATGGAGTTGACGCGCGGCCGATCCATTCACATCGGCGCACATCTGATTCTTGGATTTCCGTGGGAAACGCGCGAGCAGTGGCTCGCCATGGCAGACGAGATGTCGCGCGTCGGCGTGGATGCGCTGAAGATTCATCACCTGCATCTCGTGCGCGGCACTGCGCTCGCGGCGGAATACGTGCGGCGGCCCTTCCGTGTCCTCGAGTATGAGGAGTACCTGAATGTTTTGTGCGATTTCCTCGAGCGGCTCGATTCGCGAATCATCATCGAACGCATGTTCGGCGAGGCGCCGTTTGGATTGCTGGTCGCTCCGAACTGGCGGCGCACGAAGAACGACCTGGTGCGCGACATTCAAAGAAAGTTCGAGGAGCGAAACGTCCACCAGGGCTCCAGACGGGGGCCTCTTTAGTAAACTATGCGCATGATATTAGCTGTTTACTGGTTCGCACTGGCGCCCCTGTTGATCGCTCAACAAAGTACGACTACACAAACTACACAAACGGCCACGGCTCCCAAAGGACCTACATCGAGTGCGGTCGTGCAGACCTACTCGGGTCGTTTGAACTACTCATCGCGTGAAATGCAGACGCGAACGACATCGGCCGGCCGCGAGGTCGTGACACAAGCCATCGAACAGCAGAGTGCCGATGGCAGATTCCGGAAAGTTCGCGAAGCCACAACGGAAACGGTAGGTATTGGATCGAAATCCGTCCAGAGCACGCAGACGGTATACGCCACGGATGCTGACGGTCGCCCCATACTCATGCAGCAAACGAAAGGCGATCAGCAGGAACTTGCAGACGGCACGACCCGGACCGTGCAGGACATATTGGATGCCGATCTGAACGGTCGTCTTGGATTGTCACAGCGTGAGGTAAGCGACGAAAAAACTATCAGTCGCGGTGTGAAGCAGAAGGACACTTCCATCTATCGGCCAGGTCTCAATGAACCTTTGCAGGAGGCGGAACGCCTCAGGCAAACCGAACGACAGGTTTCGGCGGACGTTCTTCAAACGGAAAGCACACGTTACGTGCGGGCTGCCAACGGCCAATTCCAGGCTGTCGAAACGAGAAACAATGAAGTCCGGAAAACGGGAGTCACATCGACGACGGAAGAGGAAACGGTCAATCGAGTCGATGGCAACGGCACCCTGAATCCATTTGCTCGAAATGTGACCAGCCGCTCATCTACAAAAAGTCAAGAACAGGTCGTTAGTGAGAGCTACGCGCAATCGCCATCACAACCTGCCGGGCGATTAGAACTGAAAGAACGCACTCGCATCACAACGACAACGACGAGTGATGGCGGCCATCAGACCGTTCAGGAACTGGAACGCGTGAATCCTATTCCGAATGGCGGGCTTCGCGTCGTGGAGAGAGTGGTGGAAACTGTTCGCCGCGTGGGTCCGGATCAGTGGCAAACCGAACGCCAACTCTTCCAGTTGGATTCGAACGGCAGACTCGTACCGACAATCGCCGATAGCGGACAATCCACCGGAAAGAATTGAGGGACGGAGGCCGTAATTCGGGGACAGACGCATAAATCACCTAATTAGAAACCAAAAACTTTGAATCTAATTAGGTGATTTATGCGTCTGTCCCCGAATTACGGCTTCCGTTCCCCAATTCTTCAGTTCAGGCGGACGACAAATGGCTGCAGGTCTTGTTTCTTGAGTTCAGACGCCAGCTTCTGGGCGGCGTCGATATCCTGTTCCCGGCCGACGCGCACTCGATAAAGCGTCTTCTCTCCTGAAGAGCTCTCCACGCTGACACCCGGATATCTCTTTTCGAGTTGCTGCTTCAGATCGTCGGCAGCCTTTGGATTCTCGAACGCACCCACCTGCACCGCGTACCGCGGCCCCGCGGGCAGATTGGTTTCCTCGGCTTTAAGGATCGTGAGTTTCACCGACGCGGTGCCCGTCCTGACCATGTCGATCTCCCGAGCGGCGCGCAGCGACAGGTCGATCACACGCCCGTCGACGAACGGACCGCGATCGTTGATGCGGACGTCGACTTCGCGTCCGTTGCTTTCATTCTTCACTCGAACGAGTGTGTTGAACGGCAGAGTCCGGTGCGCGGCGGTCAATCCCTGGTAGGTATCGAAGATTTCGCCACTGGCTGTCTTGCGGCCGTGATAAGGCTCGGCATAGTACGATGCAATCCCCTGAAGCTCGCTGCCATTCGGAATGACGACGTGAACTCTCTTGGGTCCGCAGGCTGAAACGAAGAGCAGTGAGACGACGAGGAAAAATCGACGCACCTGACTGTAATAACATAGGGCCGCAAATGTCGGCAATCTTTTGGATTTTGGCCATCTATATATCGTGTTCATTTCGGACAATCGGCCCATTACTTGTATTGCTTTATCCCGGTGTGCCTCTGTTCTGGCTCATCATGCACCTCGGCATCGAACGTTGGCCCAAGCTGGAGTACATGCGCCGCGTGCCGCGGTTTTTCCCAAAATGGACATGGTAAGATTTGTTAAGTCTTTATGGTTCTCGCATTACTAACCACTTCATTCGTTTCCATTGTTTGTTTCATCATCACAGCGGTCATGGGATTTCTCATCTCGGACCGTTCGGGAATCAGCCAGCATTTCCTTTTCGGTTTTTTTACGACGTTTCTCGTCACGCTTTCACAGAGCATGACGATGTTCTACTTCATCGGAACAGGAAAGATGGTGAAGGATTCTGTCGCGAACCATGCGGCCGGACAGGAGTTGATTCAACGCACAAAGCGTTTCAAAGCGAAGGTCTTCCCGCCATCGTTATGGGCCATGCTCTTCACAATGGCGACCATGATTCTCGGCGGCGGCGTGGATACACACGTTATTCCGACGTTCGTTCATACAATCCTGGCCACGGTGTCCCTCTACTTCAATCTTGTTGCCTTCTGGAGAGAGGCCAACTGCATGATCGAAAACAACATCGTGATGCAGGAGGTCGATCGATTATTGCAGGCCACGCCGCAAGGATGAGTCTCCTCTCCCGCCTGACGCATCCTCGCCGGATCGAATGTGCGGAACTGGCCACCCCCGAACAGGTCGATGCCTTCATCGATTCGCGCGCCCTGGAGTACTCCACACAACTCGAAGACGCGTTCGTGAAACGTGCCCTCGAGCTTGGGGTCGATGGGGGCATGGTGCTCGACGTCGGCACGCGTGTCGGCCTTATTGCCTTGAAGATCCTGTGGCAGAATGAAGACTTTTACGCGATCGGGATGGACAGTTCCAAAGCGATGGTCGAGCGCGCACGGGAAACGGCAACGGCATGGGGCCTTGGGGAACGCGCCTTCTTTCAGGTCGGCGACGCGCGACGCATGCGATTCAAGTCGTCGTACTTCGACCTGGTCATTTCGGATTCAACGTTTCATTGTTTCGACGACCCTGCGTCCGTGCTCGCGGAAATCCGCCGCGTCCTCAAGCCCACGGGGGCACTTCTGATTCGCGATCTCGAACGACCGAGCCGGTTCGGCATGGCAAAACAGATCGAAAAACATGGCGCGTCTTATGGCGAGCCGATGAAACGTCACATTGAGGTTGCACTCCGCGGTGCGTACACACGATCGGAAATGCAGTCGCTCGTCCGCGAGTCGGGCATCGAACGTACGCAGGTAGTTCAGATGGACGAGCATCACATCGCGATTGAGCGCACGGGCGAGACCGATCCAAACTCGTGGATACGCACCCGCGAACAATATCTCTAATGGAGAGCATCGTCGTTATCGGTGGCAATGCCGCCGGGTTGTCCGCAGCATCGCGTGCCAAACGCATTGATCCCCGGCT
>Ga0075425_100007528_pt1 | contig 11518 bp, 12 predicted proteins | sample SoiMethybrSBSTD4_FD_75300 | JGI IMG/M metagenome (GOLD analysis project Ga0075425, IMG submission 75300) | Bulk soil microbial communities from a Populus tree surrounding site in Tennessee, USA - Soil MetaG P. TD hybrid SBSTD4 | ecosystem: Environmental > Terrestrial > Soil > Tree plantation...
ATGATGGGAGCAAACTACACATTTGGAAGCTATCTCGCCGCTACGCGCGATGCGCTTTTCATACGCGACATCATCACGGGACTCGTAAAGAGCATCGTCTTTGGACTGGTGATCACAGGAGTCGGGTGCCAGGAAGGGTTTTCAACCGGTACGGGGTCCGAGCAAGTGGGGCGTTCAACAACGGCGGCCGTCGTCACTTCGATTTTTCTGATTGTTTTCGTGGACCTGGTATTCACTGCAATCTTCTACATGACGAGCCGGGTGTGATGTCGTCGAACGAGGCCCCGGTCATTTCCGCCAGAGACCTGCGGGTTCAGTACGCGGATCGCGAGATTCTTCACGGTATCAACTTTGAGGTCAAAGCTCGCGAGACCATGGTTATTCTTGGGGCATCCGGATCCGGCAAAAGCACGCTGCTGCGAACAATGGTGGGGCTAGAAAAGCCGACTTCCGGCAGCGTTTGGGTCGGCGGCACAAATCTCGCGACCGCTTCAGCCGCCGAAATGAACGCAGTGCGAAAAAGGATCGGTCTCTCGTTTCAGGGTGGCGCGCTCATCGGTTCGATGACGGTTGGAGAAAACATCGCCCTGCCGCTGCGCGAGCACACGAACCTGGAAGAATCCACCATTGAGGTGATCGTCCGCATCAAACTCAGACAGGTCGGGCTGATCAAATTTGAACACTTCATGCCCTCGGAACTCAGCGGTGGAATGAAAAAGCGGGCGGCCGTCGCGCGGGCGATGTCGATGGATCCGGAGATTCTGTTCTTCGATGAGCCTTCGGCCGGCCTGGATCCTATCATCGCCGCCGGCATCGACCAGCTTATTCTGAATTTAAAGCAGGCGCTCGGCGTCACGATTATCGTCGTCACTCACGAACTGGCCAGCGCTTTTCTGATTGCAGATCGGATTCTTGTCCTCGACGCCGGAAATATCCTGAACATAGCGTCGCCGGAGGAGTTGAAACAGAGCACGCACCCGCGTATTCGGCAATTTCTGAATCGTGTGCCGGATAGCGAAGCTGGAGAGGACGTCGATAATCTGCAATTGTTTACGGATGGTTAAAGTCTGGAGCTGTGATGACGCCGAATCGTGAACGCGCACTGGTCGGGCTTTTCGTCTTGATTGCTGCGGCCGTATTATCCGTCACAACAATCGCTGTCTGGGGCGGAATGGGCCGCTCGGGCGTTTCACATTCTTTTTACCTGAAGTTCAGCGGAGGCGTACAGCCGGGAACACCTGTCCGGTACGGCGGGTTGCGAGTCGGTACGGTTCGAAACGCCATCATCGATCCGGATGATTCCACGCGCATACAGGTGGATATCGTCGTCGATCCGGGGACGCCGATAAAGACGGACAGCGTGGCCCGGTTATCCACTCTCGGCCTCTTAAGCGATTACTACATCGAAATCTCCACAGGTACGCCACAGGCCGGCACGGCGCCGCCCGGCAGCGTGCTCCGTTCGGTCGAGACGACAGGTCTAGCGAATATCGGGGATACTCTCGCCAGTCTGGTTCCTGAAATTCATGCCGCACTGAATGAGCTCACAGCCAATCTCGACGGCCTGCAAACCACGATCACTCGTGCTAATGATGTGCTCAATGATGCGAATCGCGCGAACCTCGGGCAGGCGCTTGCGCGCACAAACGACTTATTGAACGACCGCAATAGATCCAATATTGCGGAGTCGATCAGCAACATCAATCAACTGCTGGCCGAAACGCGGCCGAAGATTTCCACCGGCCTGGACAATATCAACAACGTCGCGGAACACCTGACGCCGTTGCTTGAAGATGTCCGCAAGACGGCGGACCGTGCGGACCAGACGCTCGCGAATTTCGATTCATTGCTGACCGAAGACCGTCCGGACCTCAAGGCCTCGGTGGCGGAATTGCGGGAGGTACTGGAAACGTCGAATGCCACGGTGGACCAGCTGCGAATCATCCTGAATCAAAACACGGTCAGTATTTATGACATCCTCGAGAACTTGCGCGCATCCACGTCGAACATCAGAAGTTTGACCGAAACGGTCAAGAGGAGCCCTGCGAGTCTCATTCGCGGAGTTCGAGTGGAAGACCGCAAACCGGGAGGATCGAGCAAATGAGAGCCTGGTCCTTGCTGATCGCTGCAGCGCTGAATGTGGCGGCCACCGGCTGCGGCGCTTCGCGCCCGGTCAAGTACTATCGGCTCGAGATTCCGCAAGCGGCGCCTGCTGCAGCGGGAGCGGAATTTCCCGTCTCGCTTCAGGTCGGAGATATCGACGCCCCTGCAATCATGCGTGACGGCCGGATTCTTTATCAGGTCGGTATTCATGAAATGGGCGCGTACGAATATCATCGATGGGTGGAAACACCGGATCGCGTGGTTCAGGATTCGCTCGTCCGCCTCCTGCGCTCATCCGGCCAATTTCAGTCTGTGGATACACCGCGCAACAGCTTAAGGCCGGACTACATCATTCAAGGTAAGATCTACGAATTCTCGGAAATCGACAATCCACAAGTCTCCGCGCGCGTGTCGCTTGAAATTGAACTGCACGACGCAAAGACCGGCCGAACCGTCTGGTCGCGAATTTACACGCATGAAGAATCCGTCACCGGGAAGGAAGTGCCGGACGTCGTCCACTCGCTGGATCAGAACCTTGGCCGGGGACTCTCAGAGATTGTTACAGGCCTCGATCAATACTTTTCGGGCCGAAGAGCGCAGTGACATGACTGATGAACGAATTGGCGATCATCGCATGGCGTGTCTGGAAACTCGCGGCGGCAATCGCAGGGAGTCCTATTCCGTGGAATTACCGGGTCTGTCGGCATGGATCTCGTGCCGGCCACTGCCTCCTGCAAGCGAGGGCGGCGACCTGTACTATATGACGGTTTGCAGTAAGGGAGCCATCTCCCGCGTCGTCCTGGCCGATGTGGCGGGGCACGGCCAATTAGTCAGCTCCGTTGCGGATAGATTGAGGGATGGACTCCGCAAACACGTCAATACCTGGGACCAGTCGATCCTCCTACAGGAACTCAACAACGCGTTTCTTGCGGGCGCAAACGGAGTTCAATTCGCGACGGCGTTCGTCCTGGGACACTACGTCCAGTCGGGTGAAGTGGTGTTCACGAATGCCGGCCATGTTCCCCCTTTGTGGTACCGGGCGGCAGAGCGCAAATGGCTGACCATCAGCCATTCGACTCCATACGCAACAGAAATCGCCGACCTTCCCCTTGGAATCATCGCGGGTACTCCATACACACAAACAGCCATACAACTAAGCCCGGGAGACCTGCTGGTCTTGTACACCGACGGGCTCACTGAATCGAGGGATGCTGCCGGACAGCTACTCGGTTCCGAGCGGTTGGCTGCATTGGCCTCGACCGTGCCGGTGGAAGTGCCAGACAACGCCGGTGAAGCTCTGTTTGCGCGCGTCGAGACATTCCGGAGCCCCTCGCCCCCCTCTGACGATGAAACAATGATCGTGCTCCTACGGCATCAGCGTGCATGACTCCTCCTATATTCGCTGAAATCGCGCGCAACACGTCGCGCAGGTCGAGACTCGGGAAATTCTCTGGGTGGAGATTCGATTGCGCGTTCAATTGTTTCATGCACTGCTCATGGTTGTGGCGACTCCATATGTCGAATAAAAGGGTGTTATCATCGTTTTCTGCTTAAATTCCTCTGCTGTAATTAATACCGGTGAGGCAGTTTGCAGGTGATTGATCGTTCGGTGAGAGTTTACGTCTGATTGTCGATTCAATTGGTCTCTAACTTCGCTAACAGGTGCTGCAAGACGGCGCCATTGATTTCGATGACGCAGAAATGCTCAAAGAACATCGCACATGCATGCAGCGCTCTGCCCCATGCAAGACTACGCGTGTGACGCATCGCCTCAATGCGTCGATGATTGGGACTCTCCTTTTCCTGAGGGGATCATGAACATTCGAGTGGAATGCTATTCCGGTCAGACAGTCGACGAACGCCCCGATCAAGTTTTGGCTTGAGGATGCCGTCCTGTTCATCGAATCAATCATTGATCATTGGCAGATCCCCGACGCTCAGTACTTCCGCGTGCGTGCCGATGACGGCAACACGTATGTTCTCCGACACGATCAGGAGAAGGACGAATGGGGATTGGAGTCCTTTCGTTCCGCAAAGCAGGAAATCCTCGCTACAGACCCCGAGGTTGAGTCCAAGCCGAACTGATGGTTTATTTTCGATAACCATGAGCACCATCCAGATCGCGGGAGACGAAGGAATGCACGACTACGGAGTGCTTCTGGCTAATGAGGAGGGAAAGTGGGTCGTCCAGGGATGCGCCGGCTGGAGCGGTTCCTCTGAACGCGTAGGGTTCATAACGGGAGTTGATCGCGTTTAGCGCGTCATGGATCGCGAGTTGTGCAATCGCGAGCGTACGCGCAACGACGGGCGGGCTCTGTCCCGCCGCCAATGCGGCTTGGCTGACAATCGAATTCCAACTGTTAACCGGATCCGTTGCCGCGAAAACGGAACCTGTCCACAGGACCCCTATGGCAATGCCCAGAAGCGCGTCTTTGAATCTCATGGAGCCTTCTTTCTACGTTTTTCGGGTTTTTGAGTTGACGATGGGCTAGAGTGCAATCCCGACCGTCATCGCCGAAACCAATCGGGCCGATTGTGCAGACGAGAACGGCCGCCAAAAACTATCAGGATGCTTCAAAGTTTTTTCGGAAACGGGAGTCAGGGGGATGACGGCAAATCGCATTCCGTACACCGAAGGAGGTTGCTGTCCCGATTGCAGCGGCACGGTGAATCACTTGGGTGACGATCTGAAATCCTGGAGTTAAGCAGTGTGATGCGATCGTGCGGGGCGGTTCGATTGAGCCAACACTTAGCCGCTCGAGCGCGCCCGCCTACGCAGTACTAGAAGTTTCTGCCATTCGGTAGCACAGCGCCGTTGTAAATGAGTACATTGCCCAGAACCTCGTGCGTGGCATCGGCTGGACACGGACCCAGAAACGGGTCTGTTGCCGGGTGGTCGATCCACGCATCCGACAGGATCGCGTTCTGGTCTATGATCGTGAATCTAGCTCCGTGCAGATATTGAAACTGGGCCAGCATCGAAGGATTCAGCGCGGCTTGTTGTCGTGTAAACGTAATGAGGCTTGACCTCAAAAGACTTCCCGAGAGCGTGTTTCCTGCGAGTTGCAGGTTAATGATGCCGGAATACACGCGTCCATCGCACACGCCCTGGAAGAGACGGTATGGAAAGCCCGCGTCGATGTAAATCCCCACTCGGTTTCCAACGATCCTGTTGTTTTGGACGACCCCGTTCACGGTGGCCGCAGACTGTGAATCGCCTGGCGCGCCGGGGTCCCGCCTGAGGACGAATACACGGACACCGAAGCCCTGTGTACCGGTGTTGTCACTGAGATCATTGTCACGAACAACGGCGTTGAGCTGGTCGCCCAGTTCGGGAATGTCGATGCTGGCGCCGTTCAAAAGCACTCCGCCAATAGTGTTGCGGACGGCGCGATTGCCCTGAAACACGACGTTCGAAGGTGAACCAGTGTAGCCCCCATTGAAAATCGCCCCCGTCCCTACACCGCTAAAATGATTGCCCGACACCAGGCCCGAGGATGCAACCGACTGCATCGCGAAGTTCGCGGGAGCGCGGAACATGTTGTCTTGAATCCAATAAGACTGAACGCGCTTCAGCAGGATCGAAATACCACCGGCGGTGCCTTCGAAGATAAACCCACGGATAATCACGTTACTCAAGACAGAGGAGTTGCCACGATCGACCCGCACGAGCTGAGTCAGGGCTGGATTCGATGCGAATACGCGCGTTGCCGTGCCGGGGACGACTTCGCCCGTCGGCAAGAGGTTTTGGCGGACCAACTGGGTTGAACCCTCCAGGTCGAGCGAGCGATCAATCACCAGCGTGCTGGCCACCGGATAATCGCCAGGCGCAACTCTGATTTGGATAATCCCTCCAAAGAGAGAGCGCGCGGCCTCAACTGCCTCCGGCAGGTTGTGAAAGGGAAAGTTGCTGGTACCGTTTCCGCCGGGCGCGGCATCATCGTCAACAAAGATGACGGTTTGCTGGGCATGAGCGGGAACTGTCACGATCACAATAATTACGAACGCGAACGCCAAGAGCACTTTTTTGAAACTCATGGAGCCTTCTTTCGCTGATCTTCGGTTTTTGTGTTGGCGATGGGGCTAGAGTGGAATACCGGCCGTCATCGCCGTAAACTAATCGAGCCGATAGCGAAGACGAGAACGGCCCCCAAAAACTATCAGAACGCTTCAAATTTTTTCGGAAACGGGACTCAGGGATGACGGCTACTTCATCGCATTCCGTAACCCGACTGCTCCTGTCCTGGCGACAGGGAGATGCCGCGGCATTGGAGCAACTGATCCCGCTGGTCTATCAGACGCTGCGCCGGTTAGCGCGCCGTTATATGGCGGGGCAAAGGCCTGATCACACCCTGCAAGCTACGGGATTGATTAATGAGGCCTATGTCCGGCTGATCGACTGCCAGCAAGTCAACTGGAAGGACCGTGCTCATTTTTTCGCCGTTTCGGCGCAAATGATGCGAAGAGTTTTAGTGGAGTTTGCGCGCTCCGGCCAGTATCAGAAACGAGGAGGAGGCGCACGGAAGACACCCCTCGATGAACGTCTAATTGCATTTCCGCAACGCGGGCGGGAGCTATTAGCACTTGACGACGCCCTCAAAGCCTTCGCGTCCAGTTTCCCTCGACAGAGCCAGGTAGTGGAGCTGCGGTTCTTCGGAGGACTCAGCGTGGAGGAAACTGCAGAGGTGTTGGACGTGTCGGCAATCACCGTTATGCGCGACTGGCAATTTGCCAAGTCTTGGTTGGCTCGTGAATTGAAAAAAGGAGATAAACACGCCGGCAGAACACTCGGAGCGAATTGAGCAGCTCTATCATGCCGCCAGACAGTACGATCTGCACCAGCGCGCTGCGTTTCTGAACCAAGCCTGCGCCGGCGATGAGTCCTTGCGACAGGAAGTGGAGGCACTGCTGGCAGAGGACGCGGGGATGCAGAACTTCCTGGAACAGCCTGCCGTGGAAGCAATGGCGGAGCTCTTCCCTCAAGGCGTCGGTGAGTCCTGTGTCGGGCGCAAGCTTGGCCCGTATGAGGTCCTTTCCTTATTAGGAGAGGGGGGCATGGGAGAAGTGTATCTCGCGCGAGACACCACTCTTCGGCGCGAGGTCGCTCTGAAAGTGCTTTCCAAAGATATCGCCGCGGAGCCGGATTACTTGAGCCGCTTCGAAGAAGAAGCGCGCCTTGCCTCGAGTCTCAACCATCCGAATATCGTCACGATCTACGGTGTGGGAAAAGAAGATGAGGCGACGTTCATCGCCATGGAACTCGTGCGAGGCCGCACAGTCAGAGATATGTTGGGCGACGGTGCGATTCCCGTGCGGAAGACGCTCGACATGGCGTTTCAAATATGCGATGCGCTCGCGGCTGCGCACGCCGCCGGAATCGTGCATCGCGACTTGAAACCTGAGAACGTGATGGTGACGGCGGGTGACCGCGTCAAGGTGCTCGACTTTGGATTGGCCAAGCGCCACGTCGGCTTAGTTCCCAACCCGCTCTTCAATGACCACAACGCAGCCGGAAACCGCACAGCGGCAGGAACTATTCTTGGCACGGTCGGCTATATGTCGCCCGAGCAGGCAATGGGCAAGGCAGCAGCTGATACCTCCGATCAATTTTCATTGGGCGTGATCCTTTACGAGATGCTGTCGGGTCGACGAGCCTTCGCACGGGAGACGGTGGTTGAAACGCTCTCAGCAATAATTCGCGAGCAGCCTCCCTCCATCCAGACGCTCAATCCGGACGTGCCGGAACCGCTGCGGCAGATCGTCGAGCGTTGTCTTGCAAAAGAGCCTGCCGAACGCTATTTGGAAACAAACGAACTAGCGACGCAGCTTCGAGATCTGCGGGATCAAATGCTCGCGGAAAGTTCCAGCACACACTCGATCATTCAATTCAAGCGACTGAATCGCCGTCGGGCAATCTGGTTTGGCGGGACAGCCGCTCTCGGCGTTATCGCGGGGCTCGCGAGCTGGGAGCTATGGCCGCGTGATACAGGAATCCGATCGCTCGCTGTACTTCCATTCGAGACGAGCACTCAGGATGAGGATGCCGAATTCCTGTCTATCCTCATCGCAGAAAGTCTTATCCGGCACATCGCGAGTTTGCGGTCACTCAGGGTTCTGCCGCGCAACGCGGGCCTCAGCTTCAAAGGTAAAAACGTCGATCCTATCACCGCTGGAAGGCTGCTCGACGTCGACGCTGTCGTCACTGGAACTATCGTGAGGCGGTCGGGAAGACTACACATCACTGCGGAACTCACCAGCGTTCGAAAGCGAGCTGTGTTGTGGGGTGACACATACGATGAGGACGAAGCAGACCTGCTGGTCATCCAGGACAAGATCGCCGGCACAATCGTAAACACGGGGATACGAATGCAACTGAGCGGCGAGGAGAGAGCTCAGTTCGAGCGACGTGTCACAAATAATGCTGAAGCGTACGAGCTTTACGCTCGGGGTCTCTACCACCAGGACAAAGAGCAGGAGGAAGACTACCTCACGGCCCGCGGGCTACTGGAACAGGCCGTCGAGAAAGATCCCAATTTTGCTTTGGCGTATGTGGCCCTCGCCCGCAATCACATAATCATGGCGGTGGACGGCTACGCGCCACCAACCGACATGTGGCCCCAAGTCTACCGATACACGCGCAGGGCGTTGGAACTGGAACAGACGTTGCTCGAAGCAAACTCCGGGCTGGCTGCCGAGGCATTCTACTCTCGGTGGGATTGGCAGGGCGCAGAAAAGGAATACGAGATTGCCTCAAGATCCCCGTTGACCGGTGAGTTGATGGGGTGGGTGTTTCTGCGATGGGCGGTCGGCCGCTATGACGACGCCCTTGAGGTCATTCGGAAGGCACGTATGTCTGATCCCCTGAGTATCCTCTGGAGGCTCCGTGAAGCGGCGCTACTCACTCAAAGCGGCAAGCTCGATCAAGGCGGCAAGCTTTACGACGAGATCATCCATGACGAACCGAAGGATGCGCGCGCGTATTTCGGGCTTGCGGAAACAAGACGGGTGCAGAACCGCTTCGATGAAGCCATCGCTCTGATCCGCCGCGGAAGTGAGTTGGACGCACAAGACGGGCTACTCCCCGACGCACTCGAGGAAGCCTTGTCAACCGCTCGAGGCATCGACGGGTATCGTAAGGTTGAAAAAGCCCTGGCCGAGATCGAGCTAGAGAATCTTAAGAGCCGTGTTGCAGACGCGTATGTGTCGCCTGTGGACTTCGCTCGTGTCCATGCTCGGCTTGGGAACAAGCAAGAAGCAATCAGATATCTCGATGCCGCAGTGAAGGAACCATCGCCTGGCGTTGTGTTTCTGAAGGTGGATCACGTTTGGGACGCCATTCGAGATGACTCAGGATTTCAAGATGCTGTCCGGAGGATCGGACTGCCCTGATAGATCCGCGTGGTATACTCGAGCACTCTTGGGAGGAAAGCATGAAAAAGCGATTATGCGCTGCATGCCTCATGCTTCTGCTCGGTCTCACCTCGACCAATGTGACCTTGGCCTGCGGAGACAAGTTCCTCATCTCGAGCCGCGGCACTCGCTACCAAAAGGCTCCTATCAAACGCGAACCCCACGCGATTCTCATCTGGGCGAATCCCGCTTCGGAATTGGCAAAGGCATTACGGGATGTGCCTGTCGATGAAACGTTGCGTAAGGTGGGCTATCGACCCACGACCGTCGCTACGGCAACAGAATTCGAGAGCGCGTTGAATCGGGGTGAATGGGATTTGTTAATCGTCGGCATTGGTGACGCGCAGCCTGTGACCGAGCGCTTACAGAGCAACTCACCAATCGTGTTGCCGGTCGCACTGAATCCTACAGACAGCCAGATGAAGCAGGCTAAAATCCAGTACGAGGTCGTTCTTAAAGGTCCCGTAAAGAGAACGTCGTTTCTCAATGCCGTCGATGAAGCCCTCGCTCACAGGTCAAAGAAGAGCGTAGGTAAGGGCGCCTGATTTCAGCCATCTCTATAAAAGCATGGTCCGTATGCACCGCGAATTATTTGTGGCGATCGTCCAGTCGTTTTTCGCGTTCGTCTTTCTTGACTCAACTGCCCAGAACGCTGGTGCTCAGGCGTGGGTGCTGCCTAAGGGAGCAGGTACGATCAGCTTCACACACCAGCGCCTCTACAACACGGGTCACCGACGTATCGGTGGTCTTTTGGCGAAGGTCGGGCAGAGTACCACGATGGGACTATACGTCGAGGGCGAATACGCTTTCACCGATCGCCTCTCCGTGTCGGCTGGACTACCTTATGTATTCGCGAAATACACGGCTCGCAATCTGCCTCCGCCTCCAATTCCTGTGCTGCCTTGGGACGCATGCCATTGCCGGCAATCGGATTGGCAGGACTTCGGGTTTACCGCACGTTACAACGTATTCAACGGCGTCTTCGCGCTCACTCCATCCGTATCGTTCGGTATGCCAAGCCACGATTATGAATTCAGGGGCGAGGCCGTTGTCGGCAGAAGTCTCAAAGAGGTGCAATTCTCAGTCGACGTGGGGCGGCGACTCGATTCCATCTCGGAGAACCTATCCGTGCAGGGCCGTTATTCTTATGCCGTCGTCGAAAGGCCGATCGACATCCCAAACAATCGAAGCAACGCGAGGTTACAAGCCGCATACCAACTGACAGTAAACCTTTCGACATACGGCTTTGTCTCGTGGCAACACACGCACGGAGGACTGAGTTTCGGGTCACCCCTGCCAGGCGCAGCTCTTGCGTTTCCGGGTGAGGTCAACACCGAAGAACGTTTGTTTCAGCACGATCGCATGATGCGGGACAACTACTCGCACGTCGGTGCAGGCGCCTCCTACCAGTTTCAGCGTTTCGATGTGTTCGGGTCCTACACCGCCTACGTCGCAGGTACCGACACTCATGCTGGTCGCGCCTTCACCGCAGGTATCAGCTTTCCGTTCGAATTTCGGCTCGGAAACTAGGACTCAACCCAAACGCGCGGTTATCACTAATTCGTGTTGGTCGCCTTCATGAAAAACGGCCAAACGCTTGCCGATTCTTTGCCGTTTGAAAGATCCAAAAGCCGGCAAATCAAAGCAAAATGTTATTGAAATCAGCAACACCCAAGAATCGGTAAAAGCAAAACGATCAATGAGTCGGCAACAATCCGCAACTCCCGGCAACAACATGGAAGCCCTCTGTTAACCGGAGGGTTGTAGGTTCGAGTCCTACCTGAGGAGCCTTTATAACGAACTCTCCGCTTTTGCCTGCATAAACGAACTGTTCCAAGATTTCCCCAATCGTCAGGATTATTCCGAGCAGATGACCGGGCTCAACTAGGCGGACCACAAATACGGAGCGGCCATTCGTCAATTGCGGGCGTTAGAATTTAATAAGAGAGCCGGAAAAGGCGCTGAACGTGAATCTGGCATCGGGAGCCCGGAAAAACATTTCCAG
>Ga0075425_100007529_pt1 | contig 11517 bp, 9 predicted proteins | sample SoiMethybrSBSTD4_FD_75300 | JGI IMG/M metagenome (GOLD analysis project Ga0075425, IMG submission 75300) | Bulk soil microbial communities from a Populus tree surrounding site in Tennessee, USA - Soil MetaG P. TD hybrid SBSTD4 | ecosystem: Environmental > Terrestrial > Soil > Tree plantation...
CGCGAGCGTGCAGAAAGCCGTTGCGCACGAGAAGAAAGTGATGGAGGCGTTCGCGAAGGCGGCGTAGCGCCGCCAACTGCGTGACTCGTGATCCGTGACTCGTAAGTGGGCTTTGCACCGGTCACCGGTCACTGGTCACTGGTCACTCTCACTTGCCGTGCAGGCCGATCTTCCTCCCCCCGTACACCCTGAGCCGCAAATCCGCCTGCTCCTTGTGCCCCCAGAAGCGCTCGATGGCGCATAGGCGCGAGCAGTAGTCGCCGACCACCACGCTCGCCTCGGGCGTGCACTCCTGGTAGGTGACGGTCTTCAGGAACTTGCCCACCCACAGGCCGCCGGTGTAGCGCGCCGCGCCGCGGGTCGGGAGCGTGTGGTTGGTGCCGATGACCTTGTCCCCGTAGGCGACATTGGTCTCGGGACCCAGGAACATCGCGCCGTAGTTGCGCATGCGCGCAAGGAAGTAGCGCGGCTCCTTCGTGAGGATCTCGACGTGCTCCGCGGCGACGCGATCGGCTTCGGTGACGGCCTCGTCCAGCGTATCCACCAGGATGATCTGCCCGTAGTCGCGCCACGCCTGTCCCGCGACATCGGCGGTGGGCAGCACCTTCAGCTGGCGCTCGATCTCGCCCTGCAGCGCCTCGGCGAGCTTGCGCGAGGTGGTGATGAGCGTCGCCGGCGACGTCGGGCCGTGCTCGGCCTGTCCCAGCAGGTCCACCGCGACCATGGTCACGTCCGGCGTCTCGTCGGCGACCACGAGGACCTCGGTCGGGCCCGCGAAGAGATCGATGCCGACGCGGCCGTAGAGCTGGCGCTTCGCCTCGGCGACGTAGGCGTTGCCCGGACCGACGAGCATGTCCACGGGCTTGATGCTCTCGGTGCCGAGCGCCATCGCCGCGACGGCCTGCACGCCGCCCAGCACGTGGATCTCGTCGGCGCCGGCGAGGTGCATCGCGGCGATCGTGGCGGGGTGCGGCTCGCCCTCGTTGGGCGGCGTGCACGCGATGATGCGCGGCACCCCCGCGACCTTCGCCGTCACGATGCTCATGTGCGCCGACGCGACCATGGGGTAACGCCCGCCGGGGACGTAGCAGCCGACGCTCTCCACCGGTATGTTCTTGTGGCCGAGCCTGACGCCGGGCATGGTCTCGACCTCCACGTCGCGCAGCGCGTCGCGCTGGACCTGCGCGAAGTTGCGGATCTGGGCCTGCGCGAACCGGATGTCCGCGATCGTGTCCTCGAGGACCTTCGCGACGATGGCGGCGACGTCGTCGTGGCGCAGCCGGAAGGAGGGCGGGGACCACTTGTCGAACTTCTGCGACAGCTCGCGCACGGCCGCGTCGCCGCGCGCGGCCACGTCGGCGAGGATGCCTTCGACCGTCTGCTGGATTTTGCGGTCGGCCGCCTCGGCCGCCGCTGCTGAAATTCCGCGTTTGAGGTATTGAGCCAAGATGGTTCTCCCGACTGTTACACAACTGCTCGCTCACACGCGCTCGCGAGAAGCGGAAAAGCGGGCCCACCCCGGCCGCTGCGCGTCCACCCCTCCCGCGAGGAGGGGAAGTTCCCCTCCCTTCAGGAGGGGTGCCTGCGAAGCAGGCGGGGTGGTTCAATCATTCTATAATCATCGCGCCATGCCTGAAACGCCCGCGGCAATACCCGTTACTCCTTCCATGCGCCTGGACGGCCTCGTCGGCGTCGTGACCGGCGCCGGCCGCGGTCTCGGCCGCGGCTGCGCGCTCGCGCTCGCGGACGCGGGCGCGGAGGTGGTGCTGGTGAGCCGCACGCAGGCGGAGCTCGACCGGCTGGCCGGCGAGATTCGCGGCCGCGGCGGCAAGGCGCGCACGCTCGTGTGCGACGTCCTCGATGCGGGGCAGGTCGGCGAGCGCATCGGCGGGCTCGCGCGCATCGACGTCCTCGTCAACAACGCGGGCATGAACATCCCGGAGCCCTTCGTCGACGTCACGGAGGACCACCTGGACCGGATACTGAATCTCAACGTGAGAGCGGCCTTCGTGGTGGCGCAGGCGGCCGCGCGGCGGATGATCGCGGGCGGGCGCGGCGGCTCGATCATCCAGATGTCCTCGCAGATGGGGCACGTCGGCGCGCCGAACCGCACCGTCTACTGCATGACCAAGCACGCGATAGAGGGGCTGACGAAGGCGATGGCGGTCGAGCTCGCGCAGCACAAGGTGCGCGTGAACGCCATCGGCCCGACGTTCATCCTCACGCCCCTGACCCGCCCGTTCTTCGAGAGCAAGGCGTTCAGCGACTACGCGCTCGCCAACATCTCGCTCGGGCGCCTGGGTGAGGTCGAGGACGTCATGGGCGCGATCGTGTTTCTGGCTTCGCCCGCCGCGGCGCTCATCACCGGCGCGAGCCTCACCATCGACGGCGGGTGGACGGCGCACTGATTCTTCGTCCTCGTTCGCGTCATGCGTCAGGGGTCAGGGGTCAGGCGTAGCGTGTCACCCGATCGTCTCCGCCTCGCGGTAAGGGACCATGCGTTTCTCTGCCGTACGCCGTAACGCGCTGAAGCGTGCCGCGGCTGCCGGACTGTCGGTCTTCGTGGCGGGATGCGGAAAGGAAGAGGCTGCCCGCAACTCGCCCGCGACGGCTGATTTCACCGATGGGGCGCTGCGCCTCGACCTGCGGCAGCGGGTAACCGGCGCAGCCGAGACCTTCGAGCTGGAGCGCGTCCGCTACGAGCCGATGTGGGGCGGGCGGCGCGACAGGCTCGCGGACGGACCCGACTGGGGCGCCTATCGGTTGTCCGTGTACGCCGGCGCGGAGGCGTTGCTCTTCCGGCAGGGCTTCGATGCGGGGCTCGGCGCGGACGCGCGCGCGGCGACGACGCAGCTCTCCGTCCGTTTCCCGATGATCCAGCGTCCGGTGCGGGCGGCGATCGAGAGACGGCGCGGCGAATCGGCGTTTCAGCCCATCTCCGTCTTCGCAATCGATCCCGCCGGCGAGGCAGTCGACCGCTCGACAATCGCGCCTCTGCGCGTCGCCACGATCCTGGAGAGCGGCGCGCCGCAGGCGAAAGCGGACATCGCGCTACTCGGCGACGGCTACCGCGAGGCGGATTACCCGAAATTTGCCGCCGACGCGGCGCGCGCGGCCGGGTATCTCTTCTCGGTCGAGCCGTTCAAGGCGCGCCGCGGCGATTTCAACGTGCGAGCGGTGCTCGCGCCGAGCGCGCAGAGCGGCGTGACCGATCCGTATCTGAACGTGAAGCGGGATACCGCCCTCCAGTGCGCGTACGGGACGGGCCCGGCGGAGCGAACGCTCGCCGCGGGGAACAACCGCGCGCTCCGCGACGCGGCGGCCGCGGTCCCGTACGATTTCCTGCTGGTGCTCGCGAACGCCCGCCGCTACGGCGGCAGCGCATCCTTCGGCGGCGCGGCGGTCGTGGCGATGGACAGCGCCGCCGCGAGATATCTCGTCATTCACGAGCTCGCGCACGCGATCGCCGGACTCGCGGACGAGTACTACCTGCCCGCGGGCGGCGGACCGGCGTATGGCGGCAACATCGAGCCGTGGCAGCCGAACGTGACCATCGCCCCCGACGGGCGGAAGTGGCGCGCGCTGCTGCGAGACGCGCCGCGGCAGCCGGTTCAATGGAACCAGGCGGAATACGACCGGCGTTTCGCGGACTACGTGCGGCGCTACAACCGCCTGCGCGAAGCGGGCGCCGGCGAGGCGGCCGTCGAGAAGCTCATGGAGGAGGAGCGTGCCCGGCAGGCGGCGCTCCTCCGCCGCAATGGCGACGCGGGACGCGCCGGGTCTTTCGAAGGCGCGAACGGCTACGCGAAAGGCATGTACCGCTCGGGCGTGGACTGCATCATGTTCTCGCTGCAATCAGACGCCTTCTGCCCGGCGTGCACCGCGGCGCTCAACCGCGCCATCGACGAGCAATGCAGCTAGCTCGTCACGGGTCGGGAGTCGGACTCGGAAGTCGGAAGTCGGGAGTCGGAAGCCGGAAGTCGGAAGTCGGAAGTCGGAAGTCGGAAGTCGGAAGTCCAGAATTCCGGGCCACAGTCACGAGTCACGAGTCACGAATCACCAGTCACGAATCGCCAGTCACGAGTCACTTCTTGCGCAGCAACTAATCGGGCATCAGCGCAAACGTCCACACCGACCCGCCCGGCTGGATCTTGCCGGCGGTTTCCCGGCGCGCGGAAGCGCCGCCGCCGAGGCCGGAGAGCACGCTCACGTACTGGCGCCCCTTGTAGGTATAGGTGATGGGCTGGGAATTGACCGAGGAGCCGGTCTGGAACGACCAGAGGACCTTGCCGCTGTCCTCGTCGAACGCCACGAACTCGCCCGTCATCTTGCCGCTGAAGACGAGGCCGCCCGCGGTGACCAGCGAGCCGGACCACATCGGGAACTCGACCTGCGGCAGGGCCCAGGCCGTCTTGGCCGTCATGGGATCGAACGCGGAATAAAAGCCCCACGCTTCGCCCGGCGTGCGCGCCTTGGTGGAGGTATCCACGCCCTGGTAGCGCTCGCCCGGCTTGTATTCCGGTATGTCCTTGTTGACCTGGTAGACGGACGTCTCGTGCTTCGACGGGAAGTAGAGCTTCTGCGTATTGGGGTTGTACGCCATCGGGAACCAGTTCTTGCCGCCGGTCCAGCGCGGCTGCACTTCTACCTTCTCGCCCGCCCGCAGGCGCTTCGCCACGTCGGTTTCGTCGGGACGGCCGGTCTTCGGATCGATGCTGGGCTTCGCCCAGTTGACCGGCACGTAGGCGTTGCCCGCGAGGAACTGGCCGTTCGTGCGGTCGAGGACGTAGAGGAAGCCGTTACGGTCGGCGTGCATGAGCACCTTGCGCTTGACGCCGTTCACCGTCATGTCGCCCAGCACGTTCTCGTTGTTGCCGTCGAAATCGTAGGTCTCCGCCGGCGTCCACTGGTAATGCCACACGATCTCGCCGGTTTTCGGCCGCAGCGCGATGACCGACGCGACCCACAGGTTGTCTCCCGGCCGCCACCGCGCATCCCACGGCCCGCCGTTGCTGGTGCCCCAGTAGGTAAGGTCGAGCTCGGGATCGTACGAGCCGGTGATCCAGGTGGAGGCGCCGCCGCGCAGGTACGCGTCGCCCGCCGGCCAGGTCTCGTGTCCCTTCTCGCCCGGGCCCGCGGTCGTGTAACGCCGCCAGAGCTGCTGGCCCGTTTCCGGGTCGTAGCCGGCCACGAAGCCGCGCACGCCGTACTCGCCGCCCGTCATGCCGGTCATCAGCACGCCGTTCGCGACCGTCGGCGCGCCCGTGATGGAATAGCCTTCCTTCCACTCCGCGATCTTGGTCTTCCAGACTTCCTTGCCCGTCTTCATGTCGAGCGCCCTGATGTGGGCGTCGATGGACGCGACGAACACCTTGCCGTTGTAGAGCGCGACGCCGCGATTGGAAAGGCCGCAGCACACCGAGCGGGCGACCGCCGGCTCCCACTCCAGCGCGTGTTCCCACAGCTGCCGGCCGGTCCCGATGTCGATGGCGACCGCGCGCTTCACGTTGGCGGCGTAGAGCACGCCGTTGTAGACGTAGGGCTGTCCCTGCTCGCCGACCTCGTTGTTGAGCGACAGGCTCCACACCGGGACGAGGCGCTTCACCGTGCGCTTGTTGACCTCCTTCAGCGGGCTGTAGCGCTGCTGGTAATAGCCCATGCCGTAGGTCAGCACGTTGTCGGTGTTGCCGCCGTTGCCTTCGCGCACCAGGTCCTGCTGCGTCTGCGCGCCGGCGATGCCGGCGAACGCGGCGAGCGCCGCCCCTGCCAGGATGGTCTTCATGTGCTCCCCCTTTGGCTCGTTCAACTCATGCCGGGAGTGCTGGCGTCGCCGCCGGAACAACTGGCCCGGCCGTACCGGAAAGAAAGCTCGGGGAGAGGCGGGGCACCTGTCCCCCCGTGATGTCAGGCGAGCGCCAATCCGAAGGCCGCGCGCCACGCCCCGCTGTCGTCACGCTGAAGATGACCGGCTTGCCGTTCGGCAACCTGGCGCCCCCGCGCGAAGCGCAACTCCCGCACTGCCAGGGTCCGGCCGTTCCGGCTGACGCGATAGCGGATGAGGCTGGGACGGCCGCGCCGCCCGGATGGAACGGCGGCGTAGAAGCGGCCGTCGCCATCCGTCGTGGCGGTGGCTGCCGCCTGCGCGTCCCTTGCGCCGAGGATTTCGACCGTCGCTCCCGTGAGCGGTCTGCCGTCGCGGGCGAGTATGCGCCCGGAGATCACGAGACCGCCTTGACCGTCCATCGTCGCAACCGCGGCCGTCCCGTCGAGGCCGGCAGCAGGGAGCGCGGGCGCCGCAGCGACGGCGAAGCCGCCGATCACGATGCTCCTGCGCCGCAGGGAAACGCTGTTCGATTTCATGTTGTTTTCCTCCGTGATGGCACGGTCATCCGGAAAATCCCGGGAGGGACTTTCGACGACCCAGCCGGCATGATACGCCGGGGCGCTCCGGGCGGGGAGGGGTTTGCCGCCCGGGGGACGCTGGAATAAGATGCAGAAGGCATCGCAGCGGCTGTTCCACAATGCCACAATGCGCCGCGCGGGCCAACACGCATCCAAAGGGGGTTCACATGAAACTGGTCTACTTCAACGATTACCGGCTCGGCGTGCTGAAAGGCGACGCCGTGGTCGATGTCACTTCGGTCGTGCAGAAGATCCCGCACACCGGCCCGGGCGACCTCATGAACGGGCTGATCGCTCGTTTCGGCGAGTTTCGCGGACCCCTGGAGCGCGCGGCGACGATGGGCAACGGGTTGCCGGTGGCGCAGGTGAAGCTGCGCCCGCCGCTGCCGAAGCCGGTGAACGTCGATTGCATGGCGGTCAACTACATGGAAGACGGCACGCGCAAGGCGCCCGCGCCGATCAATGCCTTCCACAAGTCGCCCGGCTGCATCGTCGGCAACGGCGAGACCATGGTCCTGCCGGACATCGCGGCGACGATATTCGAAGGCGAGGCCGAGCTGGCGGTCGTCATCGGCAAGCCCGCGAGCAACGTGCCCGCGGCGAAGGCGATGGAATACGTCTTCGGCTACGTGAACTTCATCGACGGCTCCGCGCGCGGCGTGCTGCCGCCGGGGAACACGTTCTACCAGATGAAGTCGCGCGCCTCGTTCGCCCCGCTCGGCCCCTACCTGGTGACGGCCGACGAGATTCCCGACCCGCACAAGCTGCAGGTGCGGCTGTGGGTGAACGGGCAGTTGAAGCAGAACTTCAACACCGACGACATGGCGCACAAGATCCCGCGCTGCATCGAGTGGATCACCTCCATCCACGATCTCGAGCCCGGCGACATTCTCGCGACCGGCACCAATCACCGCGGTCTCTCCGCTTTCATGGACAACGACACGGTCGAGCTGGAGATCACCGGCCTCGGCCGGCTGACGGTGAAGGTGCGCGACGAGCTGAAGCGCACCTGGGCCCGCGAGACGCGCCTCGATCGCGAGCAGAAGGGGCTGGAGGGCACGACCCCGCAGCTGACCGGCAAGTACGCCAAGGCCAACACGGCGGAAGGTCCCGGCGCCCCGACGCAGGCATCCACGCAGGCGCGCTGACGAAGCGTCGAGTGTCGTGCGAGTAGCCGCGGGCGCGGACGGCCCGCGGCGCCCCGTCGTGACCTCTCAATCCCGACCGTCTCACCCTCGCAGGGAAACCATCATGAAGAAAGCGCTTGCGGGACTCGTTTGCTGCTGGTGCGCGCTCGGTCACGCCCAGACGGCGCAGGAGCTGCTGAACGACGGCAGGAATCCGGAGAACGTCACCACGTTCGGCATGGGCTACGACCTCAAGATGTACAGCCCGTTGCAGCAGATCAACAAGTCGAACGTGAAGCGGCTCGTGCCGGTGTGGAGCGTGAGCCTCATGAACGACATGGGCGAGCTCGCGCAGCCGACCGTCTACAACGGCGTGATGTACGTCGTGAACGGCAACTGGACCTTTGCCATCGACGTCGCGACGGGCAACCAGATCTGGCGCACGCCGGCCACCTACGATCGCGCCGCGCTGCGCGTGACGACCTCGGGCGCCTACCTGCGGGGCGCCGCCACCATCTACAACGGCAAGCTCTACCGCCAGTTGATCGACGGGCACCTGGTCGCGCTCGACATGAAGACGGGCAAGGAAGTCTGGAAGACCAAGTTCGCCGAGTGGAAGGATAGCTACGCGGGCATCGTGCAGCCCGCCATCGTCAACGGCGTGCTGATATCGGGCATGGCGGGCGGCGACCGCACGGCGCGGGGGTTCGTCGACGGCTACGATCCGGAAACCGGCAAGCAGCTGTGGCGGCGCTGGACGGTGCCCGCGCCCGGCGAGCCCGGATCCGAGACCTGGCCCCACAAGGAGCTCCCCGAAGCGTGGAAGTACGGCGGCGCTGCGACGTGGCAGCCCGGCTCGTACGACCCGCAGCTCGATCTCTTCTTCATCGGCACCGGCAACGCGGAGCCCTACAACCCGAAGTATCGCGGCGGCCTCGACAGCCTGTACGCCGCGAGCGTGCTGGCGCTGCGGCCGAAGACCGGCGAGCTCGTGTGGCACTACCAGTTCCTGCCGAACGACAGCTTCGACTTCGACGCCACGGCCGAGAACATCGTTGCCGACATCCAGGTGGACGGGAAGCCGCGGAAGGCGCTGCTCAACGTCAACAAGAACGGGTTCGTGTACGTGATCGACCGCACCAACGGAAAGCTGATCGCGGCGCATCCCTTCGTGAACCAGAACTGGGCGAAGCACATCGACTTGAATACCGGCCGCCCCGTGCTGACCGATCTCCTCGACCGCGCGATCAAGGGTGAAACGATCGATCTCACGCCGCGCCTCGGCACCAACGCGACGCTCTCGGCCTACAACCCGCGGACCGGGATGCTGTTCCTGAACTCGTGGGAGCTCGTGCGGGTGATGAAGTTCGTGGACGTGCAGCTGAAGGTCGGGCAGGGCTACACCGGTATCGAGACGAGCTCCAAGTTTCCCAAGCCGGCCGGCTATCACATCGCCATGAACCCGCTGACCGGCAAGACGGCGTGGAAGATCCCGCTGGAAGACTTTGCGTCCTCCGCGGGCCTGCTGGCGACCGAAGGCGGGCTGGTGTTCACCGGCAGGCTGACGGGCGAGTTCATCGCGCTCGACCAGGATACGGGCAGGCAGTTGTGGCAGTTCAAGACCGGCTCCAGCGTGAACGCGCCGCCGATCACCTACACGCACAAGGGCGTGCAGTACGTGACCATTCTGTCCGGCCGCGGCGGCAGCAACCCGACCCGCTCGGTGGGCGATATCGTCCCGGCCGGCGGCTCGGTGCTGACGTTTGCACTGATGCCCGATTGAGCCGCAATGACGCTTCGTGGATCATGCGTGCGAGAACCCGTCAGGGATCATGGGTCAGGGGTCATGCGTGCTGAAACCCGTCGTGCGTCCGTAACGCCTGACGCTTTACGTCTGACGCCTGACGAGAAGCGAGTGACTATATTGGAACGAGGGGGCGCGATATGAGGAAGATGCTGGCAGCGGTATTGTGCGCGTGGTGCGGGCTGGCAGGCGCGCAAACGGCGCAGGAACTGATCGCGGACGGCCGGAACACCGAGAACGTGCTGACGTTCGGCGGTGGCTACGGCATTCCGATGTACAGCCCATTGCGGCAGATCGACAAGTCGAACGTCAAGCGCCTCGTGCCGGTGTGGAGCACGAACCTGATGAGCGACACGGGTGAGCTCTCGCACCCGTCGATCTACAACGGCGTCATGTACATCGTGAACGGCCAGTGGACCTTCGCGCTCGACGTCGCGACGGGGAAGCAGATCTGGCGTACGCCGGTCCAGTACGACCGCGCGGTGCTGCGCATCGCGAACGCCGGCGCGGTCATGCGCGGCACGGCGACCCTCTACAACGGCAAGCTCTTTCGCACCACGCTGGACGCGCACGTACTGGCGCTCGACATGAAGACCGGAAAGGAAGTGTGGAAGAGCAAGTTCGCCGAGTTCAAGGAGGGCTACAAGGGCGTGGTCGCGCCGCTGCTGGCGAACGGCGTTCTCATCACCGGCACGACCGGCGGGGAGCACGCGACGCGCGGCTTCCTGGTGGGATGGGATCCGGAGACCGGCAAGGAGCTGTGGCGCACCTACACGATCCCGGCGCCCGGCGAGCCGGGCCACGAGACGTGGCCGAAGACGGCGGAATCCACGCCCGACGCGTGGAAGGTCGGCGGCGGCTCGACGTGGCAGAACGGCTCGTACGATCCCCAGCTCGACCTCGTCTACTGGGGCGTGGGCAATGCCGGGCCGTACGACTCGAAGTACCGCGGCGACGGCGACGCGCTCTATACGAACTGCGTGCTGGCGATCCGGCCGAAGACCGGGCAGATCGTCTGGCACTACCAGTTCACCCCGAACGACGTCTACGACAACGACGGCTCGAACGAGAACGTGATAGTCGACCTGCGCGTGAATGGCGAGATGCGCAAGGTCATCATGAACGCCAACAAGAACGGCTTCTTCTACGTGATCGACCGCACGAACGGCAAGCTCATCGCCGCGCACCCGCTGACGCGCGTGACCTGGGCGACGCACGTGGATCTGAAGACCGGACGGCCGGTGCTGACCGACGTCTACGCGCGGCTCAAGGCGGGCGAGGAGGTCACCTTCTATCCGCAGCGCGGCACCAACGCCACGCTCTTTTCGTACAATCCCCGCACCGGGCTCGTCTACTTCAACTCGTGGGACGTGCCCCGCATCCAGAAATTCGTTCCGTACGAGTTCAAGCAGCTCGGCGAGCCCAATACCGCGGTGGCCGGGCGCAATGCGGAGGTCAAGCCCGGCGACGTCCTGGGCTACCACTCCGCGATGAACCCGCTGACCGGCGAATTCAAGTGGAAGATTCCCATCACCGACATCCCGAACGCCGCGAGCGTGCTGGGAACCGGCGGCGGGCTGCTCTTCACCGGACGGCCGACGGGGGAGCTCATCGCGCTCGACGAGGACACCGGCCAGACGCTGTGGCAGTTCAAGACCGGTTCGAGCATCAACGCGCCGGCGATCACCTACACGCACAAGGGCCGGCAGTACGTGACGGTGCAGTCGGGCCTCGCCGGCAGCGTCGTTACCCGGTTCGTCGGCGACAGCGTGCCGCGCGGCAGCGCGGTGTGGACGTTCGCCTTGATGCCATGAACCCGGTGACCAGTGACCGGTGACCACTCGCGCCTGCGGTTTGCGCAGGCGTTTGTTCTATGGATGGCCCTTGGGTGCGTGAGCGGGTTCGCGCAGGACGCAAAGCCATTCGCGCCCGAAGCGATCGAGAAAGGCCGCGCGCTCTACGTGACCCACTGCGAGTCGTGCCACGGCGTGCGCATGATCGGGCCGCAGTGGGGTATCGAGCTCGGCAAGTTTCCCCGCGACGGCCACTCGCGCTTCGTGGATTCGGTGACGAACGGCGTCAGGGGCATGCCGCCATGGGGCGACCTCCTCAAGCCCGAGGAGGTCGAGGCGTTGTGGGCCTACCTGGTAGCCGGCGAGAAGTAGCGAAGCGTGACTCGTTTCT
>Ga0075425_100007530_pt1 | contig 11516 bp, 3 predicted proteins | sample SoiMethybrSBSTD4_FD_75300 | JGI IMG/M metagenome (GOLD analysis project Ga0075425, IMG submission 75300) | Bulk soil microbial communities from a Populus tree surrounding site in Tennessee, USA - Soil MetaG P. TD hybrid SBSTD4 | ecosystem: Environmental > Terrestrial > Soil > Tree plantation...
CGCTGTCGCCAAATCCGAGATTGTTCTTCGGATCGAGACTCGCGTGTCCGGCGAAGAGTACGATAGAAGGTTTCTTCTTCCAAATGGTGACTGCATTCAGGAGGAAGTCCTTGACCGCCGCCGGGTTCCGCTGACCGTTACTGAACTCATCGTAGATATCATTGATATCCACCATTTGAACCCGCAGTCCCTGGCTCTCCCTCAGCGCCCTGAGCGGCTCAAGCGCACTGAAGAACTCACCGCGGCTAATGATGAGCATATCGGCTTTGTTCTTCTTGTTTCTCAGATTCGATGGCTCATTCATCGCAAGCGCTGCCGGAGACTTGACGCGATTGTCAGTTAAGGCCAGCAGAGTTCGCGTCCCGGATCCGGTAACCTCAACGGTCACGTTGTAGCTGGCGTCCTGAGATGCAACAGTGCCGGACAGTTCAACCGGATTGTTTGGCGAGGTGATATCGAACACGCGAACGTTGTCGCTGCTGAAACCAACGATCGTTTGGGTGCCCGGCGCAACAGTCATTCGGAGCGAATCCCCGTCGCTGCTGTAGGTGTGCGGATAAGTGATGCGAATGTAGTCGACCAGACTCACATCTCCACCGGCGTCGGCAGCGAAGCTCACTACGTTATCACCTTCCTTCAAAGCTTCGCGGCTCACGCCGAAGGTTTGATTCTTATGTGATTGCCCGTCAAAGGACATGGTACCGATGTCCGATCCGTTCAGAAGGACGTGAACCGAATGCTTGATTGAATCGGTCACACCCTGGAGCGCGATCTCGATCGACGCCTGGTCCGTCGAAGACGTGTCGATGTTGCGCACCGACATCAACTGATCTACTTTGTTCGCGGTGATCACCTGACCGAAGAAGTTCTCCGCGTCGCCGTTTCGAAGACTGGAGAAGTAGACTGTTCGGTCACGACGTTCGATGGTGAACGGGAAGTTCTTTCCGCCACCGGTCTTCAAGTCGCCTTTCACCACGCCAATTCGGCTTCCCGGTGAACCACCATCGACGAGCCAGTAGACATTCTCATTTGTGGTGGGCGTGTCTTGACCGAAGCCGAAGAACTCGATGGAATCGAGACGGCCATCTTCACCGACAATCTTTATCGCTTGTTCAGTGTCATTCAGGAAGAGCTGAAGGTTGCGAGCATTGGCACTGGTGTCGAAGCCGGCTGATATCAGTTCAGTCCGATTCAAGCGGTACCAACCGTCCTCTTTGATGGTGATCTTCAACGCCGGCATTGCTGACACCTTCGGCGTCGCTGCCAAGGTCGAAACATCGCGATGAGCTAACTCGATTCGGCTCGATCCAATATTGTTGTTGAAACCCAGCTGATGGACGTTTGGTATGCCTCGACCGACATGACTCAGAAGCTCGGCCTGACTCTCAACGGGCGGTCTGCCTCCGATGCGATGTACGACGTACGGTCCGAACAGAGTGCTTCTGCCGCTCAGGTCAACCTCTTCCAGCCAATAGCTGGAGGCAGCCTGTTCGCTGCTTGCATTAGGATCCCACCAGCCGTACTTCTGACCGGCTTGAAGCGGGGTGCCGACGAGCAACGCCGATCCGGCGATCAGGTCTGGATTCACTTTTGTACGCTTGCCTGCGACTTCGCGATAGATGTTGTACCCGAGATTGTCGGTTTCGAGACCGGTCTTCCAATTCATGTAAACACCGGAATCATATCCGATCACATCGCACGAAGAGAGCTTCGCAGCGGATGGTGCACCGAGAGAGATGTTGCCGTTGACCGGGGTCGAGGCGATGATCGCGTCATTCGGTCCGTCATCCAGTTCCGCCTTGGTCCACGTCAGCGCTGTGGATTGGCCCGTCGAGCCAGCCCTGGTGAAGTTGATTTTTATCAGCGTTCCCGAACCAGTAAGTGCCGTGGCTTGCGATCCGACCAGGATCAGCGTACCCGGAGTAGAGGTGTTAGGAACGATACTGCATCCGGCGCTGAGCGTGCCGGCATTTGTAAAAGATGTAGCTTGGAGACCGACGACCGATGAGTTGAAAGTAAATCTAAGATCGAACCCCGTTACCTGTTTTCCACCGGACGGGCTGAGATCGGGTACAAGTATAGGAAGCGAAAAGTTCGCCCCGGCAGCAGCGGTGACCGTCACGTTTGGCAACGTTACGGTGATCGGTTCCGTAAGATTAGGACTCGTAATCGTTACGGTCTGAGCCGTCTGCTTTGCAGCCGTTTGAGTCACTTGCTGTGTAGGAGCGGGGCTCGCGACTGTCGGGTTAATATCCGGACCAGCTGGAGGCCAATTCCCCGAAACCTCTCCGAGCAGGAATGCTGCGTAGTCCTTACCCGTCTGGTCGGCAACGACGCTTACGTAGGTTTCGCTCGACATGCAAGGGGCCGGAAAACCAAAACCGGTGCGGCAGAATCGCCATTGGCCGGTGCTATCTGTCGCCAGAGGAGGATTGTTTGCTACGAAGTTCAGGATTCTCGTGACGTCATTAGCGTTGATTACACCATTCTCGCTGGTGTCCGCGGCTCGCTGTTGGCAAGTTGTGAGAAGAGACGTTCCCGCGATGTGTTGCAATACTCGCGTAGCATCGTTTGCATTGATGCCGCCAACCGCTCCAGTCTTGCTGGGAGTGACTGTGTATGTTCCGCCCGCCGTTAGATTGGTAAATGAGTACGCTCCGGTTGAAGGGGCGGCACCGGTGGACGTACTGGCGGTTGAAGAGCCGGTAAGACCAACAGTTGTATTCGCGGCACCGGTAGTAGTCGCAGCCGCACAGTATAGTATAGTTCCAGAAATCGTGACCGCAGCTTGAGGTTGTTGCTGTGCCTGCCAGAATCCGCCCAGCAGTGAGAACGTTCCCCCCGTCGAAGTCCCCAGAACTGCCTGGCCGATCGTCCCGTCGATTCGCGTCGTGCCGTTCGAGCTGGTGCCTCCGCCGCCCGCAATAACCGACGGTTTGATCTCGAATGTACCACCCGACTGCAACGGCGCCGGTTTCGTGACGCTGGCGGTTGGTGTTGCGGTTGCACTAGACGCGAGATTTGCCCGCCCCGGTTCTCCGGTAGTCCCCATCACAGTGTTTCCCAATGAAGGAACCAATGCCACTAAGAACGCGGTAGCTAATATTAGAGTTCCTCTCCTAAAAACTAGGAATTTCGGCGAGCGGAGAATAGAGTTCATGATTCCTCCTGGAGTCTGTGCAATCAACTTGGGGGATTAGCTCTACGCCGGGTTACCACCTGCGGCCTTTATGGTCTTCGCGATCACCCTACGTTGCTTTTAAAAACCGAACTCGAACATAGTTTCGAGAAATAATTCTGACGTCAGTAAACGTCAAAAAGCGATGGAGCTGCCTACCTGCAGAGGGCTCTTTTCTCGCAGCGTCCAATTTGTAAAGGGCGAACAACTAAAATCTCGCGAGGTTTGAATAGAACATGGACTGCTCTCTCGCGACCTTAAATTCAGCCGTTGTCTGAGAACCAACGGCAACTGCGCCGCCATTTTCTACTTTTATGGGCAACTTGGCAAGAGTATCCAAAAGAAAATCTTAGCCCTCGCCGGTTGCCCCAATCCTTGAACAAACCGCGCTGAAACGACGACTGACGCGGCCCGTCAAAAGCGGAGACCTCCCCCTCTAATGATTGACGCAAGATCTACTGCGAAATTACCACTTTGAATTTGGCAATAATGGCCCGGAAGGGTGCCTGGAAGTGAAAATAGAAGCAGTACACCCACGTCCGGCAAAGCTTGGCCAATACGGTGCAGCGTCTCTTCCGTCGAACGATAACTTCGGGAGCAGGAGAACCCTTGGGTGCCGTTGATAAGAAACGTCAGGCACTCGCCTGGGTCTCGTTGGTCTTGGACTATGGCGACCCGGATCGGAATTCCCGCCACAGCTGATGTATATGAGTTATCCATGCCTTTTTGCGATAAAGTTGAACGGTCTTAGCTTACAAGGTGTCAGACATTATGTCGCCGCATATTTAGGTAGGATCAGGCGGTTGACCCTGCGGCCTGAAGCAAGCGGAATAGCGAATTTCGGAGCTGAGCTGTGGCACGCCGTGTTGATTTCGAGCTGGCCATCGGTTGCCCGAAGCTCAATCTCGACCTCAGTACACGAGAAATGTCGCACGGCGTCGTTGATCAATCTCGCAAGCTGTCAGACGATCGCTAACGAATGCCGCATTCTGACTCAAGTCTCCGAAGTGACCTATTCGCGTTTATTGTCAGACGACGAGCGTGGTGGGAGTCCGCCCTCCACCACCGCCGGGAGGGGCACGCATCTCGCGTGCATCAATAGAGCGGTTTAAGCATCCGGTAGGGTGGCAAAAACTCTTCTATCGAACCAGCGAGAGAGGACCGCTTTTGCCGTTTTGAGAATAGAGAGGAACCGTTGGACCGAGCACGATTCGCGACCCAACTTTGGCTTTGTTTTGCCGAGTAACCAGAGAGGCCGCGTTCAGCAATTCGTCAATCGACTCGCCGTCGATTCGGAATCCCGCGGCACCGACGCTCAGACCCACGGACGCATACTGCTCCGGTCGCACTTCGAGTCGAAACGAACTAACGCGGTCCTGCGCCTGCTCTCCCAGTTCGATTGCTTCATTGAGTGCGCAGTTCTTCAGCAGGCAGATGAATTCATCGCCGGCGATTCGGCTCAACATCCCAGCTTCTCCAATCGAGCTGCGCAGCCGTCGAGCGACTTCGGACAGCATTCGATCACCAGCCTGGTAACCGTAAGCTTCGTTGACCGCGCGCAACCCGGCGATGTTGAAACAAAGAACGGTAAGCGTCGAGTTGTGGCTCGCAGCCTCGGCAAGCTCCTGATCGAGACGCGCATACAGCGCTCTTCCGTTTGGCAAGCCTGTCAACGCGTCGGTCTGTGCGATGGCTTTGGTTTGCTCGTGAAGCATCGCGTGCTGAAGCGCGGTCGATGCAAGCCGCGACACCGATTCCAGAAGATGAAGATGGTCGCCGCTGTACGACTGGAGCTCGGTCGAGTAAAGCGCCAGCGCTCCGATGGTGTCCTCGCCTTTTGTAAGCGGGAACACAGCGGCGGTTCGGTAGCCGGTTTCGTTGCTTCCCAGGAATTCATTGAGGTCGAGCATCGGATCGGTGTTGCTCATCGGTCGGCCGTTTATCACAACCCAGCCCGCGATGCCGTGGCCCGCTGCCAGATCCCGGCCTCGAATCTGCTCGGCGTTACGACCAAAAGTGTGAGCTGCTTTAGAAGAATCGTCCTCCTGACGCAGGTACACCACGCAGGTTGTGAACGGGATCATCCGCCCGATGCGATTTACTGTGAGGGTCACCACATCCTGCACATCGAGACTCGTGCTGAAAGTCTGAGCCATTTCGTACAGAGCCGCTACTTCAGAGTGGGCTGCGTGAATCTGTTTGACGTAGTCGGGCGGCTCGGTTGCGGCTTGCGCGAGACCGGCTGATGGAACGGCACTGAGCGCGCTCTCGGATAGTCCGGCTTGCGTCGTCGGAGTCAGCAACGGCTGCTGGCTGGCTTTGTGCGCGGCGATTTCATTCTCATAAGTTGTGAGGTTAGCCAGGAACGCTTCGACGACCGTTGGGTCGAACTGTGTCCCGGCGTTTCCGGTGAGGAAGCCGCAAGCTTCACTGCGCGTCATACCTTTTCGATACTGACGATCCTCGCGAACTGCGTCGAAGCAGTCTACCACTGTGAGAATGCGAGCGGTCAGCGGAATGTGCTCGGCTTTGAGACCATCGGGGTAACCGCGTCCATCCCATCTCTCGTGATGATGTCGAACGATTGGCACTACCGGGTACGGGAAATTAACTCGTTCGAGGATCTGCGCGCCGACGACGGTGTGGATCTTCATCTTCTCGAACTCGGCGGCTGTCAGCTTGCCGGGTTTGTTGAGAATGTAATCGGGCACCGCTATCTTGCCGACGTCGTGCAGCAGCGCGCCGGCCTTTAACGCCTCGATTTCCAGATTGGTCAATCCGAAGTGTCTTGCCAGACCGGTTGCGTACACCTGAACTCTGTAAACGTGATCGTGGGTGATTTCGTCCTTGGCGTCGATTGCGGTCGCAAGCGCTTCGACAGTCGCGAGGTGAAGTCTGCTTATTCTTTCGCTCGCCTTGGTGCGCTCATCGGATTGTTTGAAGTAGAAATGACATGTAGCGAAGATTACAGCCACCAGCGGAACTGCCGCCAACAGAGAGCTGAGACCGTAGCGGATCACAGCGAGATAAATCAGACCGGCAGCCGACGCGCTCGCGCCGTACGTGAGGCTTGTCCAGGAATAGTTGGCGCGCCAAAGCTCGAAGAGGCTGGTGCCGCGTTTGATCGCGTGGTGAGCCGCAGTGAGCAACGAATTCAGCGCGAAGTGCACCGCTGCAAAACAGAGCAGCGTGACCATAAGAACTAACGTGGACGGATCTGAGTGACCGAACACATTGATCGTCCACTGAAAAAGGCTCGCGGAGGTCAACGCCGCGAGTGACATCAACGCCGGACCGCCCAGCCGGCTGGTCCACCGCCGCGACGTGCGGCACGATCCAGCTAAGGCGTCTGTCGCGGCAACGAGCGTCGCTGCAGGCGCTCCCCAAAACAGTGCGGTTAGAAAGACGAAGATGTCGCCCGGAGTTATCGAGGTTTTTGTGCCCGGAATAGTGATTGGCTTTAACCCGGCCACGAACACAACCGCGATCAAAGCGGTGACACCGAGTTGACCTCTTGAATCAAGGTGCAGGACGCCGACTGCGGCATATCCAAAAGCGAGCGCGCCCAGCACGGTGGTTGTCCACCAGTAGGCGCGCGCCTTCGGGTTGTAATCCGACATTTCAATGAAGCGCATCGACGTCCTCTTTCGGGAAGCGTGTTCGAGTTGCCGGTTGGGAGCTACCGGAACTCTTGTGCGGCGTTTATGGTTCGCCCAAACCCAATGATTCGCTGAGTGTTATTCCTTCGCTAAGCGTAATGCCTTCGCTCAACGTAATGCCTTCCGCTGCGGGGATGCCCTCGCTAAGCGTAACGCCTTCGCTAAGGGTTATTCCGTCTCCGAGAACCACGCCTTCGCTCAACGTGATGCCTTCGCTGAGCGTGATCCCCTGTCCTGCCGTGATCCCGCCGCTCATTGCTATACCGCTGACAAACACCGACGAGGAACCGGCGATAACATCGGCGCCGATTACCCCAGGAGTGATGAGCGCAGAGTTTGTAATCGGCGTTTCATTATTGGTGACTCGATCACGCACCCAAACGATCGCAGGGTTGTAGATTGATTGATACTTACGGAAAAGATCCTGACCGGCCAGGATGTGCGATCCACCGGCGAAGATGTACCCGCCCCACGAGAAGGTCTGACCTGCAATGGTCGTTCTTTGCGTCGGCATCGAAGCGCCTGTGCGCAACATGCTGTCACCGACTCGAATTGTGTTTCGACTGATTGCGGTCGAGAGGTCGGTTCTCAGGACTCCGGCCAGTTGCACGGCTCCGTCGATGTTTAACTTGCCTGCGCCCTGCTGGATCAGATTTGCGGAAGCGGTCTGACCAGCGGTGTACTGCAGAATCGCCTTAACCAGCGGAGGAGTGAGCCCGGGATTCTTTTGCAGGAGTAGGGCGGCTGCGCCGGCGACGGTTGGCGATGCGATTGAAGTCCCGCTCAGCTGCATGAATGCGTTGAGTCCGGAACCTGAATTATGAAGCTGCGGGTATTCATAGATCAGCCACGAGCCTCGCGACTCGGCGGCGACGATGCGATTCCCAGGCGCAATAAGATCGGGCTTGAGCAGATTGTCGTAGTGCTTCACATTAGACGAATCGATCCAGTTACCACGCGTCGGTCCTCGTGAGCTGAAGTAAGTAACCGTATCGTCCGATTGACCATCAGTCTGGTGAGTGTTGTCAGCGCCAACGGTGATAACTGAAGGGTCATCGCCTGGTGACGTGATGCTTCCATACTGTTCGAGACCGTTCGCAGTCTGTCCCCAGTTACCACCGGCACACACCACGGTGATTCCGGAAGCGACCGCTCGACGCACTGCGCGGCAAAGCGGATCTGTGAGATAAGTCTCAGAGGAAGCCGCGCCGAGACTCAGATTCATAACTTTGATGTTTCGCGCGGTGCGGTTCGCGATTACCCAATCGATTCCGGCGATCACATCGCTCGTTTGTCCGACTCCTCGACTATTGAGTACTCGCACATCGATCAGGTTCGCGTTAGGCGCGATGCCGTTGAATCCGCGATACGAACCGCTGCCGTTGTTGCGGCCGGCTGCTGTTCCGGCGACGTGGGAGCCGTGTCCATAACCGTCACCGTTCCCGAGACCCAGAAGATCGAGCAACGAAGTTACCAGACCGAGGCGAAGAAGATACTGGGCCAGGTTCACGTTGGTCGATGCGATATCGACCTTTCCTGTGACTCGCGACAGACCAAGGAGATTACCGAGGATTCCGAACTCGCTGTGACTCGCCATGATTCCCGAATCGAGGATTGCGATTCCCACGCCGCTCCCATCGAGACCGCTGCTTGTGCGAACCTTGTCGGCGCCGGTTGCTACTTCCAGGTGGCTGGCGCTCATCTGCGCCAGGTGATCGGCCGACATACGATCCACATCAGAGCGTGCGGCGAGCGTCAACACCTGGTTCTTCGGAAGGTCGGCCAACACGCCGTTGATTGACGTGAACTGGCGGACGATGGTTCCGCCCGAAGCGATGATCGCGGTGTTCAGCGATGAAGAGAAGGGGCCGTTCGACTGAATCAACACTCGAAGTCGTTGTCGGGATGGATCGGACCAAACCGTCGAGACAGTTGAATTGAGGGCTTGTTGTAATGCTGCCGACAGCTTGCTGATCGGCGCCGTGACTACGGCTTGAGTGCGAGTCAGGGGCAACAACCCGAACACAAGAACGAGCGTGAGAGCAATTGTGAGGAATTTGCGGTTGCGGCCTTTTATTAACGGTGAAACTGCGAGTCCCTTAATCATACGTTGTTTCGTCAAAGTTCTGAGTCAGCCAGGAGGAGACGGCTAGGCTTCCCCCGGTTCGCCTCCTAGGGGCAACCCCGGTGCCATATCAGGTGACGTCTTCCACCTTGACCGCTCTTTTCGGAAGCTTCTTGTTTTTCAAAGACTTCTGGGGCGGAAGCTCAGTTCGCGATTGAGTACTGACTTTGGGGAATAGGGTTTTTGCTACGATGCAATCTGATGGCTTTGAACGAAGAGGCCCGGTCAAGCTGACATGATTTTCCGACAATTACGATCGCGAAAGCTTAATCAAAAACGTCCACGCAATAGCTCGATTGGGTGTCGCAGGATCGATTATCTGCAGCTTCAAGCCTGGACGTTCAAACTTTGATTTGTGACTTTGATTACATGTCGTAACGACCAATTCTCGCCGATAACAAGCGCGCTTGCCGCGATCAGGCTCGAGTATTAGTGTATTCCCGGCGTGGGTATCAAAATGTTGAGGTTCGACTCTTCTCGAACATCGCTACGCTCAACTCCAACGATGAGGTTTAACCGATGGTGAACACCGTTTCCGGACCGATTGACATCGGTCAGCTGGGCGTCACGCTCATGCACGAGCACGTATTCATTCTGTCGACCGAGATTATGCAGAACTTTCCCGAAGTGTGGGGTGACGAAGAAAAACGCATCGCCGATGCCGTAGCGCGGCTGAATGAATTGAAGTCTCGAGGCGTGGACACAATCGTGGATCTCACGGTTATCGGACTCGGACGCTACATACCTCGCATCCAGAAAGTCGCATCGCAGACAAAGCTCAGCATAGTCGTGGCCACCGGAGTCTACACTTATAACGACGTTCCGTTTTTCTTTCATTACCAGGGACCGGGCACTGAACTTGGCGGTCCCGAGCCGATGGTCGAAATGTTCGTCAGGGATATCGAAGAGGGCATTGCGAATACCGGAGTCAGGGCCTCTATTCTCAAATGCGCGACGGATGTCCAGGGCGTAACTCCGGGAGTCGAGCGGGTGCTTCGAGCAGTGGCTAAGGCGCATCGTCGCACCGGCGTGCCGATCTCAACCCACACTCACGCGAGAACCGAACGTGGGCTTGAACAGCAGCGAATCTTTGTCGAAGAGGGAGTCGATCTTTCAAGAGTCATCATCGGGCATTCGGGCGATACAACCGACATCGAGTACCTGGAGAAGGTAATGGCGACCGGTTCTTACATCGGAATGGATCGGTTCGGTATCGATGTGCTCCTTCCGTTTGAGGATCGAGTTGCGACCGTCGCAAAGCTCTGTGAGCTGGGTTACGCAGAAAAAATGGTGTTGTCGCAGGATGCGAACTGCTTTATGGATGGCCTTCCGGAGGCCGCGGTGCCAGTCGTGCTGCCGAACTGGCATTACCTGCATATTCACAACGATGTGATACCCGCATTGAAAGAGCGCGGAGTGACCGATGCGCAAATCACCACGATGCTGGTCGACAATCCGCGTAAGATTTTTGATCGGCAGGGAGCTTACTAATGATTCGTCCATTTGATTATGAAGGGATAACCCGAGACGCTCGCGGAATCGCTCGTTATGACGACCGGCCGGAGTCGCTGGTCGATATGTTGAGGATCACCGTCGATAAGTCACCCGAGCATGAGGCAATCGTCGAGCTGGGCGGTGAACGAGTCAACTACAGAGATCTGTGGGACCGAGCCGCTCGGGTCGCCGGCGGTCTGAGAGAAGAAGGTGTAGTGCCAGGTGATCGAGTTGCAATTCGACTAGCCAACGGCCTCGACTGGTGCATCGCATTCTTTGGGGCTCAGATGGCCGGAGCGGTGGCAGTTCCTGTCAATACCCGTTTCAGCGAATCCGAAGTCGAGTATGTTGTGACAGATTCGGGGTCGCGATTTACGTTTTTACCGGGAAAGCAGTTGCCCGACGGCAGTCCGTTCGTTTTTGAAGGAATACAGAGAGAAGATGTTTCGGCGATCTTTTACACGAGTGGAACGACCGGGTTTCCAAAAGGCGCGATGACCACTCATTCGAATTTCCTTTCGAATACCGAGACGTGCCGGCGTGTAGTAAAGCTTCCAAACGACGGAAGCGTGCGCAATTTGGTGTCCGTGCCGCTGTTTCACGTCACCGGCTGCAACAGCCAACTGTTGCCGACCCTCGAGAGCGGTGATGCGTTGGTGATCATGCCGGCGTTTGAAGTTCAGGCGTTTCTCAACGCGATTCGCGATGAGGGGATAAATCTGCTGACTTCGGTGCCGGCGGTTTACTGGCTCGCGATAAATCAAGCGAATTTCAAAGAGATTGATGTCAGCGCTATTGCCTGGCTGAGCTACGGCGGAGCCCCGATAGCTCCTGAACTTGTCGCGAGGATTATGGAATCGTTTCCAAACGCGCGTGTTGGAAACGGGTTTGGTTTGACCGAGACCTGCTCGGTGGCGACCTACCTGCCGCACGAATACGCGCACGCTCGGCCGGAGACGGTTGGGTTTGCCGCACCGGTCGTCGACCTCGATCTATTCGAACCCGATCCCGCGACCGGCGCCGGTGAATTGTTGGTTCGAGGCCCAAACGTGGTAAAGGG
>Ga0075425_100007532_pt1 | contig 11515 bp, 9 predicted proteins | sample SoiMethybrSBSTD4_FD_75300 | JGI IMG/M metagenome (GOLD analysis project Ga0075425, IMG submission 75300) | Bulk soil microbial communities from a Populus tree surrounding site in Tennessee, USA - Soil MetaG P. TD hybrid SBSTD4 | ecosystem: Environmental > Terrestrial > Soil > Tree plantation...
GCGAGAGCACCTGGATGACGCGGCGGATTTCCTCGTCGCGGCCGATGACGGGGTCGAGCTTGTCCTTCCGTGCCAGCTCGGTCAGATCGCGACCGTAGCGCTCCAGAGCCTGATAGGTGCCTTCCGGGTTCTCCGTCGTGACGCGCTGCGACCCGCGCACCGTCGTCAACGATTGAAGGATCGTGTCTCGCGTGATGCCGTGCTGCTTCAGCAGCTGCGCGGCTGGGGAGCGGCCGGTCTCGTCGGCAATCGCGATGAACAGATGCTCGGTGCTGACGTACTCGTCCTTCAGCCGATCCGCTTCGGCCTGCGCCTGATTCGTGACGAGCGTCAACCGCTGCGACAAGCCGGGCTGCGCGCCGCCGTACGCCGAGGGCAGCGTGCCGACGAGCTCGCGAGCGCCACGCGCAATCGCCGCCGGCTCGACGCCCGCTTTGCGCAGCAGTTCGGGGACAATGCCTTCGCGCTGCTCGGCGAGCGTGACGAGCAGGTGTTCCGGCTCGAGCTGTGGATTATTGTGTTGCTGCGCAAGGCCGATCGCCGCGGCGACCGCCTCGCGCGCCTTTTCGGTGTACTTGTTGATGTTCATGGCTACGTCCTGACTTCCGCGCCTTCCAGCTTCTGCAACTCCTCGAAGAGCTTCTTCTGCTCCGGCGTCAGCGAGCGCGGCAACTGCACGTCGATCGTCGCGTAGAGATCCCCTTTGTCGTCCGGCTTACCGGTGGCCGGCATGCCGTGACCCTTCAGTCGGAACACCTGTCCGTTCTGCGTCGCCGGCGGAATCTTGAGTCGCAGCGTCTGACCGCCGAGCGTTCTGACCTCCGCCTCACCGCCAAGGACCGCCGTCGTCAGCGAAACGGACACGCGCGTGTAGAGGTCGCGGCCCTTGCGCTCGAATCGCGGATGCGGCGCGAGACGGATGCGCAGATACAGATGGCCGGCCTGGCCGCCGCCGCTGCCTTGTTCGCCTTCCCCGGGGATGCGCACCCGCGATCCCTCGGTGACGCCGGCCGGAATGCGCACGTCGACCGTGCGCGCCTGACCGTCCTGATTGATCGACAGGCGCCGCATCGCGCCGTGATACGCGTCTTCGAGCCCGAGCTCGATCTCCTGCTCCATGTCGCGGCCCGCCCGAGGTGCCCGACCCGCGCGGCCGCGCGTGCGGCGCGTCGTCTCGCCGCCGCCACCGAAGAACGTCTGGAAGAAGTCCGAGAACGGGCTGTCTTCGCCGCCGAAGAGATCGCGCAGCTCGTCTTCGGTCACGCGGCGATAGCCGCCCGGTCCGCCGCCGACGTTCCAGCCACCGCCGGCGCCCGGATTGAAACCGCCGAACCCGCCCGGTCCCTGGCCCTGTGCGCCGGCCTGTTCGTACATCCGCCAGTTCGCCCCGAGCTCGTCGTACTTCTTGCGCTTCTCCGCGTCGCCAAGGACTTCGTACGCCTCGTTGATCTCCTTGAACTTCGCCTCGGCGGACTTGTCTTTCGGATTGACGTCGGGGTGGTGCTTGCGCGCCAGCTTCCGGTACGCCTGCTTGATCTCTTTGTCCGTCGCGGTTTTCGCGACGCCGAGCGTGGAGTAATAGTCTTTGAAGTCCACGGCTAATCAAACCCCAGCATGCGGCTGAGTTCTTCGAGCTCCTGTGCGATGCGCCGTCGTGTGTCGCGCGCGGCGAGCGCCTCGTCGCGCATCATCGGCCGCAGGCGCTGCACGATTTCCGCGATCTCGAGCAGGCGCTGCACGCCCGCGAGGTTGATGCCGCCGTCCTCGACCAGCCGCTTGATCAGCTTCAGCCGCTCGAGCTCCTCGCGCGAGTAGACGCGCATGCTGCCGATCGTCCGCGTCGGCTGCACGAGCCCGAGCCGCTCGTACTTCCGCAGCGTCTGCGGATGCATCCCCAGCATCCGCGCGGCCATGCTGATGAAAAACAGATCCTGCTCGATGCCCATTGCAGCTTGCGTCGATCCAAGTGTAGGCATTGATACGAGTCGTGTCAACTTGTCCCGGTAGTATTCTGACGAGAGGTCTCGTGCCTCCCGTCGCCGACTTCGTCACGATCGCTCTCCTCGTCGCCCTCGAGGGCCTGCTCAGCGCCGACAACGCGATGGTGCTCGCCATCCTGGTGCTCGGGCTGCCGAAGCGCGAACAGCGCAAAGCGCTCCGCTATGGGATCCTCGGCGCGTTCGCATTCCGGGGCGCTGCCACGATCCTGGCCGCCTATCTGATCAAACTCGGATGGGTGAAACTGGTCGGCTCCGGATACCTGCTCTATCTCGTCTACAACCATTTCCGCGGCTCGGCCGGAGGACAGGATCGCCGGAAAGCGCCGAAAGCTCAGCCGTGGCTCGGGCTGACTCCGTTCTGGGCAACCGTCGTCAAGGTCGAGCTTACCGACATCGTGTTCGCGATCGATTCGATCCTCGTTGCGGTCGCGATGTCGCCGAAACTTTGGGTGATCCTGACAGGCGGAGTTCTTGGCATCATCATGATGCGGATGGTGATCGGCCGGCTGCTCTCGCTCGTGGAACGCTATCCACCTCTGGTGGACGGCGCGTTCGTGATCATCGCGTGGGTCGGCATCAAACTGCTGGTCGAGTTCCTGCATGCGGAGAACTACCTTGCCTTCGAAATCCCGAAGTGGCTCTCGCTCGGTTTGATCGTGATCATTTTTGGCATCGCGTTCCTGATCGGCATCCGGCAGGAGCGGCGACATCGGACGCCGGCCGAGGCAGCCGCTGAGCGGCTCCTGCGAGAGGAAGGAGACGGATCCTGAACCTGCTCCGCCGCCTGCTGCATCCGCACCGCAAGGCCGATTGGGCCGTCCTCGGCCTGCTCGCCGCGTTCGTGGTCGGCGGCGCCTTGTCCGTTTGGTGGATGTCGCGGTACGCGTTTCTCGTCCACAGGCTCACGCGCGGCATCGGCGACACCGTCTTCTATTCGGCGAACGGGCAGCCGTGGTTCCGCATGGATGAACAGCGGCACGATGTGCCGCTGTCGGCCATTTCGCCCGACCTGCAGCGCGCGATCGTCGCCGTCGAGGATCGCCGCTTCTTCATGCATCCCGGGATCGATCCGATTGGCGTCGTGCGCGCTGCGTTCCGCGATCTCCGGCGAGGCGGCGTTGTCGAGGGCGGCAGCACGCTCACGCAACAGCTCGCCCGGACGTTGTTTCTGTCGAACGTCCGCACGCCCGGCCGGAAAGTCAAAGAGGCGGCGCTGGCGCTGCTGCTCGAGGCGCAGCTCACCAAATCGCAGATCCTCGAGCTCTATCTCAACCGGATCTACCTGAGTGGCGGCGTGTACGGCGTCGAGACGATGTCGCAGCACCTGTTTCGGAAGCCGGCGCGCGCCGTCACGCTGTCGGAGGCTGCGCTGATTGCGGGATTAATCCGCGCGCCCTCGACGTTCTCGCCGTGGACCAACTACGACGGTGCGCTCGAGCGGAGCCGCACCGTCCTCGGATTGATGCGCGAGCAGGGGATGATCACCGAGGCGCAGGAGCGCGCCGCTCGTGCTCTGCGACCGCAAATCTATCCGTTCACGTCGCCCAACGACATCCGCGCTGCATGGGCGAAGGATTACCTGCGGCAGCAGTTCCGGAACGAATTCGGCGGCGACCACCCGCCCGACTGGCAGGTCCACACGACCTTCATCCCGGAGGTGCAGGACGCGGCGGAGCGCGCGGTGGACGTCGGTCTCGATCGCTTGCGGCGGCCGGGACTCCAGGTGGCGCTCGTGGCCATCGATCCCAACACGGGCGATCTCCTGGCAATTGTCGGCGGCGCCAATTACAAGCGCAGCACGTTCAATCGCGCCGTGCGCAGCCGGCGCCAGCCGGGCTCGGCGTTCAAGCCGTTCGTCTATGCCGCGGCGCTCGAGCACGGCTTCTCGCCGGTGTCGGTGCTCAGAAACCTGAAGAACGTCACGGCGCCCGACAATCCCGAATGGAATCCGACGACGGCGCACGGTGAGCAGCCGGATGAGATGACGCTGCGCGCGGCGCTCCTCGAGTCGAACAACGCCGCCGCCGCCGACTTGCAGCAGGAAGTCGGATCGCACGCAGTGCTGAAGGTCGCGAATACCGCAGGCCTATCGGACCTGCCGGACGTACCGTCACTCTCGCTCGGTACCGGCGAAGTCTCTCCGCTCGATCTCGCCGTCGCGTACACGATCTTTCCGGGCGGAGGGCAGTCGGCCCGCCCCAGGAGCCTGACGAGCGTCTTCGACGCGAACGGGTCGCAAGTGCTCGACCGGCCGGTCGAGCTGACGCAGGTGATTCCGCCGGCCGTGGCGTTTCAAATGACGAGCATGCTGCGCGACGTCGTCGAGCGCGGCACGGGCGCGCCGGCGCGGTCGCTGGGCGTCCGCGGGCCGGTCGCCGGCAAGACCGGAACCACCGACGACTACCACGACGCGTGGTTCGTCGGTTTCTCGACGAAGGTCGTCGCCGCCGTCTGGGTCGGCTTCGATCAGCCGGCGCCAATCGGGCGCGATGCATATGGCGCACGTATCGCGCTGCCGATCTGGGCCGAGTTCATGAAGCGCAGCGCGCGCGCGCTGCCGCCGAGCGACTTCGCCGCTCCGAGCGGCCTGCATACGGTGCAGCTGTGCAGCGTCTCGTATCTGCGTCCGGTGGAAGGCTGCCCGGTCTACACGGAATACTTCAAGGAGAGTGACGCCGAACCGAGCGGGCTCTGCACGATTCATCGCGGCACGTTCAAGCAGGAAGTCCGGCGCACCGTCGAAGGCATATTCCGATCGCTCGGCAGCAAGATTGCCGACATCTTCCACCGGTGAGTGACCGCGGATGACCGTTTCGCCGCGCATTCTGATCGTCGACGACGAACCGAGCTACGCAGAGATGCTGTCGCTGTACGTCCGCTCGACGGAAGCGGGCGCCGGGGCCGCGATCGACACCGCCGCTTCGTACGACGACGCCATCCGCGCGCTCGCGACAGCGCCGCCGGACCTCGCGTTCGTCGATTACCTGCTCGGCGCGCGCGACGGCGTCGCGTTGCTTGGGGCAGTTCGCGCGAAAGGCGTCGAAACGCCAATCATCATCCTGACCGGCCACGGCGCCGAAGACGTCGCGGTCCGCGCGATGAAGGCCGGCGCCGCCGACTACCTTGCCAAGACGCAGGTCTCGATCGACACGCTCGACCGTGCCATTCGCCACGCGCTGGCGCTCGGCGCGGAAGAGCGGCAGCGGCGCCAGGCCGAGCGCGCCCTCAGGGCAAGCGAGGAGCGCTTCCGCGCGCTCGTCGAGCACAGTTCCGACGCGTTGCTGCTCGTCGACATCGAGGGTCGCATCCAGTACATGACGCCCTCGTCTTCGCGTCACGTCGCGTGGAAACCCGACGAGGTCCACGGGCGCTCGATCTTCGACATCCTTCATCCGGACGATCGCCCGGCCGTTGCGTCGGCGACGTCAGACGCGCTGACCTCTCCCGGTCAGTCGACCACGCTCGAGGTCCGCGTCCGCCAACCGGGCGGCAGCGTGCGCACGATGGAGGCGATCGTTGCCAATCACCTGGACGACCCGTCGGTGGGATCGCTGGTCGTGACGGCGCGCGACATCACCGAGCGGCGACGCCTGGAAGATCAGCTGCGGCATGCACAGAAGATGGAGGCCGTCGGTGAGCTGGCCGGCGGCGTCGCGCACGATTTCACCAATCTGCTGACGGCGATTCTGGGCTACTGCAACCTCGTGCTCGAAGACATGCCGCAGGACGACCCGCGGCGGCACGACCTCGAGGAAATCCGGGCCGCCGGTGAACGGGCCACCTCGCTGACGAACCAGCTGCTGGCGTTCGCGCGTCGCCAGGTGCTGCAGCCGCAGGTTGTCGACGTGAACCTGCTCGTCAAGCAGCTGCAGCGCCTCTTGCGGCGCATCGTGACGCGGAACGTCGAGCTCGATGCCGTGCTGGACACCGATCTGGCGATGGTCAAGGTCGATCCGACGTCCATCGAACAGGTTCTCGTGAATCTCGCCGTGCATGCGTGCGATACGATGCCGGACGGCGGGCGGCTGACGATTGAAACTTCCGACGTCGTGATCGGCGTTGACGACGGCGGCACGCCGGACGATCCGCCGCCAGGCCGCTACGTCCTGCTGGCGGTCTGCGACAACGGCGCGGGCATGGACGCCGAAACCCGCGCGCGCATCTTCGAGCCGTTCTTCACTACAGTCGACCAGTCGAAACGGAGCGGCCTCGGCCTCGCTACTGTGTATGGGATCGTCAAACAGAACGGCGGCTACGTCTCCGTCGAGAGCGAGCCGGGAGCGGGCACGGCGTTCAAGGTGTTCCTGCCGCGCGCCGAGTCGGTCATGGTCCCGCGCACCGGCGAACGAAGCGAACAGCCGGAGAAGAAGCGCGGCTGGGAGACGGTCCTGCTCGTCGAAGACGACGATGCCGTGCGTGCGCTGGCGCGCGAGGTGCTGCATCGCCACGGATACGCCGTGCTCGAGGCGCGGCACGGCGTCGATGCGCTTCGCGTCGCGGAGCGCCATCGCGACGCGATTCACATGATCATCACGGACCTCGTGACGCCGCGCATCAACGGACGCGATCTGGCGGATCGGCTGACCACGACGAGGCCCGACATGAAAGTGCTGTTCCTTGCCGGTCAGACGACCGGCGAGCTGCCGTCGCCGGACGTGGCGCGCGGCTCGGCGATCGTCCGCAAGCCATTCACGCCCGACGCGCTCGCGCGAAAAGTCCGCGTGCTCCTCGATAACTAGAGCGGCATCGTTCCTGCACCGGTCGACAGCTGAACCATGGCTGGCTCAGCCGTTTCACAGCCCGCAGCCGCGGGTCCACAATCTCAGCTGCGCCGTCGACTGCCGATCGGCGCCGAGCCGATCGGCGACGGACGGACGCACGTCCGCGTCTGGGCGCCGCGCGCGTCGTCCTTGAATGTCGTAGTCGGCGGCAAATGGCGTTTGCCACTCGAGCGAGAGGATTCCGGCTATTTCAGCGGCGCCATCGCGGCGGGTGCCGGCGATCGTTACCAGTTTCAGCTGGACGACGACGAGCATCTCTATCCGGATCCCGCCTCACGCTTCCAGCCCGACGGCCCGCACGGAGCCTCCGAGATCATCGACCCGGCGACGTTCCGGTGGAATGACGACGGCTGGCGCGGTGTCGATCTCGACGCGGCAGTGTTCTACGAGCTGCACGTCGGCACGTTCACGCGAGCCGGCACGTGGGCGGCGGCCGCGAACGAGCTGCAGGAGCTGGCGCGACTCGGCATCACGGTGGTCGAGGTGATGCCGGTGGCGGAGTTCGACGGCCGCTTCGGCTGGGGCTACGACGGCGTCGACCTGTTTGCGCCGGCGCATCTGTACGGGCGGCCGGACGATTTCAGGCGTTTTGTCGACGCCGCGCACAGTGCCGGCGTCGCCGTCGTGCTCGACGTCGTGCCGAATCATTTCGGGCCGTCAGGGAACTACCTGCGCGCGTTCTCGCCGTCGTACTTCAGCGACAAGTACGGGAACGAGTGGGGCGAGGCGATCAATTTCGACGGTCCCGACTCCGGGCCCGTCCGCGAATTCTTCATCGCGAACGCCGGGTACTGGATCGACGAGTTCCACCTCGACGGGCTGCGGCTCGACGCGACGCAGCAGGTCTTCGACACGTCCGCCGATCACATCCTCGCCGCGATGACGCGCCGAGCGCGGGAAGCGGCCTGCCGGCGCACGATTCTCCTCGTGGCGGAAAACGAAACGCAGCACACGACGCTCGTCCGCTCGGCGGGGGACGGCGGATACGGGCTCGACGCCCTCTGGAACGACGACTTCCACCACAGCGTGATGGTCGCGGTCACGGGCCGCGCCGAGGCGTATTACTCGGACACGCGCGGTGACGCGCAGGAGCTGCTCTCGGCGGTGAAGTATGGATACCTCTATCAGGGACAGCACTATCACTGGCAGGGCCAGCCGCGCGGCACGCCGGCGTGGGGCGTGCGTCCCGAGCAATTCATCGCGTTCGTCCAGAACCACGACCAGGTGGCGAACTCGGCGGGCGGCGACCGCGGACATCAGCTGACGAGCCGCGGCCGGTGGCGCGCGGTGACGGCGCTCCTGCTGCTCGCTCCGTCGACGCCGATGATGTTTCAAGGCGAGGAATTCTCGGCGTCGGCGCCGTTCCTGTACTTCGCCGATTTTGCCGACGGCGATCTCGCGGCCGCGGTCAAAGTCGGGCGGCGCAAGTTTCTGTCGCAGTTTCCGAGCCTCGTCGACATCACGCGGCGGGGTGCGCTCGACGACCCGTGTTCGGCGGAGACGTTCGAGCGTTGCAGACTCGACTTTCGCGAACGCGAGACGCACAGGGCAGCGTACGCGCTGCACGCCGATCTGCTGGCGCTGCGTCGCTCATTGCAGCCGTTTCGGCGCACCGGGCTCGACGGCGCTGTGCTGTCGCCGACGACTCTCGCGATCCGCTTTTTCAGCGACTCTCACGCGGCAGATCGCTTGCTGATCGTCAATCTCGGCCCCGACCTGCGGCGACACTCGATTGCGGAGCCGCTGCTGGCCCCGCCCGCCGGAACGGACTGGGCGGTCGCGTGGTGCACCGAAGACCCGAAATACGACGGTCGAGGTGTGGGAAAGGTCGTCGACGACCAGGGACACTGGCTAGTGCCCGCGGAATGCGCGGTGTTCCTCGAGCCTGGGCCGCTGCGGCCTTCGGTGGGACACGCACAGCTGCAACCCAAGTAGCCGCATGCCGAATCTGCCGATCGTCCGGCGCCTGACCTGGCCGCCCTCCGATGCGGTGAATGACCCCGACGCGCTCGTCACGCGCGAGTGGCTGGTGACCAATGGTTTTGGCGGTTACGCGTCGGGCACGGTAGCCGGCGTGATCACTCGCCGCTATCACGGCGTCCTCATCGCCGCGCTGCCAGCGCCGCTCGGCCGTATCGTGATGCTTAGCCACGTCTCGGAACAGGTGAGCCTGCCCGACGGCCGTACGGCCGATATCGGGAACCGCGAGCGCCTCGGCGATGCGCCGGACGCCCACGGCAGCGGCTACCTCGTGGAGTTCCGCCTCGAGCTCGGCCTGCCGGTGTGGCGATACGACGTGATGGGCGCGGTCATCGAGAAACGCGTTTTCATGCCGCACATGCAGAACACGGTGCACGTACGCTACGAGCTGTGTTCGGGCGCCGAGCGCATCGACCTCACTCTGCGGCCGTCGGTGAACTTCCGTCCGCAGGAAGCGCCGCTCAGCGAAGCGCTGGGATCGCCGTACGAGCTGCGCGCCGTAGGCGATCACGTGGAGCTGTCGCTGCCGAGCAGTCCGTGTCCCGCGCTGCGTCTGCAGGTGCGCGACGCGCAGGCGAAGATGACGCTCGACGGCCGCCGCCTCGAGAACGTGCTCTACACCGTCGAGGAAAGCCGCGGCTATCACGCGCGCGGCGATTTGTGGAGTCCCGGGTATTACACGTTCACACTCAACGCGCACGCGTGCGCCACGCTCATCGCGTCAACCGAATCGATCGAGTCGATCGGCGTGCTGGCACCCCAGCAGGCGCTCGACGCCGAACGAAGCCGCCGGCGGCGCCTGCTGGCGGTGGCGGCGCCCGAGGCGCGATCGGGCGTCCCCGCGGAGCTCGTGCTCGCTGCCGACCAGTTCATCATCACGCCCGCCGGCCGCAGCGAAGAAACGGTGCGGGCTCACGCGTACGGCGACGAAGTCCGCACGGTGATCGCGGGGTATCACTGGTTCACAGACTGGGGCCGCGACACGATGATCAGCCTCGAAGGGCTGACGGTTGCTACGGGCCGCTACGTCGAGGCCGGCTACATCCTCCGGACGTTCGCGTACTACGTGCGCGACGGGTTGATCCCCAACATGTTTCCGGAAGGGCGGCAGCAGGGGCTGTATCACACGGCGGACGCAACGCTCTGGTTCTTTCACGCGATCGCGCGATACGTGGCGGCGACCGACGATCGGTTGACGCTTGCAATTCTTTATCCTCTGCTGAAACAGATCGTCGAGCATCACGCAGCCGGGACGCGGTTCGGCATCCGCGTCGACGAGGACGGATTGCTCGAACAAGGCGCGCCCGGGTACCAGCTCACGTGGATGGACGCGAAGGTCGACGACTGGGTGGTGACGCCGCGCCGCGGCAAGGCTGTCGAGATCAACGCGCTCTGGTACAACGCCTTGCGCTTCATGGAAGAGTGGGCGCCCGATCACGGTGACGCGGGTGAGCCCTATCGTGCCCGGGCCGATCGTGCCCGCGACTCCTTCAACCGCCGCTTCTGGTTCGCCGACGGCGGATACCTGTACGACGTCGTCGACGATCAGGACGCCGGCGGGCGAAGCGATTCGAAGTTCCGGCCGAACCAGATCTTTGCGATCAGTCTCGACCATCCGGTGCTCGAGCGCGATCGCTGGTCCGTGGTGATGCACGCGGTGTACGAGCGGCTGGTGACGCCGGTCGGCCTGCGGTCGCTCGCGCCGGACGATCCGGAGTTCAAATCGCGCTACTTCGGCGACCTGCGCGCGCGCGATGCCGCCTATCACCAGGGCACCGTCTGGGCGTGGCTCGTTGGCCCGTTCATCGATGCCTGGCTGAAGGTGTACCCCGACGATATTGCCGGTGCGCAACTCGTGCTCGAGGGGCTCGCGCCGCATCTGGACGAAGCCTGCATCGGATCGATCAGCGAAGTGTTCGACGCAACCCGGCCGTTCACCCCGCGCGGCTGTATCGCCCAGGCATGGAGCGTCGCCGAAGCGCTGCGAGCGTGGGTAAAGCTCGCGCACCTCGCGGGGACGCGCGGCCGGGCTGCACCCGAACCGTACAGCCGTGGCACCGACCTTGCCACAGCCGTGAGTGGAGGAGAGCCACATCATGGGTGACGACAACAAGGTCGGCCGCATTCTCGGCGATATCGATCCGCGTCCGACAACGGAGCACGACGAATCGATGGTCGGCGGTTCCCGCCACGATCGCAGCGAACACTCCGGATCTCGCGACGTGACGGAAGGCACGACCGGCGGCACGGGGACCGAGACCGGCGGCACCCGGAACTATCGCACCGGCACCGGCGCCACCGGCGGCGATATCGGCAATCGGCCGGAGTAAACTCGAAGACTGCCGGGTGCGCTCCGCGCCCGGAGGAGGTCTTCGATGCGACGTTTCATCGGTCTGCTGTTCGTAGCCGCGCTGGTCGCGGTGGCATTCGTTGCCGGCGGCCACGCGGCTGCGAAGTCCTACCAGTTCACCGGGGTCGTCAAGGAAGTCACCGGCGACTCGCTGACGGTGGAGAAGAGCGCCAAAGAAACCTGGACGTTCGAGCTCGCCAAGGACACGAAAGGCGGAGCGCCGAAGGTCGGCGATCGGGTCACGGTGAACTACAAGATGGTCACCACCGACATCGAAACCAAACCCGCGGCGGGCGCTGCGACCACCAAAAAGAAGAAGTGAGAAGGAAGAAGTAAGAAGTAAGAAGTAAGAAGTAAGAAGTAAGAACAAATCAGTCCTTGCCGCGCATTTTCCGCAGCGCTCG
>Ga0075425_100007539_pt1 | contig 11508 bp, 8 predicted proteins | sample SoiMethybrSBSTD4_FD_75300 | JGI IMG/M metagenome (GOLD analysis project Ga0075425, IMG submission 75300) | Bulk soil microbial communities from a Populus tree surrounding site in Tennessee, USA - Soil MetaG P. TD hybrid SBSTD4 | ecosystem: Environmental > Terrestrial > Soil > Tree plantation...
GTCCTGTGGTGTCATGCGAATTGCCGCCGTACTATCGTTGTCATGTCAGACGACGTTCGGATCGTTGCCGCGACTGAGAAAGACACCGCGATCATCCTGCATATGATTCGTGGCCTCGCCGAGTACGAAAAGCTGAGTGACCGCGTGGTGGCAACCGAGTCGTCGCTGCGCGAGCAGTTGTTCGGCTCGAGGCAGGTTGCCGAGGTCTGCCTCTTATACGTTGGCGAGCAGCCGGTTGGTTTCGCAGCCTACTTTCACACCTTCTCCACATTTGCGAGCAGGCCCGGGATGTATCTCGAGGATTTGTTCGTCGAGCCGCAGTGGCGCGGACGCGGCTTCGGACGGCGACTGTTTGCGCACGTGGCAAAGGTCGGGATCGAACGAGGATGCCGCAGTATGAAATGGGCGGTACTGCCGTGGAACGAGCCGGCGATTGATTTCTATCACCGACTCGGCGCGCACAAAGTGACGGAGTGGGATACCTACGAGCTCGAGCTGAAATGAGCTAGGGCTGCTCTGCGTTGCCTGCGCCGCCGCCGCGACGGCCACCGCCGCCCTGGCGTCCACTGCCGCCAGCCTGACCGCCGCCGCAGCCGCGACCGTAGCACGGCGCGGGCGCATCGCCCAGGCCATAAACCTCGTTCGAATAGATCTTCTGGTAGCGCACGCCGTTGCCGTCCTTATCGAGGTACCCCATCGACTGCTGGAACAGTCCGGGTTGCGGATAGCCCTTCGGCACGGTTCCTTCGGCGATGTACAGCTTGTTCTCACGCATGCTGATAAACGCGAAGGTGCGGGACTGATCCGCATTGTTCGTCAGCTGAAGCTCGATGCCCTCGACGAGATCCTCATGCGCCCAGAGCATGCGTGTCAGCTTCACGTTACGCTGCAGCATCTCGTTGGCGGTGTGGACTAAGGCGCCGCGGATGTCATGCTTCCAGTAGCCGGGCCCGCTGATGTCGCTGCCGATGCACGGCTCGGCGCCGGCCGGGCAGTTCTTCCGCCGCTCGATGCCCTGCGCCTCAATCGGGTTGTAGTCGACGACGGTCATCGTGTAGCGCTCTTTGCCGCGATCCGCGCTGTAGATGCGCGCCGGCAGCTTGTAGCCGTACTCGGATGTCCAGGTCGTCTCGGTGATCTTCGGCTGGCCGGGGAAGTCGATCTTGAAGCCGTCCTGAATGTTCTGGTACTCGGTCCAATCCTGGGCAGCGGCAAAACCCGCGGCCGCGAGCGTCAATACAAAGGCAAGAAATAGGCTGCGCATAGCGCCGCCAATACTACACGCGCCGCGTGTCCGGCGACACACAGCGCGGGTCCACAGACACGCGATTCGCCTCGACAGACTCAGATAACGTCCTGCCGGTCAAAGGGTTAACGTCTGGCGCGGTTGCCACGCATCGCGATCTCGAAGCGCTGGTGCGCAAGGGCATCTTCCGTGAGGCGTTCGAACGTGAGGTGGTGCTAGCCGAGCTGCAGGCGCATGGGTATAACGTCGCCGAAACCGCACGCGCGTCAGTGCCCGGGCGGGACGTACTTAATCGACTTCTTCGTCGCCGCGTCGATCTCCTCGGGGGCGATCAGCACTGTCAGCTTTCCCATAACGGCGCCGCTGGCCGAGAGCGCCAGTGACGACGCGGCCGCGGAAGCGGCGTCCGGGAAATCCACGATGGCGAATACGTCCGTATCGCCGAAGGCGAAATAGAACGCCTCCAGACGTCCTCCGAGGCTCTCGATGGACGCCTGCGCGGCCGCGCGCCGCTTCGTGCCGCCGTCCTTCATGACACCTTTCGCGCCCTCGGCCGTGTACGAGCCCTGCAGGAGAAACTTAGGCATCGTGTCCTCCGATCCCGGGACCGTCAGGTCCGCTGGTAATTGGGGGACGAGCTTACTCGATCATGGTCAGGCCAGGAGGTATTTCTGGATCTCCGGGTCTTTGAAGCGCCAGAGAACGTTGTCGATGAAGTAGTGGTGGATGTTGATGAACAGCATCGCGGCGGTGAAGAAGAAGAACATCTGCCACGCGTTGAACGTGCCGAGCGCAGTGTCAACCTCGTTGGGAATGAATTCGAATGCGAGCCAACCGGCGAGCACGAGGCCGAAGGCGACGATGGTGCCGCGCACTTCCGGATGCCTCAGCCCGCGGATGCGTGTGTCCTCCATCTTGTAGACGAAGGCCAGATACTGCAGTGAGTGGAAGAATGGCGTCAGCAGGAAATAGAACTCGTACTGCCGCGTGATCGGCAACCACCACACGTACAGCGCTACGAATGGGACCACCATATTGATTCCAGGCGTCTGCCCGCGCTCCTTGTAGTTCTTCCAGAACACCTCATAGGCGACCAGCGCGAATCCGGCGTAGACGATGAACGTGGTGATCGGAACCAGAAGGTCCGGCAGATCGAAAGAGTAGTACTTGAACTGAGAGAAGTTGCTCTGCGCTCCGGCGACGTTGGACGACACGAAATTGAGCCACCAGATGCTGAGCAGCGCGTACTTCGTCAGCGTCCGCTGCGCCGGCGTGAACTTGTACTTGTCGAAGTAGGCGTACACCATCATGCAGCCGAATACCTGCTTGGTGTAATGCCAGCCGACCGTGAAGATCATCACGTTGAACGTGAGCCCGAACAACAAATCGCCGAGACGAGGTCCGGAGAAGACGCGTGCGTTGGTGCCGAGCGGCGCGAGGTCGCGTGAGAGCAGCGATACGACCGGCAGCTGCGAAACCGGGACGGCGTAATAGGCGTAGGCGTACGCGAACGTTCCAATGAGCAAAGCGGGGACGGCGACTAGCTGCCACCAGTGAGCGGTGACGAACGCCCGGCCGCGGCCGTAGGCGAGCTTGTACGACACGAGGAAGTGCGGGTAGTTGACCAGCAGCGACAGCGACGCGGTGGTCACCGTCAGGTTCTTGAAGTGCTGATCGATCGCCCAGGCGGCACGGAAACCCTGCGTGGCGAACATGACCAGCCAGACGAGCAGACTGGCGCCGCCGAGGAGCCAGAAATCAGCGAAGCGAGTGGTGAGCGCGCGCGGAGATGATTCGGCAGTGCCAACGCCGGTCGAGAGGCCAGGGCGCGAATCGCGCCCCAGCCCTGAAATCTGGTCCGGGTGAACTGTCGAGGTGGTCGCCAGGCTCACCTGAACACTTTACGCCACGACACCAAATCGCGGCGCGATTTAGCACGCCGCCACCTTTACGGAACGACGCAGCCTGCGCCCGGGTAGATGTTGCCGTCTCCGTTCGAGTATTCCGGCTGCACCCAGAAGCCGCCGTCTGCCATCTGATACAGGTGGTGCCAGGCGCACTTGTCGTCGGCTTCGTAGCCGCTGCTGTCGTACCACGCGTTCAACTGTGGGTCGGTGACGGCTTCGCGGATTTCGTGGCTCGCGACGATGGTCATCATGTCGGCAACCGACAATCCCGACAGGCTGCATGCGTTGCAATTCAGGTAGGGGAACACCGCGTAGCGGATGTCCACCCCCCCGTAGTTGAAGTGCCCGTGGTAGCCGCAGAAGGTCGAGCATGACGCGCCGCCGCTCATCGTGACCTTCATACCCGGAGGCAGATACACGCCGTAGATGGTGTTGCTGCTTGCGGCAACAGCGCGGCTATTGAACAAACCGGTAATAAAGCTGCGGATGCCGGAGTCCGAGATGCTGGACTTCGTTCTCTCGGACGCTACCTTGAAGCCCCACAGCGGCACAGTGCTGGTAATCGTGGAGTCGTATTGCTGGACGATGGGGAAATCGCCTTTTGACTGGCTGTACGGCGCGTCGTTTCCAAAGCTGGCAACGAACGCATTCATCTGGTCAAGCAATGACGTATATCCAAGCGAGGTCTGCGTGGAATTCGCGACCGCGCTGTTCCAATACAAAGCGTAGAACGCAGCACCGCTGATGACCGGGCCGCCATGGTACGAGAGATTCCCGCTGCCGTAGCTTGCGGGAAAGACGCTGACGCCGCTGCTTACAGGCGCCATCGTCGGCTGAGTGTCGTGTGGCGAATGGACAGCCGCCGGCGTCGGCAGCACGTGAACGATTTCTCCCGTGTCGGCGTGCTCAACGAATGGAGTGCGACTCTGTGCCGAGCCGTGCCGGACGGCAGTCAGCATCAACACGGCGGTCAAGGCAGCGACAGTTTTTGTCATCAAGTTTTTCTCTCTCCCGAGTTGGATAACTACTGGTCCGCAGGCGAAAATTGTCGGCGTAGGCCGAGAAATGCAGAAAACCGCTGACGGCACCGCCGTGCGATTCGCCGTTCGGCACGCGCAGATTTCCGGCAGGAAACATGAAATACGGTCCCGCGATGTTGAAGATCGACCTTCATACCCATACAGCCGAGGATCCGGCTGATCGAATTTCGTACCAAACGCATGAGCTGATCGACCGGGCTGCGAGCCTGGGGTTCGACGCTCTGGCGATCACCCTCCACGACCGCCAGCTTGATGTCGACGCCTACCGCGATTACGCCGCCGGGCGCGGCATCATCCTGATTCCCGGGATTGAACGCACCATTGATGGTCGTCATGTGCTGTTGCTCAATTTCACTCGCTCCGGCGCGGAAGCGGTCGCGTCGTTCGAGGACTTAGCGCGCCTGAGAGCGCGCGAGCATGGGCTCGTCATCGCACCGCACCCGTTCTTCCCCGCGCGCAGCGCACTTCGCGGTTTTCTGAACAAGCATGCAGATCTGTTCGACGCGGTCGAGTGGAACGCGATGTTCACCCCGCGCGTCAACTTCAACCTGTTCGCAAAGCGGTGGGCGCGCCGTCATGGGAAGCCGATGGTCGGAAACGGGGATGTGCACCGACTCGAGCAGCTCGGAACGACATATTCGCTCGTAGATGCCGAGCCGAACGCCGCGGCGATCTGCGAAGCCATTGCCGCCGGCCGCGTCCAGGTCGTCGCCACGCCGCATACGTTCATCAATGCCGGGTGGCTGATGACGAAGCTCGTGGCAAGCACCGTTCTGCCGAGGAAAACGATCCGAACGACCCGAACGCTCCGAACGGTTCGAACGCTCGATATAGACTTGGCGGGTTGAACCCCTCGCTCACCACTCTTCTCCACAACATCCTCACGAGCCGCGTCTACGATGTGGCTCGTGAGACGCCCCTCGATCCGGCTCCAAGTCTGTCGCGGCGCGTGGGAAACACCGTTCTCCTCAAGCGCGAAGACCTTCAACCCGTATTCAGCTTCAAGCTGCGCGGCGCATACAACCGGATTGCGCACCTGACGCTTGAGGAACGGGCGCGCGGAATCATCACGGCGAGCGCGGGGAATCACGCCCAGGGGGTTGCGTTTTCCGCGCGGAAGGTGGGCCTGCGTGCAGCGATCGTCATGCCGCAGACGACGCCGCGCATCAAGGTGGACGCGGTGAGCGCGATGGGCGCGGAGGTCGTGCTGTCCGGCGACACCTACGGCGAGGCGAAGGCGTATTGCGACACGCTGGCTGCGCAGACCGGCATGACGTTTATTCACCCGTACGACGATCCTCTGGTAATCGCGGGCCAGGGGACGATCGGCGCGGAGATTCTGCGCCACAGCCAGGATCATCTGTCCGCGGTATTCGTACCAGTCGGCGGCGGTGGACTGATTGCCGGAATCGCTGGCTACATCAAGGCGCTTCGTCCGGATGTGAAGGTGATCGGCGTCGAGCCGGTAGACGCCGACGCGATGTATCAGTCACTGAAAGCAGGAAAGCGCGTGCACCTCGAGCACGTCGGGTTGTTTGCCGACGGCGTCGCGGTGCGCGACGTTGGCGAGCTGACTTTTGCGATCGCACGTGAAACGGTTGACGAAGTGGTCCGTGTCAGCAACGACGAGGTGTGCGCCGCCATCAAGGACATCTTCGACGACACGCGGTCGATCATGGAGCCGGCGGGCGCGCTTGCAGCCGCAGGCTTGAAGACCTGGGCGGAGCGCGAGCAGGCGAAAGGCGAAGTACTGGTTGCGGTGCTTTCGGGCGCCAACATGAATTTCGACCGCCTGCGCTTCGTGGCGGAGCGCGCGGAGCTTGGTGAAGCGCGCGAATCGCTGATCGCGGTCACCATCCCGGAGCGTAAAGGGGCGTTCCGCGAGTTCTGCGGCGCCATCGGCCGACGTGTCGTGACGGAGTTCAACTACCGGTTATCGGGCCGGCAGCAGGCGCATATCTTCGTCGGCTTTGCCACGCAGTCACGGCAGGATGCGGATGCGCTCATCGCGCAACTGCGCAAGAGTGGCTACGAGACCGTCGATCTTACGGACAATGAAATGGCGAAGCTGCATGTCCGCCACATGGTCGGCGGGCACGCTCCCGAGGTGCAGAACGAGCGATTGTGCCGATTCGAATTTCCCGAGCGGCCTGGCGCGCTCGGCAACTTCCTCGACGCGCTTGCGGGCCGTTGGAACATCAGCCTGTTTCACTACCGGAACCACGGCTCCGACTTCGGCCGTGTGCTCGCGGGCCTGGAAGTCGAAGAGAGCGACCTGCCCGCTTTTCGATCCTTCCTCGAGAGCCTCGGCTACGAGTACGCCATCGAAGCCGACAACCCGGCGTACAACTTTTTTCTGGGCTGACGTGATCTAAACCAGATCACGCGTGTTCAACGCCAGGCGCAACGCAGCACACGACTGATGCGCCATCATTGAACACGCGCCAGGCTCCACGCGAAATCTCACGAAAAACAACCTGATCGTGTCGTCCACGGATAGGCCTGTCCGTTGCAGTCCTTCCGACGTTCGATCTGTCTCAATGCGACGCCCGGTGGCGCGCCTAACAGGAAAAGGTATGCAGTTTCGAAAACTGATTGTTCCGGTCACGGTGTGCGTCACGGCGATCGCGGTTGCGTCGATTCATCGCGATGCGTCCACAGTCCGCCACCACGCATCGCTCTCTACAGATCTGGAGGCGTTCCAGGCCGCGCATTCAAGGAAATCTGTGCGCGTCATCGCACACGGCAGCGACGCGAATCTGGCGGCCGTAGCGGCGCGACACGGCGTTCCGGTGGTACGGGTGCTCGATCACGCGGCCGTTCTCGAGGCGACCGCCGCCCAGATCGATGCGCTCAGCGCAGACCCCGCCGTCGAGCATCTCTCGGGCGACCTTGAGGTCGGCGACTTCATGACGGTGTCGAACCAGGCGACGCTCGCTGACAAGACGCGCGCCGGCCAGAGCGGATGGTTGCTGGGCCTCGGCAGCATCTCGCCGGTTACCGGCCAGGGCGTCGTCGTTGCGGTGCTCGATTCGGGCATCTACGCGCACAAGGCGCTCAGCGGAAAGATTCTCGCCAGCGTCAGCATGATCGCGGGCGAGACCGCGAACGACGACTACGGGCACGGCACACACGTCGCGGGCATCATCACCGGAACCGGCTCCTACGCGGCGGGCGTGACGAACCAGTATGCCGGCGGCATCGCGCCTGGCGCGCAGCTCGTGAACGTCCGCGTCCTCGGCGACGATGGCGTCGGGAAGACGAGCGATGTCATCGCGGGCATCGATTGGGTGATCGCCAACAAATCCAAATACAACATCAAGCTCATGAACCTGTCGCTCGGCCATGCGGTGACCGAGCCGGCCGCGTTCGATCCGCTGTGCGCAGCGGTGAAGCGTGCCTACGATGCGGGCATCATCGTGATTGCGGCGGCCGGCAACGCCGGCAAAATGCCGGACGGCACGCCGGTGCTCGGCGGCATTGCCTCGCCCGGCAATTCGCCGTACGCGATTACCGTCGGCGCCACCAACACGTGGGGCACCGCCTTACGCGGCGACGACACCGTGACGACGTACTCGTCGCGCGGGCCGACGAAGTGGGACAACTACGCGAAGCCCGATCTCGCGGCGCCCGGCAACAAGATCATTTCGCTCGAGGCGAACAACTCCTATATCGTCAATCACTATCCGTCCGAGCACGTCGCCGGTTCCGGCAGCAACGGCTATCTGCGCCTGAGCGGCACGAGCATGTCGGCGCCGATGGTGACCGGCGCGGCCGCGCTGCTGCTGCAGGCGCAGCCATCGCTGCGCGAAGAGCAAGTCAAGTTCCTGCTGCAGTCCGGATCGACGTATATGCGAGACGCGGGCGTGTTCGCCGCCGGCGCAGGCAACGCGAACTTCTGGACGTCGCGCCAGACGCAGGCTGATGCGAACCTCCTCACATCGCTGACGAATCTGCTGCTCGATCGCAGCGGCGGCGTTTCCTTCTTCGACAACGCCGGCAAGCTGCAGGACAACCTGTACAACGGCATCGGCATCCGGCTTCTCAGTCTGCTCGAGCTGCCGGGCATCATTCTCAATCCGCTGCAGCTGCAGCAGGGCAAGCTGAATCTGATCGGCCTGACGAATCCGCTCAGCCTGCTTCCGGCCAAACAGCTCCTCTTCGGCGACGTCGCCTTCTGGACGACCGACGATCACATCGTGTGGGGTGATGACATCACGTCTCCGGAAGGGCAGCACATCGTGTGGGGTGACAACGACCTGACGGACGATTACCACATCGTCTGGGGCGACTCCACGGTCGGCGACCCCAGCGTTCGTCGATGAGCACATCTTCGGTTGTAGTACGGCGCCCGGCGATTCGCGGCCTCGACATTCATGTCGGGGCCGTGATCGTTTTAGGGATGATTGCGATCGGGTTCTCGCTGCATGCAGCCCTAACCGATCCGCCGCCACTCAACGCGCTGCTGTTCGCGGGGCTTGGTCTCCTCGCCGGCGCCTGCGCCGTGAAGATTCCCGGACTCAGCGCGCTGGTTTCCGCTTCCGACACATTCTTCATCGCGTCGGCGATGCTGGCCGGACCGGGCCCGGCGATGATCGCCATGGCGATAGACAGCACCGGCCTGGCGCTGCGGCGAAAGTCCGGCATCGGGTTGCGTCGCCTGCTGTTCAACGCCACCGCCCCGCCGCTGTCCCTGTGGGCGGGCGCCGGCGTGTTTCATCTGCTCGGCGGACACGCCTACGCAACCGGTGCGTCCACAGAAACGACAGCTGTCATCCTGCCGCTGATCGCACTGACGGCGGTCTACTTCGGCCTCAACTCGGGGCTGACCGCGCAGGCCATTTCGCTCGATACCGGCGCCCCGTTCCTCACGGTCTGGCGCCGCCTGTGGCCGCTGGCGGTGAATCACGTCGCCGCAGCATCGGCTGCCTTCTGCTTCGTCATCGTCATGCGTTCGGCGGGGTTATGGGCGGCGTCGGCCGTCGCGCCGCTGGTGGTGGTGCTGCACCTGACGCTGCGGTCGATTCTGGGCCGCCTTGCCGATGCCGAACTGCACGTGCAGAAAATCGATCGGCTGTATCTCTCGACGATCGAGACGCTGGCCACGGCGATCGAGGCGAAAGACGGCGTCACATCCGATCACATTCGCCGCGTGCAGAAGTTCGCGCTTGGTCTGGCGAAGGCGCTTGGCGTCGCCGACGAGCTGACGATCAAAGCCATCAAGGCGGCCGCGCTGCTTCACGACACGGGCAAGCTGGCGGTGCCGGAGCACATCCTGAACAAGCCGGGCAAGCTGACGGCCGCCGAATTCGAGCAGATGAAGCTGCACGTGGATGTCGGAGCCGACATCCTCTCGTCGATCGACTTTCCGTATCCAGTCGTACCGATTGTCCGCGCGCACCACGAGAACTGGGACGGCAGCGGCTACCCGCGCGGTCTAAGGGGCGACGAAATTCCAATCGGCGCCCGCATCCTGTCGGTCGTGGACTGCTACGACGCGCTGACCTCGGATCGTCCGTATCGACCGGCGCTGAGCGATGGTGAGGCGATGAAGATCGTGCTCGAACGCCGGGGAAAGATGTACGACCCGGAAGTTGTCGACACCTTCGTCCGTGTCTACAAGGACATCGCCGCCGAGGTGATGGAACCGGTCGCTCACCAGGAGGCGTTATCCAAGATCGGCAGATCGATCTCCGCCAGTGCGCCGCCTAAGCCTGTTACGGCGTCGACGGAAATCCGCGCCGACGCGCCAGACGACATGCTTGCGATCGTCAGCCTCTCACGCGTCATCGGCGGCGACGCGACGTTCGGCGACGCAGCCGCCTTGGCGACCGCACACCTGTCGCGCATCCTCCCCGAGACAACGTGTGTGTTCTACATCCATGACGGCGCGTCGGATTATCTGGTTGCGCGGCACGCCACCGGCGCGCATGCGGCGGCGTTGAAGGGAATGTCCATTGCGGTGGGTGAGCGGCTCAGCGGCTGGGTCGCCGCCTGCCGCCAGACGATCTCGAACTCCGACGCTGCACTCGACCTGCACGATCGCGGCGTCAAGCTCGGAAGCGCGCTAAGCACGCCGTTGATGGACGGCGAGCGCGTCGTCGGCGTGTTCACCGCATACGCGGAAGCGCCGCAGGCGTTCGCCGAGGATCAGAGCCGCCTCGTCGAAATGATGGCACCGCATCTGGGCCGCATCGTGAACGCCGCATTGCGCACCGAGCAGCGGACGCGCGATCAGCAGGAGCCGCGCTCTACGACCGGCACTCGCGACCTGCGCGTCGTCTTCAGCCGCTAGCCTAACTGGCCTTCTTCCCGCGCGTCAGTGAGAACACTCTTTCTCGACGGTGCTCTGCCTCCAGCGTGCGAGTACGGCCCGCAAGCAAGTCCGACAATCCGATCATTCCAATAAGCTTCCGCTCCGGTCCGCGCTCGACAACGGGAAATCGCGTCAGGCCGGTGGATGCCATGCGGTGCACGACCGCCCGCAGCGGCTCATCAGGGTAGGCGACGACGGGGAGCGTCTGCGCAATGTCGCCAATCCGCATCGAAGACGGAGCGTTCTGGATGGAATGTTCAAGATGACCGCGCGCGACCACGCCGAGGAGGCGTTGATCGGTGTCGACGACAGGATAGAGACGCTGCCGGCGGCGCGGGCGCGGCGATTCGCCGATGACCGCGCGCGTCTGATCGAGCGTCATCGATGCGGAGAGCGCCACAACGTTGGTGCGGACGACCTCCCGCACGAAGAGAATCTCGAGCGGATCGATCGAATATTCGCGCGTGAGGTGATAGCCGCGCCGGCTCACTTTCTCCGTGAGGATCGATCGCCGCAGCGTCAACACCGTGAATGCGTGTGCGATGGTCACGGCGACCACCAGCGGCAGCATCATGTTCAGATCGTGCGTCAGCTCGATGGCGAAGACGATGCCTGTGAATGGCGAGCGCATGGTGCCGCCGAGGATCGCGCCCATGCTGACGAGCGGCCAGAAGCCGGGACCGAGATTCGGCAAAAACGCGCCTTCGACGCCGCCAAGCGCGCCGCCCATCATCAGCAGCGGTGCCAGCACGCCGCCCGACGTTCCCGAGCCGAGCGCGAACGCCCAAATCGACGACTTGACTAGCAGGATGCCGAGCAGCGTCGTGCGCGGCACGTCGCCCTGCAGCAGCGACCCGATGGTGTCGTAGCCGACGCCCAGGGCCTGGGGAAACAGCAGACCGCCGAGACCGATGCCGAGGCCGCCGATAGCCGGCCACCACATCCAGTGAATAGGCATGCGCTTCTGGAACAGGTCTTCGCACGCGTACATGGCGAGCG
>Ga0075425_100007540_pt1 | contig 11508 bp, 7 predicted proteins | sample SoiMethybrSBSTD4_FD_75300 | JGI IMG/M metagenome (GOLD analysis project Ga0075425, IMG submission 75300) | Bulk soil microbial communities from a Populus tree surrounding site in Tennessee, USA - Soil MetaG P. TD hybrid SBSTD4 | ecosystem: Environmental > Terrestrial > Soil > Tree plantation...
GTCGAACTTCTCGCCCATGCCCATCGAGAACGTGCCGGAGATGACGGTCACGTGCTCGTCGGTCGGATGCCAGTGCGGCGCGAACTTGTAGCCCGCGGGCGCCTTCATGCGCACGACGAACGGGCCTGCCTTCGACGGATCGCCGGACAGAACGGCGAACTTCGCGCCTTTCGGCAGGACGGGCGGCGGATCGCCCCACTGAATGCCGCTCTCCTCGACGGCGACCATCGCCGACTTCGCGGGAGCCATCGAGTGGTCATGCTGCGTGAACGCGACGACGGGGATGAACGTGACGAGGACCAGGAGAAGGAGTCGGAAAGCCTTCATGCACACACCTCCATGCGTTTTCCCGATTGGATGCCGGAAGGTATACACCAGTTACAGGAAGGATGAAGGGTCGGAAGGATGAAGGATGAAGCCGGTCGTCATCCTGAGCGAAGCGAAGGACCTCTCCGTCGCCGAGGTTGGCGTGGAAGAGGTCCTTCGCTTCGCTCAGGATGACGGCGCCTTCCTTCATCCTTCACCCTTCACCCTTCACACTTCATCCTTCCCTCATCCTTCATCCTTCATCCTTCCCTCATCCTTCCGCGTCATCGAATGCCGAGACACTTCTCGATTCGCTTGCGGCGCTCGAAGAACTCCGGCGAAACGAAGTGCCACGTCACGCGGCCCAGCTCCTCGCGCGTTTTCGCGAGGTACTGCCGCACGATCACTTCCCACCCGTCCTGCTTCTGATACTCCTTCGGAACCTCGACGATGACCCGCGCACGCACGCGCTCCTTCGCCGCGAAATGAATGGCGCCGAGGTCCTGTCGTCCCTGCGGACGCAGCGCGACGCGCGCGCGATCGCGATCGACGATCTCGATCTGCGGCCGGCGGATGCCGATGCGATGCGCGAACGCCGCGGGCAGTTCGATGGCGAGCTTCGCGCCCTTCGGCAGCTTCGCGATCACTTCGATGCCCATCTCCACCGCGCGATCGGGCGCACCCGGCATCACGAATTCCATGCTCGGGTCGGACGGATCCATCACCGCGTTGATGACGTTGAAGTTCCGCCACGTGACGTTGTTGTTCTCGCGAATGAACGCGTAGTAGTTGTCGAAGTTCATCAGATTCGCGAGCGGCGGCACGGGATCGTCCGCGGTGCCGACCGTCGCGACGAAGCAGTAGTGGCCTTCAGCCGGAATGTCGGCGGAGTTCCAGATGATCGCGTTCGCGACCGTCAGCACATCGCCAACGGGAACCGAAGCAATGTTCTGGCTTCCGATGAGATGCCACATGTCCGGCGTGATCAGCGTCGCGACCTCGGACCAGTAGACGGTCACGACGGCATTCGTCGCCGCGATCGCGCCGCGATTGCGCACGCGCGCGTAGATGAAGTTGTTCTGACCGGATTCGACTTCGTAGCCGAGGGTCTGACTGTTCTCCGTGCCGCTGCCTTCACCGAACGACGTCTGCGGATCGGCGACCGCATCGGGACGGACGATGACGTCGGGGCTCGCGGAGATCGGACCGGAATGCGGATCACCGTCGTCGCCCGGAAAATCGCGGAGATAGCAATCGGAGAATCCGGTGCCGAGCGTGGTGGTGATGATGGCCTGCAGATTCGGCATGACGCCGATGCGATCGACCGGCGGATTGTTCGACGCGGTGCCGGTCGCGGGATTGCTCAGCACCTGCCGCATCTGCAGCGGACTGAGACGCGGCTGCCCCGCCGCCTCGCGAACGCCCTGAACCGCGAGCGCCGCGCCGGTGATGATCGGCGACGCGGACGACGTTCCGCTGAACCCCGTGGTGTAAGCCGTCGTCGATCCGCCGCTGGTCGACGACGTGGTGTCGACGTTCTCGCCCCACGCGTAGCAGTTCACGCGCGGCCCGAATGATGAAGAGCCCGTGCGTGCGTGAGGAACGGTCGACAGGCACGATCCGACGATGATCGCGCCGGAGTCGCGAAAATCGGGGCTGGCGGGATTGAGCACCTGAAGACCGCCGGTGTTGGTGATGGTGTCGAGATTGTTCGCGCCATTGCCGCCCGCCTCGACGACGACGATACCGAGGGCCGTGGCGAGACGGACCGCTTCGAAGATGTCGTCGATGAGCTCCATCGGCGCGCCGAAGGGGAACGGCGCGATCGTCTGCTGCTCGATGAGCAGCACGTTGCCGAAGTCCATCGTCGCGATCGCGGCGATGATCGCGTCGCCCGTGTTGGACGCCGAGCCGCTGTGCGAGACGACGTCGACCGAGGCGATGTTCGGAGCGATGCCGACGCAGCCGACGGTGTTGTCGACCGCGCAGACCTCACCGAGCACCGAGGTGCCGTGCGGACGCGATGTGTCGACGAGCGTTCCGAAGAGCAGCGTTGCGCCGTGCGCGGCGAGGTCTTCGTGATTGAGCGTCCATCCCTGTTCGAGATCGATGAAGCGCTGGCCCGCGCCGTCGCCGCCGGCGATCGTCCACGCGAACTCGGCGTTGATGCCGGTTGGCGCGGGATCGAGATAGCCCTGATTCGGCGAGCGCGGATCATCGGCCGGCGAGACCGGCATCGGATCGCTCCCCGGCGCGTCGGGGTACGCCTTCTCGACGAGCTCCCACGTCAGCAGCTCCCTGGTCAGCTCCTCGGAGCGCATGCCGTCGGGCGTGTCGACCGTGAACCATGTGAAGAAGTTCGCCGGCCGGTAGTGCGGATCGCGCTCGACCGCTTCGCCGATCAGCCTGCGCATGCGATCGGGATCGAGCGCGGTGTACAGGCGCTGGAGATGCAACGCGCCGTGACGCTCCTCGATCCGCTTCCAGATCGTCCCGCCGAATTTCTCGATGATGGAGCGCTCGGCGCCGTCCTCGTACGGAACGTCCACCCAGTCTCTGAACTTGACGACCACACGCGGCCGGAAAAACGGACGCGTGGTATTGCGAACGGGCTTCTTCTTGTCCGCCATTGATTCTCCTTTGCGTGCTTAGTGACGCAAAGGGGGCGGGCGTTTCAGGGGGGCGGGCGACGAACGACGGGACTTTGGGTGACGTCGACGTCCAGATCGCCGGCTCCAAAGCGGAGCACATGCATCACAGGTTGCGCCCGCCGAGTATGCGAGCAAACAATATCCAGACCACGAGTTGCAACACGGCCAGGGAAACAATCCACGAGATCGCGCCGAGAACCAGCGTGCCCGGCCATGACGGTCGTCCGGGGCCGACGACGCGCTGCAGAATGATCGAGCTACACAGCACAACACAAAGGCCAAGGGCATCCGCTGCAAGGTAGTCAAATGCGGCCGCCGTCGAGAGTCCTGTAAATGATTGCGTCGCGATGAGTAACGGATAAGGCCAGTACAAAACAAGATCGTCGAGCGGCGTAAAGATCAAACTACAAAATCCAAGATACAGACCTGCCGAAATCGCCGCGACTCTGTAGCGTGACAGCACAGAGCACAGCGTTCCGTAGCCATAGGAGACTTTCCGAATTTGACGATCTCGAGCCATTAGCGCGACACCTTACCTGCAGCCGGGAGTTCCCGCAACGCAAGCGCCGCTGGCATAATTCGTCGAGAGCTTCGCACCGACCTCGAGTCGCGTGGCGCGCAGCGACGACTCGAGTCGCAGCATCCGCGGTGAGGCCGCACGGCGAGAGCCTCGGCTATGCGCTGATCACCACCAACGATTCGATCACTCCACGTGCATGTTCGAAACACGGAATGGGTCCGGACCTGCTGCCAGGATGTCAACCGAACGCCCCATGCGACAAGGCGTATCCGAATTCCGCGTGATATACATACTTTCGATTGCCTATATCTGCGATCTGGTTCCGCGCCGGGTTTTCCTGCCCGCCGGTGCGAAATCCGCTCCGTGCCCAGAGGTCCCGAGTGATTCCGGTGTCAAATACGACGCTGCGCTCGACGCGTGCTCCGTTGCGCACTGCGAAGGCTTCTCCCGCAGTCATCTGTGGTGGGTTTCACAATGAAATCAGTTGAATGCGATATTAACCTGTGCCAACCGCACTACGTCGACCATGTCATCACCCATTGCAGCGGTAAGGGTACTCACATCCGCGTCGATGCACTGAAACAGCACATGGAACGGCATGTCTCGCGTCTTTCGCCATTCAATTGCCACGTCACGAATGATTCTCATGAAAACTCCAAGCTCGCTCCTCTGATTGCTTAAAACGTGAAGTGAGTCCATGATCAGAAGTACATATCCGGATCCCGGCAGCCACTCCAGGTCCGTGAGACACTCGTCGAACGCGTTCCAGTTCTCGCCGAAATAACATGGAAACTGCAGTGCCGCAGCGAACTCATCGTACAAGTCGCCTGAAGTGAGCATCTTCGTTCCGCGCAGCAATCTCACGACGTACGATCCGCCGATGTCCTGATTCAATTTGTAGGCATACGCACAGAACTCGTCTTTCGTGGCTATACAAACGACAGGCGATCGAGGTTCAGTCGTCTTTTGATCCATAGGTCACCGGACTTTCGAGCGAAAAGAAAGAGCCTTACGGATTCGATCAGCGACGGGCGGATGCGGGCAGCGACGCCGGGGACCAAGAAAATCCGGCTTCTCTGACATGCCCCAGCGTCCAGTTCGCCCTTCCTTTCCCATTCTGGCCGTCCTCGCTCATGTACTCGCGAAGAACCTTCCCGGAGACGTCGCGGATCGTCCATCGCCACCACTGATTCACCGTGTAGACCGCGATGCGCTCGAACTTGTGTCGACAATATCCCGCCAATCTCGGGCAGGATCGCGATGAAGTCCCGTTTCTGCGGTCCTCACAAAGTTTGTGCACCGAGGAGATTCACGCAGACCAACCAGATCAGAATCTCCGAAAACGCGAGCGGGATCACCCACACCCACAGGCCGACGCCAACAGCCCATGCCCAAGATAAACGCATGTTACCAACAACGCGCCCAAGCCCGACTCCGGCGAGCCCAACGATGACAAGACCGAAGGAGTCCGCAACGATGTAATCGTACGCCGACGCAGTGGATAAGCCTGTGAATGACTGCGTGGCAATGAGAATAGGGTATGGCCAGTAGATGCTGAGATCGTCGAGCGGCGTCAGCACCAAACTACAGAACGCGGCATAAGAGAGCGCCATTACCAACACGAGACGATATCGTTGCCTCCCCGACACATCGGTGAATGTCGGATTTGCACCTCCGACAGGTCTCGCAGCCCCAACTGCTTTCATCTGTACTCCTCTATCGGCATGCTGGCGTACCCGAAACGCAAGCGCCAGCAGGTACCGGCGTCAGACGTTTTAGCAGGAATGAAACAAGTGCTCCACTGACGATCTCATCCATCATGCCCGGTGTACTTGAACAGCGACGGCGACGGCTCTGTTTTCCCCGATCCCGCCTCCGGTCCGAAGGCGTCGCAGTCGTGTCGCTGTCGTTGGTGATACGGCGGCGCGTGCCGAGGTGGTCGACGTGGTAGTGCCAGGTCGCGGCGGTGCTCACGCCGGGAGGGACCTGGCGCGTCGCGAGCAGCACCCCGTCGCGCCAGACGTAGTCTTTTCCTCCATATCCAGTTCGGCGTTCCCTTTCCGTTCGCTCCGTCCTCGCTCGTGCACTCGCGCAGGACTTTGAGGGATTGGCAGGACAGCCGCGTTGCGGAGATGATCATGCCTTCGCGACGCTTCGTTCGCGCAGCCGCCTGAGAACGTACTCGGCAAGCCACGTCATACCGAGCACGAACGTTACCCCTACGGTCAGCACGAACAGGTTGGCGATGTAGTAACCGATGTGAATGCCATCAACTTTCGGAGCGATGAAAGTCATGAGGTATGAGAACGGCCACGCACCAATCAAGATGACGCCAGCGACTCCGAACGCCTTCAGCTTCTCATCGAGCCTCGACCATCCGAATGCTGATGCACCGGAGAGGATCACGAACCACAGCGCGGCGATGCGAATGTCGCCGCGCCGGTCGCTGCCGCTCGTCACGGCGAAAAAGATCGTGGTCGTCACCACGTAGATCAGAAGGCCGATCATGATGCGCTTGAATAAGCGTTTGTCCCGACGCGCCGCAAAGCGCAAAAACGTCGGCACGTAGAACAGCGCGACGTAGACCGGCACCGCGAAGCGCAGGTGATACCAGAAGAAGTCCTGGGGTGAACAGAAGTCGCACCACGTCGATCCTCGCGTGAAGAACAGATCCATTCCGCTCAACGGGTATGTCAGCTGACTAACGACCGCGGGTGGATACGTGAGCGCGTAACAGAGAACTTTCTGTACTGCCGCTTGCCAGGCTCTTTCGGGCGGCATCACGCACGAGTACCACCCCACCATTGCAAACAACGTTGCATACGAAATGCGATGAATGAAGTCGACCACCCGTCGTCGCATGGCTACGGCTCCGGGAACAACGAGGTCCCTGCAGACGGCGCGAGAGTGTCGCCCGGAGACGCGTAGTACATCCGGAGGTCGTTTGGTTCAACGCCGAGAACCTGCACACGCCACCGGTTTTCAAACGCCATGGCATAGCCTTCGTTCTGCGTATCAACCCAGGTACCGAGCCGCTTGTTGAGATCATCACGAATGCCCGGTATCAACGTCCCCAACGCATGGCCAAACTCATGCGCGAACGCTTCCGCTAATGAGACCGAAACGGTTCCGAGAGGTGTCGGGAACTTCGACGGGTCCATGACGATTCTGCCGCCGGGACCGCCCATGCCTCTCTCCTCGTTCGTCTCAAAGAACGACTTTCCTTTGGGCCCGCCTCCGCTCAGGTGCATGATCTCAACAGAAAACGTTGCGGCGCGGTTAGAGATGATGAAATTCGCAGCGCGCCCCATCAGTCCGAACTGTGCGGCAAATCCCCTGCCGCTGATTCCGTTAAAGCTAATGATGCCGTTCTTTCCAATCTGCAGGTATTTCGCTGCCGCCTGCGCTTGCTTACCAAAGGAGGACAGAAGCAAGTCGTACTGCTGGTGACACGCCGGGCTGCCCTGATTCTCAACGCAGCCGCTCAGTTGCAGCAGCTTCCCGCTCGGATCCGTGTATCGAAATGGATTATTTGCTGCGTATGAATAGCGGTTCCACAACTGCGGCGCACGTATTGCGACCTTCGATAGGAATGGGTCGATGCTCAAGAAGTGGCCCATATCCCCGCTGTAGTACCGCGCATGCATGTAGTCCAGCGGCGGGCTCACGCTGCTGTCCACGATGTCCCGCTCATGCCCCGTGTACTTGAACAGCGACAGCGACGGTTCCGTCTTTCCCGATCCCGCCTCCGGTCCGAAGGCGTAGTAGTCGTGGAAGCCGACGATCTGATCGCTGTCGTTGGTGATCCGGCGCGGTGTGCCGAGGTGGTCGACGTGGTAGTGCCAGGTCGCGGCGGTGCTCGCGCCGGGGGAGACCTGGCGTGTCGCGAGGAGCACGCCGTCGCGCCAGACGTAGTCTTTGACCCATTTCCAGTTCGCAGTTCCCTTTCCGTCCGTTCCGTCCTCGCTCATGTATTCGCGCAGGACCTTCCCTGACACGTCGCGGATCGTCCAGCGCCACCACTGATTGACTGTATAGACGGCGATGCGCTCGTCGTCCGCCGTGTAAACATACTCGCGGGAGACACCGTTGCCCGTATCGTCATCGCGCGTCTGGATGTTCAGCGCGTCCCACGTGTACGTGTGTCCGTCGAGGCTCTTCACGTTTCCGGCGTCGTCGTAGACGTTCGTTCCGGCGATCCGGTTCGACGACGAAGTGATCGTGTGTCCCTGACAGTCCGTGCTGCTCTGCGTGCATTTCGTTCGATTGCCGTACGAGTCGTACTCGTACGTGCGCGTCGTCCCGTTCACATTCGCCGAGACGAGTCGGCTCGCCACGTCATAGAAGAACCTGTCGTTGCCGATCGTCGTGACGTTGCCCGCCCCGTCGTATGCGTAACCCACACCGTTGCGCCAGTCGACGATCTCGCTGTCCGATTCGACGTGCATGCGCGACAACGATGCCACGCGAGGGTCGCGTCCGGCGAGACTCGCGCCCGACCCCGACAACTGCATCTCGATCGTGCTCCGCAACGCGTCCACGTGCAGAACGGTACCACCGTACGTCCGCGCGAGTTGCTCCGCTATAACGCCGAGTCGATCGACCGCCGCCTCCTCGCGAATCGAGACCACGTACGTCCCGGCCTGGACGACCTGAGCCGCCGCTGCGATCGCCGTCAGCAGCGCGATCATGGAAATGAAGATCGTTCTCATCGCAGCGCCTCCCGCAATTCCGTGATGTGCTCCATCAGGACCGTCCCGTGCAGAGCCGGCGCACCGACCGTATATCCAAAGTCGGGATATCCCACGGCCCGACGCGCTTCATTCAACGCATTGACGAGGCCCGTGAAATCGGACAGCCTGATCAGACCTGTCGGCGGAGAAGCCGACCCGAATGCCGCGCCCAGACCGAACGCCCCGCGGACCGCGTCGATCCCTCGGCGAAGCTCCACGATGTCGCTCGCTTTGATGTTCGTCGAATGCCGCACGATCGGCGACTGCTGGTACGTCGTCGCAACGGTCGCGAAATCGAAGGGTCCACGCCGCGATGTTTCTCCATCTTTCGTACGGACGTAGTAGATGTACGTCACCGGAGTGGCGCTCGGCGAAACAAAGTCCACGTACGCCGTCGTCGCGCCTCCGTTGATCGTGATCGGCGTGGCCGCGCCGCCGAGAACGGTCGTGCGCTCGACCTGATAGCCGGTCGCGCCGGTGACGGCCGACCACGCGACATCCACCACGAGACTGTCATTGGAGCGCGTCGTGGCAACGACGAATCCGGGCGGTAGTGGGAGAACGTGAACGACGGCAGAGGCATTCACGGTCGCCGTGCAGCCGGACGAAGCGACCGTATCGACCCAGTAAGTCGTCGTGACGTTCGGACCCGGGGTGATCGTTCGAAACGCCGGCGTCGCGGATACGGAAACAGCTTGTGCGAGATCGCGCCACTTCACCGTCCACGGCGGCGTTCCGGTGAGATCGAGACGTAATTGCGCCGGGTCGCCGCGGACGATCTCCGTTCCAGTGACGGCGATCGTGGGCAGCGTCATGACCGCAATCGACTTCGTGCTCGATGTCGACGAGCCGCATGAATCGCGCGCGGTAACGGTCAGCGTCACGACTCCCGAGTGCGCCGCCGTGAATTTGATCGACTCTCCCGTCGTCGCCGACGTGATCGTCGCTCCGCTGCTGATCGTCCACTGATGCGTAATCCCTTCGCGATGGGTCACTGATGCATCGTTTTCGAGGGAGTCCGGACACACGGTGTCCGATGCCGTGATCGTCGATGCCGAGACCGCCGGGCACTCCACGCCGCCGCCGAACGTGATCGTGCTCGGCCTCGGCAGACCATTCGTGGCTGCATACGTGTCGGTCGCATTGGGATTCGACAGATGTTTGACCGTATTCACCATGCCGGACGGGAGGTACGTCAGCGAGGCGATGCTCGAGATCGAGGTCAGGAACCCGGCGTCGCGGCCGAACGTGATCGTGCCGAATGCGTTGCCGCAGCCCGTGGCGGTGCAGGTCGGCATCGTCAGATCCTTCGGCGATCCAAAGTCGTCGTAATTCATGCCGTAGGAGAAGGTCTGAATCGTGGACGTTCCACGTTTGACGTCGGTGATGCGCTGGTTGACGCGCCCCTGAAGGTCGTATTCGTACGTTTCGATCACGTCGATGGCCCCACCGTCCGTGAGATGGTTGTGACGTGTCGCGGTTTGAAGCTTGCCGAGGCGTGACTGCGTTGAAGTATTCGAATCGGCGAACTCGAACTTCTTGAGAGCGATGGAAGTCGAGCTCGCGGGCTCTTCGTCGACGTTCGTCAGGCGCTCGGCCTTGTCGAACGTGAATCGAAGCGTCCGGCCGCCGGCGGTACGTGTTGCTGCGTGTCCGCGCGCGTCGTGCTCGGCATAGGACGTCTCGCCGCTCTCGGGATGGGTCTCCTTCGTCAGGAACCCGCGATTGTCGTATTCGAACGAGCGATCCTGTGACGAGGTCGCGCCGGCCTTTTTCATCGACACCGTCGCGATCCGTCCGCCCACGTCATACGTATAGCTCGTCGTCACCTTTGCGCCGGACGTGGTCGTGCTGCTCGTGTCGCCCGTGTTTTCTTCGACGCTCACGACCCGGCCGCGTCCATCGTACGTTTCCGTCGTCGTTGCTGCCGTCGTACCGGTCAGGGACGTCGCGACGTCGGTCGTGCGCGCGATTTTACGAACGCCCGTATAAGTGATGGATGTGGACTTCGTGTCGGGTGCCGTAATCGAAGTCGGCCTTCCGAAGGCGTCATACGTGGTCTCCGTCCAGTCCGTGCCGACCGGGATGTCGGGATGCGAGTCGCGCTGCACGGGTTGTGAAACGCGGTGTTTGCGACCGAGCTCGTCGTATTCGGTATCGACGACCGCGACTTTGCTGCTCGGCAGGGTGGCGCTGGACCGCTTCACCCGTCCGAGGCCATCGAAGTCCCAGATGGCAGTACGAAGAACCGATCCATCGGATTTCTTCATCGTTTCGGTTGCGCGGGTATTGGCGTACGAGTACGACCTGGTCACCCCTGTCGGGAGCGTGACTCTGTCGAAGCGGAACGCGGAGTCATAGCCATAGGTTGTCCCGACGCCTGACACGTCGTAGACACCAGTCACGAGACCGGTCGAAGAATCGATGGAGCGTTGCAGCGGACGAAGCAGAGTCTCGCACCCGATTTCGGTCCCGAGTGTGCACGTGCTCGACGGCGTCAGGTATTCGGTCAGCACGCGAACACCGCTGTCATGACTATGGCGAAGAAGATATTTCGGCGTCGCGCTGGTTGTCGGAACATCGAATTCAGAACCAGCGGCAGTACTGAGACCGCCGCCATGTCCTCCGAAGTAACGCTCGATGACACGCTCCTGATAGTTCGTCGATGCCGTTGCGGCCTCATAACCGAACAGCGCGAGCGTGTCGCTCGCGGCAGGAGCGCTGCCGGCCAGCATCCGTTGTCCCGTGAGGCGACCCGTATCGCCATCAAACCTGAAAAGCGTCTTCGCGGTCGCGCCACCCTCAGTGTGCGTTTGCTTAGTGTAAATATCGCGAATCCATGTCTTGTCTTTGTTGATGCGATCGGCGCTCGACCAGATGGCGTAAGACGTCGTGTCGACGCTTCGATCGGAAAGCGAAGAGCCGAAGTTGTCACTGGCCGTCTCCGTGGTGTAAAGACCGAAGCCGTTGTCGCCATCCATCGTGGTGATCGTGACGCATTTCTCGTCTGCCGGCGGCGCACCACATCCGGAGTCGTCCTCGTACACCGTCTTCGTCGATTTCGGCGGTTTCGTGAAGGCCATCTCAGGAGATGCCTCTGTGTACACCGATCGCAGGAGCGTTCCATTCGTGCAATCGCCGGCCTCGCTGCAACCGGCATAAGTCTGACTCATCAAAAAGCGCGTGCCATCGCTGGCGGAGACGTCGGCGGGGTAATTCGGTGTTTCCTCCGGCGGAGTGTCGATGGGACCTCTCGCCGTGCCGGCAGGAGGCATTCCGGTAGTCGAGTAGTCGTTGA
>Ga0075425_100007541_pt1 | contig 11507 bp, 6 predicted proteins | sample SoiMethybrSBSTD4_FD_75300 | JGI IMG/M metagenome (GOLD analysis project Ga0075425, IMG submission 75300) | Bulk soil microbial communities from a Populus tree surrounding site in Tennessee, USA - Soil MetaG P. TD hybrid SBSTD4 | ecosystem: Environmental > Terrestrial > Soil > Tree plantation...
TCGCGCTCGCCCTGTTGTCTGTGATTCCGCACGCCGCAGCCGCCCAGGAACCGCTGCGGCTGACGCTAGACGAGGCGATTGCACGCGGGCTGGCGAACAGTCACCGGCTGGCCGAGCTCGAAGCGCGCAAGGAAGGCGCGGAGGCGGCCCGGGCGGAAGTGTCGGCATCAGCGATGCCGTCGATTTCTTTTCTCGGTGGATATACGCGCACGAACCACGTCGTGCCATTCGCGATCCCACAGCCGGGTGGGCGGACACTCGTCGTGTACCCCGACGTGCCCGACAACTTCAGATCGCGATTCGATCTCGTGTGGCCGGTGTTTACCGCGGGCCGCACCGACGCACTGGAGCGAGCGGCCGCGGCGGAGCGCAAGGCCGCCGAGGAGGACATCGTCGCGGCGCGGTCGGACTTGCGACTGGAAATCACCCGCGCCTTCTGGGCGCTGGTTTCGGGGATCGAGTCCGAGCGCGTGCTCGGACGGTCGCTCGAGACGATGGCTGCGCACGTCCGCGATCTGCGCAGCCGTTTCGACCAGGGACTCATTGCCCCCAATGAAGTGCTGACGGCGGAAGCGCAGGAATCCAGAGAGCGCGTGCTCTCGATCGAAGCATCGAACCTGCGCGGAGTATCTGAAGCAGATTTGCGGCGCCTCATCGGAGAGGACGTCGTCGTGCGGATCGAACCGGTTGCGAGTCTCGACGTACCTGCCGCGCCAGCATCGAGTGTCGAAGGCCTCCTCACCGAGGCGCGCAGGCAGCGTTCTGAACGGCGGGCGCTCGAAGACCGGCTCGAGGCGTCGCGCGCGCGCGAGCAAGCGGTAGCGGCGCAAGCTCGTCCTCAGGTGGGCGTCAATGCGGGATACGACTACGCAAGTCCGAACCCGCGAATCTTTCCGCGAACGAACTTCTGGAACGACTCCTGGGACGCGTCAGTCAACCTGAGCCTGTTGCTCTGGGATGGCGGACGCCGGCGCGCACAACAGGCCGAAGCGGTGGCCGCCTCGCGTGCCGTCGAGGCGCGTACCGCCGAGTTCGATCGACAGGTGTCATTTGAAGTTCAACAGCGGCGACTGGAGGCCGATTCAAGTCGCGCGGCAATCGCCGCAGCACAGGACGGAGTTCGGAGTGCAGTCGAAGCACAGCGCGTTGTGATGGAGCGCTATCGCGCCGGGGTCGTCACCAACACCGACGTCCTGGACGCGAACCTCGCCGTCCTGCAGGCGGAGCTGGATCTCACCCGTGCGCGGGCGAATGCACGGCTGGCCGACGCGCGATTGGATCGCGCCATCGGTAGATAAAGGGAAAAGGGAAAGGGACAAGGGACAAGGGACAAGGGACAAGGGAAAAGGAAAGGCAAAAGGGCGAAACCGCCAAGGGCAAAAGTGGTGTCCACAGCTATCGAGGTCAAACATCTCACGCGCCGCTTTGGTCAGTTCGTCGCCGTCAACGACGTGTCGTTCGAGGTGCGCGCAGGCGAGATCTTTGGCTTCCTTGGCAGCAACGGCGCCGGGAAGTCGACGACGATTCGAATGCTGTGCGGCCTGCTGCGGCCATCGTCGGGGACGGCGGTCGTCGGCGGCATCGATGTGGCTGCCGATCCGGAAGGCGTGAAACGCCGGATCGGTTACATGTCGCAGCGGTTTTCGCTCTACGAATTGCTCACGGTCGATCAGAACATCCGGTTTTTTGGCGGCGTGTATGGACTCACGCCGGAACGACTCGAGGCGCGGCGAGCGTTTGTGATCGAGATGGCGGGTCTGCGCGGTCGAGAGCACAGCCTTGCCCGTGATCTCGCCGGCGGGTGGCGACAGCGGTTGGCGCTTGGGTGCGCGATCCTGCATGAGCCCGCGATCCTCTTTCTCGACGAGCCTACCGGCGGCGTCGATCCGATATCACGTCGCCAGTTCTGGCGGCTGATCGATTCGCTCGCGAGCGCTGGCGTCACGATCCTGGTCACGACGCATTATCTGGACGAAGCGGAACGCTGCCATCGCGTGACCCTCATTCATGCCGGCCGCCTCGCCGCAATCGGCACCATCGCCGAAGTGAAGCGCGTCTTTGCCGGCCGTCCGATCGTGGAAGTCCGGACCCCACGTGCAACCGATGCCATGCTGGCGCTGGATGGAATGCCGATCGTGGAAAAAACCAGTCTTTTTGGGACGGCCGTGCACGCGGTGTTGAAGAACTTCTCGCTTCAACCGTCGACCATTGCCGGCGAGTTGAAGGCGCGGCGAATTCCCGTCGAGTCGATCGAGCTGGTCGAGCCTTCACTCGAGGACGTGTTCCTCGATGTCGTGGAGCGCGCCGAAGCCGGCAGGAGCGCAGGCTCATGACCAAGGCGGCCGCTGTCTACCGCAAGGAACTGCGTCAGATCGGGCGCGATCGCCGCACGCTCTTGATCCTGATCTTCGTGCCGGCGTTCTTTCTGCTGCTGTACGGCTATGCGCTGAATTTCGACATTCGTCATGTTCTGCTGGCCGTGCAGGATCGGGACGGATCGCCAGAAAGCCGCGCCGTCGTTTCGGCGTTCATCAACTCTGGCTACTTCGATTTTGCCGGCGCGGTCTACGGCGGAGCAGAGGCTCAGCGCAAACTGGACATCAACGACGCGCGCGCCGTGCTCGTCATTGCGGAAGGGTTTGGCCGCGATGTCCGGACAGGACGCATCGCCCCCGTGCAGGTGATCATCAGCGGCGATAACGCCAACACCGCCACAGCGGTGCTCGGCTACGCCGGCAGCATCCTGCGGACGGTGAACCAGGAACTGGCGCCGGGCGGCGCCGAACTCGTACCGCCGCTCTCCGTGGAGCCTCGGATCTGGTACAACCCCGAGCTCCGCAGCACCTTGTTTCTCGTGCCAGGACTGATCGCGTACATCGCGATGATCACCGCGGTCGCCTCCACGGCTCTCTCGATCGTGCGCGAGAAAGAAACCGGCACGATTGAGCAGATTCGGATGGCGCCGCTCGATACGTTTTCCTTCGTCATCGGGAAGACGATCCCGTATTTCGTGATTGCCCTCGCGTCGGCCGCATTGATCATTGGCGCATCGATGCTGCTCTTCGGCCTGCCGATGCGTGGCAACTGGCTGTCGCTGCTGATTGCGATGTCTTTATTTCTGATTGGAGCGCTCGCCACAGGAATCCTCATCTCCACGATCGCCGATACACAGCAGCTCGCCTTTCAGATGGCACTGCTCATTTCGTTCTTGCCGACGATCATGCTGTCGGGGTTCATCTTTCCCATCAACAGCATGCCGCGCGCGCTGCAGATCGTCACGCACGTGGTTCCGGCGAGATACTTTCTCATTGCGCTCCGAGGGATCGTCCTCAAGGGCACGGCACTCGGTCCGCTGCTGCCGCAACTCGCGGCACTGACCGTATACGCCGCGGCGATGCTCGGCCTTGCCTCGCTGCGTCTTGCGAGAGAGCGAGTCTGACGTGCAACGGCTGCGTTTCCTTGTCTGGAAGGAGTTCCTCGAGCTGCGCAAGGATCCGAAGCTGTTCGGCGTCGTGGTCATCGCCCCGATCGTGCAATTGACGATGCTCGGATATGCGGCGACGACCGACGTCCGCGACGTGCCCGTCGTGGTGGCGGATGGCGATCGTTCGCCGTCGAGCCGTGAACTGATCGCGCGTTTCGATGGCTCGCGTAATTTCTCGATCGCCGGCGTCGTCTCGACGACTCGCGAGGTCGAGCCGTACCTGGAGCTTGGCACCGCGTGGCTGGCGCTGTCGATTCCCCCCGGATACGGCGCGGACGTCACGGCCGGCGTGCCGGTGAGGCTGCAGCTCATTGCCGACGGCAGCGACTCCAACTCGACCACCGTCGCGCTCGGCTACGCCACGACGGTGATCGGCGCGTATGCGCAGGAGTTAGTCGAGGAACGCATGGCCAGGAATCCGTCGACCGCCCTGGTCGCGCAGGCCGGCGGGATCGAGCCGCGGATCCGCATCTGGTTCAATCCGCAGCTCGAGAGCCGCCATTTCATGATCCCGGGAGTCCTGGCGCTCGTGCTTCTGGTCGTCACAGCAAATCTCGCCTCGATGGCGATCGTCCGCGAGAAAGAACTCGGCACGCTCGAACAGCTCAATGTCACACCACTCCGCCGCTGGGAGTTGATCGTCGGAAAGCTCCTTCCTTACGGAGCGATCGCGATGATCGACGTGGTCCTGGTCGTCGCCGTTGCCGTCTTCTGGTTCGAAGTGCCGCTGCGAGGGAGTTTTCTGCTGCTGTTCGCGATGAGCCTGGTTTACGTGTTGTGCACGCTGGCGCTCGGCCTGTTCATTTCGACGATTTCGGACACGCAGCAGCAGGCGATGATGACCGCGACGTTCTTTTTTCTCACGCCGATGATTTACCTGTCGGGGTTCATCTTCCCGATCGAGAACATGCCGGCGGTGATTCAGGTGTTCACGTACCTGATCCCGTTACGGTATTTTCTGATTATCGTGCGGGGAATATTTTTGAAGGGGATTGGGCTCGATCTGTTGTGGCCCCAGGCGGCAGCGCTTGCCGCCTGGGGATTGATCGTGCTGTCGTTGGCCGTTTCACGAAGCCGGAAACGCGCCGCCTAGGCAGCCCTGAAGGGCCGCGCTACTTCTTGGGTCCGATCGTCAGCGTGTTATTGACTCGCTTGACGCCCTTGGTCGTCTTCGCGATTTCTTCCGCGCGAGCCTTTCCAGCCGCCGACGCCACCGTGCCCTTCAACGTCACCACATGGTCCTTCGTGTCGACGTTGATGTCGCTGCCCTTCAGTGTGTCTTCGTTGACGAAGTCCGTGCTGATCTTCGACGTGATCCAGGCGTCGTTAATCACTTCACCTGTCGTGGCTACCGCGTCCTTGGTCTTCTCGCCGGCCTTGGCCGTGGCATCCTTCGTCTTCTCAGCACCCTTCTTGGTTGCGTCCTTGGTGTCCTTGGCGGCTTCCTTTGTCTTGGCCTCCGCCTTGTCGACCTTGCTCGGGCCGGTGCTTTCAACGTCAAGCTTGCTGTCCACGTCTGTTACGCCGGCCACCTTGGCCAGTTGCTTGGCGCGATCTTTCTGTGCCTCGCTGTGAACAGTTCCACTCAACGTCACGACACCCTTGTCGACCGAGACAACGATGTTGTCTCCCTTGAGCGTCGCATCATTCTTCAACCGAGTCTCAACCCGTGTCTTGATCGTGCTGTCGTCCGCTTTCGCGGCCGTGCTCGTCTGCGCCGAAGCTGCCGGAGCAACCGTCAAGGCGCCAAGCGCGAACGCCGCAATCCAGGTTCGAAAGCTCATGCGTTATCTCCTCCTGCGTATGGAAACACCCTATCCCTGCAGAAGGGAGCAACAATCGCACCAGGGCCGAGGACTCGATTCGTTGATATTTTGTGGTCGAGGCAGAAACTCAACTATTGAAATGCTGTTGGGAAAGACGTCACTTCACGATCACGAACGACAGTCCCAGCTTCACTGCGGTAGCGTTCAATGTCCCGACTTCCTCTTCGATGAAGTTGCGTGTTTCCCGCTCAAGTTCGGACAGTTCTTTCTCTTGAACTTCCAACACCTGGACCATTCCCGTTGTCGGGGGCCCGTCACCTTCGACCGCCCACATCTGAAGCGGCGCGAGTCGCGAATACAAGCGCGTGCCGCCCCGCATCGCGAGAATGTCGTACACGACTTCGGCGGTGCGATTGTGCAACTTGTCTTCGAGCGCATCGGCCTTCTGAATCACTTCGTCGGAGGCTTTGAGCAGTTCGGTCACATCTGATTCTTCCTTGCGCGGTTCGAGCGCTTTCGAACGCGCCTTCAACTGCTCTTTGACTGAGCGCAGATCGTTGACGAGCGAGGTCAGCTTCGTCACGTCGTCGCGCACACGCAGTGCGTGGCCAACTTGCGCTTCGAGGTCCGCCTGGCTCACCCCGCCGCGCGGATCAGACAGGATCTGCAGCGGCGTCGTTTGTGTTTTGCCGTCGGCGGTGAGGCGCACCGTATATGGTCCCGGGACTGCTCGAGGGCCATCGATCGGATCCCCGGTGTCGATCTTGCCGCCTTTGATCTTTGCGGCCCCTTGCCAGGCGAGATCCCACGACGTCCGCTGCACGCCCGGCTCGATCGAGAGCGCCGCTTTCTTGAGGTCCTCAGGATCCTCGTTGTCGTCACTGCCGTCTGGCTCGCGCGGGATGCTGGTGAGCTTTCGGACGACTGCGCCTTTGCCGTCCAGGATTTCAATCTTCACCTCACCCTTGGCTTTCTCTTTCAGGAAATACGAAATCGAGACGCCGCGCGGCGGGTTTGGAAAGCCCGCGGCCTTGGCGCCATACGCATCGCTTCCAAGCCGCCAGCGGATCGGATCGGCAACAGGAAAGAGGTGAACGGCGGACGCAGCAATGGCGGCGTTGAAATCGCGAATCGGCCGCAGGTCGTCGAAGATCCAGAGCGATCGGCCGTGCGTGGCGACGATCAGATCGTCATCCTTGACGAGCAGGTCGTGCACCGCCACTGTCGGCAGGTTCAGCCTGAGATCGCGCCACGTTTCACCGCCATCGGTCGAGAACATGACGCCACGTTCAGTGCCTAGATACAGTTGGCCCTTCTTCTTCGGATCTTCGCGAACGGCGTGGAGGTAGACATCCTGCGGCAGCTTCGCATCAAGTCGTTTCCACGTCTGCCCGTAGTCGGTGGTCTTGAACAGAAACGGGTGCAGGTTGTCGAGACGATGGGCGTCGACGACAACGTAGGCCATTGATGGATCGAACGGCGACGGCTCGATCATGCTGACCGTCCCCCACTCGGGCAGGCCGGTCATCGCGGCGGTGACGTTCGTCCAGGTCTTACCGCCATCGCGCGTCAGATGCACGAGGCCGTCATCCGTGCCCGCCCAGATCAATCCGTTCTGCATCGGCGATTCAGCAATGGTGAACACCGTGTCGTAGGTTTCGACGCCGGTATTGTCGCCGGTGATGGGGCCGCCTGCCCATTTCTGCTTCGATTTGTCGTTGCGCGTCAGGTCGGGCGAGATCACGTCCCAGGTTTGACCGCCGTTGATGGTACGGAAGATCACCTGCGCGCCGTGATAAATCACCTTTGAATCGTGCGGCGAGGGCGCGATCGGCGCGGTCCACTGGAAGCGATACTTCATGTCCTCGCCGCCGTGGCCCGAGGGATTGTCCGGCCACGCGCTGACGTTGCGCGACTCACCTGTTCGGTGGTCGTATCGCGTGATGATGCCGAGATACTCTCCCGCGTAGACGATGTTCGGATCGCTGGCGTCGGAAACGACGTGGCCGGCCTCGCCGCCGCCGACATCGTGCCACTCCGACAACGCGATGTTACGGCCGAAGGTCTGGCTCGGTCCCTGCGCGGTGCCGAGATCCTGCATCGCGCCGGCGACGTGATACGGCCGCCGGTTGTCGACCGACACGTGATAGAACTGACCGAGCGGAAGAGGGGGCGCGAACCACGATTCGCCGCCATTGGTGGAAATGTCGACGCCGCCATCGTTGGCCGCGATCATCCGCTTCGGATTCTTCGGATCGATCCAGACATCATGATGATCGCCATGATGCAAGCCCTTGACGTACTGGATCGTCTTGCCGCCATCGATGGAGTGATACATCGCCACTTGTGGGAACCACACGTCTTCGCGATTGGCCGGATTGACGGTCAGCGTGGAGTAATACCAGGCGCGCTGACGCACCGCGCGCGAAGGGTTGGCGAGCTGCCACGTCGCTCCGCCGTCGTCGGATCGAAACAGTCCGCCTTTCTCGGCTTCGATCAACGCATACACCCTGCGGCTGTCAGACGGAGCGATGGCAATGCCAACCTTTCCCCAGATGCCCTCGGGGAGGCCTTCGCCCTTGAGCTGCTTCCAGGTGTCGCCGCCGTCGCGCGACACGTAAAGGCCGCTGCCAGGTCCGCCGCTGACGAGATCCCACGGCAGACGCCGCGCCTGCCAGAACCCGGCAAAGACGACGAGTGGATTCGACGGATCCATTTCCACATCTGATGCGCCCGAGTTCTCGTCCTTCTTGAGCACCTGGATCCAGGTCTTGCCGCCGTCCTTCGTGCGATACACACCGCGATCGGCGTTGGGTCCGAACGCATGGCCCAGCACGGCCGCAAACGCGATATCCGGATTTTCAGGGTGGACGACCATCTTGCCGATCTGGCCGTCGTGGCTCCAGACACGCGTCCAGGTCTTGCCCGCGTCCGACGATTTGTAGATGCCGTTGCCGCCGGCGACGTTGCCGCGAATGTTGGCTTCACCGGATCCGACATAGACGATGCTTGGATTCGAGGGGGCGATGGCGATGGATCCAATCGAGGAGATCGGCTGATCGTCGAAGATCGATTTCCAGCTCGCGCCGGCATCGGTCGATTTCCACACGCCGCCAGAGGCGGCCGCGAGATAGTACGTTGCCGGATCGCCGGGAACGCCTGCCGCGCGCGAGACCCGCCCGCCCGCTGCCGGTCCAATCGCTCTGTATTTGAGTGCCTTGAATTCCCTTGGCGTGGTCCCCTGATTCCTGTCGGTCGCACTCTGGGACGACTGAGAGGTGGGTGTGTCCTGTGCCAGGACCGCGACACCAAGCGCCGCGGTCAACGCGAGCGCGGTTGAAATCTTTTGGACGTTGAACATACAGACATTGAACATTGAACATTGAACATTGGCGAAGCGTTGGGGATAGGCGGGGAACAGTATATCGTGTGGCGTCATGCGTCCCGTGAGCGGCTTCGAACGCCCCGTCCTGCAATGGCTCTTCATCGCTCTCGGCATCGTGCTGATCGCCGTCGCCGCAGCTGAGGGCATTGCGTTGAAGCGCGCGCGCGCTGAGACTGCCACGTTGCGCGCGGCCGACCAGCATGCACGGATTGAGATCGATAAGTTGAGCGCAGAAGCGGCGCGCGAACGGGCGGCACGCGAATCCTTCTCGCTTCAACTTGCGCGGCAGCGCGGCGCAGCCTCGCCTGTGACGCAGCCAACCTTGACGCTGTCGCCATTAACGAAGCGAGCGGCACAGCCACCCGAGCCGACAGTCGCAAGACCTCCTGACCATCAGACGATCCAGTTGCGCCTTCTACTGCCTGGCCGCACGGAGTCACCGAATGCGAATTACAGCATCGTCATTCGGTCCTGGACCGGGGGCGACACCGTGTGGTCACGTAGCGGCTTGACCATGACGACCGTGGACAACAAGCGGATGGTGACCGCGTTGATTACCGGCGACGTCTTCGCACCCGGAGCGTACGAGGTCGCGCTCACGCGCATCGTCGCTGGCAGCAGTCCGGCGGATGTGGCGTCGTACGAAGTCGCGATTCGACCTTAAAACCCTTTGACCTTCTTTTTCGATTGATCCTGTCTACATTTATCACTGCGCGTGGGGCCCCACTTCTCTTGATGCGCTTGGGGCCCCACCCCCAAGCGCTGCCGCCTCGCGCATCCGCGCTCAGCGGCGGCTGAAGGCTCTCACGCGCTCTCACACTCGGCATGCTATTCGTCCCAGACTAGTGTTGTTTCGTCCCAGTTGCTCACCTTTTAAGAATCGGTCCGGCCAGCAACAATCCTGTTCGGGCGTGTGTCACTCTGGCACACGGCGATGAAATCGGTGACATTGATGCGTGCGGAATGCGCACAGTAGTAGCGGTACGTCCCGTGCTGCGAGCAGTCCTCGACCATTCAGCAGTTCGTCCCAGAGTCCGAATAGCGAGGAGTCGCAAGTCATGAGGCGCATCGTGTGTTTCGCCATTGCCATCGTGTCGCTGAGTGCCGCATCTGCGTTGGCGCAGGGACAGCAGTACGGCGTTGTCACCGGACGGGTATCGTCGCAGGAGAGCGCACCGCTGCCTGGTGTCACCGTCAGCGCAACGTCTGATGCGCTTCAGGGCAGCCGCACCGCGGTCACTGACGTCAACGGTGTGTATTCGCTGCCGGGCCTCGCGCCGGGGCACTACCTGGTGAAATTCGTACTCGATGGGATGAGCGCTGTCGAGCGCCGCGCGATTGTCAGCCTCGGCACGGTGTCGATCGTGGATCAGCAACTGGCGGTCGTGCCCGTGAAGGAATCGATCGATGTCCGTGCGTCCACCCCGTCGCCTGTGACATCGCATGGTGCCTCGAACCTGGAAATGTCGGACGTCTCGAAGTTGCCGGTCGGGCGAACGCCGTTCTTGATGACCGAGCTCACGCCGGGTGTCACGGACAACACGCCCAGCAACTCGCAAATTACGATCTCTGGCGCATTTGGGTACGACAACGTGTTTCTGATGGATGGTGTCGACATCAACGACAACGTGCTCGGCACCGCGAACAACCTGTTCATTGAGGAAGCCATCCAGGAAACGCAGGTCCTCTCCTCGGCGGTGTCGGCAGAATACGGTCGATTCAGCGGAGGGGTCGTCAACATCATCACGCGAAGCGGTGGCAACGCGCTGTCCGGTGCCTTTCGTGTGAATCTGACGAACCCGGCGTGGAGCGCCGAGACGCCATTTGAGAAGTCGGGGGCCATCTCCAGGGCAAGCAAGTATTCGCCGACGTACGAGGCGACAGTGGGCGGACCGCTGCGCCGTGATCGTGTGTGGTTCTTTGGCGCCGCGCGCGCCGAGCGGACCACGACGCAGAGTGCGTTCGCACAAACGCGAATTCCCTACACCGCGAACAACGACAATACCCGGTACGAAGGGAAGGTCACCGCGACGGTTCATCCGGGCCACACGCTGCAGGGAACTCTCATCGACAACCAGACCGATCTGCGCCAGCCTTCACTCGGATCCAGCATCGATCCGGCGACGATGACGACGCCGTCGACGCCGAACCGGATTGCAGCAGCGACGTGGCGGGGCGTGTTGCGCAGGCTGTTTGTCGAAGCGCAGTTCTCGCAGAAGTCCTGGAAGCTCGAAAACGCGGGCGGCACGAGTGCCGCGATCGTGGATTCGCCATTCCTGACGCGCGGCGTGTCCGGAATGGCGGCGAATCTCCAGTACAACGGCCCGTACTTCGATTCCACCGATCCCGAGGAACGGAACAACCAGCAGTTCACGGCGAGCGTGTCGGAAACGTTTGCCTCGCGACGCCTGGGCACGCACGAGTTGAAGACCGGATTCGAGTCGTTCACCTCGACGCGCGTTGGCGGCAATTCGCAGAGCCTCAGCGGCTACGTCTTTCAGACCGACTACAAGGTCGGCGCCGATGGCCGTCCCGAGCTGGATGCCAATGGTCGCGTGATACCGCGGTTCGTGCCGGGGACGTCGCGCCTTCAGACGTGGATGCCGCTTCGCGGATCGTCGATCGATGTGACGACGATGTCGGCTTACGCCAACGATCGTTGGACCGCCGGTTCACGTTTCACGCTCGACCTGGGCGTCCGATACGAGCATGCCCGCAGCACGGCCACGGGCGATATTTCCGGTGCCGACGGCAGCACGTTCGTTCCTCGCTTCGGCGCCGCTTACGACCTGACCGCCGATGGCCGGACCGTCGTTCATGCCACTTACGGGCACTACGCGGGCAAGTACAACGACGTGCAGTTCTCGCGAAA
>Ga0075425_100007542_pt1 | contig 11506 bp, 11 predicted proteins | sample SoiMethybrSBSTD4_FD_75300 | JGI IMG/M metagenome (GOLD analysis project Ga0075425, IMG submission 75300) | Bulk soil microbial communities from a Populus tree surrounding site in Tennessee, USA - Soil MetaG P. TD hybrid SBSTD4 | ecosystem: Environmental > Terrestrial > Soil > Tree plantation...
TTGGGGCAACGAAAGCAATCCCAATTATATAATCGATAAACCAAATTTCTTGAGTCTGAACAATATAAGCATATTCTGCATCTATGTCTGTCTTTTGATGATTCTTCATGTTAAAAATTGTAGTAAGAGGAACATAGTCTCACGTTAATTTAATTCAATGCACGTTGCTCAGTTCGCATGCTTAAGAAGAGAGTGAAAGTAAGGTAAATAGAGGCGGCGCACTTAGCCCAATCTAAAATGAGAGTTTATCTCTCGAAACAGAAGATTACATAGGTTTTATCTGAAATAGTAACCTTGAAGCAAAGTAATAGCCAGGATTTCATTTTGGCAAATGTGATTGTGATTCACCGGATCTAGACACAACCCATACCTCTCCAGTATTATCATTTGCTGTGCCGTGTTGAGATCCCCGAGATGAGTGTCTGACCGAGCACTATGACGATATAGCATTGTATAGTTCTTGATATTCCTTTTTGTCAATTTCTCCCTTCGCTAATCTCAGTTTGAGAACACTAAGAGGATCCTGTCGTTCATTATCATGAATTGACTTGTTAGATATTGTTGAAACTTCGGTAAGTGCTTGTTTTTGTTTTTCTGTTTTTGCTGATCTTGCAGTATCTGTAGATCTTTCTAGTTGCCTGAATGGTAATAATATCTTGAGGTCATTTAGGAACTTCCATTCTTGCTTTATATCAACTCTACTCTTTCCGATACGATAAAGAGACCTTGTTAGCTTGCTCTTGTCTTTTGCAAGAAAAGAAGGAACATGCATTGCCAACATGAAACCCTTTGTAGCGAACATATTTTTCCAATCTGTTGGATATGGCAAATGAATTGGGGTAAAGTCCAAAGGTATTATCTCATGGGGAGCCCTTTTTTGTGGATCTTTATTTTTCCAAAGGTATCCGATATATCCAGGGCTGTTATCATAGGGATTTTTTTTCTTTGGTTTAACCACCATTTCCATGATAGAAGGATCATGTGTTCTACCGATTACCACAAAGGTTGTACCTCCGTATCTTTTTGTTGCGGTTTTATGCTGCTCTATTTCTCTTGGAGTGTATTTCTTTTTTCTGAAGAAGCCTGTTAAATGAACTTGGACTATGCTCCTTTCAGGTTTGTAGCCAAATAACTTCATGAATTCATATATCTCATCTCGCCGATTTTGAGGAACCTCATTTGAAATCTTGTTCTCAAGTTCCAAAAATGAAGATGATGATCGTAAGGAAATTGGAGTGTTTTTTGAGTTAGCAATTGATTGTGGTGCTGTTGCTACTGTCTGGCTTCTCTTTCTTCTACTATTGTCATACTCAGTAGAATTTCTCAAAGAAGAGGAAGAAGAAGTAGATCTATCACTACTATGCGTCATCCTGCTATTCAATTCGTGTATATTGTATATAATAGCTACATTGACTAATAGCTACATTGACCCGAAGCATATTTTGAAGCGCTTCGCGGCCTATACGATGAACTTATCTTTTTGGTTGTGGTGAGGCTGACATATATCTCCTCCTGTATAGATTTCACTAAATTCGGATAATTTCTAGAACAATAGGAGCGACAAGTTTTGGATCAGAATCGGCACACAATTTAATAGTTAAGTTGTGCGTAACTCTGCTATGGACATCAAAGATAGTAGCGAATTATTCATTTTGCCAGAATGGTTAATCATATAAAGAATCATTATCATTTGATCTGTTTATGAAGCAAACGTTCAAACAATTTTCTAACCATTTCTAATTTTAGGTATAAGTGGTTAACAGATTAATCATCTTCTAATAATAAATACCATAATAGTGGGTGAATCAATGAATGCTGCTAGATCTTTAGCCCCTACTGTTACCCCAAATTACTATAAAACAAATACTCCTAACATGGCCCAAATGACCATCTGCTTGAAAATAATGTTGCTACCAGAGAAATATTCAACGAGAATAGAGAATTATTGAATGCCCTGTCGTGATGAAGTTGTACTTGTTCTTACAAAGACTGAATATGATGTTACTGGAAACTGGTTTTTCTGTTCATCTTCACGAAATGTGACTATGTTATAGACTCCGTCATTCTTTAATATTGGTGAAAGATCGAATCTGATATCGATTGTCTGATCATCTATTGACCATTTATCAGCAGGTATTAGCGTAATATTCGGTAGTATTCCAATGCTGGAATAGATGTATTCTCTGATATATACTATCCAAAGATTGAAATCTAGAGGATTGAAAACAGACGCAACAGCCTTTCCTGGTCCATATGACTTATCATTTTTGTGTTGCTCATATACTGATGGAGTAGGCGTTTTATCATAGTAGATGTCTATACCGTCAACGTTATTGTTCTTCTCTGGGAGCAATCGTCCTGAGATCTGAACATGCGTCTTATCCTGAATAAATGGCTGATTGAATTGAATATAGTTATTCTCAAAATTTTGGACGAATGCAAAAAAATGATCAGTGTAAGCGATGCCCATACTGACCTGAGTATGATGTTTATCTAGAATATTGTGTCTATGACCTTCATTGCAACATATTGTATCATTATGCATAAACTGCCACTCAGCGCCATTTATCTCGGAGTAAGGATTTATTGTACCGGCGCCACTAACACCAGCAATTGCAATATTCTGTGCTACGTATCCGGTGCCATTATAAATTGAATACCTCATATACGGTTTCATGCCATCATTGGTCCAGTGGCTAATCGCTTTAGTTCTTAGAATGTCTTCTGCATGAATCTGGGCTGCTTCATTGCGGCTGAGTTGAACAGGTAGTAAGTTGAACTTTGCTCTGTCTTCATTTATTTTGTTCAAAGCATATTGTAGGAGGCTTATTATCTACTACCATATTTGGCTGTTTTTGTATAGCTAGAGATCTGGGGTTTTCTACATACAGGGCATTGCTTAAGTTAGAGCCATTATTTTTCGTAAATACATTCAATAAAAGCAGAATACTGATTATGACAACAGTAATAGACGCAGCAAAGACAATGGCCTTTTTACCTGCCTTTTTTCTGAATCGATTCTTACTTGTAGCAGGTCTATTGTAAAAAGGGTTCTTACTTCCGCAATTTGGGCAGAACCGTATAAATGCTCTAAATCGCTCGTTGCAATTAAAACAACTTATCCATCCTTCCGCCATATTTATCATCTATAGGTTTGATTTTCTTTACTGGTTATGCGACTGTCCATACTTATTAGTTGTTTTATATTTCTTACTGCTGCAGCAGTTGGAAAAAAATGATTAGTATTAGCACTAATACTAGTAGAGTTTGTAATGTTAAATCCCGATGCAGATCGGTCGATAAGTCGTTGTTATTCTTATTCCTATGATTGTTTCCTAGCCTGGTTATTTCTATACATTTATCAATTCTCTGAAGAATGAGCCTAGCTATCATATAATATAATCACACATGCTACAATTGACAGTGCATCTTTTCAACATCTAATGCCTGTTAAATCCAATTCGGATGAAGTTTGCTTTTTAGCTCTTTTAATCTATTTCTAATTGTTACTTCTGTCACTCCGGATGCGTGCGCAATTTGGGTTTGAGTTGTCTCTTCTCCAGTCCTTAGACACGATAAATAAAGAACTGTTGCAGCAAGTCCCATAGGATCCTTTCCGGCAGAAATTTCTTTTTTTGCAACATCTTTCATAATAGCTATCGCCTCACGTTTAGTGTTTTCAGTAAGGTTAGATCTGTTTGCAACTTTAACGATACATTTTATAGGATCCGCGTTGGGAACTTTTAAATTAAGTTCAAAGAGTAGCATTCTATAATTTCGCGCAATATCTTTACGTTTAACATTACTAGCTGCAGCAATATCTTTTAGGGTCCATGGAGTTTCCATTTCCCTACATCCAGCATATATAGCAGCAGCAATTAATCCAGAAATGGTTCTTCCGCGTACCAACCCCCTATGCTGAACTTTTCTATAGATGTATGCGATCTTTTCTACCACCGCGTCTGAAAGAGCGAGTTTATCCTTCAATACATCAAGTTTACTGAAAGCTTGCAAAAGATTTTTATCAGAAGCAGTGTGATTGCGTGTTCTTAAATCCCATCTCCTTAACCTCTGCATTCTATTACGCATTGCTCCATCCAAAAGATGTCCGCTAGCATCTCTATCATCCTTTCCTATGAGGGTAGCAAGCCCCATATCCGCTTTTGCTAAAGTGATAGGAATCCCTGTCCTGCTTCTCTCGTTTTCCTGTTCTGCACTATAAAATCGCCATTCTGGTCTGTTTATTTCTTGATTTCTGTCTGAAATTATCATCCCACAGTTGCTGCAAATAACTTCGCCAGATTCAGAATCTGTTATTATATGGTTATTCTTGCATATCAGGCACATAAATGGAGTTTGCATGGTAGAAGACTAGTGTATTTTGGGTTGGTGACTATTAGGCACTTGATTAACATTGTTAACTTACAAGACTGCGAGTCCATTGAAGTTAAGTAGTAGATGTGCTCCAGGCATATCTGGTTGGATAATTCAACATTTGGTATTGCCAATCTGCGCCTAATTCCCCTTGTTTACCATATCTGGCTGCAACATTTCCATCTAATCCACAGCTGTCTTAGAAATCTCAGGAGGAAACAACGAATTAAAATTTGAGAAATTGTTCCAGATAAAGGCTATAAAATAGCTGTTTATCCAATTTATACTCACTCATACGGGAAAGAATGAATCAAGAAAAATTAAAATGCTGTGAAAGATCTTTAAATCAATGCTATTATACTGCAGTACTTTACTTAACATAGTTAACTTACTTTCAAATACAGTAACGTGATTTACATTAGTACTTACTATGCAAAGAGGTGCAGGGTATTTTGAAATTTTAATTATTATTAGTTCTCTGATAGTATTACTAGTATTTCCTTTAGGAGAATTCTTACCAATTAGAGCTTATAGTCAAATTCCATATCTTCCTAACCAACAACAGCAGTCACCACCATCTGAAAAAAACCAAGGAGCCATTTTCAATGGTGGCAACATAAATAATAACAATAATAATATTAATAATAAAAATAAAGTAGCTATTATAACGTTTGGCGATGCGTGGAAGAGTGAATACACAACAGCCAAGCCGATTTTAGACAAATATGGATTTAAGGCAAGTTACTTTATCCCCTGCAATTACCCAGATTTGAAACGCACTGCCATGACTTGGCAAGATATAGCAGCGTTGCACAACGATGGAATGGATATAGCGTCAAAAGGTATGAACGATGTACTTGTTACTGATTTATCTGCTAGCGCTTTAGCCTTTGAAATAGGTCAGTCAAAACAGTGCTTTTACAATCACGGTATTGATGCCATCGCTTTTGCTACCCCTCATGGTGAAGGATCTAATAATGCAACTGTAGTAAATACAATTGCCAAATATTATGATTTTGCTATTAACGGTCATTCCGATCTGATGTTTCTGCACTGTGATGGATGGAAGCATTATTCTGCCCAGACTGATTGTAGAACATTTGATGATAGTGGTCAAGTCACTTTTGCAAACAGGTATGTAATCAGAGAATGGGCTCATAATGCACGCGATACAGCTGATTTTCATAACGACACGCAAATATTTCAACAATTTGTACAAGAGGTCAATAGTCAAACTAAATACAATAATAAAGGAACAATAAACGCTATTCCGATACTAGCATACCACAAAATAGATGACCGTGGAACGCCTGAGAGTACTGATATTGCTCTCTTTGATGCAGAAATGAAGTATTTGCATGATAATGGTGTTAGAGTGATAACTTTGTCTGACCTTGGATATGATGAATACAGCAATTCTCTGTACATAAAATAACCTCTGAAATAGACTCCTGCTGAATATTCAACGAAAACCTGTTTACTTTTGTTGTGCAGTAGAATTCATGATGTTTGGAAGTATTGCTATTCAAGCTGGTCACCAAATAAGATAAAGAATTGATGCTGTAAAACAACGCGGTAGATATCCTAGGCAAAAAGGCAAATATAAACAGAATACACATATACAAGACGTGGTATCCCATCTGAAGACAAAAGTATTGGAGCCGAAAGAGTCTACTTCATCGCAAAGAAACAAGTACATGGTAGAAATTGTTGGTACATTTATGCTCGTCTATGCAATTTGTTCCGCCGCTACAGTATACCATAATACTGGGCAATTAGGAATAATTGGAATAGCACTAGTTCATGCGCTTGTTCTAACGGCTATAATATATGCAATAGGCTATCGTTCTGGCGCTCAAGTAAATCCTGCAGTTACTATAGGTCTATTGGCTGCAGGTAAGCTGCGACCAAAGGAAGCGGCATTGTATATAATAAGTCAGATTATTGGAGCTGTAATTGGTGCTGCCGTTGTATATAGTATATTTGGTTCTTCGATGTCAGCAAGTGTTACACTTCCATCTGATGGAAATGTAGTCAGAGCATTTGTGTTAGAGACTGTCATGACATTTACACTAGTTTACGTGGTGTTGGCGACAACTACATCAAAGAATTTTAAAATAGCTCCATTGGCAGGAGTTGCGATAGGATTTACACTAGGTTTTAATGTAATGTTTGGTGGTTCTATAAGTGGAGGTTCTTTAAATCCAGCTCGTTCCTTCGGCCCTGCATTGGTTGCTGGAAACTTTAATTACCAATGGCTTTATTGGATAGCACCAATTATTGGAGGGTTAATTTCTGCTGGAGTATACAAAGCACTTCATAGAGACGAGGATCTTCCTCTCCCTAGCGAGTAATTGAAGCTTTCACTAACAGACGAAAAATCTGACCTAATTAACAATCCAACTTTTACTCCCTGCCCTTGTAAGAATACCAAGGCCGTTTAGTACGAATTGTTTGGCCCCATTTTTTTTAGAATATTTGTTTCGGAGAATCAACTGCAATCCCTTAAAAGGCCAATGAGTGTTATGGATGGCTTTCTATCCTTGTGAAGTATTGTATATCATTTATTAATCATGGAAGTCTTTTGCGGTTCTACGTACTGCTTCTATGGGTTCTTTTTTTATTCAAGTTGAGCATATTAATTGGTTTGAATGTAACAGGATTGAATGGGTAGGAGTCTTAATCTCATGGCTTGCGATGTTGATAAACTCGTTTTGCATTTTGTCATGAATTTTTAATTGCTCATTTAAATATCGGAAAAGCATAGTACAATAATATTAAAATTGCATATATCTATTTGTTAGGTCTAGTGATATGAAAAGATTGGATATAATAGTTCCTCATGAACGTGTTGGAGAAGTTAACAAACTCCTTCACAAACATAATGTTGGCGGTATGACATTTTATGATATTAAGGGTAGAGGTCGTTCAAAAAATGAGCCAGTGTATGTAGGTACAGGTGTAATGAAATATGTTCCAGAGTTTGGACCTGGAACAAAGGTTGAAGTACTTGTCTCAGATTCACAAGCAAAGCAAATTATCGATGATATTTTAAATATTGTTAGTACGGGTTCAGCCTCTGATGGCAAGATCTTCGTGTATGATGTCAAAGAAGCTTATGATATAGGAACAAAAAGAGTCGATGATATGGCACTGTAGTTCTCTTGAGGACATTGAAGAGACGTTGTCTTTGTTAATAATGAATAGTTGAAATAAATATTAGGACAAGGCTAAAATATGTCTACTACGATAGTATCAATTCGCACCAGCCTGTTGGATGCTTTTATTTTAAACCTTCAAATTCACCTTCATCTGTATACGCACGTTCAGCATGCTCTTCAATGTCAAGACCCCTTTCCTCTGTCTCGGCTGGAACTCTAACTCCTATCAAAACATCTATTACCTTCATTATTATGAAAGTCCCTCCAAAGCCCAACGATCCTGCAACGGCTACACCTATAGCTTGGATGAGAAGTTGGTGAACATTACCAAATAACAATCCATTTGGTCCTGTTGGATTAATTAATGAGCTTGCAAAGATTCCAATTGCAAGAGCGCCAACAATACCTGCAATCCCGTGGACTGAGCTTACATCTAATGCATCATCTATCTTTAGCTTTTCTTTTAAGAAAAGTACTCCCATATAAGATGCTATACCAATGGCTAATCCAATTGCAAATGCATGTTCTACGCTTACATATCCTGAAGCAGGGGTTATTCCAGCAAGCCCTGCTATGGCACCATTTATCGCAGCTATAATACTTGGTTTATGGGTTCTCATCCAAGAAAGTGCAACCCATACAAGAGCAGAAACAGCTGAAGCCATGTGAGTAACAATTACTGTATTTCCAGCTACTCCACCAGAGGCTAATGCACTTCCAGCATTGAATCCAAACCAGCCAAGCCATAAAAGAGAAGAGCCTAGAACAGCAATTGGTATGCTGTGTGGAACCATAATTGAAGGACCATAATTTAATCTTCTACCCAAGACCAAAGCTGCAGCAAGAGCTCCCATTCCTGCACTTGTATGAATTACAATTCCCCCTGCAAAGTCTTTGACTCCTAATGTACCAAGCCAGCCTCCACCCCATATCCAGTGCACTAATGGATAGTATACTAGAAAACTCCAAGCGGCAATGAAAAGCACATAAGCACTAAACTTCATTCGCTCAGCTATTGCCCCAGTCAACAATAATGGAGTAATAACCGCAAACATCATCTCAAATTTTACAAACAAGACTCCTGGAATAGTTGGGGCATATTTAAGTGAGCTATCAAAAGGTACGCCTTTAAGGAATGTCCAGTCTAAATTGCCAACAAGACCAGCGGTATCAGGTCCAAACGTTAGACTGAATCCAAATATAAACCACATAACACTCAAAAGAGCCATTCCAAAGAAGATTTGCATAAAGATAGACACTGTATTCTTTCTTCGAAGTAATCCTGCCTCAAATAATCCTAGAGCTGGAATCATCAACAACACAAGACTAGAAGCTATTAGCATCCAAGCAGTGTCTCCAGAGTTTATTGGCATGATTCTTTTTCTTTGGTTAATTTACTTATGAATATAACTGTTTTTCCCAAAATTCAGATCATATCATAAAAAAGATCTTCGGGGAAATATTTTTTAATGCAATAAACGAAGATATCGCTATATCTCAACCATGATTAGAATAGATGTGGTCATTCCGCAAAATGATATAGAAGCAATTAGCCAAGCGTTGAAGAAAATCAAAGTTGGTGGTATTACCATTTTAAAGGTCAAAGGCAGAGGCAAGACTGTAGCTCCTCAGATTCATGCTTCTAAAGGAACAGAAATGTTTACTCCAGAATTTAGCGATAAATACACTCTTCAGGTGATTGTACCTGACAATAAAGAAAATGATGTTATTGATATCATTAGGGCAAATTCCAAAATGGGTAAGATCTTTATATCTCCAATCAAACGTGCAATTGATATTGAATCGGGGGAAGAGAATGAAAATGCGATATAAATAAAAAGCAGATACTGACTTGTTGAGGGGCGAAGGCTATTATTTACTCATAAGAGCGTCAGTTATGGCCTGGCTGAGTTTTGTATTATTTTGCTCCCATTGGTGAAGTTAGATGACTCAAAATTGTTGATACACACAACATGGAACTACATGACTCGTAGAATCCTGTCGCAATTGTCTGCAGCCTGCAATGACAAGAGAAAAAGCTTGCACATTTACAGAATGAAATTCAACAACTAGAAGGATGTGTTTCCTGCTCAGAGACTAACATTCAACAACAAGAAATTCAAAACGAAACCTACATCTGAATAAAGAGAGGTGGTATATAATACAGATATTCAGATGATTCTAAAATATGTTGAGCCTGTATTGGGTATCATGAAATTCAATGGCAGAGTTCTTAAGATAATCACCGGTTGTATGCATGTGAAGGCTGTTCCAGTCCAGTTTTCGACTTTGCACATTTGTCATATAATCGTGTATTATCTTAAGTGACCCTTTAAAGGTATTCATATATGCTACCTTGACAAAGGATAACCTCAAGGGCCATGAATTTGGAACAGACAGGAGACGTAACAACAAAGGGAGAAGATCAAGGAATAATAAAGAAAATGCTGATAGCCGTTGATGAATCAGAGTATAGAGAAAAATCATCAGATATGGCTTGGCATTATCGAAATCGTTGGGGGCAGATGTGACCGCAGTTCATGTTGTTGATAGATCTTCTCTAGCTTCTGCAAGCGATCTAGGAGGACTGTTGGGCTACTACGAGGGTGGAAACCTTGAGTACTATGAAGAAAAACTAAGAAAACATGCCGAAGATTTGCTTGGTGAGGTAGGGGCTTTTGCAAAAAAAGAAGGCGTCAATATAGATACGGAGGTCATAATGAACGCATCTTCAGCTGCAGAGGGGATAATTAATTATGCTTCACGTAAAAATGTGGACCTTGTTGTGATTGGTACAAAGGGCGTGACTGGAGCGAAGAAATTCCTCATGGGAAGTGTCACAAGCAAGGTTTCAAGTCATGCTCACTGTTCCGTGCTAGCGGTTAGGTAAATTTCACTATGTTCTTACAGCCGAAACAGATTTCAGTTCGATGCAAATGCAACAGCCAAGCTTGGTTTTCTTGTAATATTATAGCCGTATACAAAGATCAAGTACAAAGATGGAACCGATAAAGTCATAGGGTGAGAGTGGGAACGGAAATAATGTAATGTAATGTAATGTAATGAAATGAAATGAAATGAAACCTGTTATACGCCCAGTACAAACAAAAAGCATAGGGCATTCTACAATATATTCATTGCTTGGGGTTACACAACAGGTACCTTTCATCGTAAACCTCGAGAAGCCACTTCATCCATGTTGGAGTATTTGCGTTCACAAATAGCCTATCGTCAAATAGGCTTCCACGAGGTGTTGGAGTATCATTCATAAATAGCCAACTACAAACAACTACACCAACTATTGCTCAAATGGTTGTGCTGTATCTTGAGTATTGTGAATGAATACGAAGCACTGATTTAATGTATATGTGTGACGTTTGGGTAGTTATGCCTAAAACGTTTGAATCACTTGATTTTCTGTATGTTCCGGCTCCTAATATCCACGAATCGATCAAATATTATACATCTGTGCTTGATGGTGAATTGTTGTGGAAAATACATGCATATGGAGTCTGGGTTGCATGTGTTAAGCTTTCTAATAAAATACCATACATTCTGCTTGCAGATCATATAGAAAAGAAGGATCTGATGTTGATTTATAGAGTTGATAATTTAGACAAGGCGGCCTCAGAACTTCGATCAAGAGGTTGGAGAGAAGATAAAAGATTAGAGATACCAAATGGCCCTTGCTGCACATTTCGTGATCCTGCAGATAACCCAATAGTCATATATGAAAATCGACGACCACATGTCATGGAGGAGTTTAAAGGACGAATTGATAATGATTAATCTCACTTTCTACAGCACACAATCATCTCTTTTCAATTATCTGCATCATCGTATGAGTTGAAAACAAATTTCCCGCCAGCGAACTAAAAACATCATTCCTAAAGTTTCTTTTATGTACATTTATTTGACTACAAGTTATCTTCCATGATCAGGAACAGACACATGTTTTCGACCAGATATTC
>Ga0075425_100007543_pt1 | contig 11506 bp, 9 predicted proteins | sample SoiMethybrSBSTD4_FD_75300 | JGI IMG/M metagenome (GOLD analysis project Ga0075425, IMG submission 75300) | Bulk soil microbial communities from a Populus tree surrounding site in Tennessee, USA - Soil MetaG P. TD hybrid SBSTD4 | ecosystem: Environmental > Terrestrial > Soil > Tree plantation...
CGCGTGTTGCGCTCTTCGTAGCCGAGGCGGAGCAACAGCCGTGAGTTCAGTTGATGATCGAGTTGCAGGTTCCAGGCAAGGGAGTATGGATTTTTCAGCGACGGGCGGCCACGGAGTGCCGCCCCTACAGTTGATTCCACGGTGTTCAGGAGTAGGCGGGGGCCATCCACCGAAGTGATGCCATTGGCTGCGAAGGTTGTTATAAGCAGACTTTGATACTGCTCGAATGAGCCGATGTTGAGCGGAATCTTGTCGTAGAACAGTCCAATGCCGCCTCGCACAACAGTGCGATCGGAATTCGCCGGCGCGACCACAAAACCGAGACGCGGCGCGAGGTTGTTGTTTTGCCCCAGGCCATCGCGGTCAAAAAAAGCGTGACCAGAAAGACGATGGAAATACGCGTTTGTTTGTAGTGCTGCTTTTGTTCATTCGTGTCGCGTGGTGCGAATAGGCTTTGAAATCTCAAAGTCCTCATACACCGCCTTACCAAAACTTTTTCCCATACTAGGAGACCTCTCATGAAAAGCATTATAGGCGTTTTGACTTTGGCTTTGTTCATCGCGCTCTTTGCCTTGCCAAATCTGGTTCGGGCAGGCGCGGAAGGAGCTACAGCCTCAGGTTCTTTCAAATTTATTCTCGACGACGGTGAAACAAGATATGTTGAATTTAAAGCCAGTGAATTAGCTGAGGGTCAAGGTTCGGGCGACATGACTTTCAGCGACCCGGCAGCGATTCCCGTGGACGATCCAGACTCTCCGGAACAGCCGCAAACTGCAGGTGTACTAGTACGAGCAAAGGTTGACTGTATGGAAACCATTGAGAATCGCGCGGTAATGAGTGGAGCGATTTACGATTCGAATGTTCCGAGCGCAATCGGACAGCGGATTTTGCTTGTTGTTGTAGACAATGGTCTTGACGGCTCGAAGGACCAAGTTACTTGGGGCATTTACCAGCAGCCTGCCACCGGTTGGTTTCCCACCGATGCCGAACGTGATGACGACAAAGGGGCAAGTCTGACCTGGTGGGCAACGGATGCTGAGCAGAAGGACGACGTGGGAATTCCAATGCCGCCAGGCAAAATCGTAACTTGCAAGAACTTTCCTGGAGTTGCGTATGATTTTCCGCAGATCAAGGAAGCGAGTGGCGATATTCTAGTGCAGGCTAAGTAGTGGACGGCTCTTTGGAGTGCGGTGCCTTGGCACCGCTTTGGTATTAAAAGTCAGTGGTGCTTACCAAAGCGGTGCCAAGGCACCGCACTCCAAGGAGATGCGCTATTTCTTCCTGCCAATAGCAAACAGGCTTTGCGAAGAGCGCACATACATCACACCTTCAGAAAGGGCGGGCGTGGCCATAAGCAGCTCGCCCATTGAATTTGTGGTGATGTGCGCAAACTTCTCACCCGCAGCAACCACGAGTATCTCGCCGTCTTCGTTCGAAAGATAAATCTTGTCGTCAGATGCGACGGGTGAGGCGCTGAAGCCGCTGCCAATCACCGGCAGACGTTGGCGATAAAGCTCTTCGCCTGTCTTAAGGTTGTAAGCATCGAGAGTCCCGTTGTTCGCGAGCACGTAAAGAATGCCTTTGTAGATCAGTGGCGTCGGCATGTAAGAACCGCGACCGGTGCGACTCCAAATGACCGCATCGCTGCTGGTCTTTCCTTCCGGCAAAGTGAGATCGCCGCGTGCGCCGGCCTTGACCACGAATATCGGTCGCTCCGGTCCACGTCCACTCACCACCACCAAAATGTCATCCGAGAACATCGGGATGGGTGCGGTTATCTTTGAACTACGACCGAGACGCCACAACTCTTTCCCTGTGCGTGGATCATAGCCGCGAATAAAGTTCGATGCGTTTGCGATCAGCTCCTCGCCTTTGGAAGTGGTTGCGATAGTCGGCGTTCCCCACGAAGGAATCTCGTCGCGATCGGTTTTCCAAACTGTCTTGCCGGTGTTTGCATTGAGCGCGATGATGAACGAGTCTGCTTGCGTGTCGCACTGAAGGATCACCAGATCTTTCCAAATTATTGGCGAGCTCGCTGTGCCCCACTCAACTGTAGGGACGTCGTATGCGCCCAAATCCAAACGGCCCAGGTCGACTTTCCATGTGGGTTCCGGCATTAAATGAAATTTGTCCGGCATAAAGTGAAATTTGTCCGGCATAAAATGAAATTGCGCGCGTCTCATGGAAAGCAGGCCGCAATCATATGATTTCGGTCGGGTTTAGTCGCGTTAGCAAAAAACGCGCGTGTCGGGAATTCCCAGTTAAGTTTCTTCGACGACTCATTAACTTCACCCACATGCCGATACTGGCCGAAGAGACCGTCAGAATCCCCCTCTGTCTTAGTAGCAGATCGGCGGCCTCCTCGACATGCCCGCGATACACCCGCACGAGAAACCGATCTTCTGCACCCATGACATATCAAATAAGTGAGACAACCGCGCCGACAATCGTGACTTCGTTCGTCAATTGCCCATTTCCGAAAATTAGTTCGCCGCCAACAAGCGCAGATTCGAGTCCCACAAAATAGTTGAACCGCGTCCACATGCGGCCGAAGTGGTCGGTCAGATATTGCACCTTGCGCTCGTAGTCCTTGATCAGGGACATCTTTCCGCGGGAGTGCCCACCCTACAACTACAAGGCTTCGAAACTGAAGACGCCCATGGAATCGAAATCGGTCCCGTTATCCACCAGAACCTTCTGCGGCACAAAGAACGTGTATTCTCCGGTTCGCGGGTCCTTTTGCAGTTCGAATTTCTCCGTCGCACTGCCGCTATCGCGTTTGTACTCTCCCAGTTTGGACAGCTTGTCATTCATGGAGTCGACGGTCTTCTGTGACAGCTTGCCGACCTGAAATCCGTGCCTGACAACGCGCCCGCCGACCTTGTCGGGAAACTCGTATCGGTCGGTGACGAAATAGGTGAGGCCTCTCTCGGTCTTGACCACATCCAGGTCAAAATGTCCCAGGCCGTTGCGGATATCGGGAGTTGCCCACTCCCTGTAACCGCTGACGTTGCGGAAGTGTCCGGGCGCTGGAAATTTTCTGCGGATCGCGTTCTGAACCGGTTGAGGCGGCGTATAGATCAAGGGATCGCCATCGGCCGTGAGATAGTGCTCCAGCATTCGGCGCGCCAATTCGTAGTCCTTGCCTGCCATCAACGAGGCGGCTGAAGATGCCAGCACCACGCTCTGCCAATTGCTCGTGACGGCGGCTCTTTGCACGAAACCGGGCCGCTTGCCAGCGTCTTTCCCCTTGTTCGCTTTGACCCTGTTGAGGAAGTCATCGACTACTTTATTGCTCTGGGCAGCGGGACTAGCAGCCGGTTTCTTGGCCGCTGCGGTCCGCAAGCCTTGGGTACCCCGATTCTCCGGGCCCGTCAATCTGTTCTTCGACAAGTCCTCAGCCATCAGCATCTCGCGCGAGTTTAGAATTGCCTGGCGAGCGTCGGGCTGTCGAGGCTGCTGTAGAACATGAAGGTGCCTTGCTGCGCGAGGCCTTTGAGCTCAAGCTCACTCGCCTCGATGGGGTTCACGCCTTTTGTCACCAACGCCTTCACTCGCTGCTCGTAGTCTTTGCCGACGTCTTTGCCGACCTTGCCGGGGACACCGGGGAGGTGAGCCTCCTGTGGCTTCAACAGAAAGTAGATCTTCCAACTGCCCCGCATGGTCTGTGCGTAAACAATAGAAGCATTTTCCTCATTACGCAGGAAGTTCGTCAGATCGTCACCGCTGTGCCCGCCTCCCGCCCAACCTGCCTGCAGCGGGCCACGCGTCAACACTGCATACAAGTGCGTATGGAACCGGCCCAATCGATGCAACGCCGGCCAGACCCGAGCCGCCGGGTACTCGAGCTGAAACGCCTCTCCCGTCGCGTAGAGGATGCCAAACTTGACTGGTTCACCCGAGAAATAGCCAAAAACTCCCCCATGCTCGACGCCATCCGAGTACGAATCGTCCGCGACTTTTCGCAGTGCAGCGTAAAGCTGCGGTGGCAACGTGATGCTCGTTGGGGCGGCTCGCTGATTCGCGGGGCCTTTGTCCAACAACTCTATGAATCTCGCGAGTGCAATGCCTTCGGTCGAGATTCCACGCGCTTGAGAACCGGCGAGCGTGCTGCCAATGCCACGACTGCGAGGGTCTATTTCCATCCTGCTGCGCTAACCGCCCTCCGTACCAACCGTCACGTTGGAGGTATCCGTCTCGATCACGATCTTCTTCTCGATATCCGGGTCTTCACGCTCACCCTCTAGGGCACGCGCCGCCAGGCGGATGTTCTCCAACTCCGCATGCCGCACTTCCGCCTGCACCTTCTTCACATCCAATGCGCGATGGATGAGCTTGAAGTCTTCAAGCAGCGGATGCGTGCCGACTAGGCATTCGATGTAGAGCGAATTGGTCGGAACGATCACGAGATCATTGTCATTCCTCGACGAGGTGAGCCGATCTATGAGCAGTTTCTTGAAGTCATTGCGGTACTTCTGGAACACCTGCGGGCTCCGTGAATTGACGCAAGTAGCCAGTTCTTGGAGTTCCTCGATGCTGTAGTTGCCCAGCTCGTCCGGATCCCGCAAGAGGAGCTCCTCGCCCACGTCGACGTAGTTCTGCATCATGTGCAGGGTGATGTAGTTGTTCTCCTTGAGGGCGAAGACCATATAGTTGCCCTTGTAGGCGAGCACGTTGTCGAGATCGGCGACCTCCACCAGCTTCTTCTTGGTCACGGTCACCTCGGGCATCGGCAGATTGCTCACCAGAGTCTCCTCACTGCCGAGCAGAGCCCTTAGTCCTGGGGGCATGGTTCTGGCCCCGCCACCCGTGGTGACGTTGACCGTGACGCCTGTGGTCACCGGCATTACGATGGGCACGTCGATGTTGTACAGCCGGAAGAAGCGCTGATCCGGCGGCTCCTGGCGCCAGATTGCCTGCATGTAGTAGAGAATGTTTTCCTTGACGTGCACCCGAAGGCGGTCAATCTCGGCGACTCTGTCGTAGTGCTCTTTGACCGCACTCGATAACTTGTCCACCGCAACCTGCAGGGCAGTCGTTGCGACTTCCAATTGCGCCAGCAGCCTGGCCCTTTCGCGCTCGGCCCGGGCAAGTGAGTCCTTTGCCGCATCCAGCATGGTTTGTGCGGCGCTAACGGCACCGGTGTCGGCTTTCCCCGTGATCCCTATCGGATCAAAGATCCGCTTGACCGTATTGAATAACCCTTCCTGCTGCTCAGCACCGGCAAGATTTTGATTGGCACTTTCTATGGCGCTCTGAATGCTCGAAAGAAGTTGGACGTTGGCTTGAATGTGTTGATTGATCTTATTGACTACGTTTTTCTGGGCGGTCGCGTTGTTTTCCAGGATGCGGATGTTGATTTCTGCACCGACGAAGCTCTTGGTCAAGTAGTCCAGAGCAGGTCGAAATGAATCGTCCAGTATGGCTCGCCTCAATATCCAGTCGTGTTGAACCAGCCAGGCATCGTCGATCTGGTGCGGCGCTGGGACGTCGTTGGCAACAAGGATGACGGGCGTGAGCTGGTGGATGCGCTCGCTGATCTTGTACGTGCGCTGCAGCTCATAGAAGAGGTAGGTGACGGCAAGCTCATCGTTGGGATTCTGTATCTCATGAAATGTCGTCGCTTCCGTTTCCGCGCTCTCGCTGGTATCGACTTCCATCCGGTGTTGTTGTCGGTATTCCTGCGCGCTCTTCAGCACGCTCTCGCGCATTTCCTTCTTGACCTGCGCCGATTCCTTGCTCGAATCGCCGCCTCCGCTCTGCGTCGCCTTAATGGAGAAACCATCACCGCCGAATGTCTCCTCGGCGCCGATATTGAAGTGCGTCTTCTCCTGGGCCTTCTTGACGATCTCCCCGTCCGCGCGTGTGGTGTCGCTGGACTCCGTTTTGCGCGTCTGGAGATTGTCCTCGAGCTCCTTGACGGCTCTCGTCTTCTTGGTTACCGCGCGTGTCGTGTAGCGGCGAATCTCCTTCGGCGCGAGGGGAATCGTGCTCACAAGGTCGCCGACCTGATACTGCTGCGGCTCCCATTTCTGCCGGTAGGTCACCATGATGCCGAAGTTAATGGAGTCCTTCGCGAACACATCGAAGGCGTAGCGCCGCTCGGAGAGCAGCTTTTCCAACTGGGTTAGAAGTTGCACCAACCGGCTGGACTCTCCGAGCGGGTCGGCAGCAGTGCCTTTCGTGGTTGCCATGTGATTCACCTTACTCCTTTCCAGTAAAATGTCACCCGCGTGCGGTCTTTAAGCACTTTAGTTAGATCGCCAAGCACATAACGTCCGAGGAGAACGTGGTTGGCAATCTTGTCCTCTGAGATGAATTTGAGTGTTCCGGAGGACATCTGTACTGTATTAAGCAATGCGGATGCAATGAGGAATGAGGATTCTCTGCGCACGTTGTTAGGATCAAAGTTTTGAATCGCCTTATTATATATTGGTCGCGCATCTGGATCCCACTGCTGAAACTCGATGCTTTTCTTAAACGAGTTACCATCCGTTTTAAGGACAATTTCTACGTTGCCAGGATGAACAACTTCTTTCTCGGAGGACATCTCAATTATGTTGTTATCATTCTCGTTCAATTTTAGGGGAAAGCCTTCCCATGTAACCTTTACTGGGTTGTTGCCTAATTTCACGAGCTCGTTGATTGCCCACTCGACAAACAAACTTAGCCCGCCAGTCGCCGCCGCGGCAAGACCTTTGGCCACATCCTCCGGCTTGAGCTCTCGCTTGACGGTCTGACCGCCTTTTTCTGAGCGGAGACTGTCCGGAATGTCCTCCTCCACAATCTGGCTGAGTTCCTTGACCGCCTCCATCAGCCGCCGCAGGTCAGCCAGTGTGCTGATCTGCAGGTCGGGCTGGCCAGAACCAATGAAGTCCTTGAGCTCCACGTATTTCTTATAGAGGTCGCGCCCGAGAGAGGCTAACTTTCCGTCGAAGATCTCGGTCCAGACGTGCTCGAAGGCGATTTGCAGCGTATGGAAGTCGTGGTATGAGGTGACGTCCGAAGCGCCCGGCCGCAGCTGAAACGTCTGCAGGATGCCACTCTGGACTTTGTCCTGGTCGGCGCTGTTGGGAATCTTCCCGTATGCGAGCTGCGACTCTGGGGCTGTGGCCGACTTCATCTGTAGATTCACGGAGTCTTTCACGAACTGATTAGCCTCGCGAGTTTCGGAGGATGAGTCTTCCGGGTTTGCTGCGTCGTCACCATTCCCGCGCTTAGGGGCATTCTCTACAACGTCGAGTATCTCGTCGGCCTGCAGGTCGGCTTTGCAAAGCGTGTAGGTCGGCTCCGTGACCAGGGAGGATCCCCTGCTCTTGCTGCTGATGAAGTTAATGAGTGGGCCCAACTCGACGACGCCACGGAGCGAATCCGGCGACTCCGGCGATTCCGGCAATTCTTTGATGAGCTTCTTCAGCTCGGCATCGTTGCGGAGGACGATGGTGGGCGTAATGTGAGATGATCGAATAGCATCCATGCCCTTGATGACCACCGCCTCGAGCGTCTCGTATGGATCGGCTCCGGGGGCAACATAGTGCCGCCGTGCAAGCTCTTCTTTAGAAAGGTTACTCGGGTTGAATGCCGCAAAGGCTTCCTGAACACGTTTGGCGACGGCATCTGATTCGGGGCGAAGCGTCGTTAGGTTTTCCCTGATCGCTTGGCGCAGGCTCGCCTCATTCTGAAAGAGTGCATCTACCGCCGCACGTTGCGGCGTCTTGGGTTGCGAGGCAGGATTTTCGGAAGGTCCAGCCTCGAACGCTTCGACTTCGATAGTGATGGCATCGCAAAGGTCAGCTGCCATGACCTCCATTTCGCGAATGATCCGACCTGCGGGTGAATAAACCACGACCTTTATCTCATTACTAGTAATCTCTTTCGGGTCCGGGAATACCAGCGTGAAATTGCCAGCAGCATCGCTCACAGCCGAGACTCGAAATGGAATCGGCGCCTCGGCCAAGGTCATACCCGCCGCTGCACCAATCATTTCGGGCGCAATGTCCAAGTCCGTTTCGATCGGCGTTGCGTCTTCTAAAAGCTCGGCACTCGTCGACCTAGGTGTCGAAGACGCACTTGTTGGCTTTCTGTCAAATAGTGCCTCGATGCGGCAATCTGTGAAGGACGGTTGCACACTTGCTGCGTCTGTCAGCGTTCCGGACACTTGCAATTCCATGATTACCTCACTTGGGTCAGTTGTTTGGCTGCCCGTCACCCAAAGCTGCAGGCAGCAGCTTCGCCGTATTTATCGAAGAATCCCAGCAAACAAGACTCTTTCGGCTTCGACAAAATGAATCTCGTCGGTTTCAATCAAACGGAAGATTTTACGCTCGCCCAACCCGGTCAGAAACGGGGCGGCTTCGGTCGGCACCATCTGGACAAAGGCATTGCAGCACGAGCAAAATCCGTTAAAAGCGCTCCGTCAACGGTGGTGCCCGAAAGAAGTCTGCCGGTTCCCTCAGATCACGCTGCGCATGCTTTCAAATGGTTAAAGTCTTGGTCGTTGACGTGAGACTCGCGAGGGCAGTGCAGCCACACGAGAAACGAAAGTTTAAAGAGGTTCCGGAAACGAATATAAATACCCAGAGTGAGGCTGTCAATGAAAACTGCGGGCAATATTGCGCTTGTTTCACGTTTCAAAATTCGGCTGTCTTCATACTTACATTCTTATTCACAAACTGTAACGTTAAGAGAATCCAAGAACCCCTCACAGTTTCAATCCATGCCGCAGTTGATGTGGCGCTGCTCGACCACCAGTTTTTGCGTTCGACTATTCATTCGATGTAATCCACTAGGCACTCGTCGGAAGATCGAAATGTTTGTGAAGTAAGCATATGCCAGAGCGATCCGTATACCCGTGTCTCTGGAGGACCGTTCTGATTTTGCTGAGCACTTCATGATCCTTCTTCGCGGACTGGCGGGACGTCGTGAATGTGCGGAAGCGAAAGCCAATTGTTAGCCGCTTTACGGGTATTGGGGCATTAGCAAGCTTCACAGAAAGGATGAAGAAGCTTTCAAGTTATGACCGAAATCTGTAGGAAAATTTCACGTTATGCCGGACAAGAATTTCATTTAATGCCGGAATCGTCCGCCTAAGTCATTGATTCCAGTAAGGTGCTAATTTCACTTTATGACGGAACCCACATTCCACAGAAAGCGCGGGTGCGACGGTATCGCTACCGCCGGCTTGCGATATTTCTCGATGTACTTGCGCGCGAACTCGTTCAGGTACGGAGCGTCCACAAGACCAATCTTCTCGGCTTCCTTCTCGGCGTCTTCAATCCTCCAGCCGTCGCGTAAAACTCTCCTGATCATCCAGAACGCTCCGACGCGCTTGGCGGCCGTGCAATGAATGAATGCCGGTCGATTCGCCGGATCATCAGTGATCTTCAGAAACTCTGTGGCCTGCTCGTCCTGTGGATTGCCGACCGCGACGGGAATGTTGAAATACCGCAGGCCGAGTTCTTTGGCCTTGGCTTCTTCCTCGGCGGCGCGATGTTCGCTTGGTTGCCGGAGATTGATGATGGCTTTGACGCCGTCGGCTTTCAGCTTTTCGAGGTGCTCCAGCCGCGGCTGACCGCCAGTGCAGAAGTCTTTATTGACGCGGAGAAAGTTTCTGATGGAAGACGTGTCTTCCTGCGCCAGGACTGCTGAGACTGCCAGCAAAATGGAGAAGACGATGAGAATGGGTTTCATTTCTGTTGTGCTTTCTGTGCTTCTTTGCGGCACATAATCCGCAAGATTTGTGGCTAGCTCCATTCATTTGTTCCGACCAGCACTCTTACAATCACCGGTGAATTGGCCAGCAGCATAGTTAACCACGTGCGACCGCGGTTGATGTCTTCAGCGAGATAGAACATGCGTGGTGGAAAGTAGATTAAGAGAGCGATGAAGCTCAGGAAGAAGAGCCGAAGAGCAAAGTCTACTGGACCAGATACCCGTGGAAGGCCCGCGAAGGCCAACAAGTTCCAGGCGATCTGAAAAAGAATCATGTTCAGAAAGATGCAAATGTCACCTAGTGTTTCACTCTCAGGATCACGCAAAAACCTGCTGCGCGGAGGTTTCTTCGGCGCAGAGAAGTATCGATAGATCAGAAACGTCTGCACGATCGTGCAGATCAGTCCCGCAAAAACGAGTGGAATAAAGACTGCACCGTTGTTCAGTAGCTGCTGGCCAAAAAGAAACCTTCCCAGGCCGGTCAGGATGGCCGAAATCAGAACGAGATTCAGGCAAAAATAGAAGATCGGATTGAACAAACAGCCTGCCAGTGTCGACTCGGGATCCACGCTTCTTCCTTCGGTTTTCAACCGGCGATGAAAGTGCCAACGCTTGAGCACCGCACCAGCCGCCGGTAAAACCCACATGCCCAAGGCGGCAACTGACAGAGCAAACTGGGCCAGCGGTTCACCAGCATCGGCGAAACGGAACAGCTCGACAAAGTAGCTTGTCAGCCATCGCATAAAAAACAAATTGAGAAAGAAGACAACGATATCCAGCAACAAGCCACGATTCTGTTTGGCGAGAAGCTTCGGCGGCATCCTTGTTTTAGAGTTCAACGTTTAGAGTTCAGCCTTTTAGGCTGTTGCGGACAAGCTAAAGCTTGAACTCTAAACAAACAAAAGATCATCTCGTTAGTTGGCGATACTTGATCCGGTGCGGTGTTTCGGCGGCAGGGCCGAGTCGCGCCTTTCGATCAGCCTCGTAATCCGAATAATTACCTTCAAACCAAGTGACTTTGCTGTCGCCCTCAAATGCCAGGATGTGCGTCGCGATGCGATCGAGAAACCAGCGATCGTGCGAGATCACCACCGCGCAGCCCGCAAAGTTCTCCAACGCTTCTTCCAACGCGCGCAGCGTGTTGACGTCGAGATCGTTTGTCGGTTCGTCAAGCAGCAACACGTTCGCGCCTTCCTTGAGCATCTTTGCCAGATGAACTCGATTCCGTTCGCCGCCGGACAACATGCCGACTTTCTTCTGCTGATCGGAGCCGGAGAAATTGAAGCGCGCGACGTAAGCACGCGAGTTTACTTCGCGGTTCCCGAGCTTCAACACGTCTTCGCCTCCGCTGATCTCTTCCCAGATCGACTTATCCGGAGCAAGTATGCGGCTCTGATCGACGTACGCCAGCATGACGGTTTCGCCCTTGCGTATCATTCCAGCGTCAGGTTGTTCCTGTTCCGTGATCATGCGAAACAACGTCGTCTTGCCCGCGCCGTTTGGACCAATCACGCCGACGATTCCACCCGGCGGGAGCGAGAAGTTCATGTCGTCGATAAGCAGCTTCTGTCCGTATCCTTTGCTGACGTGTTCAGCCTCGATAACTACATTGCCGAGTCGTGGTCCAGCCGGAATGTGAATCTCGAGATCGTCGCGTCGTTTCTCATTTTCCTGTCGTAGCAAGTCTTCGTAGGAGTTGATTCGCGCTTTGCCTTTGGCGTGACGTGCTTTTGGCGACATGCGAATCCACTCGAGCTCGCGTTGCAGCGTTTTCTGTCGCTCGCTTTCTGACTTC
>Ga0075425_100007544_pt1 | contig 11505 bp, 5 predicted proteins | sample SoiMethybrSBSTD4_FD_75300 | JGI IMG/M metagenome (GOLD analysis project Ga0075425, IMG submission 75300) | Bulk soil microbial communities from a Populus tree surrounding site in Tennessee, USA - Soil MetaG P. TD hybrid SBSTD4 | ecosystem: Environmental > Terrestrial > Soil > Tree plantation...
TCGGTCATGATCGTCGCCGGGTTGCTGTTGACCAGGACGACCTCGAGCCCTTCGGCCTTGAGCGCCTTGCAGGCCTGCGTGCCGGAGTAGTCGAACTCGCACGCCTGGCCGATGACGATCGGCCCGGAGCCGATGACGAGAATCCGCTTCAGATCAGTACGCTTCGGCATCTCTCAGGCGCGCCGTTCCATTTCTTCGACGAATTGTCTGAACAGGTAGTCCGCGTCGTGCGGCCCCGGCGCCGCCTCGGGATGGTACTGCACGCAGAACACCGGCTTCGTCGTGTGCCGGAGCCCTTCCACAGTACCGTCGTAAAGGTTCACGTGCGTGACCTTCACGTCGGATGGCAGCGAATCGGGGTCGACGGCGAAGCCGTGATTCTGCGAGGTGATCTCCACCTTGCCGCTTTCGATCTCACGAACGGGGTGGTTGGCGCCGCGGTGGCCGAACTTCAGCTTGTAGGTTTCTCCGCCCATCGCCAGCGACAGCACCTGGTGGCCGAGGCAGATCCCGAACACCGGCACGTCGGCCTCGACCAGGTGCCGCGCGTTGGCGATCGCGTAGGACAGCACCGCCGGATCCCCGGGGCCGTTGCTCAGGAACACGCCGTCGGGCCCGGCCGCGATCAGCTCGGAGGCCGGCGCGGTCGCGGGAAAGACCCGGACGTCGCAGCCGTACGCCGTGAAGCGGCGCAGGATGTTCCACTTCATCCCGTAGTCGTAGGCCGCGACGCGCAGGTTGCGCCGCGCCCGGCGCTGCGCCGGCGGCGCGAACTCGTCTTCGGGCGAGGACGAGGGCTGCCAGTCGAACTCGCGCTCGCAGGTCACGCCGAGCACCAGGTCGGAGCCTTCCATCGACGGCAGCGCCTGCGCGCGATCGACCAGCGTGCGCGGGTCGGTGTCGCCGGTGGCGATGATGCCGCGCATCACGCCGGCGGAGCGCAGCACCCGCGTCAGCGCGCGCGTGTCGATGTTCGAGATGGCGACGATGTTGTTGCGCGTCAGGTAGTCGCGCAGCGTGCCTTCGGAGCGCCAGTTGCTGGCGATCGGGGATTCCTCGCGCACGATGAAGCCGGCGACCTGCGTGCCGCGCGACTCGGGGTCGTTGTGCGCGACGCCGTAGTTGCCCATCTCGGGCGCCGTCATCGCGACGATCTGTCCGGCGTACGAAGGATCGGTGAGGATCTCCTGGTAGCCGGTCATGCTCGTGTTGAACACGACTTCGCCGCCGGTTTCGCCGGGGGCCCCCGCGGCTTCCCCGTCGTACCAGACCCCGTTTTCGAGCGCTAAGGTTGCTTTCACCTTTATTACTTGTCCTCGAGTGAGCCGGTGACGCGCGACATCGTGCCGGCGGTGACGCGCGTCGTCGCGCTCCACGGCTGCTTTCCTGCCATTTCGATTTTCACGACGTGCGAGCCGATCGGCACGCCCGGCAGGCTGAGCGGCGTCTGGCCGACGCTGCGGCCGTCGACGAACACCGTCGCGCCGCGCGGACGCGAGTCGACGTAGATGCTGCCGGTGTAGCTGTCGGTCGTGTTGCCCGCCGCGGGGCTCGGCGGCGGCACGGTCCGCTGCGGCGGCGGCGCCGGGACCGCGGGCGCGGGGCGCGGCTCCGCTTCGAGCCTCGCCGCGAAGGTGTGCGAGGCGCTGGCCGCGCTCAGGCGGACTTCCTCGCGCGCGATGCGATAGCCGGGCTGCACGACGCGGACGACGTAGGTGCCGAACGGCAGGTCGTCGAGCGTCAGCGGCGTACGCCCGCGCCACTTGCCGTCGATCGTCACCGCGGCGCGCGACGGCGTCGACTGTACGACCAGGCGTCCTCTCACCGCGCCGTGCGCGGCGGTTGATGGTGTCGCGACGCGCCCGGTGGACGAGGTGGCCGCGGCGTCCGCGCGGCCACGCCGGTCGGCCTCCGCGGCGCCGGGCAGCGGCGGGCGCGCGCCTTCCGTCGGCGGCACGCCGCCCGCCGTCGGCGAGGTCACCTTCTGCTCGCTGTATTGACCCGGACGATCGGCGGTGGCCGGTCCTGCCGGACCCGCGGGACTTGCGTGTGCCTGTGTCCCCGCGGGGGCCGGTGGTGCCGCGACCTCCGTGGGCGAGGGCACACGATCGCGGCCGCTCATGTAATACGCGCCGGCGGCGAAACCGGCGAGCAGACCGAGCACGAGCATCAACGCCGACGGCAGCACCGGCGAGCGCGACCGCTCGATGACCTCCGGATCGTGATCGGCTCCTAGCATGGGCGCCTCCACGTCAGGTGCGCGCAGCGAGACCGCCGAGGCGGGCCCGTAACCCGGCGACTCGAAGTCCCGCGACAGCGGCGGCACCGTCTCGCCAACCGCTTCGAGCGGCCGCCGCAAATCGGGATCCGCCTGCTCGTGCACGAAGTCGTCAGCGAACGGCGCGGGTTCCTCAGGCAGATCGTCGCTCGACTCCGCCTCGATGTCCGCGGGCGCGACCTCGACGACCGGCTCCGGCCGGGGCTCGGGACGTCTCGCGGGCTCCGGCGCGAACGGGGGTTCGAGCTGCGTGTCGATCGCGAACTCACCAGGCGTCGGCGTTGTCGCCGCAGTCGTGGCGACGGCCGCCGGGACGGCCACCTCCGCCGTGCCGATCGCCGATGCCGGTTCCGCCGCCGGCGGTGCGGCAGCCACCGTCTCGCCGCGCGACGCCGCTTCGAGCGCGCTCGCGAAGGCCAGCGCGTTCGTGAACCGCTTCGCAGGATCCGCGTCCATGGCGCGCGCCAGCACCGCGTGCAGCGCGTCGCGGTGGGGACCGTCCGGCAGCGCGCCGATCTCCGTCCCGGTGCCCGCGGGCCTTCGCCCGGTCAGCAGCTCGAACGCGATCGCGGCGAGCGAGAAGATGTCGGCGGCCGTCCCCCACGACGCGCCGTCCATCCGCTCCGGAGCGGTGTAGGGACGGCGAACGGGTGCGCGGATGCCGACCGCTTCCAGCGCCTCGACGACGCCGAAGCCCGTGGCGCGCGCTTCGTCCGGTGTGACGAACACGTCACGCGGATGTAACCCGCCGTGCCCGACCCCGGCGGCGCGCGCGAAGTCGATCGCGCCGGCAATCTGCGTGATGAACGGCAGCGCCTTGTCCAGGGGGGCCGGCGCGTAGTGGCGCATGGCCACGTCGAGCGACTCGGCGGCGACATACTCCTCGGCGCGGTACGCCAGCGTCCCTTCGACTCCGGCGGCGAGCGGCTCGACGATGGAGGGATGGAACAGCGACGCCTGCGCCGCGCGCTGCAGCGCGTCAGCCAGGGCCTGGGCCTGTTCGGGGACGATGTCGAGACGGAAGACCTTGACCGCGACGAGGCGATCGCGCGCGGGCTCGTAGGTACGAAAGACGGGACCGAGAGTACCAATACCTATCTGGTGCAGCACCCGAAAGGGGCCGAAAGCGGCTGGCGGCGAGAATGCGCTTGGGTCCTCTCTGGTCAGCGATGGAACTCCTCGGGCAGATCGACCAACTGTACCACGAATCGCGGGATCCCCGGGACCTTCCTGCGCGTCTGAAGCGGGGTGTCACCACGCCGCTGCCTTGACAGCTTTCCAAGCGCTCTGAGAGAGTACGACTCCGTGTCTGTCGAGCCCAGCCTGTCCAGCGAACCGCGGTTGAAACTCAGCCCGGTGGACGTGCGCCGCTTCCCGTGGATTCGTCCGCTGGCTGGCGACTACGCCTACAACTTCAAACAGGTCGAAGGGCTCTACGCCGGCAACCCGCTCGAGGCGGACGCGTGGCGCCAGGCCGTGGCGCGCGCGCAGCAGCAGCCGCGGGATCGCGCGCGGCTGGCGTCGGTGCTGCAGGCGCAGCAGGTTCACCGCAACGCGCCGGCCGAGGCGCGCGCCGCCGCGGCGCGGCTGGCCGACCCCAACGCCGTCGCGGTGGTGACCGGGCAGCAGGCGGGCGTCTTCGGCGGGCCGATGTACACGCTGCTGAAGGCGATCACCGCGCTGCAGCTGGCGCGCCGCACCGAGCACAAGCAGAAGGTGCCGGCGGTGACGGTGTTCTGGGTCGAGGCGGAAGATCACGACTGGGAAGAGGTCAAGAGCTGTACGGTGCTCGACGCCGAGTTCCAGCCGCGTACCGTGACGCTGCCGGATCTCGAGGGGGCCGGCGAGCTGCCCGTGGCCAGGCTCCAGCTGGATGCCCGCGTCGAGCAGACGATCGAGGAGCTGGCCGCCGTCCTTCAACCCACCGAGTTCACCTCCGACATCCTCAATTCGCTACGCGCCGCCTGGACGCCAGGCCGCGGGTTCGCCTGTGCGTTCGCCACCTGGATCGAAACGCTGCTCGGCCCGTACGGCCTCGTCGTGTTCGAGTCTGCCGATCCGGCGGCCAAGCCGCTGGTGGCCGACGTCTTCGCCCGCGAGCTGTCGTCGCCGGGCCGCACCGCGGCGCTGGCCGCGGAAGCGGGCGAGGCGCTGGCGGCACGGGGACACGCGCCGCAGGTCGTGTCGCAGCCCGACAGCGTGTCGTTGTTCAACCTCGATCCCGTGCGCCGATCGATCCGGCGCCAGGGGGATCAGCTCGCGATCGGCGACGAGACGCATTCGAGCGAGGACCTGGCGCGGGCCGCGCGCGAACGGCCGGCCGCGTTCAGCCCGAACGTGCTCCTGCGGCCGATCGTGCAGGACACGCTCTTTCCGACGATCGCCTACGTCGCCGGCCCGAGCGAGCTCGCCTATCTCGGCCAGCTGCGCGGCGTCTACGAGCAGTTCGGCGTGGCGATGCCGCTGATGGTGCCGCGCTCGACCGCGACGCTGCTCGACTCGGGCGCGACGCGCTTCCTCGCCAAGTACAAGCTCGCGTTCGAAGACCTCCGCACGCCGGACGAGTCCACGCTGAACAAGCTGCTGGAGGCGCAGCTGCCGGCCGCGGTCGAGCAGTCGCTCAAGGACGCGGCGTCACAGGTGCACGAGGCGATGGACCGGGTGATCGAGGCGCTGCCCGCGCTGGATCCGACACTGCAGGGCGCGGCGAAGACGACGCTTGGCAAGATGGAGCACGAGCTGCGCTCGCTGCACTCGAAGGTGATCCACTCGGCGAAGAAGCGCGACGAGACGCTGCGCCGGCAGTTCACGCGCGCCCAGGGGCAGGCCTTCCCGCAGGGCCATCCGCAGGAGCGCACGCTCGCGGTGATCTACTTCTTGAACCGCTACGGCCCGGGCCTGATCGATCTGCTGCTCGAGGAGCTGCCGATCGACCCCGGCCATCACTGGCTGATCACCCTATAGGTCAGCCCATAAAGGGCTGACCCACAGAGCATGTGGGTCAGGGCTTCAGCCCTGACTAGAGAGCCGCAGCAGCGTCCTTCAGCTTGTCGCCGGCGGCGCGGAGCCGTTCGCGCGCGCAGCGCAGCCAGTCTTCGTCTTCAGTCAGCGCCTTCTTCGACTCGCCAATCGCCCGCGTGATCTCGGACGGCGAGGGTCCGCCGTGCGTCGTGCGCACCGCGACGAAGTGGCGCGGGCTGAGGATCTCGGCGAGACGCTCGTCCGAGTAGACGATCGCCGTCCCCGTCACCGCTTTCGACACGTCACGCAGAAGGGATGCGAGCGGCTGGTTCGGCGTGGCGCGCGCGCCGGCGACGAGGCGCACCGCAATGCCGTGGCTGGCCTTGAACGCCAGCCCGTGCTCGCGCGTCAGCGTGTCGGCGAGCTCCGTCACCGTGATCCAGTTCTGCCCCGCGCGCTCCGCCAGCTTCTCGACGTTGAACTCGGCGCCCTGCATTGCGGCGGCGACCAGCGAGACGGCGCGCGCCGCGTCGTGGAAGAACTGGCGCACCAGCGGCTGCAGGTCGTCCTCGGTATCGACGATGTCGCCGAACGGCGTGTTGTGCGGCGCGAGCATCAGGCCCGTCGCCTGGCCGAGCGCCTTGCTGCCGATCGCGCGCGCGTGCTCGAGCGCCACCGGGTTGCGCTTCTGCGGCATGATGCTGCTGCCCTGCACGAAGCCGTCGGCGAGGCGCAGGTAGCCGAACTCGAGGGTGCACCAGAGCAGCAGGTCCTGGATGACGCGGCCGAGGCCGACCAGCAGCACCGCGGCCGCGCTCACGCTCTCGAGCAGGTAGTCCACCGTCGCGATGCTGCCGTAGGTGTTCCCCGTCGTCCCGTCGAAGCCGAGAAGCTCCGCCGTCCGGTTGCGATCGATCGGAAAGCCGGTCCCGGTGATCGCACAGGCTCCGAGCGGATTCTGATTCGTGCTGGCGTAGGCGGCCCTGAGCCGCACCGTGTCGCGCTCCAGCTGTTCGACGACCGCCTGCAGGTAGTGCGCGATCGTCGAGGGCTGCGCCGGCTGCGTGTGCGTGTGCGCGGCGAACACCGCGTCGCGGTACTTCTCGGCCAGCGGCACCAGCGCGCGCCGCAGCGCCACCGTCGCGTCGATCACCGCGAGGATCAACTGCCGCTGCGACATCCGGTACATCGTCATGTCGATGTCGTTGCGAGAGCGGGCGGTGTGCAGGCGGCCGGCCGCGTCCTCGCCGCAGCCGGCGACCACCAGCCGCTCGATGTAGAAGAACAGGTCCTCGTAGGTGCCGTCGTAGCGGACCTGGCGGATGTCGTCCTCGGAGATGGCGTCGAGTGCGGTGCGGATCGCGGCGGCTTCGTCGCGGCCGACGATCCCCTGCTCGGCCAGCATGATCAGGTGGGCGTATTCAATCGCCATCAGCGGCGTCAGGAACTGCGCCTTGGCGTCTTCGAAGTTCTCGTTGAGGACAATGCGGACGTAATCTGGCGAAAATTTCACGCGGCTTTCTTCCCAAGGCTGATCAAGTTCGCCAACAGGCGATAGGCGCCGTCGGTGCCGGCCGGCAGCTGCCGCCACAGGCCGAGGCCGGTGTAGATCCACCGCCCCTTGCCGACGCGCGCTTCCACCAGGATGCCGGTCTTTGATCCAGCATTGTACGGGAAAGGATCCTGCGAGCGGACGAGATCGACGTAGCGCGGATCGCGCTCGCCCATGAAATAGGTGCCGCGCTCCTGCACCCAGCCGCGCCACGCGTCCGGCCCGATGCGGTTGGGCGTGGTGAACAGCGGATGGCCGGGCACGAGGATCTCGATCGGCGCGTTCTCGTCGGTGACGCGATCCGCCGTCGTCTTCGCCGGATACGGGCCATACTGGGCCTCGTTGAACTCGGTGCGCTGGTACTGGACGACGACGGTGCCGCCGGCCGCGGCGTAGTCGAGCAGCCGCTGGTTGTTGGCGCGCAGGTCCTGCCTGCGCTCGTAGGCGCGCACGCCGAGCATGACGACGTCGAACTGCGACAGGTCGCCGGACGCCAGCATGTCGGCGTCGATCATCCTGACCTCGGCGCCAAGCTGCTGAATCGCCTCGGGCACCTTGTCGCCGACGCCCATGACGTAGCCGACCTTCACGCCGGATGCGACGGTGACGTCCATGACCTTGACGCGCACGTCCGCCGGCTGCACCACGTGCCGGCGGTGGATGTGCGGATACTCGACCACCTCGTAGCCGAGATCGGATCGCGCGCCGTTCTCTGCGGTGACGACGGCTTTCAGCGTCGATTCGCCGGCGGCCGCGCTGACGGGCGGCTGCACCGCGAACGTGACGGTGACCGCCTCGTCTTCGCGCGAGAACTTGATCGGTTGTGAAGACGGCTCGACGGTCCATCCGGCCGGCGCCTGCAACGCGACCGCCGCCGTCGCGGCGCCCTTCTGGTTGTTGCCAACAGTGACTTGCACCGTCTTCCGCCTGAAGGCGGAAGCCACAGAATTCTCGTGGCTTCCGGCTTTAGCCGGAAGATTCCCGTGGCTTCCGCCTTCAGGCGGAAGTTCCCCGCCCGCAATTGGAAATACCGCGATGTCGGGATCGACCGTGACGTTGAACGCCGGCGACACCTGCAGCTGGGTGCGCTTCTCACCCGCGACCAGATTGGAATAACGGAACTGCACCGGCCGCTCGATCGTGACTTCTTCACCGCCGATCACGAGTGTGAACGCTGCCTTGAACGGCGTCGGGCGAAACGGGACGCCGAAGGGGACGTCCGGTTCGAAGTCATAGCGCGCGGCGTCCTTGCGCGGCGTCCAGTACGGCGTCGACAGATGCGTATTCGCAGGAATCTTCACGGACGCCTTACACGCGACCGCTTTCGAGAGATCACCGGCGCATGCCGAGAGTTGGCCGTCGAAGCCGCTCAGCGCCACGCCCTTCAGCTCACCCGTGCCCGCCCCATAGACCGACACGTTGACGGTCTGCCCCGGCGTCACGACGCCATCGTCTGCCAGCGCATCGAGCCTCGCGCCGGCGGCGATAGCGAGCGCCGCGGAGAACTGCTCGTACTTCTGGGAGAGACGGAGACTCAGTTCGTAGATCACGTCCGTGTTGAAGATGTAGGCCTGGGCCGGACCACTGCCCACCACCGGCGGAGACGACGGCAGGAGGGCCGGCAGCTTCGCGTTGAGATCCCGCACGGCACGCCGCCCCGCAGCGAGGGGTGCGACGGCGGACGAGGCCGAGGTCTTCGCCGCGGTGCGGGCCTCACGAATCGCGGCCGCGATGGCGGCCAGGCCGTCCGTCAGCTGACGCGGATGGGACCGGTCGAGCCTCTTCAGTCCCTCCATGCTCGTGTCGATGTTGGCGAAGAGGTCCGCGGGAGCGTGCCAGAGCATCGTGCCGTCCGGCACTTGGGGGTCGGCGAGAGAATCCTTGAGCCGGTACGAACGAGACTGCGACTGGCCGGGCAGCAACAAGAGTTGCGACGTGCCCTGGCACTTGTGCATCGAGCGCGCTTCGAGGCCGATCTCGGAGTAGGTGCGGCCCAGGCAGGCATCGAAGCCCGACACGTCGGCGCGCAGGAGGTCCGCGGTCCGCGGCGGCGGGTTCGGCGCGAACGACGTCTCGTCCGTGCAGAAGTAGCGCAGCGCCTGCCACGGGTGCAGCCCGTCCTTGATCTGTTCCGGATACTTCGCGGGGTCGGCCGCGGCGCGGAAGGCCTCCTGCGTCAGCCTGGCCGAGGCCTGGTGGTGCAGACCGCCGCTGGTGCCGCCGCACAGGAAGCCGGCGATGACGTCGGGACGGATGGTGCGGATGTGCCGCACGAGATCGCCGACGATCTCGTCGTGGCCCCATTTGTCGATCGACTCGTCGATGCTGAACGAGTAGCCGAAGTCGATCGCGCGCGTGAAGTACTGTTCGGCACCGTCGAAGCGGTGGACGGCGAGCAGTTCCTCCGTCCGCAGCACGCCGAGCGACTGCCCGATCTCCGGGCCGATTTCGTTCTGCCCGCCGTCGCCGCGCGTGAGCGTGACGAGCGTGGTCCGCATTCCCTGCCCTTCGCCGAGCATCGCCAGCAGCCCGTTGTCTTCGTCATCGGGATGGGCGTCGGTCTGCATGAACGTGCCGGTGCTGGCCAGCTTGCGCAGCGCGAGTTCGAGCGCGGCGGCGTCAGGGCGTTCGCCGGGAGGCGCCACGCGAAGCTGGGTTGCGGCGGAGGTGGCGACGACGAGGACGAGCGCGGCGAGCGCGGAAATCTGACGAAGCATGATCCTTGTTGGCGCGACCTTCAGGTCGCGCGTCTCGACCGGCCTTCAGGTCGCGCGTCCGAAGGACCGCGCGACCTGAAAGCTTGTAACGCCCGACCTAAAGGTCAGGCTAACAGGTGTCAAAAGCTGTACTTGAACCCGAGCTGGATCAGGCGCTGATCGTAGCCGCTCTTGCCAGCCGTCGGGTACTCGGCGCCGTTGATCACGATCGGCACCAGCGCGTTGCCCGCCGCGTCGACCGCGCCGCTCGGCAGCACGCGGTTCACGCCGGCGATGTTCTCGGTGTTGAAGAGGTTCTTCGCCTCCAGGAACAGCTCCGCGCGCTGGCCGGCGCGCACCGGGATGAAGCGCGAGTAGCGCATGTCGAGATAGAACACGCGGCCCAGACGGCCGGCGTTGCGCTCCAGGCCGTTCGGCCGATCGTTCAGCACGCCGTCGCCGTTGAGATCGGTCGCGGCGCGGATGTTGAACGGCAACCCGCTGTTGGCCTGCACGATGATCCCGAGCTGGTTGTTGTTCCAGATCGCCGCGCCCGCCTTGCTGTCGGCGACCACCGGCGCGATGACCGTCGAGAGCGAGAAGGTGTGCGCCTGGTTGAACGGAGTGACCCCCTTGTCGCGATCCAGGTTCGACGGATCCGACACGCGGTCGTCGCCGCTGCCGATGATGTAGGTGCCGGTCAGCGGCGCCGTGTCCTCGCCGCGCGCCAGCGTATAGGTCGCCTGCGCCATCCAGCCGTGGGTCATCCGCTTGGTCAGCGAGGCGGTGAACGCGTTGTAGGTCGACTCGCCGATCGACTTGAACATGTTGATGTGATCGAAGTTGGTGTCGACGCGGGTCGCGCCGTTGACCGCCGTCGAATAGATCGGCCGCCCGTCGCCGAGCGACGCCGCCGTCGGGATGATGTTGACGTCCATCAGCACCGGCAGGTTGCGCCCGATCGAGTTGACGTAGCCGACCGAGAACGACATGTCGCGCCGCAGCTCGCGCTCCACCTGGACGTTGCTCAGCCACGCCGACTGCGTCCGGAAGTCCGGGTCCACGGCGTTGATGCTCTGGCGCGGCAGCACGAAGGTCGGCGGCACGTTGGCCAGGCTCTGCGGGAACGGCGGCGCCCCCGCGCTGGTGCCGCTGAGCGACACCGAGAAGCTCGCCGGATCGCCGTTGTTCAGGATCGCGTTGTCGTAGAAGTCGAGCAGCGGCGGCTCGTACATCAGGCCGACCGAGGCGCGGACGACCGTGCGCGCGTTCGAGTCGACCGCCCACGACAGGCCCGCGCGCGGCGCCAGGTTGTTCTTGTCGACCGAGAAGTTCTGCGAGTACGGGTTCAGCGTGTACGGGCGCGCCGACGGCACGTCGAACAGGTCGTAGCGCAGCCCGTAGAGCAGCTTGAGCTGCGGCTTGATCTGCCAGTCGTCCTGCACGAAGAAGCCGTAGAAGCCCGAGTTGTAGTCGGCCGCGAGGTTGCCGAACAGCTGCTGCAGCGTCGAATAGCCGAACGGCGCGGTGCCGTTCTTCGCCGCCAGGTAGGCCGCGTTGTTCGGGAACGTGTAGACGAACTGATCGCCGCGCACGCGCTGGTCCCCGATCCACTGCAGATCGACCCCCATCTTGTAGGCGTGCGTGGCACGAATCCAGCTCAGGTTGTCGATCACCTGGGTGATGCCCTGGTTGAAGTCGAAGCCGACCGAGTTGGAGTCGCCGAGCCGCGCCCCGCCGAATTGCGCCACGCCCGACACGGTGACGGCCGGCCCCTCGACCGAGATCCCCTGCGTGCGGAACTGGTGCCGCCGCGCGTACTGCACGCGCAGCTCGTTCAGCTTGTTGGTGCCCATCTGCGACACCAGCTGCGCCGACGCCGAGTCCATGCGATCGGTGAAGTCGGTCGCGCGGTCCGTCGTCGTCAGGCCGCCGCCGATGTTCGCCGGCGAGAAGTTCTTGAAGAGGAAGTAGCGCGCCGACAGCTGGTTGCGATCGTTGACCTTGTAGTCGCTCTT
>Ga0075425_100007546_pt1 | contig 11505 bp, 9 predicted proteins | sample SoiMethybrSBSTD4_FD_75300 | JGI IMG/M metagenome (GOLD analysis project Ga0075425, IMG submission 75300) | Bulk soil microbial communities from a Populus tree surrounding site in Tennessee, USA - Soil MetaG P. TD hybrid SBSTD4 | ecosystem: Environmental > Terrestrial > Soil > Tree plantation...
ACCGCGCCTCGAGCGAATGCGCCATCGTCGCGCGATCGACCTTGACGAGAATGTCGTCCGGCAAGTAGTGGCGCCGATCCCAGTCCTGCAATGTCGTCAGCAGATCGCCGCGCGTGGCGAGCAGCCGGTTGACGATTGCCGATTCTGGCAGCTCGCCGACGCCGTCCAGCACGGAGGGTTCGAGCACGTCGCGCAGCAGATAGAGCGGAAAAACAGTACGGCGCCAGACGAACCACGCCGTCGGACCGAGCGACATCGTTTCGAGCCGCGATTTGCCGCGTGCATGCGACGGCAGGAGATCGGCCGCGACGCCGATGACCCGGCGCAAGGCGGCGCGGCCGGGCGTATCCGAGCGCGCAAGGGCCTGCGAATAGGGTCGATACCCGGCGAACAGCTCGTCGCCCCCGTCGCCCGTGAGCACGACCGTGACGTGACGCCGCGCGAGCTCGGCGACGTAGTACGACGGAATGGCCGACGCGTCGGCGAGCGGCTCGTCGTAATGCCAGGCCAGACGCTCGGCCACCTTCACGCAATCGGGCTTCACGATCCATTCCTCGTGCTGCGCGCCGAAATGCGCGGCGGTCTCGCGCGCTCCCTGCACTTCGTCGTAGTCCGGATCGCCGAAGCCAATCGTGAACGTGCGCACCGGCGTCGATGAGAGCTTCGTCATCAGCGCCAGCACGGCGGCCGAGTCGATGCCGGCGCTCAGAAACGCGCCGAGCGGGACATCGGATCGCAGGCGGATGCGCACCGCTTCGGTGAGCTCCTCGCGGAGGTGTTCGACGGCCTCGTCGCGCGACAGCGGTGGTCGATCGGCAGGTGACGGCCACCGCCAGTAGCGATCCGCCCTCGCGCGGCCTGCAGTGTCGACCGTCATCCACGATCCCGGTTCGAGCCGCGTCATGCCCGTGAACATCGAGTCGTCGCCGGCGACGCAGCCGAACGTGAGAAAGCTGACGAGTGCCGGACCGAACACGTCGGGCGCGCGATCGAGCACGGCGAGAATCGCCTTGGCCTCCGACCCGAACAGCAGCTCGCTGCCGGTCCTGAAGACGTAGAGGGGCTTCTTGCCGACGCGGTCGCGCGCCAGCGTCAGCTCCGCGTCGCGCCGGTTCCAGATCGCAATCGCGAACATGCCACGGAGGCGCGAGAACGCCCGCTCGCGCTCGCGCGCGAACAGGTGCCCGATGACCTCGGTATCGCACGCGGTCCGCAGGCCGACGCCGTTCGATGCGAGATCGCGCTGCAGCTCGACGTAGTTGTAGATCTCGCCGTTCTGCACGACCGTGATGTCGGGATCGACGGCGATGGGCTGATGACCGCCGGCCACGTCGATGATGCTCAGCCGCGCCGCCGCCAGGGCCGCGGGGCCGTCGGTAAACACGCCGCTGTCGTCCGGGCCGCGGTGATGGAGCGTCGCGATCATCCGCTCGACGCGGTCGGCACGCGCCGGCCGGCCGTCGAATCTCAGATATCCCGCGATGCCGCACATATCAATGCTCGGATTTCCCGCCGCGGGATACGACGACGAGGCGCGACGGCACGTGCTCGAACGTGCACGGCAGCGACACGAACCCATCGTCGTCGTCGCCGATCGCGTCGCTTCGCGGCGCGACGACGAAGCGCGGTCCCGCCGACACCTGGTCGTACTCGACCGTCTTGAGCCCGTCGAACGCCGCAACGCGGACGATGTAGTGGCGCGGCCGCAGCGCCAGCTCGGGGAACGTCCACCGCACCGCTCCGCCCTCTGCAACCGGCATGCGCGACGGCGTCGACGATGCGGTCGTCACGATGAAGCCGGTATCGACATCGACGATGGACGCCTGAAACAGCGGACCGTGCACCGGCACCGTCGTCCGGTACTCGGCCGCGACGGTGAGCGAGTCGCCGGCGGTCATGAGCTTCGTCTCGTCGCCCGCGGCGTCGAGCAGGCGAATCGACGTGAACCGGATCTCGCCCGTGCCGCGGCGGTGGCTCTGCAGCGCCGTCCGCTCGTTCGCCAGCGCCTCGAGGTTGACCTCGTTCATGTAGCGCTCGGCGATCTCGGCAGCCGTGCCGTAGGCGCGCACGCGTCCCTGATCCATCCACAGGATCCGATCGCACAGGCGCCGGATGTTCCACATGTCGTGCGAGATGAAGAGCACCGTCTTGCCGTCGTCGATCAACTGACGAAGGCTGTCGATGGCGCGGCGGCGGAACGCGGCGTCGCCGACGGCGAGCACCTCGTCGACGAGCACGATGTCGGGATTGCTGTGAATGGCGACGCTGAAGCCAAGGCGCGCGTAGAGACCGGACGAGTAGCGCTTCATTGGCGCGTCGATCATCCGCTCGACGCCGGCGAACGCGATGATGCTGTCGACCTTCGTCGCGATGTCCTTGCGGGACAGGCCAAACAGGCCGCCGCCGAGGTAGATGTTTTCCAGACCGGTGAGCTCGGGATGGAACCCGGCGCCGAGCTCGATCAGCGACACGACGCGCCCGGCGACGCGCACACGGCCGGAGGTCGGCCACGTGACACGCGAAATCAGCTTCAGCAGCGTCGTCTTTCCGGCGCCGTTGGGCCCGATGACGCCGAGGCCCGCGCCGCGGGCGACCTCGAAGTCGAGATCGCGCACGGCCCAGATGTTCGCGTCCCGCTTGCCGAGCGTCAGGCTGTACACCGAATTCTCTTCGCTGCCGCGGACAAGACGCCGCACCCGCGAGCTGACGAGCTCGGTGATCGTGCGCGAGCGCGCGGCGCGATAGCGCTTCGACACGCGCTGCAGTTGAATGACGACCTGTGACAATTCAGATGACGTCGGCGAAGTAGCGATCGAGCGTCTTGAACAGGACGATCGACGCGACGAGCAGAACCGCAATAATGCCGCCGCCCATGGCGACGATGGCCCAATCCGGCGTGCGGTTGAAGATGATCGCGTTCCGGCTGCCCTCGATGATCGCGGTGAGCGGGTTCAGCACGAGAAAGAGACGGAAGCGCTCCGGTACCGTCGCGAGCGGGTACGCCACGGGCGTGAGATACAGCCAGAGCTGCAGCGCGATCGTGACGACCGGGCTCACGTCGCGATAGAACACGTTGACCGACGAGGTCAGGAGCGTGACGGCAACCGTGAACGCGAGCAGCATGACAAAGAACACCGGCGCCGCGAACGCCCACGGGCCGACGTGGATCCGGTAGATCCTCAGCATTACGATGAACAGCGCGGCGGACGCGCAGAAATCGAGAAGCCGTGACGTCACTTGCGCGAGCGGAATGATCTCGCGCGGGAAGTACGTCTTCGTCACGATGTTCCGGTAGGTGATGAGGCTCATCATCCCGGCGCTGACGGTGTTCGAGAAGAAGAACCACGGCACGAGCGCCGCGTACGCAAACACCGGGTACGGCGCGCCGCCGGATCCGATCTGTCCCAGCCGCGAAAACACGAACGTGAACACGCCCATCGTGGCGAGCGGCTGCGCCATGGCCCACGCGAAGCCGAAGAACGACTGGCTGTAGCGGCTCTTGACCTCACGCTTGGTGAGGTTGACGAGCAGCTCCCAGTACGCGGCGGCGCTGAGCCGCTCGGTGCGATCGAGCAGCTCGTAGCTTGGAATCGTGTCCGCGGCGGTTGTCACGCTGCGATCGTTCTCTCCGTCAACTCCGGTTCCTCTAATCGAGCACGAATTCCTGCTGCCACGCCGTGCTCGCCTCGGCGGCCGGCTGCGCTTCTTTGCGCAGGATGAACGACTCGAGGACGAGCACGTCCATCGCCGTCCGCATGAAGCAGCGATACGCGTCCTCGGGCGTGCAGACGATCGGCTCGCCGCGGACGTTGAACGACGTGTTCACGATGACCGGGCAGCCGGTCAGCGCGTTGAAGGCGTGGATGATGTCGTAGAAGAGCGGATTGGCGTCGCGGCGGACCGTTTGCACCCGCGCGGAATAGTCGACGTGCGTCACGGCCGGAATGTCCGAGCGCGGCACGTTCAGCTTCTCGATGCCCCACAGCGCCTGCTGTTCGGCCGTCATCTCGATGCGACGTGACTTGACGACGTCAGCGACGAGCAGCATGTACGGGCTGTCGGTGTTCAGTTCGAACCAGTCGCCGACCCGCTCGCGGAGCACCGCCGGCGCGAACGGCCGGAACGATTCGCGGAACTTGATCTTGAGGTTCATCACCGACTGCATCTTCGGCGACCGCGCGTCGCCGATGATCGACCGCGCGCCGAGCGCACGTGGCCCGAACTCCATCCGGCCCTGCACCAGCCCGATCACGAGTCCGTCCGCCAGCAACTGCGCCACCCGCGAAGCCAGCTCGCGGCGCGGCGCGCGCTCCGCCGCATAGCCGGATTCCGCCAGCCAGGCGGCGATTTCGTCGTCGCTGAACGACGGGCCGAGGAACGAACCATGCATCGCGTCGCTGAACGCCGGCACGCCCGCCGCCGCAGACGCCGGCTGCCACGCGCCCATCCGCTCGGCGCTCGCGCGCGGCAGACCGACGTGACGGTGCGCCAGGCTCAGCGCGACGCCAAGCGCGCCGCCCGCATCGCCCGCCGCCGGCTGAATCCAGAGCTCGTCGAACGGCCCTTCGCGCTGAATCCGGCCGTTGCCGACGCAGTTGAGCGCGACGCCGCCGGCCATGCACAGCTTCTTCAGCCCCGTGAGCTCGTGCGCCGTCCGCGCCATGCGCAGCATGATCTCTTCGGTCACGTCCTGAATGGACCGCGCCAGGTCGAGCTCCCGCTGCGTGAGCGGTGATTCGGGCTTTCGCGCGGGTCCGCCGAACAGCCGCTCGAAGCCGGGTCCCGTCATCGTCAACCCGTGCACGAACTCGAAGTACTCCAGGTTGAGGCGAATGCTGCCGTCGTCGCGGATATCGACGACGTGATCACGGATCGCGCCGACGTACCGAGGCTCGCCGTACGGCGCAAGCCCCATCACCTTGTATTCACCCGAGTTGACGCGGAAGCCCGTGAAGTAGGTGAACGCTGAATACAGCAGCCCGACCGAGTGCGGGAACCGCTGCTGCTGCAGCATCTCGATCGTCGATCCGCGGCCGACGCCAATCGACGACGTCGCCCATTCGCCGACGCCGTCCATCGTCAGGACGGCGGCTTCCTCGTACGGCGACGGATAGAACGCCGACGCCGCGTGCGATTCGTGATGATCACCGAACAGCACCTGGACGTCTTCGCGGCCGAGCTCTCGACGGATGCCGTCGGCCAGCCACAGTTTGTTCGACAGCCACTGCGGCATCGCCAGGAGGTACGACTTCAGGCCGCGCGGCGCCACCGTCAGATACGACTCGAGCAGGCGATCGAACTTGACGAGCGGCTTCTCGTAGAAGCCGACGAGATCGATGTCGCCGATCGTGAGGCCCACCTCCTGCAGGCAGTAGGCCACCGCGTGCGACGGAAAGCGCTCGTCGTGCTTCTTGCGCGAGAAACGCTCTTCCTGCGCGGCCGCGACGATCTCGCCGTCGACGACGAGACACGCGGCCGAGTCGTGATAGTAGGCCGAGAGGCCGAGGATGCGGGCGGGACCGGACACTAAAACAGTGTGTAGATGAACGGCGCGACGGCGCTCGACTGCGAAAAGATGATCAACAGCCCCAGCAGCAGGAACACCACGACGATCGGCGCCAGCCAGTACTTCTTTTCGGTCTTCAGGAACTGGAAGAATTCACCAACGAGACTCATCTTCGACATGCTCTATACCTCGTGAACGCGCTCAGAACTGCCGCTCGAAGTGCTTGGGATCGCGAAGCCGCGCGGGATAGACCGACCACATCGATCCGCCGCGCCGCCGTTCCAGAGGATCGCTGCCGAACAGGCGGCTGACGACGCCAATCGGCCACATCACCATCATGAACATCACCGTCAACAGGACACGCGAGTTGAACCAGCCGAGCGCGTGGCCGATCCGCGACCAGACCGCAGCCAGGCCCGCGAGCGCCGACGGCCTGGCGAGCGCAACCATGACCAGTAGCCCGCCAATCGCTGCCAGTACTTCGGCGCGCGTCGGGTGGTGGCGCCAGACCGATACCGCGGCGATCGCAAGCAGCACGCCGCCGACGGTCAGGCCGAACGATCGATGGCTGGGCGCGATCGGCGGCGGGACGTAGACTGTGCCCAGCGCCCGCCACTGATGCGGTGGACGCTTGGGGATCGCGGGCGTCGCCGTGGCCGTCATCGTGCGCTGGCGGCGGAGGCGCCCGGCGCGTTCAACGCCTCTGGCATCAGTGCGGCGACCGCGGGAACCAACCGCGCGGCGATGATGTCGTTTCCCCGCGTCGTCAGATGCATTCCGTCGAAGGACAGATTCGTGTCCTTGAGATCGAGCGCGTCGCCCATGTTCGCGTACTGGACGTCGGACACATTCGGATACTGCGCTGCGAGCATGGTGCGCAGCTCGGTTTGCTGCGCCACGTGCCTCTCGTTGATGTACGGCTGCGTCACCACGAGCACCCGCTTGTGATGCGCGCGCGCGTACTCGATCGCGTCATGGACGGCGGCGCAGTAAAACCCCCATCGCCGCTGGCAGCCAACGTCGGCGACGCGGACACTGTCGCGGCCGCCCGGCCGCGGGGGCGCCTCCGAGAACCGGTCGAGCTGCGCGTCAAGCGTCTTGCTCACGGTCGCAGCCGCCTCGAGGGTCGTGGCGCCGGCGCGCGAGACGAGGCCCGGCTTGAAGACCGTCTTGCCCCAGTACGCCGCGTCGATGTTCCCACCGTTGCGGAGGGCCATCGCTTTCTCCACGAGCGCCGCGTAGAGGAGCGGGTAATAGCCGACCAATCGAAACACCGGTGAGTCGCGACGGCCGACGAAGCCGTTCGGATCGTCGCCGAGGTCGTTGTAGCCCTCGTACAGAATCACGGCGTCGTAGTCGAGACGGAGATAGTCCTCCTCGGCGTACCGAAATCCGTAGGCGCCTTGATTGTTGAACCCGAGGTTCACGACGCGGATCGCGGATCCCTGTTTGGCAAGGGCCTGTAGGCGGCTCTCGAGATGCGCCGGAATCGATTCGGTCAGATTGACGCCGTAGCCGAACGCGGTGCTGCCACCAATCATCACGACGCGCTGCTCGCCGTTCGCCTTGCGCGGAAGCGACGGACCGCGGTAGCCCCAGATGTTCACCCCCGCGTACCGCTCCACGCGATGGTGGACCCACAGGTCGGCAACGAGGAGCGCGCCAATCGGCACCACGATCGCGAGGAGCATCGCGATCAACCCGAAGACCAGTCGCTTTCGTCTGGTCATGCGATCAGTCGACTACTATAGACCCGCGCATGATCCGCGTCGCGCGCATCATCACGAGATTGAACATCGGCGGTCCGGCCATTCAGGCGGTCACGCTGTCCGACCGGCTGCACGAACGCGCGATCGACACGCTGCTGATGTACGGCTATCCGGCCGAGGGCGAGGGCGACATGACGTACCTGATGGATCATCGTCAGGTTCAGCGCGCCTACATTCCGTCGATGAGCCGCTCGGTATCGCCGCTGGCCGACGTGCAGGCCGTGTTCGCGATCCTGCGTCACCTGCGCGCCTTCCAGCCGCACGTCGTTCATACGCACACGGCCAAGGCGGGCACGGTCGGCCGCCTGGCGGCCATCGCGTACAACCGGACCGCGCGCATCAAAGCGCGAACCGTCCACACCTATCACGGGCACAGTCTCGAAGGCTACTTCCGGTTCGCGGGCGGCGCGTTCGTCCGCATCGAGCGCCTGCTGGCGCGCGCGACCGATCGCCTTGTCGCCATCTCGCCGCGCGTGGCCGCTGATCTCCGGGATCGCTACCGCATCGGCACTCAAGACCAGTGGACCATCGTGCCACTCGGTTTCGATCTCGCACCCCTCGCGGCCATCGACGATGCGGCGCGTGCGGCCGCGAGATGTGCCCTCGGCATCGACGCCGCGACGCCGGTCGTCTCCATCGTCGGCCGTCTGACGGCGATCAAGCAGCACGAGCTGTTTCTCGAGGTGGCGCGCCAGGTGCACGAGCGCGAGCCGGCCACGCTGTTTCTCGTCGTCGGCGACGGCGATCGGCGAGCCGAGCTGGAGGCGCGCACGCACGCCCTCGGCATCGCCGACCGCACGCGGTTCGTCGGCTGGCGCAAGGATCTCGTCACGGTGTACGGCGCCACGGACGTCTGTGTCCTCACATCGCGGAACGAAGGCACTCCGGTGGCCGTGATCGAAGCGCTCGCGGCCGGCGTGCCGGTCGTATGCACGGACGTCGGCGGCGTTCGCGACGTCGTGAACGATCCCGTTCTCGGCGCGATCGCGCCTGACGGCGATGCGGGCACGCTGGCGCGGCAGGTTGTCGCAGCACTGACGCCCGACGCTCGGACGTCGCACGCCGTCGCCGCCAGGCGCGCGTCGGTCACCGCGCGCTACGGCTTCGAGCGGCTCGCGTCCGACATCGCGGCCTTGTATCACGCCCTCGTCCCCGACGTCTGACGGCCGCCCGCGAGAGAGCCCGCGCGCCGTGGGCTATCATACGGCGCGTGAATCCGCGGCCGACACGCACGCTGATCGTCATCATGCTGGTGGCTCTCGGGCACGCCGCGCTCATGGCGATCCATCAGAGCCGCGACTGGGATACCACGTGGAGCGACCAGGCCGGCTACGAGCGGCTCGGCCACGTGCTCGCGACGACCGGCAAGTTCACGCGCAACCCCGACGCGCATCCGTTCATCCCCGAAACCATCCGCACGCCGGCGTATCCGATGTTTCTCGCCGTCGTCTACCGCATCGCCGGCGAGAGCCACGCCGCCGTCGCGGTGGCGCAGGCGATCCTGTTCGCCGTGCTGACCCTGGTCGTCTACGCGCTGACGCGCCGGCTGGCCAGTGATCGCGTGGCACTCGCGGCCGCATGGCTCACGGCGCTGTTCTCGCCAATCCCCTACTACGGCGCGCTGGTGCTCACCGAGGTCCTGTGCACGTTCTTCGTCACACTCGGCGTCTGGACCGCTGTTCGGGCCGTGCAGGACAGACGTGTCCGCGACTACGTGCTCACGGGCGTGCTCCTCGGCCTGGCGACGCTCACACGGCCGACGTTCGTCCTGTTCCCTGTCGCGATCGCGGGCGGCATGACGCTGCTCGCGCTCTGGCGCCGCGACGCGCGCACGGCGTTGCCGTGGGGATGGATGCTCGCCGCCTTCGCGATCGTGATCGCACCGTGGCTCGCCTACAACGTGATCTACGTCGACAGCTTCACACTGTCGCCGGCGGCCGGCCTCGGCCGGGCGACGTGGGAAGCGTCCTGGCAGGGCACCTGGCGCGGGGGCGTCCAGGCCGATCTGACGCGGCTCGTTGATTCCCACGCCGACGACGACGAAGCGACCGTCGACAACATCGTTCGGGAATTCGCCGACGCGCACGAACTGCCCGCCGAGCCGATGCTCACCTACGCGCATCAATGGCGCGACATCCGCCGCATCTGGATGACGCCGACCGATCCGCGAGAGCGCAGACTGAAACGCATCGAGGCCGATGCCGTGTACTTCCGGACGGGACTCGCCAATATTGCGCGCGACCGGTCCGGACACGCCGTTCGGCGCCTCACCACGGGCGCCTTCGTGTTGTGGGCCGCCGAGATTCCGATCCGGTACACGCGCATCAACAGCCACCCGTTCGTGATCCGCGCGATTTGGCTGCTGCAGGTCTTGTTGATCGTGTGTGCTGCCGTCGGCGTCGTGACCGTCGTGCGCCGCGACGGCCTCGCGGCGGCGGCGCCGCTGGTGCTGCTCATCGCGGCGATCACGGCCATTCATGTGCCGGTGTTCGCCGAAGCGCGCTACTCGCTCCCCGCCAAACCCACCGTCCTGGCGCTCGCCGCGATCGGCCTTGCCGAACTGATGCACCGTTTCCTTCCGACAACGGGCGACTACTTGCCCTGAAACCGCAGGTTCATGAACGCCAGCATCTCGTCCAGCCACCGGGCGCTGTCGAACCCTTCGGACGTGATGCGGTCGGCCACTCTCGTGCCGAGCAGCACGTTGTCGTCCATGCTGTTGTTGAGAAACAGGCCGTGGCGGCCGATCGTCAGGAGGTTCTCGAGGCGATGCACCCCTTTTAGCACCGCGACGAGATGCTCCTCGAAGTTCAGCTCGTACACCGGATACGCCGTGTCGATGCCGAACACGTGATACTCGGCCACTTCGGATCGATCCACGCCGAAGCCGGTCTTCTGTAAATCCCGGAACGCCACTTCGAACAGTTCCTCGTCGGACGCCGACCAGATCGGCTCGTCCTTCCAGCACGAGACTTCGATGCACAGGACCGTGCGGCCGTTCGGCACCATGTAGGGACTGACGTTCTTCTGCTCCGAAAGGCGATTGATCCGGAAATCCTTGTCCAGCAGGTACACCCAGTGAAAATCGGTGAGCTGCTCGCGGTTGATGACGACGTAGACCAGCTTCAGGCTGCGGTAACGCAGCCGTGCGGCGTGGTCGAGCACGTCGTCGGGCAGCGCCGGCGTCATCAGGCGCACGAGCGCCGGCAGCGGCAGCGTGGAGACGACGCCGCTGCAGGGGACGGTGACGTCACGGCCGTTGCGGCGATACGTGACCGCGGTGATCCGATTGTCCTCGCGATCGATCCGCACGACCGGCGACTCGAGCAGCAGCTGGCCGCCGCAGGCGCAGTATCGCTTCGCCATGTTCTCGTACAGCGCACTGATGCCCGCCCGCGGATACATGTACTCGGTGAAATGCGCCGCCGGATCGGCGCGGATGCCGAGCGTCCGCAGGATGATGTTCTTCAGATTCAGCTTCGCAACGCGCTGCGCCTGCTTCGACGAAATCTGCGACGTCGGCAGCCCCCACACGCGCTCCGAATAGATGCCGAAACACAGGTCGTACAGCGTCCGCCCGAGATTGCGGACGCCCCACTCCTCGAACGAGTCTTCCTTCTTCGGCGGCGTGAAGACCGTCTTCACCGTCGCCACGAGGTAATCGAGCAGGATGCGCGCGGAGAGCGACGGCCGGACGCCGAAGAGCACCTGCAGCAGCTCCAGCGGATAGATGTAGTACTTCCCCTGCAGGAACACGCGCGTGCCGCGTGTGAGGATGAGCGGGTCCTCGCCGAAGAACGGCTTGATCTGCTGAATGATGTGCCGGCTTTCGTCCGTCTCGCGGATGTGAAACGTGTGGGGGCCGAAGTCGGCGCCGTACGCGCCGAGCTGCAGCGTCCGGCCCATGCCACCAACCGCCGCGTCCCGTTCCAGCACGAGAGACGGCGTGCGGTTTTCGGCGAGTCGCCAACCGGCTGACATGCCGGCAGGGCCCGCGCCGAGCACGACGACCGGCCGTGCCGCGCCGCTCTCGGTGCCGGCCGTCATCCGCGGACCGCTGCGTCCTGATGCACCGCCATGAACTCGCGCAGCCGCATGAACCCGTCATCGAACGATATGGCCGCCTGGATGCCGAACTCGTCGGCCAGGCGCCGATCGCCGGATCGAAACTCGATGTATTCCTCGGTGATGCCGTCGCGGCGGATCCGGATCGCGCTGCCCGTCAGCCGC
>Ga0075425_100007547_pt1 | contig 11504 bp, 9 predicted proteins | sample SoiMethybrSBSTD4_FD_75300 | JGI IMG/M metagenome (GOLD analysis project Ga0075425, IMG submission 75300) | Bulk soil microbial communities from a Populus tree surrounding site in Tennessee, USA - Soil MetaG P. TD hybrid SBSTD4 | ecosystem: Environmental > Terrestrial > Soil > Tree plantation...
GCGACCGGGCCGGGCGGCGTCACCGCGGGCTTCGGGAAGATCTCGAAGCCGGCCGTGGCGATGGCGCCCGTGTTGGCGCCGTCCTCGGCCCACGCGCGCCAGTAGTAGGCGCGCCCGATGTCGAGCCGATCGATCTGCACGCTGGTCTTGTTGTCCGACCCCGGCGCGATGGCCGAGCGGCTGAAGACCTTCGTGGCGAAGCCGGAGTCGCTGCTGACCTCGAACGTGTACGACAGCGGCCGCACGCCGTTGCTGCTGGCGTTCTGCACGACCAGCCGGATCGGCTGCTGGCTTTCCTTGAACTTGAAACCCTGCGCCGGCTCGAGCGGCGTCGGGGCCGTGATGTTTACACCGGGAATGGGACCCGCGACGGTGGGTGCCGTCGGGGTTTCGCTTTTCGATGTCTGACAACCGCCCAGCGCCAGGGCCAGCAGGGCACAGACGACGGAGAGAGAACGTGACCTCATGGCTTACCTCGACAACAACCAAACCCCGGATCTCGCAGGCAGGCGCACGCTGGTAGCACAATGTGCTTCCAGCCTATCGGCCGCAGATCCACATGACTTTAGGGAGAAGAGGGTTGCTGGGAAGCCCCCGGTGTCCGCCTCCCAGAATAGCACAGGTCCAGGCGAATGTGCCGCTGTCATTGGCACGATGGCGAGGGATATTCGCGGTAGACCGGGAACGACCCGTCGCCCCAGTAGAGCTGGAGCGGATGGTCCGTGTTGTCGTAATCGAACGCGATGTCGTGGCCGATATCGGCCCCGTCGCGACGTTCGACGATGAAGTCGTTGCTGACGTCGGGCCCGCCGCGCTTCAGGTTCCAGCCGAGGTCCATGCCGCCGCACTTGCCGGCTTCGATGACGCGGTCGCGCAGGAACTGCATGTTCTGGATCCGCTCGTCGCGGCTGATGCCGCCGGCGAGCCGCTCGGGGTATTTCCCCACGACGTAAGCGATCAGGTCGGGCCCGTTGGACGGGTATGCGGTGGTCGTCACCGGCGGGTCGGCTGGCGCCGCCGCCGTCGCGCTTGCGGTCGGTGTCGGTGCAACGGGCGATGACTTGTGGACGTTGCAGCCGCACAGCGTCAGGGCCATGGGCACGAGACACAGGTAGTGCTTCACGATCTTCACGAGGGTCCCCGGGGTCGGGCACACGGGCATTCGCAGGGATGCGCGCGGGCCGCTCTTTCAGTTGTTATGAGAAGTGCCGGCTGTCGAAGACGTCCTTCAGCTGGCGACTAAAGAGTGCAGGACGGCTGGGCTTTCGTCAAGCTCTGCTGCGGGCAGCGCGGGAAAGATACGCGATGCCGCCGGACAGCGAGAAGAGCATGATCAGCGCCGCGCCGACAAACGACACGACCAGCGCCGATTCGAGCGGCAGGCCGAGCCGCGTGAAGTAGAACCCGAACGTCGCTTCCCGGATGCCGAAGCCGTTCACCGAGAGCGGCACCATCTGCACGATGAACGACACCGGAACGATCACGGCGAGCTCGGCGAAGCCGATCGGGATGTTCATGCTCCGCGCGATCGCCACGTAGAACAGCACGAGGATGGCCTGCACGACGACTGCCCCGGCGAAGCACGCCGCCAGCGCCGCGGGGGTTTCCTTGAAGCGCGTCAGCGCGTAGGTGAGCTTCTCGATCCGTTCGTCCACCCACTCGCGATGGAAGACGCGCAGCGGCTGCAGCAGCTTGGTCACCGCTTCCGGCATCAGCAGCGCCGGCGTGGCGACGATCGCGCCGAGCCCGAAACCGGCCCACAGGATGCCGGGGCCGACCGGGCCCACCGCCATCCGCTGCATGATCGTGGCCCCGGTGGCCGCGATCAGCGCGAGCCCGAGCACGCCCAGGCCGCGATCGATCAGTACCACGGTGGTGGCGAGCGTCTTGGAGCCTGCCGCCTTGGCCGAGTCGGCGATACGGATCACGTCGCCGCCGATGTTGCTGGGCAGGAAATTGTTGAAGAACGTCGCGACGAGGAACGACTGCGTGAGAAAGCTGAACGGCAGGCGCACGTGCTGCGCGCGCAGCAGCACGCCCCACCGCAGCGCGCTGGCCAGCAGCATCGCCAGGTAGAGCAGCAGCGCGAAGGCGAGCCATCCGAGCGACGCGTTCCGCGCGACGCCCCACAGGCGCGATACGTCGACGCGCGAGAAGAGCAGCGCGAGCAGTCCGATGCTGACGATGGCCTTGACCAGCGTGATGGCGAGCGAACGGCTCATTCGAATCCTTCCAACTTATCACGAATGTTACAATTACCCGTTCGTCAGATGCGCATTCTCATGATTGCGCCGGAGCCGTTCTTCGAGCCCCGGGGCACCCCCTTCAGCGAGTACCACCGCATCCGCGCGCTCGTCGAGCTGGGCCACACCGTCGATCTGGTGACCTATCCGTTCGGCCATGACGTCGCGGTGCCGGGGCTTCGTGTCTTCCGCTGCGCCCGCCCGCCGTTCATGCAGGGCATCGGGATCGGGCCGTCGTGGAAGAAGCTGCCGCTCGACCTGGCGCTGACGGTGACCGCGTGCCGCCGTGCGATGGCCGGGAAGTACGACGCGGTGCACTCCCACGAAGAGGGCAGCTGGTTCGGCGTCGTCCTGGCCGGCCTGCTGGGTCTGCCGCATCTCTACGATATGCACTCGAGCCTGCCGCAGCAGCTCACGAATTTCGCCTACAGCCGCTCCCGGATGGTGAAATCGATCTTCGGCGCGCTGGAGCGCTTCGTCGTCCGCCGTTCACGGGTGGTGATCGTCATCTGCCCGCAGCTCGAAGAAGTGGTGCGCGGCATCGACACCGCGGTCCCGTCGGTCCTCATCGAGAACGCGCCGGGATCCGGCGACGCGCCCGTCGAGGGCTCAGGGGCGGCGGTGCGCCGGGTGCTCGGCCTCGCGGTCGAGACGCCGATGATCCTCTACACGGGGACATTCGAGGCCTATCAGGGGCTCGACCTGCTGTTCGCGTCGATGAAGCACGTCATCGCCGTGCGCCCCGAGGCGCGGCTGGTGCTTGCCGGCGGTCGCCCCGAACAGGTCGAGGCGGCGCGGCGTCAGGCGACGGCGGCAGGGATCGGGGCGGCGACGATCTTCGCGGGGCAGCGGCCTGCCGAGGAGATTCCGGCGTTCCTCGACGCCGCCGACGTGCTCGTCTCGCCGCGGAGCCTCGGCACCAACACGCCGCTGAAGATCTACCAGTACCTTCGCTCGGGACGCGCCATCATCGCGACGCGGCTGCTGACCCACACGCAGGTCCTCGATGACGAGGTGTCGATCCTGACCGAGGCGACACCGGAAGGGTTCGCGTCGGGCATTCTCTCCGCGCTCGCCGATCCCGATCGCGCGCGCGCGATCGGCGCCCGCGCCCGCCAGCTCGCCGAGTCGAAGTACAGCTACGAAGCCTACCTGGCGCGAACGCGCCAGGCGTGCGCGCACCTGTTCGGCGACCGTGCCCCGGAAATGGCCGGGCGCGTCGCATGACCCCGCTTCGCCAGGGCTACGGGGGGCAAGCCCGCAAGGGTTCGGAGCACTACAGTTATGCGGTCTATGCCGACCCGGCAATGGCGGAGCGCTTCGACGCGATGCGCTTCAGCGGGCCGATCGGCCGGCTGATCGCCGATACCCAGGAACAGCAGATCGCTGCCTTTCTCGCGCCGCTCGAAGGGCGGCGCGTGCTCGACGTCGGCACCGGCACGGGCCGCGCCGCGATCGCGCTGGCCAGGCGCGGGGCCATCGTGACCGGCGTCGACGCGTCCGCCGAGATGCTGCAGGTGGCCGCGCGCCGCGCCGCCGACGCCGGCGTCGCCGTGGCTTTCGCGCGTGGAGACGCGCATCATCTCGACTTCGCCGATCGCAGCTTCGACGCCGTGGTCTGCCTGCGCGTGCTGATGCACACACCCGACTGGCGCGCGTCGCTCCGCGAGCTGTGCCGTGTCGCCGCCGATCGCGTCGTCTTCGATTACCCGTCGCTCTACAGCGCCGCCGCGATCCAGGCGGTCACGCGGCGCATCGGCCACATGGTGAATCCTTCGGTCGAGGCCTATCGCGTGTTCTCGCCGTCGAGCGTGGCTGCGCTGCTCGCGGAGGCCGGGTTCCGCGTCGCCGGCGATCATCGCCAGTTCGTGCTGCCGATCGCGCTGCACAAGCGTGTCAACTCGGAGGCGTGGACGCGCCGCGTCGAGGGCCTGATGGATCGGACCGGCCTGATGCGCCTGCTTGGCTCACCGGTGACCGTCGTGGCTGAACGCGAGTGAGCGCAGCGAACGAGCCACGCGCGCGGCCCGCCTTCGCGCCGAAGGCGCTTCGGCGAGGTCTCGCCGTAGCCTTTGGCGGAGGCGGAAGTGCGCCGGCGAAGCGGCGCGCGAGAGAGCGTGTAAGGGGGCTCCGGGGGACGAAGTCCCCCGGATGATAATGCGCGTCCTGGTCACCGGCGCCACCGGCTTCACGGGAGGCCATCTCGCGCGCGCGCTGACGACTCGCGGCTACCACGTGTCGGCGATGGTTCGCCCTTCGACGCACTCCGCCCGCTCGCGGCAGGCGACCGATCTCGAGCGCAACGGCATTGCGATCGTCGACGGGGACCTGGCCGATCCGCGGTCTCTCCCTGCGGCCGTCGCCGGCATCGACGTCGTCTACAACATCGCCGCGCTGTATCGACAGGCCGGGCTGCCTGACAGCGTGTATCACCAGGTCAACGCGACGGCCGTCGGGCAGTTGATCGACGCGGCTGCCGCCGCGGGCGTGCGGCGCGTGGTGCACTGCAGCACCGTCGGCGTGCACGGGGACGTCGAGCATCCGCCCGCCAACGAGGACGCGCCGCTCAATCCCGGCGACGTCTACCAGGTGTCGAAGGTCGAAGGGGAGCGCATCGCCCGCGAGGCGGCGGCGCGCACCGGCGTCGAGGTCGTCATCGCGCGCCCGAGCGGGATCTACGGCCCCGGCGATCGACGGCTGCTGAAACTGTTCCGGGGCGTGGCGCGCCGGCGGTTCCTCGTGCTCGGCGACGGGAAGATCTTCTATCACCTCACCTACATCGACGATCTCGTCGAGGGGTTCCGCCTGTGCGGCGAAGCGCCGGCGGCCGCGGGCCGGACCTACATCCTGGCCGGTGCTGAAGTGCCGACGCTGAACGAGCTGATGTCGCTGATCGCGGAGGACGCGAGGGTCCCGCCGCCGTCGCTGCACCTGCCGGCGTGGCCGTTCTGGCTGGCCGGCGCGGCCTGCGAAGCGGTGTGCGCGCCGTTCGGCATCGAGCCGCCGCTCTATCGGCGGCGCGTAGATTTCTTCACCAAGAGCCGCGCCTTCGACATCTCGCGCGCGCGCAACGAGCTCGGCTACGCGCCGTCCGTCACCCTGCGCGACGGCATCCACCGCACGCTCGCGTGGTACCGCGAACAGGGATGGCTGTAGCGAGGATCGAGGATTGAGGATCGAGGATCGACGGGTAACGGGAAACGGGAAACGGGAAACGGGAAACGCGCCACAGGCCACGGACCACTACGGCCTACAGCTCCAGAACGCGGGCGTCAGTTGTTCGCCTCCCGCGCACGCACTTCGCGAGATGCGAATCGCTTCACCGCGGTGCTGGTCCACGATGCGGTTGTAGGTGCGGATCTTTGGAATCACGTCCGACGCGACGACGATCCGCTCCCGCGTGAGGAAGCTCACGTAGTAGGACGTCCAGTAATCGGCATACGCGTAACGGATCCCGCGGGCGTCGAGCGCGGCGATGAGCTCCTGCTTTGCCGCCGTCGGCGGCTGTCTCAGGTACTCCGCGATCAGACGCACGTGGGCCACTGCCGACAACGTGAGGATGGCGGCGAAGGCCAGGCCCCACGCCGTCCCCCACGCGCGCGATCGTTCGGCGCGCAGGTACCACGCGGAAAGCCCGCACGCGCCCGGCACCGACAGCAGCTCGTAGCGCATCGTGTAGAAGTCGACGACTCCGCAGCGGCCGATCAGGTAGCCGGCGATCGACAGGATCGCGGTGACGATCAGGTAGAGACAGAACGGGCAGCGCGGCTGTGATCGTCGCGCGAGGCGGACGGCCGGGATCGCGAGCGCGGGGACCAGCAGCCAAGCACTCCCGCCGAGCCCCTGCCGCACGGTGCTCTCGATGCCGAAGTCGGTCAGCCGCTGCGGTTCGAGGCCGAAGAGCTCCGGCCAGTGGACCGTGAAGATCTGCCCGACGCCCGCGGCAATGGCCCGCGAATCGAGACAGAGGCGCTCGGCAATCTGCCACAGATTGTTGGCGGCGAGCAGCGTGGAGAGGTCGGCCGTGGAAGTGCCGGGTCCGGCCGCCGAGGAGAAGTGCCGCAGCACCATCGCCACGATCCAGACCGCCGCGGCGGTCGCGAACGCGACGAGGTAGCGCCGTGCCGCCACGCGCGTCCAGAGCGTGCGTTGCGCCGCCTCGATCAGCAGCAGCGCGGCGGCGCCGTAGATCGTGAACTCGCGGTTCAGGAATCCGACGCCGAGCACGACGCCGAACCACAGCGGTCTCGTCCGCAGCACCCATAATAAAAGGACGTAGAGCAGCGGCTCGACATTGCCGCCATTCGCGGTGAGGAAATGCGCCGCCGTGATCGGCGCGGCGAGCACGAACGGCAGCGTCGCGAGCGCCGCCCGCTTCTCGTCGAGCCCGGTGCCAGCGGTAAAGCCACGATAAAGGAGAACGGCGATGGCGACGTTCATCGCGAGCAGCGGCAGCTTCAGCGCGGTCACGGTTGCGCCGCCGATCGCCATCACGGGCGCCGCCAGCCACGCCTCGACGCCGAGCATGTAGGTCTGGCCGTACCAGAAGACGGGGAACGCGCGCAGCTCCGACAGATGCTTCGCCATCAACCCGGTGACGGCCTGATCCGAGTCGAAGTGCGAGGCCGGCCAGCCCACGAAGACCAGCGAGCGCAGGACGACCAGGGCGGCGAGGGCCCCGGACATGACAATGACGAGCGGCCGCGTACGAGCGATTACCGGCACTGGAAGACGCCAGGAATCAGCTGAAGTCCGCCGTCGCACGGCCGGCGCGACAGGCGTACCGCCTCACCGGCATGATCCTCGACGATCCGGTTGTAGATCAGGATGCGCTGCGGCGACGTGGCGGCAAAGATCATCCGCTCGTTGGTCACGAAGTCGATGTCGTAGGCGAGCCAGTAGTCCGCCGTGCCGTAGCGGATGCCGGCCGCATCGAGCGCCTGGATGAGCTCGCGCTTCGCGGGGATCTCCGGGTCGGCGATCGACTCGGCGATGAACCGCGCGTGGGGGATGGCCACGATCGCCATCCAGGCCGCGAGGGCCAGCGACCACGCGGCCACCCACGCGCGCGACGGACGGCTCCGCAGGAACCACGCGAGCAGCCCCGCGATCCCCAGCACCGACAAGAGCTCGTAGCGCATGAGCAGGAAGGTCACCTGGCCGCACCGGCCGAACAGGTAGCCGGCGATGGACAACAGCCCGGTCAGGATCAGGTACTGCGCAAATCTCGGCGACGCTCCCGCCTCCGTCGAACGACGTCGCATCGCGATCCCGCCAATCGAGATTGCCATCAGCAGCGCGGGGATGAACGACGTGCCCGTCATCCCCTGCGTGACGCGGCTCTCGATCGAAAACGCCGTCAGCGGATACGGGGCGGTGCCGAGGATCGCCGGCCAGTGGATCGTGAACAGCCGGCCGGCGCCGCCGATCGCCTTCACCGGCGAGATGCAGGTGCGCGCCGCGAGCTCCGCGAGGTTGTTCGACGAGGTGAACGTGTCGGCGACCGTCGTGCCCGGCCCGCTCGCCGACGAGGCGTACTTCAGTCCCTGCACCGAGAGCCAGATGACCGCCGCGATCGCGGCGATCGTGCCGAAGCGGCGGAGTCCGCCGGCGGTCAGCAGCCGGCCGTCGGCCCACGCGAGGCACGCGAGCGACACCAGGCCGTAGAGCGTGAACTCGCGGTTGAGGAACCCGATCCCGAACACGGCGCCGCACAGGAAAGGGCGATCGCGCGTCGCCCACAGCAGCAGCACGTAGAGCAGCGGCTCGAGGCTGCCGCCGCTGGCGTCCATGAAGACCGCGGAGAGCCCGGCCGACGGCAGCAGGAAGGGGAGCGCTGCGGCCAGCGCCAGCGCCGGCCGCAGCCCCATGTCCCGCTCGAACCCGCGCAGGAGGAGGATGGCGATGGCGGCGTTCATCAGCAGCAATGGCGCCTTGAGCGCCGTCCCCGAGACGCCGGCGATCGCAAAGAGCGGCGCCGCCAGCCACGCCTCGACGCCGAGCATGTAGGTCTGGCCGTAGAGAAAGACCGGGAAGGCGCGTCCCTCGGCGAGGTGCTTGGCCATCAGGCCGACAATCGCCTGGTCGGAGTCGAAGTAGGTCTCCGGTCTCAGGAGGAAGATCGCCGAGCGCATCGCCACGATCGCCAGGGCGATCGCGATCGCCGTCCATCGCTCGCGACGCATCCGTGGGTATCATAGCGTTGACGCTTTGATGGTTGAGATACCGAAGGCCCAGGATCAGCTGTTCTCATCCGGCCAGTCGGCGCGCGAGAAGTACTCGGCGCTCGTGGTCGGCCGGCCGGGCTGGGGCGCGTTGCTGCGCTACGAGTTCGTCCAGCTGATGTCCCAGCACGTCCCCGGCGCCTTCGGCCTGGCGATGCGGAAGACGCTCTTCCCGACGCTGCTCGGCGCCTGCGGCCGCAACGTGATCTTCGGGCAGAACGTCGTGCTGCGGCATCCCCACAAGATCCGGATCGGCGACAACGTGGTGATCGACGACAACTGCCTGGTGGACGCCAAGGGAGACGCCAACCGCGGCATCACCATCGGCAGCGGCGTCTTCGTCGGGCGCAACAGCATCCTGTCGTGCAAGAACGGCGACATCGAGATCGCCGACGGCGCCAATATCGGCTTCAATTGCGAGGTGTTCTCCGCCAGCCGGGTCGCGATCGGCCGCGACACGCTGCTCGCCGCCTACTGCTACGTCATCGGCGGCGATCATGACTTCAGCGATCCGTCGGTGCCGGTGCTTTCGCAGGGGCGGCGCTCGGCCGGGGTCACGATCGGCGCGGGGGCATGGCTCGGCGCGGGGGCCAAGATCCTCGACGGCGTCACCGTCGGCGACGGCGCCATCGTCGGCGCCGGCGCGGTCGTCCGCGAAGCGGTGCCCGACGGCGCGATCGCCGTCGGCATCCCGGCGCGCATCGTCGGCCAACGGGATCCGGCGGTGAATGCGTGAGCCGGAAAAGGCTGAACGTCCTTCAGGTTTGCGATCACCTCGGCTGGGAAGGCTCGCGGATGCACGGCGTCAAGCGGCTCTTCAGCTGGATGATCCCGCGCTTCGATCGCGAGCGCTACAACGTCTCGCTGGTCAGCCTGCGCAAAAAGGATCTTTCGGAGGAGACGCTCGAGTCGATGGGCGTCGACATCGAGTACCTGCACAAGGGGAAGTTCGATCCGGCGACGCTGACGGCGCTGCTGAAGGTGATCGACCGCCGGCAGATCGACATCCTGCACCTGCACGGCTACGGCGCGACCACGTTCGGGCGGATCGCCGGGAAGATGCGCGGCCTGCCGACGATCCTGCACGAGCACGCCAACCTGACCGACACGCCGTGGTTCCAGAAGATTGCCGACCGGATGCTGGCCTCGTCGACCGACATCGCGATCGCGGTCTCGAAGAGCACGGCCGACTTCGTGATCAACGCGCGGCTGGTGCCGCCCGAGCGCGTGAAGGTCGTCTACCTCGGCGTGCCGCTCGAGGAGTTCAGCCGTCCGCGCACGGTGCAGGAGATGGCCGAAGCGCGTCACGAGCTCGGCGCGACTCCGGACGAGTTCATCGTTGGTACGATCACGCGGCTGCACGACTCGAAGGGCAACGAGTACCTCGTCGAGGCGGCGAAGGCGGTGCTGCAGCGGCGGCCGAAGACGCGGTTCTACGTGTTTGGCGAAGGCCCGCTGCGCCCGGCGCTCGAGGCGCAGGCGAAAGCGCTCGGCATTGCCGATCGTTTCGTCTTCGGCGGCTTCACGCGAGACGTCGCCGCCACGCTGTCGGCGTTCGACCTCAGCGTCTTCCCCTCGCTGTGGGAAGGCACGCCGCTCACCGTGTTCGAGTCGCTGGCCATGGGGAAGGCGATCGTGGCCACCGACGCCGACGGGCTGGTGGACGTCCTCACGCACGACCGCGACGCACTGATCGTCCCGAAGCGCGACGCCGCAGCCCTCGCCGGCGGGATCGTGACGCTGCTCGACAGCCCGGAGCTCCGATCGCGCCTGTCGGTGCAGGCGAGGATGACCGGCCGCCAGTACGACATCCTCGCCTTCGTCAAGAAGATGGAGCGGCTCTACGATCTGCTGCACGACGTGTCGCGGCGGACGAAGCGCGCCGGCGTCCTGCAGGCGGATCTGTCGTTCCTCTCGGGTGGCGCGTGAGGTTGAGGCCGGGGCTTCTGCTGGCGGCCGCTTTTCTCTGCCTCTACGGAACTTTGGCGCTGACGATTGACGTGCCGAAGGCGGCCTACGGCTTCAAGAGCGACGAGGCCACCTATTACATGATCGGGCTGAGCCTCGTCCACGACGGCGATCTGGCTTATCGAAAAGAAGATCTCGCTCGGGTCTGGCGCGAATATGATTCCGGCCCCGCCGGGGTGTTCCTGAAGCACGGACAAAAGATCGGCGGCGGGCCCGATCCCGACCAGCAGCGTTACTTCTACGGCAAGTCGTTCATCTATCCGCTGGTCGCGGCGCCGTTGATCCTGCTCTTCGGCACCAACGGCTTCCTCCTGCTCAACGCGATCGCCGCGGCGCTGGTGCTGCTCTGCGCCTACCTGTTTCTCCACGCGCGCTCGGATGCGGCGCCGTCCGCCGTCCTCGCCGGCGCGTTCGTCATGGCCAGCAGCGTCCCCGTCTATCTCGTCCAGATCATGCCGGAGGTGTTCAACTTCTCGCTGACCTGCCTGGCGTATTTCTGCTGGCTCTATAAAGAGGTGGCGGCGCCGGAGCGTTCGCCGCGCGGCACGGCGTGGCTGTTCACGCCGCGCAGCGATCTGGTGTCGGCGATCCTGCTCGGGATTGCGACGTTCTCGAAGCCGACGATTGCGCTGCTCTTCGCCGCGCCCGTGCTATGGGGGATCTTCCGCCTGAAGGCGGAAGCCACGAGAGGGGCGGAAGCTACAAGAGGGGTGGAAGCTACAAGAGCTGTTCCTGTGGCTTCCGCCTTTAGGCGGAAGCTCCTCATCCCCGTCCTGGCCTTTACGCTCGTGGCCGGCGGGCTCTTCGCTATCAACACGGCGATTACCGGCGAGTGGAACTATCAAGGCGGCGAGCGGAAGTCCTACTACTTCGAGTTTCCGTTCCAGACGGACGCGACGAAGAACAAGCTCGGCGTCTCGAAGTCGCGAGAGACGCTCATGTCGGACGTGATCTTCAATCCGCGCACGTTCGCGTCGAACCTCCTGCACAACCTCGAGTACTTCTTCGTCGGGCGGCACGCCGGCATGCTGCCGTACTTTTTTCCGGGCTTCTTCGCGATGATCGCGCT
>Ga0075425_100007549_pt1 | contig 11503 bp, 8 predicted proteins | sample SoiMethybrSBSTD4_FD_75300 | JGI IMG/M metagenome (GOLD analysis project Ga0075425, IMG submission 75300) | Bulk soil microbial communities from a Populus tree surrounding site in Tennessee, USA - Soil MetaG P. TD hybrid SBSTD4 | ecosystem: Environmental > Terrestrial > Soil > Tree plantation...
ATCGACGGCGGGCTGGTGCTCTCCGCCCTGCTGCTGGCCGCCATCGGCCTCGCCACCGTCCACAGCGCCAGCTCCGAGATGCCCGTGGACTACTTTCCGCGCCAGGCCGCCTGGGTGGCCGTCGGGCTCGTCCTGCTGGTGATCTCGATGAGCATCGACTACCACGTGCTGCTCGATTTCTCCGTGGTGCTCTACGGGCTCGGGCTGGTCTCCCTGGTGGCCGTGCTCGGCTTCGGCGTCGTTCACGGCGGCGCGGCCAACTGGCTCCAGATCGGACCCTGGCAGTTCCAGCCGTCCGAGTTCGCGAAGATCGCGACCGGGCTGTTCCTGGCGCGCTATCTCGCCGGCCTCAATCTGCGGGTGCTGGAGATACGCCAGGTCCTCACCGCCGCCCTCATCGTCGCCGTTCCCATGGTGCTGGTGGCGGTCGAGCCCGACATGGGCGGCGCCGCCATGTTCGCGCCGCTGCTCGCCGGCATGCTGCTGGTGGCGGGGATCCGCTTGCGGCTGCTGGTGACGGTGGTGGTGCTCGGGCTCGTCGTCGGCTCCGGGGTCTGGATGTTCGGCATGAAGTCGTACCAGCGCCAGCGGGTCCTCACCTTCCTAGCGCCCGAGAGCGATCCGCTGGGGGCGGGCTATCAGGTGCGCCAGAGCAAGATCGCCATCGGCTCGGGCGAGCTGCTGGGCAAGGGCTACATGCAGGGCACCCAGAGCCAGCTCCGCTTCCTGCCCGCCCGCCACACCGACTTCATCCTGGCGGTGCTGGCGGAGGAGTGGGGCTTCCTCGGGGTGATCACGGTGCTGGGGCTTTACGCCGTGTACATCTCGAGCGCGGCGCGCGTCGCCATCCGGGCGCGGGACCGGGCCGGCATCCTGCTGGTGGTGGGCCTCGTCTCCATCATCTGCTTCCACGTGCTCTACAACAGCGCCATGGTAGTGGGCTTCGTCCCCAACACCGGCATTCCGCTCCCCTTCCTCTCCTACGGCGGCTCCTTCACGATGATCAACTTCATCTCGACGGGGGTTATCCTGGGGGTGGACATCCGGAGATACGTGAACCGGTAGGGAGGAATCACCCTGATCACGGCAGAGCAGAGAGGTGCCATCGTTCTCCTCAGTGGAGGTCTCGACTCGGCGACCAGCTTGGCCATCGCCAACGCGGAAGGTTACAGAAGCCATGCCTTGAGCTTCCGGTACGGACAACGGCACGCCCTGGAGACCGAGGCCGCCCGCCGCGTCGCCGAGCATCTGGGAGTCTGCGAGCACGTCGTGGTCGACTTTGACCTGCGGAAATTTGGCGGTTCCGCCCTGACCGCAGACATCGCGGTGCCGAAGGCGCGATCCTTGGCGGAGATCGGCAAGGGAATCCCGGTGACGTACGTGCCGGCGCGCAATACGATCTTTCTCTCCTTTGCGCTGGCGTGGGCGGAAGTGCTCGGCTGCGCTGACATCTTCATCGGGGTCAACGCCCTCGACTACAGCGGCTATCCGGACTGCCGTCCGGAGTACGTCGAGGCTTTCCAGCGCATGGCCAACCTGGCGACCAAGGCCGGAGTGGAAGGCAGGCAGACGGTGAAGATCCATACTCCGCTCATCGACCTCACCAAGGCAGAGATCATTCGCCGCGGCCTCGCGCTGGGCGTCGACTACGCCTTGACTCTCTCCTGCTACGATCCATCTCCAGCGAGCGAAGCCTGCGGCGAATGCGACGCCTGCCTGTTGCGCTGCAAGGGTTTCCGCGACAACGGCCTGGTGGACCCAGCGCCATACCTGCAGCCGCGGACGCTGGAGGCTCACTGACAGGAGAACGCCGTGGAGATCTTCAAGATCTTCGGTTTCGAAGCCGCGCATTATCTGCCCAACCTGCCCGAGTCGCACAAGTGCCGGCGCATGCACGGCCACTCGTTTCGGGTCGAGGTTTATATCGAAGGATCGATCGACGAAGAGCTCGGGTGGGTCATGGACTTTGCAGACGTCAAGGAGCGCTTCAAGCCTCTCGAAGACCAGCTCGATCATCGTCTGCTCAATGACATTCAGGGTCTCGAGAATCCCACCAGTGAGAATCTCGCCCGCTGGATCTGGCGCCAGCTGAAGCCGGGTCTGCCGGGGCTGTCGAAATTGGTCGTGCGCGAGACCTGCACGGCTGGATGTGTGTACCGGGGAGAGGAAGATTGACTCTTGCCTTGACAACTCCGCCTTCTGAAGCTCGGCGTCTCTTGGTTCTCGGCTGCTCTCAAACCAAGCGCAGCATCGCCGGTTCTGCTCCAGCGATCGCACGGTATGACGGTCCGCTCTTTCGGGTTCTGCGGGCCTTCCTGCGGGATCACCTCTGGCCAGAGCGCCTGTCGGTGGCGGTCTTGTCAGCCGAGCACGGCCTGATTGGGGCTTTGAGCGGTATCTCGGACTACAACCATCGTCTGACACCGGAACGCGCCCGGGAGATCCGCCCCGAAGTCACCCAGGGGCTGAGCCGACTACTCACTCATCATGGGGCAGCGGACCTCTTCATGGGACGCGGTTACCTCGAAGCCATCGATCTCGACGTCCTCGGTAGAGGAGCACAGAAGATCACCTTCATCGAAGGGGGAATCGGCCAGAAGTTGCGCCAGCTCAGAGAGCAGTTGGGCACCTTCGGAGCTCTGAGAGGCAGACCTGTCCCCCCTCTGCCGCGCAAGGAGCGGCCGCTCTACTTCCTCCCCGACTGGGACGATTTCCTCGACGTGGACTATGACTTTGCGCGCGACCGGCTTTCGACTCCTACGCGGCAGGATCGGCGAGAGGCCCATGGCATCGAATTGATGCAGCCGCATCGAATCTGCGACGGAGTCTTGGTGAGCCTGGCGCAGCACAGTGGGACCAAGGGTCTCTTGCGGCGGGTGGCGTCGGCGACCTCCGATTCCCTGGCGCCGCGCCCGGTGCGGGAGCACTTCGGCCTCGCTGCGGATCAGTGGGCTTTCGGGGACTGCGGCGCCTTCTCCTACTCGAACGAAGACGAGCCTACGATTACCGTGGAACAGGCGGTCGCGGTCTATGACCTTTATGGCTTCGATCTCGGGGCCAGTGTGGACCACATTCCATTGCAGGAGATCCGTCGCAATGGAAAACCGGAGGAGCTCAGCAAGGAAGAGCGGCGGCGGCGGGTGAAGTTGACCCGCGAGAACGCGGACACCTTCCTCGATCTGGCTCGCCGCCAGCAAGCGCGATTCCTGCCGGTAGGAGTCCTCCAGGGTCTCGACGCCAAGGACTACGCCAAACAGATTGGCGACTACATGGACATGGGCTACCGCTACCTGGCTCTCGGTGGCCTCGTGCCTCGCCTGGACTCCGAGGTCCTCGAGATCGTCGAGCACGTAACGGCAAAATTCTCTCGCCTGAAAATCCGCCCTTGGCTGCACCTGATGGGGATTTTCCGCCCGAAGCTTCAAGCACAGTTCCTCCGACTTGGGGTTGACAGCTTCGATAGCGCAACGTACTTCCGTAAAGCTTGGCTCCGGTCGGACCAGAACTATCTGGCGACCGACGGCTCTTGGTACGCAGCGATTCGGGTGCCCCCGAGCCATGATGGAAACGTCCGCGTGCGCCTGCTACGTTCAGGGCTCGCGCTGGAAGTCATCACACAGCGCGAGAAAGCGGCGCTCGCTGCTCTGCGAGGCTACTCAAAAGGGACCGTCGGATTGGAAGATTGCCTTCGCGTGGTGCTTGCATATGACGGCCTGCTGGATAGGACGGACAGCGAAGAAATCAAGCTAGAGGAAGCCTACCGCCGCACGCTCGCGGACATGCCCTGGCGCCATTGCCCCTGCTCGATGTGCAAAGAGCTGGGGATCGAGGTCTTGATCTTTCGAGGATTGAACCGCAACAAACGGCGCGGAGCACACAACACCTGGCATTTGTTCCAGCAGCTTGAGAAACCGCGCGGCATCGCCTGATCTTTAAGCTATATTCCTCACATTCCTCACATGTCGAAAATATCCGAGATCTCCCGTCAGTACCACACGGCTCTCTCCGCAAGCAAGGAGCAGTACGAGGAAATGTATCGTGAGAGGGCTGAAGCGACGGAGGATTTTTACCGAAGTTTCTTCCATGACCTCGTCTGCGATTTTGGCCACCGCTTTCTCAACGAGCGCTTCCGGGCGCGGCTACAAGAACGGATTGAGCGAGTCCTTGGAACGAATCGGCTTGAGTTCATCGCGATAGATGGAACCTGTAACCGCGAGATCTTCTCAGACTTCGTAACCTTCTTTGGCGGGGCTTACGGAGCACGAGGGGAGATCGATTTTACTGGCGGTCAACATCAGATCCGCTACAAGCGCTGGTCGCTGGATCAGGACGTTTCCATGGTGGCTTGGATTCCAGTACCCTTTGCGCGCCTGGCCGAGGTCAGCTCGGAGCGTGGCGAAGAGTTCCTGATGACTGAGGAGGAGCGAATCAATCTCTCCTCCGTACACGTCCAGGTGATGCAGCTTGCCGAGATCTTCCTGGCTTACAACACGATCGTCTCCTCGCGGCTAGACTCCCCGCAGATTCTGCTGATGGACCTTTCTCCCTCCTCGGTTCTGGCTTCAGTCGCCCACTCCCAAGAGGGACTGGGCCTCATCGGCTATCCATATGATCGCCGCGAGTTGACCAGAGGAGACGTCACGGTAGCGCTCGCCCACCCGTTCTCCGAGTTCCTCTCCATTCCTTCCCCGAAGAAGATGGACCTCCACCGCGTCGTCGTCGCGGCGCTCCATCGAGCTCCGAAGCAGCCGGTCGATCTCCAAGATCTTGCGGCGAGGTACGGAGTTACCCCGGAGGAGTTGAGACGCGAAGCCGTCAAACCCAACGGCTTGGTGGAGCGCGGCATTCTCCAGCCGACCTCGGCGGCCCAAGTATTCCGACCAGCCCTTAACGCGGAGCAGTCCTGGGCCTTCACCCGCGAGCTCTTCCAGAATATCTGCTCGCGCTTGTTCATGAAGAAAGACGCGAGCGCCCTTCAGTATGACCTCACCGACGAACGCGGCGTAGTCCGACGGCATTGGATGGCACCCGATGACCTTAGCTTTCTCATCGGTGTCGGCATGCGGCTCTTGGTCGAGGCTTGTTGGGAGAAGAACGTCCTGCTCTACGGGGTCGTCAAGGACTCCTCGTCCCGCTATCTGACGCGGAATTTTCTCGGAGTCGCCCTCGAGACCGGCTTTTACCCACAGCTTCGGGAACTGCGGATCGAGCTTTTGCCCTGGACGGACCGGATCTTCTGCGAGACCTTGCCGCTGGTCGATGACAATCTCACCGCACCCTGGTGTACGATCGAGTTTGATTCTGCGTTCATGACTCTACACCGTGGCCGGGTCGAGAATTCGGAAAAAACCCAGGTCGCTGGGATTCAGGGTCGTATCGTCAATCAAGAGCGTCTGTTTGCTCGCAGCTTGGCGCAGTTTTTCCTGAAGAGGGACAAGCGCACGCCGCTCATGGGTCACGTCGTTTTCCTCGATCGGCTCCTGTCTCCAGCCTGGGATCGACTGGAACACGTGGAGCGTCCGGCGGAGATCCTGGTAGATACCGCTGAGCTTGGCCACTTCCCCGTCTATGCCTGGAGAGACCGCGAGCATGTAAATCCTGGTCAGTGGATCATGATGTACCTGCTCTCCGTTTTGACCAGGAACCACTTTGCTGAAGCGATTGGTTACCCGGACCCGCTCCACAAGGCTGACTGGGGAGCCAAGACGATTGGCCGCTCGGTGAGAGACACGATCCGCTCTTCGACGCGGCTGATGGCCGCCAAGCCGCTGAGTCGCACATTCCGCGATATCCGAGACAGGGGGCGCCGCTGATGTTCCTCAAGGACATGGAAGGTACGTTGATGGAGCTTGCGGAGGCGCCGGAGACCCGGTTCCGCTACGTCGTGTGGTTCGACTACACACGGGAGGCGATCAACCAGATTCAAGAGGGCACCCTCTTGGCGGCTCCCAACTTCGCCAGCGATAGATCGACCAAGCGCTACAGCGTTCTGGAGGTTACGACCTTCCTTCCCATGCATTACGCGCTCCAGGCCGGGATGTCTGGCTATCCCGGGTTTGTCGTCGAGGCAGCGCGTAGCGCGTCGATGGATTGGGAGGCCCAGGAATCGGAGTCGACTGAGGACACCACGAAGATTCAGGCCGTAGCGATCCCTACAGGCCTCGAGATCATTGAGCCCGCCGGATTTTCGGATCTCTCGGGAACTCCGACCCTGGGGCCCGAGAGCAACATTGCAATGGCTGGAAGCCGGGTGAAGATCCTAGACTCAAAGTGGACGAATCTGGTCGCCAACAATGGGATTGATCAAGAGAATGAAAAGAACCTTACAACCATTGGAACGATGGCACGAGATCCGAGTGTAGAGGTCCAGATCCGGATCGAAGAGCTATACCGCACTCACTTCGCCATCTTCGGATTCACCGGTGTCGGGAAGTCGAATCTCCTTTCGACGATTGTTGCCAAGGTTTTCAGGGATGCCGACGTGCCGGTAAAACTCGTCTTCTTCGACTTGATGAGCGAATACACCGCGTTGCTTCTTGATCAACTGCTGAACTCGAAGATTCACGGGGGTATTCTAACAGTTGGTCAGTACACTCTACCGGAAGGCCTCTTCAAATACATCAACAAAATGCCCGGCGCTCCTGACCTAGAATCTGCAACTGACCAGCTTGTTCAATACACTCTTCTGCCAAAGGCATTGCTGGCTCACCGGGGACCACTTCGGCTTGGTCTTTCCGACTTAATTTCGGGCCATAAACTCCGCTTCTATCATGAAGCCCAGAGTCTCACTGTGTTTGAGCTGTTCTTTTCCCATCGCACATCTTGGGGCAAGGATAGGCGGGGAGCGAACATAGAAAACCGCAACAAGATTGCCAAGGATGTGCTCAAGAAACATCTGTCGGGCGGCGGGTACGAGCAGATAGTTTTTACTCCTGAACTCGCACGAACTATTCGGGAGGGGTTAGAAAACGCCTTGGAGGTAGACAAAACATTCGCAGAAGACTACCAGCCTATTCTCATTAAACTAAGGGAGCTAGAGCGAGAGACAGGCAGGTCTTATGCTGCAGCTACAACGCTCAGTATGATAGTCCAGGACTTGAACAGTCCCGAAAGCTCCTCTCTCTGGGTTATCCAGGGGCACAACCCGGATGAACTCCGGTCATTCAGTAAGCGGCTTGGCGAAGAGCTCTATGAACAGCGTCGCCAGAAAGGGTTGATCGATCCTCTCGTCTCGTTCATCTTCGACGAGGCCGATGAGTTCATCCGGCGAGATGCCATTGGATCTTATAAGGAGTCTGCTGAGATCGCTCAAACCCTTGCCCGTCGAGGTCGCAAATTCGGTCTCGGCCTTGGAATCGCAACCCAGCGCATACGCTATCTCGATACCAACATCATGGCCCAGCCGCACACGTACTTCATCTCGAAGTTGCCTCGACTTTCCGATCGGCAGGCCGTGGCAGAGGCCTTCGGTGTCAGCGAAGAGCTTCTCAATCAGACGTTCAAGTTTCGCAAGGGTGACTGGCTGCTTGTCAGTCACGATGCGACTGGACTCGAAGGGGTACCTCTACCGATCCATACCCCGGATGCGAACCAGCGGATCAGAGAATGGCTTGAAAGCCGATACGGTTCAAAATATTGATGGTACTGACTGAGCTTGAGGAGCATCTATCGCTCTTCTCAAGCCCGCTCTAACAGAGCTCTCATGAGATTCTCTGTGTTGGATTCGTAGTATCTCACGCTCCATTGGTCAATTCGAAGTGTGTGCCCAAAGCCGTAATGGGACGGCACGAGCTCTCGTGCAAGGTCGAGGTACGCGCGTTGCTCGTCACGGTAGGGCGGAGCGTGATCGTGAGCAGGCGCCGTCAGGAGATGCGGAAGCGTGTATTCCCAAAAGTGCGGCGGGTATTGGGCCTCGACCAGAGAGCCGCGAGAGTCTTGAATCCGCTCCAAACGCGGTGTCGAGAAGTGTTGACGTTCGTCAATCTCAATGAAGCGATGGAAGCGGGGAGAATAGATGTCATAGTTGAGTGCCCATGCTTCCCCGAGCAAATTTTTCTCCGGTGGAAGCCTCTCCGCGTTTCGCGCCGCGCTCTCGAGGACTGCGTAGTACTGGCTCAGGGTGCTCGCGAGGTCGCCGGAATGATTGCTTGGCTTCGCGGTAAAGAGGAGGGGCTCGTTGAGCGCCCGCCGGATCTCGCGGCCGCATACCGATTCGGGGTCGATCTGGGATCGAAATCGCTCGAAGAAGGGCTGTTGAAAGCGGTGTGGGTTGGCCATCTAAGTGATCCTTGTGGAATTCTCGGTAGGTGATTATACTCTGCTCTATCATGGGCGACGCGAAACTCCAAGCTCCACCGACAAAAGAGTCATCACTCGATACCGCCACCTCGCTGGCCTGGCTGGCAGACGCGCCTCTGTTCATTGACAAGGATCAGGTGGCCAGCTTCTACGATGCCGTGGTGCGGCCTGAGGGTGTGCAGGGCAAGACCGTCATCTCGCTGGAGCGGTTCGAAGGCCAGACGACGAAGCTGGAGGGGGCTGTTGAGGGTGAGGTCTCCCTTTCGAAGCTTGTCACGACGCTCCTCCCTTTCCTCGATATCAAGGCGAAGGTGAGCGCCAAAGCAGGGCGCGAGGGAACCTCCTCAAAAAAACGGGGAGAGACCGTAGAGTTCCATCCCATCGAAACTCCGCAGCGGCAGCTGGTGCAGCTCACTCTCCATTACCTGATCAACTTGCCGAAGCGCATCAGGGTGGTGAGCGATCCGACTCAGCCTGGATGGTATGACCAGGACTTCATCAGCGGGCTTCCCCGAGCGCTCTTGTTTGTGGATTTCCCTATCCGCACGAGATTCACTCCTATGGCGGCGGAGGTGGGTGATGGCCGGGTTGTCACGATCTACGATAAGTTGAATGCCAAAGGAAAAGGCCCGCCCGTCCCTCCCGAAGACGGCAGCTTGACTACTGCTCCGGAGCATGATGCTGCGTGGGCCGAGTATTGGGCCTGGTTCGAGAAGAACTTTAGCTCCAAGATCGCCACGGAGACCGTGGAGAAGGTCATCGCGAAGAATGGTCGCATTCAGTGGATCGACTATCGCGTTCCGCTTCCAGGCCAATGGCCCCTTCACCTTCACGTTTGCGGCCGCGGCCTGTTCGACACCGGAACCTTCGCCTACAACCTCATCAAGCGCGGCTTCAATCACGGCTTGAGGATCGTGGGGACTCTCAAATCGGATCCGGATCTGAATGTTCTCGCGATTTTTGACAAGTGAGGTTCAGTAGTGCCGTGTCGCTTCGAGCGGCATACCCAGTTCAACGCGCTGAGCGCAAGAGCCGAGGAAGGGGCATTCAGGGGCCGTTTGAGGATTCAAGCACACTGGGTCCATGAGCCGGCACTTGACCCGATTCCACCACCACTTGTTGTCGAGGATCTCGCCGCTCACACCCGTCAGGGCCGAAATCTCAACGAACGCGTTGAGTGCCGCGCGCCGCAGCTCGTAGGCCTCCTGCTCCGAGAGCAACAGAGTCCGCTCGAGCTTCTCCGCGATGGATCGGTGCGGCACGAGCACACCCTGGCGCAGGAGCTGCTTCAAGAGATGGTAGTCGATCCCCGGCAAGGGATCCGCGTCGAGCTCCATGATGCCGCTGCCAAGGTGGAGGATGGTGTTCACCATCGTGAGCTTGAAGAGGGGGTCGTCGAAGGGGCGGAAACGGCCGGAAAGCCGGACGAGCTCGACGAAGGAACCGTTGGCGGCTTGGACGACGTTGTAGAAGTATCCTTCCCAGTCGCGCGCGAGCTTCTTCCCGAGGTCCCTGAGGTTGGCGAGGCGATCTTCCTTGGCCACTGCCAGCGGATTGAACCCCGTGTCATCGGCGAAAATCTCGTCGAATTGCTCCTCGGTGAGCTGGGCGAGGAAGGAGGCTTGGAAGATCGGGGTGCGGTGGCTGTCGAGGCATCGTCTCAGGCAGCGCCACATGTACAGTGCGCCGGTCAGCGGTTGCCCGTCGAGCACCCCACCGCCAGGGACGACCTTCCCTTCCACGAGATGCCAAAAGCGGAAGTTGATCGCGTTGCCAACCGCGAAGTACTGCGACCGCTCGGCGGGCGTGCCTTCCGGGAACCAAAATCTCGGGTCATCCCATTTGTAGCGCTCGTAGTTGCGGAAATCCTCGCTCCTCCGGACGTGATCGGCGATCTTCCTCAACGCGCCTGGGTCTATTTCGACGAGGTCGCTGGGTGAGCGGTCGATCCCCAGCTCTAGGGCCAGCTCCGAGGTCGCCAGGTGAGGCACGCTCGAGGAGCTTACCACTTCCCGATCTCCGAGCCCTTACCCTTGGCCCCTCTCCCGCCCCGCCCTTCCCACTTCACCGGGAGGGGGGAAAAAGGACGGACACGGACAAACAAGGACCTCAAGGACGACCGGGACCCCCATGCCCGTCCTTGGGATCTCTGTTCGTCCTTGTACGTCCGTGCTCGTCCGTGTTCTCTTTTCCCATCTCCCGGTGGATGGGGGCCGTCCTCCGCTACAATCTCCTCCGCCATGAGCCTCAAGATGCTCATCGAGAGCGATCCTCACCAGACCCGGATCGGGGTGCTGGAGGACGACCGCCTGACGGAGATCTTCGTCGAGCGGCATCGGCATCGGGGCCTGGTGGGGAACGTCTACAAGGGACGGGTCACCCGGGTCCTGCCCGGCATGCAGGCCGCCTTCGTGGACGTGGGGCTCGAGCGCGACGCCTTCCTCTACGTGAGCGACGTCGCGGCCGACGTCGAGGCCATGGAGGACCTGGAGATCGACGACGGCCGCTCCGAGGCGAACGGCCTGGCCACGGCCCATCAGGGAGGCTCCCCCTCGATCGACGACCTGCTCAAGCCGGGGCAGGAGATCATCGTCCAGGTGGTCAAGGACCCGCTGCCCAACAAGGGAGCGCGCATCAGCACGCACGTCACGCTCCCCGGCCGCTACCTGGTGCTGCTGCCCACCGTCCGCCACTTCGGCGTCTCCCGCCGCATCGAGGACGAGGCGGAGCGCGAGCGCCTGCTGGGCCACCTCCACCAAGTCCCGGTCGCCAACGGCGGATTGATCGTGCGCACCGCGGGTGAAGGCAAGGGGCGGGAGGAGTTCGAGAGCGATCTCGCCTATCTCTCCCGGCTGTGGGAGAAGATCCGCCACCGCGCCAGCCGCGCCTCGGCCCCCACCCTCCTCCACCAGGACCTCGACCTCGCGCTGCGGGTGGTGCGCGACCTGCTGCGGCAGGACTTCTCCGTCCTGTGGGTGGACGGCGAGGACACCTACGAGCGGATCGTCGAGTTCCTCGACCAGGTCCAGCCGTCCCTCATCTCCAAGGTCAAGCTCTTCCGCCAGCAGGCGACCCTGTTCGAGCAGTTCGGCATCGAGGAGCAGATCGAAGCGGCCCTGAAGTCCAAGGTCTGGCTCAAGTCCGGCGGCTACATCGTCATCAATCCCACCGAGGCGCTGGTGGCGATCGACGTCAACACCGGCCG
>Ga0075425_100007550_pt1 | contig 11502 bp, 9 predicted proteins | sample SoiMethybrSBSTD4_FD_75300 | JGI IMG/M metagenome (GOLD analysis project Ga0075425, IMG submission 75300) | Bulk soil microbial communities from a Populus tree surrounding site in Tennessee, USA - Soil MetaG P. TD hybrid SBSTD4 | ecosystem: Environmental > Terrestrial > Soil > Tree plantation...
GCCTCACGTTCGGCAACACCTGGCACGTGATCGGGATCTCGATCGCGGGGATCCTGGCCATGGCCTTCCTGGCCACCATCGCGGTGAGCCGGTGGCGCCTGCGCGGCGTCGCCGTTCCCTTCGTGCTGCTCCTGGCCAGCCTCGGCCTCGGCTGGTACGTCTCGCGCGCGGGCGGGTTCGCGCCGACCATGACCGGCAAGCTGGCCGCGGTCGCGTTGTTGAGCCTGCCCATCTTCTTCTCGGGGATCCTGTTCGCGCGCTTCCTGGACACCGGCGTCTCCATCGGTGGCGCCATGGCCGTGAACCTGCTGGGCGCGATGGTGGGCGGGCTCCTCGAATACAACTCGATGTATTTCGGGTTCCGGTTCCTCTACGGGCTGGCGGCCGCGCTCTATGCCTGCGCGTTCGTGCTGGCCTGGAGGGCTCCCGCGCGCCTCGGCGCGCAGTGACCACGCGCCTCACCTGGGCCGGGGTCGCTCTGGCCCTGGCTCTCTACGCCGCGCTGGCCATCGTCTCCGAGCGCCACAAGTCCGCCGTCTTCGACGAGATCATCCACCTTCCGCCCGGCTACGCGATCGTGAAGCTGGGCGATCACCGCATGAACCCGCTGCACCCGCCCCTGGCGCGGATCATCGCGGCCTGGCCGCTCCTGTTCATGGACGTGCACGTGGAGCCGGACGACCTGGCCTGGCGCACGGCGCGGCCGTGGGAATGGGGCAAGCGGTTCCTCTATCGCTGGAACGACGGCGACCGTCTCCTCTTCTGGGGCCGTTTGCCCATCGTGGCCCTCGCGATGGTGCTGGCGCTCGCGGTGTTCCTCTGGGCGCGGCGCCTGTGGGGCCCGCCCGCCGGCTTCCTTGCCCTCTTCCTCTGCGTGCTCAACCCCGACGTGCTGGCCCACGGCCATCTCGTGACCAACGACCTGCCCGTCGTGCTGTTCGTATTCCTCACCGTGATCGCGTTCGAGCGCCTGGTGGAACGGGTGACGATCGCGCGCGTCCTCGCCGTGGCCCTGGGCGTGGGGGCCGCCTTCGCCACCAAGTTCTCGGCCTTCGCGCTGCCCCCGATCCTGCTCGCGCTGTCGCTCGTCGTCGCCTTGCGGCCGGACTCCCTGCCCGTCGCCATCGGGCGCGCGCGCGACGTGACCGGGCGCGGCGCGAAGCTGCTCGTGCTCGTGGGCGCCGTGGCCGTCATCGGAGCGCTGGCCCTCGTCGTCGTGTGGGGCATGTACGGCTTCCAGTCCGCCCTGACCCCGGATCCCGCGGTGGACGCGTTCATGCACGAGCACGACGCGCCGCCGGCCGGAGAGGCCTTGCGCATCGGCGCCGCCGTGGCCCGCGGCGGCCACCTCCTGCCGGAGGCGTGGGTCTGGGGCTTCCTGAACTGCTTCAAGTCCTTCGCGAGCCGCCCGTCGTTCCTGCTCGGCGAGTACTCCGACACCGGCTGGTGGTACTACTTCCCCGTCGCCATCGCGCTCAAGGCGCCACTCGCCCTGCTCGTCCTCGTGATCGCCGCGGCCGTCCTGGCCTGGACGCAGCCCGCGCCCGGGCGCGCGCAGTGGTTCGTCTGGCTCCCGCCCGCGCTCTTCCTCGCCCTCACCATGACGCAGAACATCAATATCGGGCACCGGCACGTCCTCGCGCTCTATCCCTTCTTGTTCGTGGCCGCCTCGCGCGTGGCCACCCTGGCCTGGTCGGCGCGGGCGCGCTGGGGGCGCGTGGCGGTGGCCGTCCTGGCCCTCTGGTACGCGGCGAGCGTCCTGCGCGTTCACCCGAACTACCTCGCGTACTTCAACGAGGCCGCGGGCGGGCCCGCGCAGGGCTGGAGATGGCTGGTCGACTCGAACGTCGACTGGGGCCAGGAGCTGCCGGGCCTCAAGAGCTACATGGACCGCAGCGGCATTCCGCGCGTGACGCTGTGCTACTTCGGGACCGCGGACCCCGCGTATTACGGCATCGCCGCGGACCGCTTGCCCAGCTATCAACCGCCACCGCCGTCCACGCTCGTCCGCGCCGTCCATCCCGGCGACGTGGTCGCGATCAGCGCGACCCATCTCCAGGGTCTCTACCTCGATCCGGAGATGCAGCCGCTGATGGCCCTGTTCCGCGCCCGCCGCCCCATCGCCGCCATCGGGCACGCGATCTTCGTGTACCGCGCCGACTTCAGCTACGCGCTGCCCTAGAAGAACTTCCACCAGAGCGCGATCGCGACCGTCGCGGGCGCGATCGTCGCGGCCAGGAGAAGCGCGGAGGCCGCGCTCGGGGCGTCGTCGTCGCCGGGACGGACGGGCCGCGCCAGCGCGGCGACGAGGAGCACGGGCATGATCGGGATCCAGATGCGGCCGACCTCGCCGCGCGTCTGGCCCGAAAGCAGGAGGGCCACCAGCGCGGCCAGGCCCGCGAGGCGGAAGGCCTCGTCCGGTTGGAGACGCGCGCGGCCAGCCAGGCGGCGCGCCGAGCGCACGGCGGCGAAGACGAGCGAGACGGCCACGGGAAGGCCGAGGAACACGGCCAGGTCGAGGGGATCGAACACCAGCCAGACGCCGTAATCGCGTGGCTCCGTGAAGAACTCGCGGTGAATCCGCAGCGCCTCGCGCATGGAGGCGATCGGGTGATGGCCGATCAGGGCGGGAGCCGCGAAGGCCGCCGCCGTCACGAGGGCGGCCAGCGCGCACCATCGGAGCGCACGCGTGAGCGTCACCCCGGACGCGACGGCCGCGGCGAGCACGGCCAGGCCGCCGATGGCCAGGAACGCCGGGGCCCCGTACGACAAGGCGGCCGCGATCCCGCCCGCGAGGCCCGCAGCCAGCGACCAGGCCGCGCTCCGCGCGCTCGTCTCCGCGCGGAAGGCGCGCGCGAGGGCCAAGGCGGACAGCGCGACGGGAAGGGCCAGGGCCTGGTCGAACTGGGGCAGGACGAGCACCGGGCCAGGCAGCAGCGTCCAGAGGACCCCGACGCGCGCGGCCGCGAGCGGTCCACTGCCGACGGCGCGGGCCAGCCCCGCCACCGGCCAGGCGGTCAGCACGCACGCGGCCAGGATCAAGAGGCCGCCCAGGACGCCCGCCGCCCGCGTGTGGGCGGCGTGCTCCGGCCGGGCGCGGCGCGGGTTGGATTCGGGAAGTCCCGACAGCCACAGCACGGCCTGGGTGAGCCCGGGCACGTCCTCGCAGAGGCCGACGAGGCCGCGATAGACGAGCACGGGCCCCGGGGGATGGGTGGCCGCGTGTTTCGCGCCCTTGCGGAAGGTCGGCAGGAGCTCGTGGTGGCGGCGGAGGAACTCGACGGGATCGGCCGCTTCCGGCGAGATGGCCACGGTGTAGTACGACGTGGCCGTGCGATAGGCCACGCGGCCGAAGATCGTGGCCAGCACGCCTCCCGGCTCCAGGGCCACCAGGGCGAGCGGGAACGCGAGGCCTAGAACGGAGGCGATGCCGAGCAGCAGACCTGGCGCGTGCCGCGGCCGGGACTGCGCCCAGGCCGTGCCCGACAAGGCCAGGAGGCCCAGGAGCGCGCCGACGGCAGCCAGCGCGGGCCACAGCGGTCCGGTCGCGACGCCCTCCCGCAGGGGCCATTGCCATTCGGGCGGATAGGGCGCGGGGCCGCGGACCCACGGCACGCGGTCCCCGGACGCGGCGAGGAGGAACCCGGCGGTGGCGACGATCCAGAGGACGCGCTCGCCACGCGCTGGGTCGGCGAGTGGCGGCGGGACCGTCACCGGCGGAGTATACCGTCCGGGCGGCGCGGGCCTAAGCAGCGTCGCATGGTAATATCTCCGGCTTATGTCCGCCCGCCGAGCCCTCCTAGCGTCCGTCCTCCTCCCGCTGGCCGCGTGCGGTGGCGGCAGCTCGCCCACCGGCCCGGGGCCGAGCCCGGCGCCGGCCGGCACGTCCGTCACCGTCGTCGTCTTCTACGACGAGAACGGCAGCGGCACGCTGGACGCGACGGAGCAGGCGCGGGTGCCGGACGTGGAAGTGAGCCTGGGCGGCCGCTCCGCCCGCAGCGCGGGCGGCACCGGCCGGGCCGTGATCGACGGCGTCGCCGCGGGCAGCCTCGTTCCCACCGTCAATACGGCGACCCTGCCGCCGTACTACAACGTCGGCCGCGTGCCGACGGTCCAGGTCCCGACGACGGCCGAGGTCGCGATCCCGCTCGTCTTGCCCATCGGCTCGAACCGCCCCAACACCTACCTGGCCTTTGGCGACAGCATCACGGAGGGGAACAACTACCCCGGCGATCCCTCCTATCGCGGGCCGCTGGCCACCAAGCTGCAGCAGCAGTTCGTCCGCGCCACCGTCATCAACGGCGGCGTCGGGTCGACCAAGAGCAACCAGGGCGCGATCCGCATCGACGACCCGCTCATCGCGGAACGGCCCGCCTATACCCTCATCGTCTACGGCACGAACGACTACGGGCAGAGCGAGTGCAACAGCGTGGCCAAGCTGGCCACCACCTGCTTCACGATCGGGAGCCTGCGCGACATCATCCTGTCCGCCAAAGGATCGTCGAGCCTGCCCGTGCTGGCCACGATCCTGCCCGTGAACGTGGGCTACGACACCCGCGCGCCGCAGCAGCGCGAGGACTGGGTGGAGGCGGTGAACGTGCAGGTGCGCGCCCTGGCCCGCGAGCAGAACGTCGTCCTAGCCGACATCGAAAAGGCGTTCCTGGCCGACCGCGACGTCACCCGCCTCTTCGTAGACCACATCCATCCCAACGCGGAGGGCGAGGAAATCATCTCGAGCACGTTCCTTCAGGCCATCGCCCACGGCACGCGCACGGGCGCGGCCTTTACGGGCGAGGTGATGGACCTGGACGCGCCGCCGCCGCTGCTGGCGCGGCCGGCCGCGCGGGCGCGGCGCCGCTAGGTCCGCTCCGCGGACCTTCTTCCTCCCCGACCGGAACCTCCGTCCAGAGCCGCCGCACGGGCTCGACGAGACTCTCCGCCGCCAGGCGATGGGCCGTCTCGTTGGGATGGTGGTCGACGGGATGGACCCAGAGCGACTCGTCGGGCCGGCCGTGGAGGGCGGACAAGAGGTCCTGGCGCGCGATGCCCGCGGACAGGCAGAAGCGGCCGATCGTCTCCGAGACGTCCGCGAACGGATAGCGGCCCTGGAGACCCACGAGCAGGGGCCAGGACGCGACGAGGAACCGGCCGCCGCGGGCTCCCGCCTTGCTGTTCATGTCGCGCAGGTAGGCCTGGGTGCGCTCCCAGCCTTCGCGGTTCGGGGGGCCGTACATGTCGCGGTACCAGCGCGTGGTGTCGCGCCCGACGCGGTAGGACTCGACGCGGTCGCGCACGAACGCGGAGAGGCGGAGATCCAACGGGCCGAGCCGGCCTTCGTCTTCGTCGCGGACCATGCGCCCGCGGTCGAGGATCCAGTCGTTGAGGTAGGCCTGCCGCGCCTGGAAGGCCTCCGAGCGGACGGCGTCGTTGAGGACCATGCCGTAGACGACGACGTCCGGCTCCAGGGCGAGCACGGCCTCGAACAGGTCGTGGATGGCCGGGAAGTCGTAGCCGCGGCGGCCGCAGTTGAAGACCTCCCAGCGCCCGGTCTCGGCGCCGGTGTTGAGCCGGCGGTGGAGCACGCGCGCGTACGTGTCCTCTTCCTTGACCCCCATGCCTTCCGTGAAGGAGTCGCCGATGACGGCTACGCGCACCACGCCGGGCCGATGCGGGCCGATCTCGGGCGACCGGAACTGCTGCGCGCTGTAGCGGCGCTCCACGGCGTACGGAGTGTGGCGGGCGGCTTCGTCGAGGCGCGCCAGCCCCAGGCCGCGGTACTTCTCGAGCGTCGCGGGGTCGCCCAGGTCGACGTCGAAGTACCCGCGCGGGTTGCTGGGGTAGCAGTCCAGGAGGACGGAGCGCCCGCGGTTCGCGATCCGGTTCGTGTGCTGGAAGCTCGCGGGGGCGTAGCCCGCCAGGCGGAGCACGCTTTCGGCGGCCAGCAGGGTGAGGAGAGTGGACGCGGCGGCGAGCCCCAAGTGCGCGCCCACGCGCGGAAACGATGCCATCCGCCGCCAATGATATGCTGCCCTCGCCAGTGACGCCGGTCGAATGAACGCTCGGGAAACCGCTGTGTCCCTACCCGCGAGAGTCCGGCCGGTACTGATGAGCGCCGCTCTGCTGAGCGCGGCGTCCAGTGTCACTGGACAGACGCCCTCGCCGCCTCCGCAGATCGGGCAGGACGAGCTCGACCTCCAGTCGCGCGCAAACGTGGTCCAAGGTTCGGGCGCGCGCGCTCTCGGAATGGGCGGAGCCTTCCTGGCCCGCGCCGACGATGCCACCGCCGCTTCCTGGAACCCGGCCGGCCTGAGCTATCTCCGCCTCCCCGAGGTTTCGTTCGTGTACTCGGGCGGCCGGCTCGACAGTCTCGAAGTCACTTCCGCCGGCCGCAAGGAGGACAAGCGGCACGGCCACACTCCGGACTTCTTCGCCGCCGCCTACCCGTTCGAACTGGGAAGGGTCATTGGCTCCGCGCAGATCAGCTTCCAGCGCATCATTTCCTTCCAAGGGGATCGCACGATCACCGAGACATTCCTCGACACGGCGTCCGGCCAGGCGGTCAGCAACCCACCCAGCGTCGTCACGTCCGAGGGTGGATACGACGTCGTCACGTTCGGGTCGGGCGTCGCCGTCGGCGGGAACCTGCGCGCCGGCGCGACCGTCAACCGCTGGTTCAACGGCTACCACCAGACGCTCGATCGCGACACGGCCCGAGGCGGGGTCCCAGGTCACACCACGCAGGAGTTCGACTACGACTTCTCGGCCTGGAACTTCAACCTCGGCCTGATCTGGAGCCCGCACGCCGATCTCAACCTGGGAGTGGTCTACAAGTCCGCCTTCACCGCCGACGTCCAGCTCAACAAGAGCCGGACGGACATCACCGTGCCTCCCTCCACCAACCAGGCCAGCAATACCAGTCTCGGGATCCCCATCACGCTGGATTTCCCGGCCGCGATCGGGGTCGGCGCATCCTGGCGGCCCCGCAGCCGTCTCACCGTATCCGTCGACTACACGCGAACGGCTTGGTCCAAGGGCGAGATCCACAACTTCTTCATTCTTCCCGCCGGCGCCCCCGGTACCGGCACCCCGACCATCTACCCCAGCCTCCCTTATCCCTCGCTGGAGACCGATCCCACCGCCCGACCGCAGCACGACACCGTCCAGGTTCGAGGCGGAGCGGAGTTCGTGCTCATCTTCGGGCGCGTGAAGGTACCGGTGCGAGCCGGCGCCTTCAGCGACCGTCAGTACTTCCAGGCCAGCGACGGCACCCCGCCGCACTTCACGGGTCTCACCGCGGGAACGGGCGTCGTGATCGGGCCCGTCCTCGCCGACGTCGCCTTCATCCGCGAGCGGGGCGACTACACGGCCCTCGACGCCAACTCCGTCCGTTCGGCCGTCTCCGTGAGCTCGAACCGTTTCGTCGGCTCGGTCATCTTCCGGTTCCCTCGACACTGAAACGGCCACCGGCTGGCCAGGCCGCCCGGCCGGACTACACTCCAAACGTGGACCCGCACGACGACGTGATCGCGGAGACGATCGAGGTGCTCCCCATCGCCGACGTCAGCGCGCTCCTGGCCGAGGGCGGGACCGGCCCCTTCAGCGAGGCGGAGCTGGCCTACGCCCGTGACAAGTCGGATCCCGAGCGCCGCCTGGCCGCGCGCCTGGCCGCCAAGCGCGCCGCCGCCCGCCTCCTCGGGTCGGGCGTCTCCGAAGCCGACATCGAGGTCACGCGCGTGCCCGGACGTGCACCCGGCCTCCGCCTGTCCGAGCGCGCTCAGACGGCGCTGCGCGACGCGGGGGCCGCCGCCATCCTCGTCAGCCTCACTCACGGCCGCGAGCACGCGGCGGCCGCCGTTCTCCTGGTGCGCGCGAAGGCGTGAGGCTCTTCCGCGCGCTCCTGCGCGTGCTCGTCCTGCTCGCCGTGGCCGGGATCGCGGCCAGCGTCTACGTCGCCTACGCACCCTACGGAGACACCGGGGCCCATCCGTTCAACCAGGACCGCAACGCCGTGTGGCTCGAGCACCGCTGGCTCGAGAAGCCCCATTCCGCCGAAGAGATGGAGCAGATGTTCCGCTTCCTCGATCACCACGGGATCGTGTACGTGTACCCGCACCTCATCCCCTTCGACAGCGCGGGCCGGCTGCCCCTCCACAACCGCGAGCAGATGCGCGCCTTCCTGGCCAGCGCGCGCCAGGTCGCCCCCAACATGAAGGTGCTGCCCTGGGTGGGCGGCCTGCGCGTGGGCTACAAGCGCAGCCGTCCGGGCACGCTGGACCTCGGCGACCTCGGCCAGCGCCAGCGCATCGTGGCCGAGTGCCGCGGCCTCATGGACGAGGGATTCGACGGCATCCACCTCAACGTCGAGCCCGTGGCCAACGGAGACGACGACTATCTCGCCCTGCTGCGTGCCCTGCGCACGGCGGTGGGGGCCGGCATCCTCTCCCTCTCCGCGACGCGGCCGGGCCCCGCGGCCCCGGCCTTCGCGCCCAACTTCTTCTGGACGGCCGACTACTACGCGCGCATCGCGGACGCCGCCGACCAGGTCGTGCTCATGACCTACGACACCGCGCTCCCAACCCCAAGCCTCTACCGCCGCTACGTGGCCTACGCGGCGGCGACGGTGACGGCGGACCTGGCGCCGTCGCATCGCACGCGCGTGCTCGTCGGCATCCCGACCTACGACGAGTACGGGCTGATGCATCGCAAGGATGTGGAGACGCCGGAGAACGCGCTGCTGGGCGTGGTGGCCGGCCTGCGCGGACGCACAGGCGGCACCTTCGAGGGCGTGGCCCTGTACGCGGAGTGGACCACGGATCCGGAGGACTGGGCGGTCTACGAGCGCGTGTGGCGCGGCCACACCGTGCCCTGAGGCGACCTACATCTGTCGGCGGACGAGGTCAGGCCGCGACCGAGCGGTCCTCCACCACCAGTCCGTCCTGGATGCGCACCACGCGCGCGGCCAGCTTGGCCACCGTCGAGTCGTGCGTGATGAGCACGATGGTCTGGCCGGCGGCGTGGAGCTCGCGGAAGAGGCTCACGATCGCCTGGCCGGAGGCGGAGTCCAGGTTCCCCGTCGGCTCGTCGGCCAGCACGATGGCGGGGTCGTTGACCAGCGCGCGCGCGATGGCCACGCGCTGCATCTGGCCCCCGCTGAGCTCGGTCGGCTTGTGGTCCATGCGGTCTTCCAGCCCTACCCGCCGCAGCATGGCCTCCGCCCGCTCCTTGCGTTCGCGTGTCCCCACGCCTCCGAAGAGCAGAGGCAGCTCCACGTTCTCGCGGGCGGACGCGTAGGGCAGCAGGTTGAAGTTCTGGAACACGAAGCCGATGCGCTTGTTGCGGATCTCGGCCAGGCGGTTGCGGTCGAGGGCCCCCACGGATTCGCCGGAGAGGAGGTATTCGCCGGAGGTCGGGGTGTCGAGGCAGCCGAGGATGTTCATGAGCGTCGACTTCCCGGAGCCGGAGGGCCCGACGACGGCGACGTATTCGTTGGCGCCGATGTCGAGGTCGACCCCGCGCAGCGCCTGCACCTCCTGGGCGCCCATGGAGTAGACCTTCCGGATACCACGCATGATGATCATTCGTACCTCAGCGACTCCGCGGGGTTGACGCGGGCGGCGCGCCGCGCGGGGAAATAGCCGGCCAGGGTGCCCACCGTGCCCAGGATCAGGGAGGTGGCGGCGGCAATGGCGGGCGAAAACGTCGGCCGGCCCAGGAACTCGAAGGCATCGCCCTTCAGGGGCAGGGCCGCGATGATCTGCATCAGCACGACCCCGACGAAGGTGCCGAGGGTGCCGCCCAGGATGGTCATGGTGAGCGCCTCGAGCACGAACGGCGACATGACCTGCCGCACCTTCGCCCCCAGCGCCATCTTCACTCCGATCTCGCGCGTCCGCTCCTTCACCACCGCGTACATGATGTTGGCCACGCCCATGCCGCCCACGAGCAGGGTCAAGGCGCCGATGATGCCGAGGAACATCTGGATGCCGAGCGCGATGTTCCCGGTGATGCGCTGGTTCTCGCGCGTGTCCCAGATGCCGAGCGCGCGCGTGTCGTCCGGATCGAAGCGGTACTTGCGGGCGAGCACGCGGTAGATCTGGGCCTTGGCCTGGTCGGCCAATTGCTCGCTCGCGGGCTTGTAGATCATGTTGCCGATGTGGGCGTCCGTGAACATGGCCTTGAAGGTGGGGGCGGGGATCGAGGCCTGGCCCTTGTCCGGCCCGCTGTACATCCCCATCATGACCTTGGGCTGCATCACGCCGACGACCAGGAACGTCGACTGGTTGATGAGCACGGTCTTGCCGATCGGATCGTCCTTGGCGAACAGATCCGTGGCCAGCTCGTCGCCCAGCACCACCACCCGGCGCTTGAGCGAGCTGTCCATGGCGTTCAGGAAGCGCCCGCCCGCCGCCGGGATGATGTTCCGCATCTCGCCGAAGGAGGGGTCGACGCCGCGCACGCGCGCGTTGACCGTCTTGGTCCCGCGCGCCACCGGCACCCGCTTCGAGTACTCCCGGCTGATGGCGGTGATCTCCGGGATGCGCGCGCCCAGGAGCTCGGCATCTTCGTCCGTGAAGGAGATGGCACGGCCCGAGGGCAGGCCGGCGTAGGCCCGGGTGGTCGCACCCGGCCAGAGCACGCCGATGCCTTCGCCCATCCCGCGGGAGGTACGGTGGAACGAGCGCTTCATGCCCTCGCCGAAGGAGAGCAGAAGCACGATGGACAGGGTGCCCCAGGCGATGGCCATGACGGTGAGGCCGATGCGCTTGCGGTTGCGGGCCGCGTCCACGCGGAAGAGGCGCCACACGAGAAGGAGCTCGGCCGTGCTCATGATCAGGCCAGCTTGAGGGCCACGACGGGATCGAGCTGCGAGGCCCGGCGGGCGGGGAAATAGCCGGCGGCGAGACCGATGACGCCCAGGAGGGCGGCGGTGGTGAGGATCACGACGGCCGAGGCCTCCGGCGTGCCCACGTATTCGTCGAGCTGGGCCGGGAAGACCGCGATGACGGCGAGCGTCATCAGGAACCCGAGCACCCCTCCCACCGCGGTCAGCGTCATCGTCTCCACGAGGAACTGGCCGAGGATGAAGCGCGGCTTGGCCCCGACGGCGAGCTTCACGCCGATCTCGCGCGTCCGCTCCTCCACCACGACGTACATGATGTTGGAGACGCCGATGCCGCCCACGATCAGGGTGAACGAGCCGATCACGGCCAGGAAGGCCCGGAAGACGCCGAAGAACACGCGGAAGAACTTCTCGCCCTCCGTGGTGTCCCACATGCCGATCGCTTCCTTGTCCTTGGGGTCGAACTTGAGGCGGCGTCCGAGCACCTCGTACACCTTGCGCGTCACGTCCGGGACCATGGCCGCGTCCTTGGCCTGGAAGATGAAGTTGTCGACGTAGCGCTCGGTGAAGAGGCCCCGGTAGGTGGACTCGGGGACGAAGGCCTTGTCCTGGTCCCGGCCGCTGTAGCTCGAGTCCTGCGCCTTCTTCTCCATGACGCCGAT
>Ga0075425_100007552_pt1 | contig 11500 bp, 11 predicted proteins | sample SoiMethybrSBSTD4_FD_75300 | JGI IMG/M metagenome (GOLD analysis project Ga0075425, IMG submission 75300) | Bulk soil microbial communities from a Populus tree surrounding site in Tennessee, USA - Soil MetaG P. TD hybrid SBSTD4 | ecosystem: Environmental > Terrestrial > Soil > Tree plantation...
GTCGCTACCTCGCCGCGCTCCACACTTCCGCGCAGCGGTTATCGCGGCAGCGATTTAGTGCGTTGGCACAAATTCCCCGTCGACGCTTCGCGGACCGGCAGAAGCACTCCTAAAGCAGACGGAGGGGGCAATGGCGAATTTGACCCAAGCCATCGTGCACCGACCACATGACTCCCCTTGCATCGCCCAGCTCATGCGTGGAACTCTCCGCTCTCATCTAAACAATCCCGCGTACGGCCCACGCAGTGGCGGCGAACGAGCGCGGTCCGTCGTCTGCGCCAGCCAGATAGGCACGGCGCATGTGGTCCGTTCGCTCCGATCATGAGATCTCACCGATTATCGAAATTGGTAAGGTATCTCGAAGGTAAGTTGGGAGATGGTCATGCCCGCGGGCGGCGGCGGGAACACCGCATGCCTCACTGCCTCGATCGCCGTTTTATCGAGTTTGTTGTCGCCGCTCGAGGTCACAATTGCAACAGAGCTAAGCCGCCCGGACGAGGAAATCGTGAAGCGAAGCTTAGTGATGCCTTGCGCACCAACGCCTTTCGGCTTTGTTCTGGCAAGCGCCTGCGAGACCGATTTGGCGTACTCCCGAACGCTCCCCACACTTGTCGCCGCCGGCGCCCTCGGCTTTGTTTCCGTCGCGGCTTTGCCACGCGCGGCAGCGCCGCCAGTGACGGATTGCTCCTGTTGCGTGGATTTCTCAGGGGGTTTTGGTTTTGGCTCCTTGAGTACGGCGTCCGGCTGCCGAATTGCAGGTTTGGGTTCGGGAGGCTCTTGCAGTTCCTTGGACTCTTCTTTCTTCGGTTCACTCCCTTCTACGCTTCCCTCCTTCTCCTCGACGGCATCGGCAGGAGCGGGAACTGCGGGCATTGCCAGATTGACTTCCCTCGTCTCAAGGACGCCAGGGTCGGCTAAAACGAAGCTGATGACATCCAGTTCTTGACCCCCTGCACCGGCTAGGGAGTCGGGCTCTCGCCAAAGCCAAGGCAGCACCAGCGCTGTGTGTGCGGCGACGACCAAAAGGAAACTGGCTCCCCAAACCACTCGGCTTGCGATGGGCAAGTCCGTCATTGGTCCTCATCAAGAATGAGGTCCGGTAACCCAGCAGAGCCGTGTCACCTCTGCGACACGCGGTAACCGGAAATGGCCTCGGGTGGGCCAAGGCGCTTGTATTGTCGCGCAGACCAGAGCATTCCCATATCGAATGATATAACATAACACAACCGTTGCTATGTCCAGATCGCCGACTTCGCGCACCTGGGCCTACGTTTTGGCACTGACAGGTGCGATAATCGCAGGCAACGGCATTTTTGGCCGCGTCGCCGCGCAAACGCAGCTTCCTGGGATCGTGGTGACGACCCCCAGCCCAGTTAAACGACCTTCTAAACCTGCACCCGCGCCGGCTACCACAACGCCGGCGCCTGCCCCGGCTCCCGCAGCTCCTGAACCGGCGCCGCCGGCAGCTACCTCCTCGCAAATTCCGGCAGAGCCGAGCTTTTCCGCCGTTACCGTTATGCCAGGGGCCGAGCTTGCCGCGCAGCCCTATGCCCAACTTGGGGACGCGCTGGGGGAGAAGCCCGGCATCGCCTCCACCTCCTTCGCACCTGGCGCCAGCCGGCCGATCATTCGGGGGCTCAGCGGCTTTCGCGTCGGCATCACCGAAAACGGCATCTCAACGGGTGACGTGTCTGCGCTCTCCGACGACCATGCCGTTCCCGTAGATCCGAATTCGGCCAGACAAGTTGAAGTCGTGCGCGGACCTGCAACGCTGCGCTATGGCTCGCAGGCCATCGGCGGTGTGGTCAATTCCATCAACAATCGCATTCCCGATGCCATGCCACCGAAAGGCTACCGTGCCGAGACGCAAGGGGGCTTGAGCAGCGTCGATAGCGGTCGCAATGGCAGCGCGCTGGTCGAAGCCGGCGCCGGCAACTTCGTCATGCACGCCGACACCTTCAAGCGAATCTCGGAGGATTACGCCATCCCCGGAGGCACACAAGCCAACACCAGCGTCAATAGCGAGGGCTACGCGCTCGGCGGCTCCTATGTTTTTAAGGATGGATATCTCGGAGTTGCCTTCACTTCCTTCGATAGCACCTATTTCATCCCCGGCATCGCGGCGGCTGCAGAGAAGAACCACATTGTCCTCGATCAGACGAAATGGATGAGCAAGGGCGAGTGGCGGGTCAAAGACATGGGCCTGGAAACTATTCGCGTCTCGTTCGGTGCCAGCGACTATAAGCACAATGAAGTCAATGGCCTCGGCGCCGCCGCTGTCATCGGCTCGACATTCCTAAACAAGCTGTATGAGGCGCGCGTCGAGGTGCAGCTCCAGCCCATTCAGACGGGACTTGGTGAACTGCGCGGCACGGTTGGCACACAAGGCTACGATCGCAGGCTATCGGCTGCCGGCGAAGATGGTATCCTGCTGCCGCCGGCTCACACGCAAAGCATCGCCGCGTTCATCTTCGAGGAGTTGCAGCTTTCGAAGAAACTGCGCTTCCAGGCGGCGGCTCGTGTTGAGAACGACAGTGTCGATGGCACGGCGTCGACGTTTCCGCCGAACTTCCTGCCGCCGCCTGACACCCCCGCGCTAGCACCGTCAGCGCGCAACTTCCTGCCCATCAGTGGCAGCCTTGGCTTCCTGTACGACCTGCCGATGGGCGTTGTCGCGCGGTTGACCGCCCAGCACGCAGAGCGCGCCCCCGACGCCACGGAGCTCTTCTACAAAGGTCCTCACGACTCGACGCAAACTTTCGAAATCGGCACGCCAGGCCTGATCGTCGAGGAGGGCAATACCATCGAGCTCGGCTTCAAGCGCGCCAAGGGTGACTTCCGCTTCGATGTCTCGGCCTACCACACCGACTTCAAGAACTTCATCTTCAAGCGCTTTACCGGCGCGAAATGCGACACCGATTTTGCCTCCTGTGCAATCGGCGGCACCGGCCAGTTCGACCAAATCATTTACTCTCAGCGTGATGCCACCTTCATCGGTGCCGAGGTTCTGGTGGAGCAGGATATCGGCCGTATTTGGCACGGGACCTGGGGCATAGACGGCCAATATGACTTTGTCCATGCCACCTTCAGTGATGGCACGTTCGTCCCCAAGATGCCTCCACACCGGCTTGGCGCCGGCATCTACTATCGGGATAGCAACTGGTTTGCCCGCGTTAATCTGCTGCACGCCTTTGCACAGCATGAGTTCGCGGCCTTCGATACGCCGACGCCAGGCTACAATCTCTTGAATGCGGAGGTGCGCTACACCTTCAAGCTTGATCAACAGGGATCCGTGGTGCCGGAGATGACAGTTGGGCTTCGCGGCGAAAATCTGCTCAACGACGATATTCGCCTGAGCACCTCCTTCAAGAAGGACGAGGTGCTGCAACCCGGCACCAACGTGCGCTTGTTCGGGATCGTCAAGCTCAACTAGCGGGACCAGCCCTTATATCGGATCTCCTGTGCGGCATCACATTCTCCAGTGCGACCTCGCGGCGATCGAGATCGCGGGACACGAGGCGCAGCACATCGGCAGAGGCATCTCCAACGAGCGCCCTATAGCTCCCGATCCATCGGGCGAAGAAGTTGTAAATAACCACGGCGGGAATGGCGGCGAACAACCCCATTGCCGTCGCAAGCAGTGCTTCGGCGATGCCCGGCGCCACGACGGCGAGGTTGGTCGTTTGCGCCCTAGATATGCCGATGAAGCTGTTCATGATGCCCCACACCGTTCCAAACAACCCCACGAACGGCGCCGTGGCCCCGATGGTCGCGAGCAACCCCGTCCCTTTGTGCATGTTACGTGCGGCGGCGGTTTCCAGCCGCTGGAGCCGCGTCGCGATCCGTTCCTTGATGCCTGTTTTGTCGGTGAGATCCGAAGACAATTCGAGTTCATCTTGGGCGGCCCGGACAAAGGCTTGCATGACACCGCGACCGGGCGGGAGACGCTGAGCTGCCTCGGTGAGAGAGCGCTGCTTAGTGAGAGCCAAGGCTTGCACGCGCAGCCTACGCATCGCCATCTTGAGTTCAATTATCTTTGCCAGCCATACGGTCCAGGTCACCACGGATGCGAACGCAAGCCCGAGCATGACCGCCTGCACCAATACGTCTGCAGACATGAACATCGACCATGGCGAAAGATCCCTCGGGAGGTTGACCACGGTCCGCGGAGCCTCCGAGGTGGCAAGAGGCGCTGTGCGATTAACCTCGGGCGGCGCCTGAGCAGGAGATTCTGGGGGTGCCTGGTCAGGCGATGTTGGCGCCGATGCGCCGGTCCCGGCAGCGGGCTGAGCCCCCACAGCGATAGAGTGAACGCCTAGCGCGACGAGGCACAGCAGCGTTGCAATCAAGGCCGCGAAGACCATGCGCGGGCACCCGCCCAGTCTAACGAGGAGCGGGCCAGGCTCCGTTGTTCCGAATTGCGACAACCGCATTCCGACTGCCATTTTTGGAGAGCATCGCCGAGCACGCCCCAGGCCCTCCCCTTATGCCAAGGCCGTGTTATGTTATATCATTACCTGGGTGCTATGCTAGCGGGCGCGGAGAGAACGGTCGCGCCCCAGTACCCGCCCGCGCAATGCCAATAGTTTGATGTTCCTCACTTCGGGCACCTGTCATGGCTGGGTCGACCCGCACAAAGACTAGGGCTTTGCCCGAGCGCAAGTCACACAAGGCGGTGTCATGGATTGGCTCGGCAAAGGTCCACCTCAGCGCGGCGGTTCTTGTTGTGTCGGGCAGCTGGGCCGGAGCAGGCGCCACTGAACAGCCCAGGCGCGCGTTTGAACCCGGGCCGTTGGCAGCTGTGTGGTGCGCACTCCATCAACTATACCGAGAATATGGGCCCGCCGTGCGAGCTTGCACCGAGGCTCTCCGCGGAGGCGAGGATGCCGAAGTCTACTCCAATCGAGGCTCGGCCTTCCTCATGCTTAACGAGCTTGATCGAGCAATGGCGGACTTTGATCGTGCCATCCAACTCGAACCAGGAAATGGCATTCGGTACTACAACCGTGGCACCGCGTTCAGCTGGAAGCACGAAGCCCAGAAGGCCATAGACGAATACTCCGAGGCAATTCGGTTGCGCCCCGACTTGGCCCCAGCCTACGCGAACCGCGCCCGCGAATTCGAATTGCTGGGCGAGCGCGACAGGGCAATCGCGGATTACCGCACTGCTCTTCAGCTGGCCCCCGAGTTGAAGAGCGTCATCGAAGAGGACCTAAGACGTCTGGGCGCTCCCTAACGAGGCACGCCCAAACATGAAGGCAGGCCCGGAAGCGAGGCGCGTGGAACGTCTGGATCTGGCACGCAAAGAGCCATGCCGCAGGAGATCCCCAGCATGGCCGAAAGCTGAGGTACTGCGGACACGGATTGAAGATCTCGGGAACCCGCGGACGAGGCGGCTTTGACCCATTTGAGACATCAAGGCGGCTTGCTTTCTTCGCAAGTTTCATCCATATGCGCTGCATGACTGTCGCCGTGATCACGTTCGCGAACTTGTGGTGGCGCTCCACTTAGGAGCGGCACGGCTTTGTCATTCACCCAACCGTCGCCGCCGTTCATCGGCTTGCGAGGTTGCTTACATCGACAGACCGATTGAACGGCGGTTCCTATCTGGAGAACCGCGATGCAACATTCGTCAGCCACCCTCCCCATCATCTTGACCGGCGACAGAACCACCGGCCCGTTGCACCTGGGGCACTACGTCGGTTCGTTGAAGAACCGGGTCACCCTACAGACGACGCACCAGCAGTACCTACTGCTGGCGGATGCCCAGGCACTCTCGGACAACGCCCACAATCCCGGTCGGGTGCGTGACAATGTCCTTGAGATCGCGACAGACTATCTGGCTGTCGGAATCGACCCCAACGTGACCACGATCTGTTTGCAATCGCACCTCCCGGCGCTTGCCGACTTGACCCTGCTGTACATGAACTTTGTCACGGTGGCGCGGCTTGAGCGCAACCCGACCATCAAGGACGAAATCCAGGCGCGAGGCTTTGGCAGAGATATTCCTGCAGGCTTTCTCTGCTATCCCGTCGCCCAGGCCGCCGACATCACCGGTTTCAAAGCGACGATTGTACCGGTTGGAGAAGATCAAGCTCCATTGATCGAGCAAACCAATGAGGTTGTTCGCCGCATAAATCGCCAAGCTGGTGTTGAAGTGCTGCCAGAAGCCCGCGCGCTTATTCCGCGCGTTGGACGCCTTCCCGGCATCGACGGCAAAGCCAAAATGAGCAAGTCGCAGGGCAATGCAATTCAGCTATCAGCCACGCCCGATGAGATACGTGAGGCTGTCCGGCGTATGTTCACCGACCCAAACCATCTAAAGGCATCCGACCCTGGTCGCGTCGAAGGCAACGTCGTCTTCACGTACCTGGATGCGTTCGATGAAGATGACATTGCGGTTGATGACTTGAAGGCACGCTACGTCCGCGGCGGTTTGGGCGACAGCATCGCGAAGAAACGTCTGGATGACGTGCTGCAAGCACTTCTCGCGCCAATCCGAGAGCGTCGGTGCGCACTCGCTCGTGATCCCGGATATGTGCTGCAAGTCGTCAAGCGCGGCACTGCGCGAGCGCGTGAAATAACAGATGCCACTTTGCGAGATGTTCGCGCCGCGCTTGGTCTATTCATCCTGGATTGAACGGATTGGGCCAAGCCAGGGAAGGTCTGGATTTGGCACGAAAAAGCCTCCTCGTGTTCTGGGCAGAGCGGGTCCGCTCTGCCCAGGTAGTTCAGACTTCAACTTTCTCGGCGATCTCAAGGGCATCGTCGACCTCGACACCAAGATACCGCACGGTGCTTTCAATCTTCGAATGGCCGAGCGGGCACGAGTCATAATGCACGTCCTCTTAACTCATTGAAAGTCAAGGACCCGCTGGTCGGCATTTGGTGTTAGCGGAGGGTCTGATCGCTTCCGACCAGCAAATCCGGTCAGGTCCGCGGCCTTGATCACCCAGGGGGCACCTGGGCAGACCTGCCTGCCCTTGATGTCACCACGGCGAAGCATGCGCAGTGCCGTCATATTGCATACCCCGATAATTTTCGCAGCTGCCTCGAGTGTTATTTCGCCGCGCTCAGCCCATTCGCCGTCGCGGTAGCCCACAACAGCATCGTACTGCCGGCGGGCATGAGCGGCCTCATAGCGCGCCTGCTGCAGGGAGAGTTCCAACTGCCGTTGTGCGGCCGTGGTCTCGCTCGACTGGGCTTCGATCGCCTTGACCGCAGCTTCTATACCGAGTGGCTTCAGGACGCGCAGCACCTCCTTGGCGATCGCGGCGTCGATACTCAAGCCACTCACCGAGATGCAGCGCTCGGTGCCGTGGTTCATGCGTGCGCCGTAGCAGTTATAGCGGCCGAGCCTGCCGCCGTAGTGCACATGGAGTTTGCGACCGCAGTGGCCGCAGCGCAGCAGCCCCGGCAGCAGCAGCTCGCCTTCACGCGCCGCACCACGCGTGAGCGCGCTGCTCATGCCGGTCGCGTTGCTGGCGATTGCCTTGACGTTGCGTTCGAACTCATCCCAGCTGATGTATGCCGTGTGATGATCCTTGATCAGAACGTCCCATTCGTCCATCGGTCGGTGCACGCCACGACGAACGCGCTTGCGACCGTCCACCACGCTCACCCGGCTCGTCGTGCGCCCGAATGCATAGGCGCCGGCGTAGATCGGATTGGTCAGGATGTTGTGCACGATGTTATAGGCCGGCAAGCGCCAAACGACGCCATGTGCCTCGCCGCGGCGGGATTTGGCGGGCAATTCGATCCCTTCGTCTCTGAGCCAGATATGCACCTGTCGCGCACTCTGGAGCTCGGAGAATGTCGTGAAGACGAGTTGAATGGCCTCCTGCACACGTTTGTCCGGATTCTTCTCGATCCGGTCGCGCCCAACTTTCACATAGCCCGCGGCAACACCAAGAACCAGGGCACCGCGGCGTGCCTTCTGGCGCAGCGCCTCCTGCGAGCGCTGGCGGAACAGCGACAATTCTAGCTCGCTCATCGTGCCCTTCATGCCCAGCAGCAGCCGATCATTGGGATGGCGAGGATCGTAGATTCCATCTTCGTCGACGATGATGGTGTCGACCAATCCACAGAACTCGATCAGAGTGTGCCAGTCGCGGCCGTTGCGGGCGAGACGCGAGGCCTCGATCGCTAGCACCGCCCCGACACGACCATCGCAGATGGCGGCCAGCAATCGTTCCAAGCCTGGACGGGCAATGCCGCCGCCCGATCGTCCGAGATCGTCGTCGATGATCTCGACAGTCGTCCAGCCAAGCTGCTTGGCGCGATCGGCAAGCCCATGTTGCCGCCGCTGGCTTTCAAGATTGTGCACGAGCTGATCCGGGGTTGATTGACGGATATAGACGCATGCGCTGCGCTGTAGATGTTCAGCCGTGATCTTGCTCATGGACGCGCTCCCCGTTTCTTACGTCGACCAGCGTCGCTGCGATCTCGCAGAGCAGTGCTTCCACCAGGCCTGCGAGCTCGACCCTTTGAACCGGGGACAGCTCCAGGCGCGGCGTCTCCTCGTCGAACAGACTTGGTTGGTGATTTTCGGATTTGTGCGCCATTATCGGCTGTCTCCGTTTTTGACTCGGACCGGAGAAAGCCTAAAAGCGCATCGACCTCGGCACGCATCGAGCGCAGGATTTGGAGTGGAAAGTGCGCTTCGTCGCCGATCTCGAAACGAGACGCTGCCGGTTCAGTCATCCATGCCGGCAAGCTGGCGAATGAGCCGTCGGGCTGGAGCACGACGACGAACTCGATGCCGCCGCTTTCGAGCCGCCGTCTGATCTGCACCACTTCGCCAAAGCGCGGATGGTAACGGTAGGTGATCCGGGCTTCAGCTGGCTGTTCGTGGGCAGTATGTCGCCATTCCGAGAAAAAGTTGCACCGCACGCAGATTCCCAGTGCGACGATAGATTAGCGTCGCTTTGGTTCGGCGCATAGAATGCGTGGCGAATTTGCATGGATCGAGGCCAATGCCGGCAACCCACCTCGATACCAGCCGAGCATACTGGCGCGTGGACAAGGGCCGGCCCGAATTTCGGCCTCCTGGGAATAGGTATTCGCCAGCTTTGCGATTGGTCCCGCGAAGGTAGTTGTCGAGGGCCTCTCGCGTAGGCTCAGTTAGCTCGAAGCGAACGGGTCTACCGGTCTTTCGCTGCCGGATGTTGGCTCGGTCCTTGGCATAGCCATTGGGCGCCACATCATCGACACGGAGCGCGACGAGATCGCAGCCACGCAATTTACTGTCAATCGCGAGATTGAACATTGCCAAGTCACGCGTGCGCTTCTCCAGATCCAACTTGGCACGGATCGCCCAAACGTGACTGGGGCGTAGTGGCGGCTTCGGGCCGGTGATCTTGCCTTTATTCCAGGCCGGTCGCGGGAGGCCGGCAGCGGAGCTGGTTTCGGTCATGGTGGTCTCCTTCGTTCAGAGACCTCCCAGCATGCGCCTCTGGTCGCACAACCCATGCAGAATCAGTCAGCTAACCGATCGTAGCCGTCACGACATGGTTACTCGCGAGGCCTGCTCAGGTCGCAGCGTGACCCGTAACTGACTGTTGTGACCCTCCTAAACAACCGGCACCGTCGTCAGGGCTTCCACCGATACCGGCGCGCTCCCATACACGTCAGGTCATGTACAATACGATACGCTAGCGTGCTAGTTGGGCGCCCATTGTGAGCTTGGGAACTGAGTTCTCCCTCCAGCCGTCTGGCGTCATGGCGCCGCGGTAGGGATCATTCGCGTAGAGGTTGGTGCGCATGGGATTGCTGATTGAAGGGCGCTGGGCCGATCGATGGTACGACACGCGCCAGACCGGTGGCCAGTTCGTGCGCCCCGAGTCGCGATTCCGAAATTGGGTGACGGGTGACGGACGGCCGGGGCCGACGGGGCAAGGCGGATTTCGAGCGGAGACCGACCGCTATCACCTCTATGTGAGCCTTGCCTGTCCGTGGGCCAGCCGCACCCTGATATTTCGCAAGCTCAAGGGCCTCGAGCCGATCGTTTCGCTCTCCGTGGTGCATTGGCTCATGGGCGCCGACGGTTGGACATTTGCCGACGGGGAAGGAGTCATTCCCGACACCGTCAACGGCACGCGCTACCTCTATGAGGTCTATACCAAGGCCGTGCCATCATTTACCGGCCGCGTGACGGTGCCCGTTCTGTGGGACAAGCACACCCGCACTATCGTCAACAACGAATCGTCCGAGATTATCCGGATGTTCAACGCGGCCTTTGATGCGTGCGGTGCCGCGCCGGGCGACTACTATCCAGAGATACTTCGTCCGGAGATCGACCAGCTCAACACGCGGATTTACGACACGCTTAATAACGGCGTCTACAAGGCTGGATTTGCCACGACCCAGATCGCCTACGAACAAGCGGTGACCGCGCTGTTCGACACCCTGTTCTGGCTCGATGCTCTGCTTGGCACAAGGCGTTTTCTCTGTGGTGAACGCATTACAGAGGCGGACTGGCGCCTGTTCACCACCCTTGTGCGATTTGATGCTGTCTATGTCGGTCACTTCAAATGCAATATTCGGCGCCTCGTCGACTTTCCAAACCTCTGGGCATACACGCGCGAGCTTTACCAGATGCCAGGAATTCGAGAGACGGTCCACCTGGGTCACATCAAGCGGCACTACTACCAGAGCCACGTCACCATCAATCCGACGCGCGTCGTGCCTCTGGGCCCGGAGATCGACTTCGAACTTCCTTCGTCACGGTGCTTGAACCTCCACCGATGAGTATCAGCCTTTGTAGATCCGCTCGCAAAGATTGCGCAGTATGGCGGCAGTCACGCCCCAAATCTTATCCTCTTCTAACCGGATGGCGGAGACGCTGGTACTCAGTTGGTTCCATTGCGCTTGCTGGCGCTCGTAATTTTCCGGTGCCATCAAGAAGGTGAGCGGAACTTCGAAGGCGGAGGCAACCTCGCCGGGACTGACTTGAAGTGCGAAGCCCTCGCGGACGCGCGCGAGGGTAGGCACGATGCAGTAGCCACTCGGCGTTACGTGTACGTCAAGATAGCCGATCGGTTCAACGAAGCTGCGGTCGAGCGCGATCTCCTCCTCGGCCTCGCGCAGCGCGGCCGCTGCCGGGGTCGCGTCATTGACTTCCATCTTGCCACCCGGAAACGCTATCTGGCTCGCATGGTCCGTGAGATGACCGGTACGCCGCGTGAAAAGAACCGTCGGCTGTGCGCGCGCGATAATCGGCACGAGCACAGCGGCTGTCCGGAGCCGTCGCATAGCAGCGATTGCCGCCATCACTCCCGGATCACCGTCGTGATCATCGAAATACCTTACAGGAGGATGCGTAAGCGTTTCAGGCGGATGCAGTGAAAGCCGTGCCGCCGCGCGCCTGAAGAACTCGGCACCTGAGAGAAGGCGACTATCGGGTAATGCGCGGTTGGTCACGGCCTCTCACCCATCACACTGCCCAGCACGCACAGCCAAGCGCGCCCCAGAACGATTTCAGATCAGAGACGGGCAACGA
>Ga0075425_100007553_pt1 | contig 11500 bp, 8 predicted proteins | sample SoiMethybrSBSTD4_FD_75300 | JGI IMG/M metagenome (GOLD analysis project Ga0075425, IMG submission 75300) | Bulk soil microbial communities from a Populus tree surrounding site in Tennessee, USA - Soil MetaG P. TD hybrid SBSTD4 | ecosystem: Environmental > Terrestrial > Soil > Tree plantation...
GCAGATGAAGGAGCAGATTGGGTTGAACTTCGCCGCGGCCCTTCGATCTTTCCTGCGCCAGGATCCGAACATCATTCTTGTTGGTGAAGTCCGCGACTTTGAAACCGCGGAGATTGCCATCAAAGCAGCGCTCACGGGCCACCTCGTTCTCTCTACCCTCCACACCAACGATGCTCCCTCAACTATTTCCCGCCTAATGAACATGGGCATCGAACCCTTCCTTGTCGCCACCAGCGTGAACCTCATCCAGGCCCAACGACTGATTCGCCGTGTCTGCAAAGATTGCAAGCACGAACATCAAACTCCGCCCGAAGCGCTAATCGAAGTCGGTTTTTCGGCAGAAGAAGCCAAGACGATCAAGACCTACAAGGGCAAGGGATGTCTGACCTGCAATAACACCGGCTACAAAGGGCGAATCGGACTTTACGAAGTGATGGAAATCACCGACGAGATTCGAGAGTTGATCTTGATCGGAGCTTCAGCACTTGAATTGAGGAAGAAGGCGGTCGAAGACGGCATGATCACCCTGCGCGAGTCGGGTCTGTACAAGATCCGCGAAGGCGTGACCACACCGGAAGAAGTTGTTCGTGAAACGGTCGCCTAATTGTCAGTACCACCTGCGATAGCGGGTGGGTTAAGGAGAACCGAACATGCTAAGAACAATTGCAATATCGCTGATCCTGGTGCTGTCAGTAGGCATCATGTTGCCTTTTACCAATTCAGCACATGGCGTGAAACAGAGTATAGAGATCGGGCAACGGCGTCATCATCGCTATCGCTCACGCGCCTGGTGGAGACGTTATCGCGCGCGCATGCGACAGAAAAGGTTGGCTGCTGAGTTGGCCCATCGAAACGCGATGCTTTCAATACCAAACAACATCTCGCTTGGCGACGTGAATGGAGTTGCTGGTCCAGCATTACCGTCATTGCCGGTAAGTTCTGTTGTGACTACAACGGCGGCGCCACCGGCGATGGTTTCGAGCGTCTCGAACGGCGCGGTGCGACCGAGAGTTGTGAATGCGTCGCATTCGGCCTACAGAGAAACGCCCGCGACATTGCCCGGGCAAATGAATCTCGCAGTGGTCGCGTTAAGCCGGCCCAATCCGGCATTTCTGACTTCTCGTGAAGAGAAGAAGATGCTGGGTGGAGTGGCCGTGGCCGATCTGCGGCGAATGGTAATCGACAAGATGGTTTCTTCAGGTGGCTGGGTCATTAACGACTTCATTCGTGAAGTTAATGGCCATCGTTTATTTGTCGTTACTGCGCGAACCCCCAAGGATGCACTTACACCGGAAAAGGCGTGGACCTTCTACTTCACCGAGGCAGGTGGTCGTATTTATGGACTCACCACCGATGCACCGGTTGAGTTTGCGGATCGCATGACGAACGAAGCCGAGCGCTTCATCGAGTCGCTTCGAGCTAAGGCTGAATCCAGCAACCGCTAATTTGTCATTCTCTCTGTGTCTCTGTGTCTCTGTGGTAATTGCTGTTAACCACAGAGACACAGAGGCACAGAGTAAGATTGAATCAGGAGAAACGACTTAGATGCGACTGAACGAAACCACTCCACAAATCTCACTCTCCGAACTGCTGAGGAAGCTTTCCGAACTCGGCGGTTCGGATCTTCACATCACTACCGGGTCGCCCCCGCAGGTCAGAGTCGACGGACACTTGCGTCCGCTCGAGTCTTACCGCGTGCTCACCTCAGCAGATACCAAACAACTCGCCTACTCGGTGTTGACAGACGCGCAAAAACATCGGTTCGAAGAGAACCTCGAACTCGACTTCTCCTTCGGCGTCAAAGGCCTCTCGCGCTTTCGCGCGAATTTGTTCAATCAACGTGGCGCGGTTGGCGCCGTGTTTCGCGCGATTCCTTACGAGATCAAAGCTTTTGAAGAATTAGGCCTGCCAGCGATTGTCAAACAGCTTTGTGAGAAGCCACGTGGGCTGATTCTCGTCACTGGTCCAACTGGGTCGGGTAAGTCGACCACACTCGCGGCCATGATCGACAAGATCAATCGCGATCGTCACGAACACATCCTGACAATCGAGGACCCAATCGAGTTTCTTCACAACCACAAGGGCTGTCTGATCAATCAGCGTGAAGTTAACGCCGATACTCACGGATTTGCTGCGGCCCTGCGAACTGCATTGCGTCAGGATCCCGACGTGGTGCTGGTCGGCGAGATGCGCGACCTGGAAACGATCGAGTCAGCGTTGCGTATTGCGGAAACTGGACACCTCACGCTGGCCACGCTGCACACCAACTCAGCAGCATCTACCATCAACCGCATTATCGACGTGTTTCCCTCGGATCAACAGGCACAGATTCGCGCGCAGTTGTCGTTAGTGCTTGAAGGTATCTTGTGTCAGGCACTGCTGCCGCGAGCTGAAGGAAGCGGACGCGCGATGGCGCTCGAGATCCTCGTACCCAATGGCGCTATCCGCAACCTGATTCGTGAAGATAAGGTCCATCAGATCTATTCGATGATGCAGACGGGCCAGGATAAATACGGAATGCAGACTTTCAATCAGGCGCTGGCGACTCTCTATCACAAACGCCAGATCTCTTTGGACACTGCGCTGCAACGTTCGTCAAACGTCGACGAGCTGCGCGAGCTTATAGATCGCGGTGCGGGCGTGAATGCCCCCAACGCGCAGAAGCAGCACGCCAGCCCGTATGCGCAGGCGCGTCCGATTGGTTCCAGACCAAACGCTAGATAGCCACTTCGGAGCTGAACGCTATGCCTACCTATGTTTTCAAAGGCCGCAACCGATTAAATGAGATCGTTGTTGGCGAACGCGTCGCCGATAATCGCGAGGCCTTGCGTCAGATTTTGCGGCGCGAGCAAGTCACGCTGACTTCGGTCAAGGAAAAGGGCCGCGAGATTGGCATTCCAAAAATTGGCCGTCGCAAGAAAGTAAAGTCCAAGGATTTATCGATCTTTACGCGGCAGTTTTCAGTGATGATCGACGCCGGCTTGCCGCTGGTCCAGTGTCTCGAAATCCTGGCCCAACAACAGGACAACAAGTACTTCCAGCAGATCCTTTTGCAGGTGCGGCAGGATGTTGAAGAGGGCGCCACACTGGCTGCGGCGATGTCGCGCCACCCGCGCGTGTTCGATCAGCTTTACTCGAACATGGTCGAGGCTGGAGAAACGGGCGGTATTCTCGATCTGATTCTGCAACGACTCTCAACCTTCATCGAGAAGATCGTTAAGTTAAAACGCGACATCATCTCAGCGATGATCTATCCGACGGCAGTGATCCTGCTCGCGATCATCGCAGTGGCGGTCATCATGGTGGTGGTGATCCCGCAGTTTCAAAACATCTTCCTGGGCCTGCTTGGACCAGGTGAACAGTTGCCGCTGCCGACGCGCATCGTGGTCGGCATCAGTAACTTTCTCGCAAGCTGGGGCGGACTGGTGATATTGGCTGTGGTGATCGGCACCGGCGTGGCAGTCAAGTTTTACTACAGGACGCCGGGCGGAAGAAAAAACATCGATTGGCTTCTGCTCAAAGTTCCGATCCTCGGCGATATCTTCCGTAAGATCGCAGTGGCGAGATTTTCACGCACGCTGTCGACGCTGCTCTCTTCCGGCGTGCCCATTTTGCAATCGCTTGACATTACTTCGAAGACGTCCGGCAACGTGATCGTTGAAGAAGCGATTACGAAAGTCCGCGCCGGCGTGGAGCGTGGCGAAAGCTTCGTCGATCCTCTGAAGGCGACGGAAGTGTTCCCACACATGGTCGCGCAAATGATCGGCATCGGCGAACAGACAGGCGCGTTGGACGCGATGCTCGGCAAGATTGCGGACTTCTACGAAGCCGAAGTGGATTCGGCCATCGCCAACCTGCTTACGCTCATCGAGCCGCTACTGATCGGCTTCCTCGGCGTCACAATCGGCTCGATCGTCATCGCGATGTACCTGCCCTTGTTCACCCTGATCGGCAAACTCTCGCAGGGCCACTAAGACTAATCAATTTGACCAACGATTGGGGGCGGTCTCCTTGGCCGCCCCTTTTTTGTTTGTGCTTCGCGAGGGCTGAAATGTAATCGGGTATTCCGCCATAAGAAATGAATCGGAAATGAAACGGAGGCGTGAGACCTATGATAAACGTTCCGGCGCGATTGCTTGTGTCGATCTGCCTGGGTTTGGTTAGTTTCGGGCTTGTGCTTGCGCGTCAACCGGAACTGCCGCCGCAAGCCCTGCAACGAGTGACGACTTTCTTCGAGGAGCGAAGAAACGCACGTTACATGGAGAAAAACTGTCAACCAACTACGTACCCCGGCTGGGAAGGGCTGCCATTGCAGCAATGTACTTACAGCGTTAAGGGCCACAACGACAGCGCGCCGAAAACCGCGAAGGTCATCATGCTCAACGCGTCGCCGGAGCAGTTGGCCCGTTGGGTCGTGGCAACTTGCATGGAAGTCACTGGAGGCGCCCGGCGGCGCTGCACTGACACGCTCAGCAAACACATTATTGATCAGTCGGGCGCGCAGTTCCCCATCGCGGGCATTGTTCTTGAAGACATACTGCCCGAGGATGGTGTAAACGAAGTGTATGCGTTCCGTAACGGTGTAACAGTGCGAGTTGACGGCGTCACACATCGCAGCCCGCAACAGCCGACCGCTGCTCAGATAGAAAAATCACTCAATGGGCAAGTAACTTCCACCTTCAAGTTTGCTCGCATTCAGAGCACCACTCGCGAAAATTATAAAGCTAACGGCGGCACCAGAAACGTTACAGAATTAGCGTGGCTGGACGTCGTCCGCGATCTCTACAAAGCGGCTTGGGGCAACAACCGAAACGAGTTGATGATCGCCTGGGCCCGCGCCAACGCCGCCCGTTTACAATAATCAGCGCCAACTCTACATACGATGAAAAAACTTAAATACTTGGTGTTCGCCACAACCATCATCTTGCAGTCGTTCGTCTTCGGCTTTGCCCAAACCGGCGAATTCGACTCACCCTGGAGAGACGAGCGGATCGCAATCGTAATCGATCCCTTTCAGGGGAACGAGATTGTCTGGAACAAGGTGGTCCAGGACACGAGAGTCGTAGGCGTCATCCACCGCGCTACTATCGGCGATCGGAAAGACTCGAAGTACGCGGCAAGAAAAACAGAAGCTTTACAGCGCGGGTATAAGTGGGGATCGTATCACCTCGGCAAGCCCGGCAATCCGATCGTCCAGGCAGACTTCTATCTCGACATCGTCAGACCGACTGCGGACGAGGTAATCGCGCTCGATATCGAAAGTCTGAATCCCGCCACCGATATGAGCCTTGAAAACGCTCGTAAATTCATTCAACGGATTCGTGAGAAGACCGGCCGTTATCCGATGCTCTACGCAAATCATGCTGTCGTGAAGCAAGTCTCTGATCAATACGGCCGGGACGAGGTTTTCGCTAAAACGCCACTCTGGTACGCGCGGTTCAAATCTCGCGTCACTGATTTTCCGACCAGGACCTGGGACTCGTACACCCTTTGGCAGTTTTCCAGTGAGATTAACTGCCAGCCGGCCCATCCCGAGAATTGTCTCTATCGCGTACTCGGCACGCGGACCGATATGGACGTGAATGTCTATCGAGGCTCGGTCGAAGAGCTAAAGGCAAACTGGCCGTTCAAACGAGAGTAACGATTCTGTTATCTCTCTCGATGATGGCTCCCACTCAAATCCCTTGCTATAATCCTCACACCCCCTTAGCACCCCCAGTAACACTCTCCCTGGCGCAAGAGAGTTTCGCACAATCATGTCTATCAATCATCCTGACGAGGGTCCGCAAAATAGCGTTTCAGTCACAGATCAGATTAACCTGCAAAGCCCGGAGCTCGCACCGTATTGGCTTGCCGCGCTAATCGATTCCGCCGAAGACGCAATCATCAGTAAAACTCTTGAGGGCATCATTACAAGTTGGAACAAAGCTGCACAACGAATCTTCGGCTACACCGCAGATGAGATAATCGGCAAACCGGTCACTATCCTCATTCCTGAAGGCCATCTCGACGAGGAACCTGCAATCCTCGCGCGACTCAGAGCCGGCGAGCGCATCGAACATTACGAAACGGTACGCAAGCGAAAAGACGGCACGCTGATAAATATTTCTTTGACAGTCTCGCCAATCATCGGACCGAACGGAAAAATTGTAGGCGCCTCTAAAATCGCGCGCGATATCACGGAACAAGGACAAGCGCGCAAAGCGCTCGACGATGCGTCGGAACGTTTGAAGCTCGCACTCGCTGCGGCCCGACTGGGCGACTGGTCCTGGGATACTAAGACGGACGTCGTAACGTTATCGGAAACAGCCGCACGCCTGTTCGACATCCCATCTGATTCGCAAATGACCTGGACACAGATCCGCGAGTTGCTTCATGAAGAGGATCGTGAACCCGCGAGGCTCGCCGTTGAGAAGGCATTGGCAGAACATTCTGACTACGACATCGAATATCGCGTTGAAGGCAAAGACGGCTCTGAAGTTTGGGTATCGGCCAAAGGACGCGGACTCTACGACCCTGATGGAGATGTAGTGGGAATGCTCGGTTTTGTGCAGGACATTTCGGTTCGCAAAAGAAATGAAGAGATGTTGTTCGAGCAAGCCGCCGCCAACGAACGTCTATATCGGCAAGCCGAAGAATCGAGTCGTCTCAAGGAAGAGTTTCTTGCCACCATTTCACACGAGCTGCGAACTCCGTTGAGCGCAATTCTTGGCTGGACCCGCATGTTGCGTCTGGGCCAGTTGTCAAAAGAGAACGAGCTCAAAGCTCTCGACACGATCGAGCGGAATGCAAGAGCACAAGCACAGCTCGTCGATGATTTGCTTGACGTTTCGCGCATTATCACCGGCAAGTTGCGCATGGACGTCCGGCCTGCGGACCCGAATTCTTTCATCGATGCCGCGGTTGAAGCGGTGCGGCCCGCAGCAGACGCCAAGGGCGTGCGCATGCAGAAGGTGATCGACACTGGAGCAATTTCGATCCCGGGTGATCCAGCTCGACTGCAACAAGTGGTTTGGAATCTGCTTTCCAATGCGATCAAGTTCACGCCTCGCGGTGGTCGTGTCCAGATTCGATCAGAAAGAGTGAATTCACACCTCGAGATTGTGGTGAGTGACACTGGCCAGGGCATTTCAGCTGATTTTCTGCCACATGTTTTCGATCGTTTCAGACAAGCTGACCAGAAGACGAGTCGTCAGCACGGCGGTATGGGATTGGGCTTGGCCATCGTTCGCCACCTTGTTGAGCTCCACGGCGGGACCGTGAATGCGATCAGTGAAGGTGAAGGGCGCGGTGCTACTTTTACCGTGACTTTACCCATCGCGCCTATCTATCAAATTGACTCAGGTAGCCGTATTCATCCGGCGGCGCGCGATCTGCTGCCGGCCAATGACTGCACTGATCGTTTGGATGGTCTGCGCATACTGGTTGTTGACGATGAGGCAGACACTCGTGATCTGCTAAGGCAAGGTCTCGAGTACTGTGGAGCTAAAGTGAAGGAAGTTGGATCTGCTGATGAGGCAATGAAAGCACTGGAAACTTTTACTCCGGACATTTTGATCAGCGACATCGGCATGCCCGGCGTTGATGGCTACGATCTGATCCGTCAGATTCGCAAACTGTCTGTGGATGAGCACCGCAAGATAGCCGCAATCGCTTTGACGGCTTACACCAGAGTTGAAGATCGTTTACAGGCACTGCGCGCCGGCTACGATATGCACGTACCCAAACCGGTGGAGTTAGCAGAACTCGTCGCCGTCGCCGCCACCCTGGCGCGCAGGAAGTAGTTAGAGAACGGAGCAGGGTTGCTGTAGATGATCACATCTTCGATCGACTGGCGGTGCGGTTTCATCGATTAACCTCTGCCTGCGAGTGAACGCCGCCTTAACAGGCAACTCAAATTCACTCTGCAATCCCGAAGTATTTCAAAAGAGCCATTTTAGCCTCATCGATAGCCGGTAGCTCATCAACTAAACACATAGCAGCTCCCAATTCGCCAGCCAGTGGTTCCAACACATCAAACATCCTTTCGGCGCGCACGTCGAACTGGGTCGGAATGGAAAGTTCCGTACGCAATAGCATCTCTGCGATTTTCTCGGGAATACTCGCGTATAAGAGATCGAGTCCGCCCCGTGCTTCTAACGCTTCGCAACCGTATATGAAACCGCTTTCAGCGTCCGTGACCAGGAGCGTGTAAAGGGCTCGCGGCCTTTCGTGAGGTTTGCCGATCTTAGCAGGAACCCTAAACAAGTCGATTTCAAGCGTCCCATGTTTTGGCATCGCGCGCAATTGTCTCAGCGCCGCGTCGCTAACGCTAAATGGAATCAGCTTCGTTGGTGGTGGCTCAATTTTCTGAAGTCGATCCGTCCAAACAAGTTGCGAGTCAACTATTTGGGGAACGCGGAGCATAAACGTTTCGGTTTCAGCATCGTCACCCACTGTAATCACGTCAGGATCTTTCTCAAACCGGCGTGCGACATCGATAGTTTGCGTAAGGACGTGAATGAGATGCGATGCTTCGGCGCTGGTAAGGAACCACGGCACATAACCGGGGCGATAACTGCGAAAGACAGGTTTTGCCCCAGGAAACTTCAATCCTGAATTTCTAATCTTTTCGCGATCCCGCTTCTCGAGCAGGCCGGCAGGCGAGAATGCCAATTGCAGTTGAGGAATTTCCATCAGCATATCGTGAGCTTGCTCACTCGTTGGATCGACCTGGAGTAAGTCTTCGAAATCTATCCAACCATACAAGCCCTCACTTCCACGATACACAGCGATGGCTTGATACTGCCCGAGAGCACCCATGACGCTCACAAATCCGAGCTCCCCTGTCTCTGGATCCTGAACACCAAATACATCAGTCTCCTCCATGAATCGCCACGGCTGGAGTTGTGCGATTTCAAGGGCAAGGCGGCATAGGTCGTTGAACTGCTCAGCCTGAGGATCCAGCAGAGCTTCGTCCGAGTTTGCCCGTTGATTTGACAGCTTGAATGTATGTTTCCTGGTGCCGGTTTGTTTTGAGTTTTTAGGCATACAGCAATGTTCGTCTTCCAGCGGCATAGAGGGCCATCAGATCATCGTCTCGATTTCTCAAGCATTGCTTCGACAGTATTCCTGATCTCCGCTCTTGCCTCTTGACGAGACTCTAGTCAGGAATCAATCGTAATATGTCTCATGATGGCGCATGTGCGCAATCACAGCCCGCGTTACCAGTTCCTCTTTGAGATCTTCCTCACGGGTGATTGTGTCGTTGTTGGCCTGCTATCTGCCTGCGCGACGTGCGATGAGGATCGATCCTTTACAGGCGCTGCGATACGAATAAGCTCTGTGTCTCTGTGTCTCTGTGGTGCTTTCAGATAAATGAACCACAGAGACACAGAGACACAGACTTTGTGGTACGCTTTGTGCCCGATGGTGGAACAGACCGCAGGCTCCAAGCTCGGCTGGCTCATCGCGGGCAGATTGGCTGCCGCACTCCTGCTCAGCGTAATCGGAACGCTTTGGATCAGGGTCGGAGAACCACAGACAATCAATAAGAGTCTCGGGCTGCTCACGATCGTCGCCTGCCTCACGGTTCTTTACGCGCTCATTTTTCGTACTTCCAAAAACGTTCTCTTCCAGGCGAGGTTTCAACTCACTGTCGACGTGTTGGTAGTCACATGGCTCGTTTGGAATTCAAATGTCATCCAGTCGCCTTACATAGCGCTCTACATCGTCATTATCGCGGTCTCGAGTCTCTTTCTTGGACCACGCGAAGCAGTGGTCACTTCGGTTGGTTGCGCCGTGGCATTCACCGCGTGCGCACTGCAAATCACCGGTTTGGCTGGACAAAGTGATCCAACAAAACTGGTTGGCGGCTCCCTCTCGCAAACGATTCAATGGGTGGGACTGTTTGACGTCGCCTTTCTTGTAGTCGGACTACTTTCAGCACGACTGGCAGAACGACAGTCACGATCCGACGTGCGTCTACTCGCCGCAACGCAGTCGCTGGCAAACTTGCGCGCGCTGCACGAGCGTATAGTCGCATCAATTCGTTCGGGAGTCGTAACTACAGATCTCCAGGGACGAATCTACACCTTCAACGCCGCGGCTCAAGAGATCACCGGCTACTCGGAATCGACCATTCGCGGACAAGACGCCTCAATTCTTTTCAGCGATATGAAGGAGCAAATCAACGAGTCGCTGCGGGCCCTGGAAAAGGGACAGACGATTCCGCGTTTCGAAACAAGTTGCCTCACTTCCGAAGGCATGCGTCTTCGTCTCGGCTATAGCATCTCGCCACTGTCAACGGAGTCGGGTGTCACGACTGGCATGGTGATCACTTTTCAGGACCTTACACAGGTTCGTAGTCTCGAAGAGACATCGCGGCGTCAGGATCGCCTGGCAGCGATTGGCCGCATGGCAGCTTCCATCGCTCATGAGATTCGCAACCCGCTGGCTGCCATGCGTGGCTCGATCCAGATGCTGCGGTCAGAGATGGACAACGACTCATCGCAAACAGAACTGATGGAGATCATTTTGCGTGAATCTGATCGTCTCAATCGCATCATTACTGATTTTCTCAATTACGCCAGGCCTCGCTCATTGACTCAAGCCCAGGTTGACGTCGGCGATCTACTTCATCAAACATTCGCATTGATGCGACACAGTCCGGAGATCGCCGCGAACCAAACCATCGTCGAGCAGTTACCGGATGAACCACTCCTCGCGCAGGCCGACGAAGGCCAGTTAAAGCAGGTGTTTTGGAATCTCGCACGCAACGCGCTCCAGGCGATGCCGCAAGGCGGAACGCTGCGAGCAACGCTGGAAAAGAATTCAAACAATCGACTTCGCATCGCGTTTAACGATACTGGTCGCGGCATGTCGCCCGAACAAGTCGAGCATCTCTTCGAGCCGTTTTCGTCCACGACGGGCGGAACCGGACTCGGTCTTTCAATTGTTTATCAAATCATTCGCGATCATGGTGGTACAATCAATGTGCGCAGCCGCGTGGGACAAGGGACAACAATCACGATCGAGCTACCGGTCGCGGCCACAAACGGTGAAGCCGCTGTCGAATCAAACTAGCTATGGCCAATCTCCTCGTTGTTGACGACGAACTCGGAATGCGGCAGTTTTTGACGCATCTCTTCCAACGCGAAGGGCACATTGTGCGTGTCGCCGGAAATGGCACTGAAGCGCTGGCCCAGATTCAACAACAAGCTCCCGATCTCATCATCTCCGACGTCAGAATGCCTGACATGAGCGGGGTCGATCTTCTACGCGCTGCGAAGGAGCAACTGCCGGACGTCGAAGTGATCATGATGACGGCGTTTGCGAATGTCGACACTGCGCGCGAAGCCTTTCTGTTGGGCGCCTACGACTTCGTGCAAAAGCCGTTCGACAACGATCTGCTCAAGGAAACCGTCACACGTGCGCTCGAAAAGATCTCGCTCGTCAAAGAAAAGGAAGCGCTGCTCGAAGAGAACAAGGCGCTCATTCAAGGACAACGAACGCGTGGCAG
>Ga0075425_100007555_pt1 | contig 11499 bp, 9 predicted proteins | sample SoiMethybrSBSTD4_FD_75300 | JGI IMG/M metagenome (GOLD analysis project Ga0075425, IMG submission 75300) | Bulk soil microbial communities from a Populus tree surrounding site in Tennessee, USA - Soil MetaG P. TD hybrid SBSTD4 | ecosystem: Environmental > Terrestrial > Soil > Tree plantation...
ACGCCCTTCGGGCTTGGCCTTGCCAGCTAAAACTTCTGCTTCGCCATTCGAGTTTGCTGCGAGGTGTGTTAAAGGCTGTTTCGCCCTTCGGGCTTGTTCTGGCATGGTTCAACCGCTGTTTTGCCCTTTGGGCTCACTCTGCAAACGTCAAAAGCTGTTTCGCCCTTCGGGCTAGCTAGCTCTTCGCGTGCTGGCGCGCCTTGGCGATCAGATCGAGCACCTGCTGCTTCTGCGAATAGTTGGGATTGGTTTCGAGCAGCCGGTTCCAGGCCTCGACCGCGCCGGCCGGGTCCATCTTGCCTTGCCACTTCACCACGCCCATGTTGAACAGGGTTCCGGGATGAGTAGGGTTGTATTTGAGGGCGCGATTGAACTCGGCGATGGCACGGTCGGCATTGCCGGTGTACCAGTAGGAAGTGCCGAGGTCGGTACGCACATCGGAGTTCTCTGGCCGCACCTTCACCGCTTGTTCGTAGTACTTGATAGCGTCAGGATAGAGCTTGGAGTCGTAGTACAGGTTTCCGATCTTAACCAGGGTTTCAAAATCACGCGGATTCTTCTTCAGCGTGGTGAGCAGCGGCTGCGCCGCTTTCTGGACCATTTCCGATGTTTGCTCCGGCGTGACCTGGCCGGACCCCGGCGCGCTCAAGCTGGCCGGAATTCCGGGCGTGCCTTCCGGCGCCGGGGTCTCGGAAGTGGTTGCGGCAGTGGCGGTCGAAGTTACGGGCGCGGAGCCGCGGAACAAATATCCCAGCACCAGCCCGAAAGCCAGGCAGAAAACCGCCAGGACATAAGCCTGGGTAGCGGTCCAGGTGGTCGGTGTCTGCGAGCGCGAAGATTCAGCTTCCTTGGCCATTTTCAGTTTCCTTTCCCAATGGTGGCGCCGGCAAGCGCCTTTTCGGGCGAACCCAGGTGGAACAGGCGCTGTACGGCAGCCGTCATTTGCTCCTGTTCCATTTTCTCTGGGAGCTCCTTGAGCTCGCGGGCCAACGACCCGGCGATGCGTTGGGTAATGCGCGACGTCACCGTGTGCAGGTCTCTGTCTTCGTCCTGGCTGAAGGGCCCGAACTCATGGCAAAAGGAGTCCAGTTCTTGCCGGCAAATCTCGTCCAGACGCTGGCGCAGGGCCACGATGGTGGGCACCACGCGCTCGGCTTGCAGCTTGCGGCGAAACTCGCGCGCCTCGGAGGCCACAATCTTCTGGCCTTCTTCTGCTGCAGCCAGGCGCTCGCCGGCGTTGTGCTTCACCACCTGCTCCAAATCATCAATGTCGTAGAGAAACACTCCGGAAACATGCTTGACCGCGGCATCAATGTCGCGGGGCACGGCGATATCCACCAGGCACAGCGGCCGTCCGCCCCGCTCGTGCACGATGCGTTCGGCTTCGTCTTTTGTCAGGATCACGTGCGGGCAGCCGGTGGAGCTGATCACGATATCGGCCTCGATCAGGTGCGGCCAGCGGTCCTCGAAGGCCACCGGAACGCCACCCAGTTTCTCGGCGATTTCGGTGGCGTGTTCAAAGGTGCGGTTGATCACTCGCACCTGCCGGGCTCCGTTATTGACCAGATAGCGGGCGGAGAGCTCGCTCATTTTGCCCGCGCCTAGCAGCAGCACAATACGGTCCTCCAGGGAGCCAAAAATCTGCTTGGCCAATTCCACGGCAGCGTAGGGCACGGAAACGGCGGAGGAGCCGATAGTGGTCTCGTTGCGCACCCGCTTGGAAACTGTGAGCGCCTTCTGCAGCACGGCATCGAGGAAGCGACCGGTGGTGCCCACCTGCTGCGCCTGGCTCCAGGCCGCCTTGACCTGGCTGATGATCTGGGGCTCGCCGATAATCATGGAATCCAGGCTGGAGGCTACGCGGAAGATGTGGACCAGGGCAGCCTCGTCCAGGAGGCGGTAAAAATGCTGCCATTCGCAAAGCTTCAGGCCATATTCACGGGCCAGCCAGGAAAGAATGGAATTGGCGGCCAAGCTGGGCTGGTTCGACCAGAGGATGAATTCGGTGCGGTTGCAGGTAGCCAGGACCACAGCTTCATCAATGCCCTCGGCATGGCTCAGTTCCACCAGCGCCTGGCAACGGCGCGTCTCATTGATGTAGAAGCGCTCGCGCACGGCCACTGGCGCTGTGCGGTGGTTCAGGCCGATCACCATCAGGTTGGGTTCCAAGGCACGCCCCCAAGGTCATCTGAAGCAGGGCACTCGTGCTGCCAAAGGGCGCCTCGCAAGGAGTGGGGGACCGGCGGTGTTTTTTCAACCACTTAGGCCGGTGGAGCGGCTCGCGGTCCAGGCCGGGGCTGGCGTGAATTGTGGGATAACGCGCTGTAGAGTGTATTTTCCCCCGCCCCGGCCCTGGCACCTTGTGGGGCGGGCAAGCTATCTTATTCTGAGCCAAATAGATAGATTTGCAGGTGATTGGCAGGCCAAGTGCCTTCTCCCTTATTGGGAATGTGTTGCGCCCACCGTCAAAGGAGACAAAAGAGAAATGAAAATCGCTGCCTCATTCATCGTCCTGGCTCTAGCCCTGACGTTCTCCACTTCCGTGTTTGCCGCCGATTCCGGCGCCGACCTTTACAAAACCAAGTGTGCGATGTGCCATGGTCCAGATGGCAAGGGCGAGACTGCCATGGGCAAGCGCCTGGGCATTAAAGACCTGGGCTCAGCCGATGTACAGAAGCAATCGGACGGCGACCTCACCACCGTTATCACCAAGGGCAAGGGCAAGATGCCGGCCTATGAAGGCAAGCTGACCGGCGACCAGATTCAGGAGCTGGTGAAGTTCATCCGCACGCTGAAAAAGTAATTGGCAGTTCGCTAATCCGAGGCTGTCATGCTGAGCGAGCCGTGCTGCGATAGCAGCAATGGCGAGTCGAAGTACCTTGCGCCTTATTGGAACACGCAAGGTCTTTCGACTCGGACGCGCCGCCGTGCGGCGCGCCCTCGCTCAAGATGACATTTCCCACAGTTTCTTCTCCAGCCGAGCTTTACTCTGTGATCTGTTTCAGTTCTCTTACTACCCTCTCCACTTCTTCCGCCGTGTTGTAGTGCACCAGGCCGACGCGCAGCCAGCCGCCGCTCGCTTCCACATCCAGACGCCGCGCCAGGTCAAGGGCGAAGTAGTGGCCGTCCCAGGTGAAGATGCCGCGCTCCCCCAGTTGGCGCGCCAACTGGATGGGCGTGTGTCCTTCCATGCGAACGGCGACCGTGGGCGTGCGCTCGTCGAATCGCGCCGGATCGGTGATGCCGTAAAGCTTCAACCCCGGAATCGCCAGCAAGCCGGAGATGAGCGGCTCCATGAGCCCGCGCTCGTAATCGCGGATGGCCTGGTAGGCGGCGAGCAGGGCGGCCCGGCGGTTCGCGGCCGAGGGGTCGCTGTGCCAGCCGAGATCGGCCAGGTACTCGATGGCGGCCAGCACTCCGGCGATGTTTTCATGGCAGAGCGTGCCTGTCTCCCACTGCTCAGGCAGACGGTCGTATTGCGCCCGCACTTTGTAAGGCCGCATCCGGCTGGACACCCCGCGCTTGCCGTACATCACGCCCGAGTGCGGCGCGAAGAACTTGTAGGGCGAGCAGAGCAGGAAATCGCAATCGAGATCGCGCACGTCAATGGAGCCATGCGGAGCGTAGTGCACCGCGTCAACCACAGCCAGGGCTCCGGCAGCATGCGCCAGGCGGACAATCTCTTTCACGGGATTGATGGTGCCCACTGCGTTCGAGGCGTAGCCCACGGCAACCACCCGCGTGCGCGGCGTAATCTTTGCGGCCAAATCGTCCATGCGCAAGGTGCAGTCTTGCTGGTTAACTTCGACGCGCTTGATGACCACGCCCTTTTCTTCCAGCGCCAGCCAGGGGGAGACGTTGCCGTCGTGGTCAAGCCAGGTGAGGAGGATCTCATCGCCGGCCGCGAGTTCGCGCCCGATGGCGCGGCTGAGCAACAGGTTGAGGGTGGTCATGTTCTGACCGAAGGAGACTTCATCGGCGTCGCAGCCCAGCAGGTCAGCCATGGCCCGATGCGCCTCCGCCAGCATGGCGTCATTGCGCTCGCTGGTGAGGTAAGCGCCGCCGACGTTGGCGTTCGATTGCACGAAGTAATTTGCGACCGCGTCAATTACTCGCTGCGGCACCTGCGTGCCGCCAGGGCCGTCGAGAAACGCCGCCGGGCGCCCGTTGACCTGGAGTTTGAGCGAGGGAAACTGCTTCCGCACCCAGGCGATGTCGAGCGTGGCTTTGTGATTGAGTGTTGGTGTGCTCATTTTTTGGATACCACCATGAATGTCATCCTGAGCGGAGCCTGCTAATTCGCTCGCGAATCAGCAGGCGCAGTCGAAGGACCCCTTGGTCGCTGCCAGATGCAACAACCGACTCAGGGAGTTTCTACAAAGCACTCCATCTTTTAGCCTTGGCGGAAACTCCCTTCGGCGGTCTCGTGCTTCCGTCAGCGCAGGGGTGTTTCGACTCGGGCATGCGCCCTCGCTCAACATGACAGACGGAATAATTTCTTCTCCGAAGAGGTCCTTCGCTCCGCTCAGGATTTCGGCAGCGTGCTCCCGCTTCGCTCACGCCCGCTGAACGCCTCAATTTCGACTCGGGCATGCGCCCTCGCTCAACATGACAGGTGTCTATTTATAAAATTAGCCCACCGCACGCACGAAATCAGCCAGCAACCCGTAAGCCGTCTCCGTTACTCCCGGATTCTGTTCCGTTATCGCCAAGCCGGGGAAAATGTCGGTCTCGAAGTAAATGGCCGAGGAGGTTCCGTTCACCCAGGCCAGGGGATCGCTCAGCGGCAGCTGCTGCGGCCGCACGCTGGCCCGTACTCCTTCTTTTTCGCGCCGCGCCTGACATACCAGTTTATAGGGACGATTCGCCCGGCGGGCGGCCTGCACCGCCAGCGGATGCAGTTCCTCAATGCCTTCGCGCTCTACCGCTTGCGGCTTCAAAGGCATGCCCATGAGCACCGTTACCAGCGCTGCTACCTTGACGGCGGCGTCCCAGCCTTCCAGGTCGTCGCTGGGGTCGGTTTCGGCCACGCCCAGTTCCTGCGCCTTGCCAACGGCGCGGTTGAGCGTGCCGCCCTCCTCCATCTGCTGCAGCACAAAGTTGGTGGTGGAATTCAGGATCCCGCGGAAGCCGTGAACCTTCACCGTGGGCAGCGTGTCGCGAAACAGGCAGAAAATGGGCACGCCGTCCATGACCGTGGATTCGAACAGGAATTTGCGGCCGACGTTCTTCGCCAATTCCGTGAGTTCCTTATACCCGTGCACCACCGGTCCCTTGTTGGCGGTGATGGCGTGGGCGCCCGCCTCCAGGGCCGCTTTCAGGTGGTCAATGGCGGGCTGTCCGGTTTCGCGGTTGAGAGAGGTGATTTCGAAAAGGACATTGGCCTGGGCGGCGCGCAGCCAGCCGCGGACGTTATCTGGGCCGGAGGGCGCCGGTGTTTCACCGCGCAGCAGGGCGGCCGCATCCAGCCCTTCAGGGTTCGCGATCCATCCCATCCGCCGCGTGGCCACGCCGGTCAGCCGCCATTCGATTCCGTATTCTTTGTGCAGGTCGGCGCGTTTTCGTTCTGCCAAGGAAACGAAGGCCCGTCCCACATTGCCAAAGCCGAGCAGCGCCAGGTTGTAAGTAATGGTTTTCAAGAAAAGATTCAGGTGCCGCCCCTACGGGGCTCTGGCATTTTCTCGCGAACCTACCCAGGGCTTACGCCCTGGGCTAAAACCTGTTTCGCCCTCCGGGCTGGCGCAACGAAGGCGCGCACGTGCAGCCGGAAATTCGAATTCATGCCGGCGCTACCATCTAAATCATAGCGGCATCAGGTAGCGGAAATAATGGTTGTCGCGCGTCCAACCCAGGCTCTCGTACAGGCGCTGCGCGGGATGGTTGTCCACCGCGGTTTCCAGCCACAAACTGTCCGCTTTCGTTTCCACTGCCCACTGCCGCGCACGCTCCATCAGCGCCCTGGCGGCGCCGCCACGCCGAGCCTCGGGAGTAACGAACAGGTCATTCAGGATCCACATCCGCTTCATCGCCGTGGAAGAGAAGCAGGGATAGAGTTGCACGAAGCCGACCGCTTTATCGCCATCTAACGCCAGGAAAATGACCGATTCGTCTCGCTGGAGACGCTCGGCGATGAAGGTGCGCGCGGCCGACAGATCGGACTTCTGTTTGTAGAATTGACGGTAAGCGTCGAACAGGGGTGCCACGCGTTCCGCATCTTTAGCAGCGGCACGAACCATACGAATCGGGTTGGCGGCAGGTCTAGTTGAGGGCATAGAGTTCTTCGGTAGAGACGTAATTAATTACGTCTCAACGGTAATTCTCAAAAAAGGGCAGGCACGCTAACCCATGGTGTGGGCGCGTTCTGGTTGAATCTTGAAGATCACGCGCACCTCGCCCGGCTTGCGATTGGGATACTTGTCCATGCCCAGATATTTCTTGGCCATCTTGTCAATGTGCGCGTCAGCGCCGTTCTTGGTGACTTCCGCCACTTTGCCCTCTACTCCCAGGTAGCGATAAGGATTGTCGGGGTCAATAATGGCGAGCGCCACGCGCCCATCGCGCCTGAGGTTGCGGTCTTTGACCCGGCCTTCGGCGGTGTTAACAATGATGTTCTTGCCATCGTAGTCCACCCAGACTGGCGTCACTTGCGGACTGCCGTCGGGTTTCAAGGTGCCCAGGCTCGCGAACGCTTTTTTCTTGAACAGGTCAGTGTATTTGTCGGGAATTACTCCAGCCATCGGCGTCCTCCTGCGTGTAATCAGCAGGAATTGATTATAAATGCAAGGAAGCAATCAGCACTCAGCGGTCAGCCCGCGAGCAGCTACACCCCGCACCGGCGTCATGCAGAGCGGCTTTAGCCGCGAAGCATCTCGCGTGCAGCAGCAAAGCGCGTGGTAGTGCACGCGAGATCCCTTGGGCGGAAAGCCCCTCGGGATGACGCCCCAGAAAGTGTGCGCCTACGCAAAGGGCTGAATGCTGATGGCGGAATGCAGAATGCTGCATCACCCTACATCTTCCGCGATGTGCGGAATCACCGCCCGCAGCAGGGCGATGAACTGTCCCTTTACGCGCTCGCCGGTCTCCAATACTTCTTCGTGGTTGATGGGTTGATCGAGGATGCCGGCGGCCATGTTGGTGACGCAGGAGATGGCCAGCACCTTGATGCCCATTTGGCGGGCCACGATCACCTCGGCGACGGTGCTCATCCCCACCACATCAGCGCCAATGGTGCGCAGGAAACGAATCTCAGCCGGGGTTTCGTAGTTGGGCCCGAGCAGCGCGGCGTATACGCCTTCAAAGCAGATGAGGCCGAGGCGCTGTGCTTCCTCGAGTGCGGCCTGACGATAGGGCTTGTGGTGGGCGCGGGTCATGTCGGGAAAGCGCGGGCCGAAGCGTTCGTCATTCTGCCCAATCAGCGGATTGCGCCCCTGCAGATTGATGTGGTCGCTGAGCAGCACCAGGCAGCCCTGCTTGTACTCCAGGTTGATGCCGCCGGCGGCGTTGGTGAGGATGGCGGCTTTCACACCCATGCGTCCCAGAACACGCATGGGAAAGGCGACTTCCCGCGCGGAGTAGCCTTCGTACATGTGAACGCGCCCCTGCATGGCTGCCAGAGGAACGCCTTCGCATTTGCCGATGGCCAGCACGCCGGCATGACCGACCGCAGTCGAGCGCGGGGAAAAGGGAATCTCCTGGTAGGGAACGCGGGCGGCATCTTCAAGTTCGTCAGCAAAGGCGCCCAAGCCCGAGCCCAGCACGACCGCAATTTTCGGGCGCAGCCTGGTGCGGGCGAGTACGAACTGCGCTGCCTGCTCGGCGCGGGTGAATTCGTCGGAAGTTGGTTGGGTTCGCGGTTCGCTACTCATAAGCTTCCAGCCGTTAGCAACGTACGCTACGAATGCCATCCTGATCGAGGACGAACCGAGCTAAGCGAGGCGAGCGCGAGTCGAAGGACCTTGTGCTTGTCAGGGCGAAACGCAAGGTGCTTCGACTCGCCATCACCGCTGGCGCGGTGTGGCTCGCTCAGCATGACATTCACAAAATAATGACATTCACAAAATAATGCGGCTGCTTCAAAATTTCAGAACTTCGCTTCGAATTTCGCGAACTCGCCTTCTTCCCGCCACTCGACCCGCGCCCGCTCGCTGGTGTCGAGAAACTTGCGGCAGGACGGCGAAGGAGAATTGTTTGCCGGCGAATCGGCCGCGCAGGCATTCATCATTCGGAAAGTGCGCGCATCTTTCCACAGGCTGGCGCCGGGCAGAAAGCTGTGCTCCAGGCTGGCGCGCGCCATGTCTTTGAGCTGGGAATAGCTGAGGTCGAAGCCCTCCACGGCGCGCAAGTACTCGTGGGTCATATCGGAACGCGAAACCCCTTCATCGTCGGTTGCCAGCGCTACCGGCACACCGTATTTCATGTAGATGGGCAGCGGGTGCTCAGTGCCGCGAACTCCCAGAATCAAGTCATTGCTGGTGAGGCAGATTTCCACCAGCACGTTGCGCCGCGCCATCTCTTTCAACAGACTGATGGGACCGGTTTCGCGCATCACGTCCACGCCGTGTCCGATGCGCTCGGCATGTCCGGTTTCCACCGAATCGCGAATGTGGAAGCTCAGGCCCTCGGGCGGCACCATGCCGTCGGCCAACTCGCCTGCGTGCAGGCTGATGTGCACCTTGGGATAGATGCCGTGCAGGTAGTCAATCATCTTCATGTGCAGGCGGAAGTCGTGCATAGGCACGTACCAATCTTCCGGCATGACCAGGTTCAGGCCCACCACACGCGGGTCCGCCTGGGCCAGTTCGAAGCCGGTAAGAATCTGGGCAAACACCTGCTCGGGCGGAAATCCGCGCAGCACCTGATACAGGCAGCGCACGGTGACCTGGCAGCCAGGCTGCGCGTCTGGACCGCCGCAGTGCAGGTCCTGGCGCATGCGGGCTTCGTCCTCATCCAGCGACTTGCGGGCGGAGGCAATCACGTCAGCAAGGCCGTTGGCCTGCAAGCGCTGACGCATCTGAGCAAAATCGTCGTTCCAGCCCACGCGCTCGCCCAAGGCCATGGCCTGGCCATTGTCAGGAGCGAACATCAGCTCCAGGTAGGTGACCCGGTCGCCGGCGGAGAGCTTGGCGGCCTCGGCCATCATGTCGCCAATATGGCTGCCAGCCACGGCGTCAAATTTGAAGAACGAGTCGAAGAAGTGATCGTGGCCGGAGTCGCGAGCCGCGTTCCAGTCGCGCATGGAGAAAGCGTCCACCATCTGCGCGTAGAGGCTGGGGTCCTTCAAAGCATCCGAAGCGGGCGGCTTTCCGGCGGACTGGTCACAGGGAGGGGCCAGCAGAGTCACGCTGGTCCGGTCCACGCATAACCCGTCCTGGGCTGCCCACTGGATGAAGCTTTCAGCGTAAACGGCGCCGTAGAGGTGATTGTGCAGGTCGCCGCCCTTGGGCATCTGTTGGAGGAAGGCGAACAGCAGCGAAGGCTGATGGCGTACCGACTCCAGGTAGCGCGCCGTGCGTTGCTCCGGCGAAATCTTTTGGGCCGCCAAAGGCAGCGTCAAAAGGGCCAGAGCCGCGAGCACATGTCGCAAAGAACGATTCAAAGCCAGGTTTTTCATTTGGGCCGCATGATTCTACTCTGTGCGCCGCGTCATTATAGAGGCTGGTCTTCTGTGGCAAACCGCTGGATGCGTTAAATCCGCAACTGGAGCCGATTCCGAAGAATTTCCACATTTGTGCATCCTTCAAACCAGCCTGTGTTGCGGGCTCGAAGATGCAGAAGACCGCATTTGCCGCGCTGCGCGACGTTCTCGCGCAATACGGCAGGTTCGGCTGCACCAAAATGCGGGCAGTCTCGTGTGGAAGCACCGCAAGCTAAAGAAAATACAGCTTATAAAGTTTCTCGTTGGCAGTTGACTTAAAAAATGGAAGGAGTAAAAAGATAATCGTTCTTCGGCAATTTCTGAAGTTTACCCGGTTGGCGTAGCGTCCGGGGCTCGAGCAGGATCACTCTTGCAGCCGCAAGGCGAGTGAGGGAAGGTCAGCAAGGGTCTATAGCAAAACGCTGGTCGAGGCGAACAGGAAACCTGCTGAAAAGCAATTGGAGTCCCGAGGCGTTGCACAGATTTACCCGGTTGGCGGTGAGCCCGGAGCCCGAGCGGAACGATCGCGCGCTGTAACCCGCAAGGAAGCAGCGAGTGCAGGTCGGCAAGGGTCTAAAGCGAGCTACTGGCTGAGGCGAATGGGTGCAACACCACCTCGGGACTCTTAATTTTTTTTAGCAGCACATTCTGGCGAACCGCTCCCGATCTCCCCAATTTAATTCTTCCACGAGTTTCCTTCGTTTCCGTCAAGACTTCCTCCATGTCTGCTTAATCAACCACATAAGGAAAACTGCAATCGGCGCGCTCAGCGCCCCGATTTTGGTACACTCGCCCGCCCGGACAAAGGCAAGGAGGAGCGGCATGATTAGCAGGAAGAGATTGCTGCGGGGATTAGTGGCTCTGCTGGCGGCAGTGGTTGTGACGAGCAGCGCGTCGTGGGCACAGGACAAGCGCGGTGAAGGAAGCCATCCGGTGACCCTAGCCGAGCTGCGCTCGGCCTGGACGGGGCGAAGCCCCGTCCCCACACAGGCACCGGCAGCGCAGAGCACTGCGCAGAAGCCACCGGCTATCAGCATTCTGCGATGCGGAACTCTGATTGACGAAAAGTCGGAACAGCCACGGCATAACCTCGATGTGGTGGTCGAGGGAGAAAACATCAAGCAGGTTCAGGCCGCCAGCTACGATCAGATGATGCCCAAGGGCGCTACGCTCATTGATCTTTCACGCGAGACCTGCCTGCCCGGGCTGATTGATACGCACACGCACGCGCTGCTGACGGGCGACGTCACGGAAGAGGATTACAACAAGCAGATTCTGCAGGAGTCAGATGCCTACCGCGCCATCGTAGCTACCCAGTCGGCGCGGCTGGCGCTGGGCTATGGCTTCACCACCATTCGCGACCTTGAAACCGAGGGAGCGGGCTACGCCGATGTTGACCTGAAGCACGCCATCGAGCGCGGCATCACCGAGGGCCCACGCATGAGGGTGGCGACGCGGGCGCTGGACGTGACCGGGGCATATCCGGTGCTCGGCTTTCGCTGGGATTGGCCGGACTGGCCGCACGGGGTGCAGGTGTGCGACGGCGCCGATGGCTGCCGGACTGCGGTCCGCGAACAGATCTCCAAAGGCGCGGATTGGATCAAGACTTATCTCGACGGCGGCTATCGGGTAACCGCGCAGGGCGTGGTCGAAGACCGGCCGACCTTCACCATGGACGAACTGAACGCGATTGTGGACGAGGCGCACCGCGAGAGCCGTCCGGTGGCATCGCACGCGATCGGAATTAATGGCGTACACAACGGGGTGGCGGCGGGAGTGAATTCCATCGAGCATGGCATGTACATCGCGCCTGACGACCTGAGAACAATGGCGCAGAAGGGCATCTACTACGTGCCTACGCTGTT